>ODAK010000307.1_pt1 | contig 56202 bp, 47 predicted proteins | sample 1539591 | NCBI WGS metagenome assembly ODAK01 (sample SAMEA3539303, study PRJEB22396) | soil metagenome | biome: tundra; feature: field; material: soil | place: USA | collected 2010-05 | depth 0.15 m | reverse complement strand
AGTTCGCGCTGTATCAGCTCCCAGACAGCGTAGCCGTTGGCCTTGATGACCATGCAGCCCTTGACGATTTCAGCGGGCTCGGCCATGTCGCCTTGCAAGACGACGTCCTGGTACCAGGTAGCAAAATCCTGTGTGCGCGGAGTGATGGGAGATTCGGCCATAGCGATGAGTGCTTTCGTTCCTATCTGTCGAGGTGAATGCTTTGTCTTAGATTATGACAGGTGAATTGCTTTTTCGGCTTCGCCCAGGGCAGGTTACGGTACGGAGAACACGGGGAAGTTCCAGTTCAAGAACTAATCAATCATTTCCCCCGTTATGCCCCAGCTTCAGAAACTCTTGGTGGACGCGCGTATCGTCGGACAACTCGGGATGGAAAGTTGCTGCCATGACACTTCCCTTCCGCACCAGCACGGGATCAGCGCCGTGTTTCGCCAGGATTTCTACGCCCTCACCCACGCGCTCGATCCGCGGCGCGCGAATAAAGACCATCTCCAGCGGTTCGCCGCCGAGCGCGCTGGCGGCTTCGACGATGGTGGAATCGATCTGGCGTCCGTAAGCGTTGCGGCGGACCGTAATGTCGATCGCATTGAGGCCCTGCTGATGCGGGTTCTCGACCTCTTTGGCCAGCATGATCGCTCCGGCGCAGGTGCCGAACGTGGGCTTGCGGTGCACGAAATCACTCAGCTTCTGAAAAGTTTCTTCACCGAGGAGCTTCAGAAAGGTACTCGACTCGCCCCCTGGAATAACCAGGCCATCGATCTCGCCGAACTGCTCAGGTTTGCGGACGAGTACAACTTCTGCGCCCAGTTCTTCCAGGCGGCGGCGATGCGCATCGAAATCGCCCTGGAGGGCAAGAACACCAATCTTCATAAGTTAGCCTTCAGCTATCAGCCGTCAGCTCTCAGCTAACCCTTGCAGGTCGAAACTTGAGCCCAAGGCGCTACAAAGACATGGATGCGAGCGGCACCGCAAAAGGCGCGGCCAGGCCGCGCCCAACTGAAAGCTGATGGCTGACAGCTGACGGCTGCCCTCCTACCATCCCCGCGTCTGCAGTAGATCTTTTTCCGCGATGGCGCCGACGGCCAGACCCTTCATGGCGCCGGTCATCTGCTCGCTGACTTCGGCCAGTACCTTGGCATCGTCATAATGCGTGGTCGCGATCACAATGGCGCGGGCACGCGATTCCGCTTCCTCGCGCTCCGCCTTCAGGGTGAGGTCCAGTGGCGTCGCTCCGCCTTTCATGAAGATGCCTGAGCCGACGAAGACAGCTTCGGCCCCCAGTTGCATCATCAGCGAAGCGTCGGCCGGCGTGGCGATGCCGCCGGCGGAGAAATTTGGCACTGGCAGCTTCCGTGCCTTGGCGACGATGCGCACCAACTCGTACGGTGCTTGGTGGTCCTTGGCAGCGGCAAAAAGTTCTTCTTCGCTCATCACAGTAAGTTGACGCATTTCTTTAACTATTTGCCGCATGTGCTTGACAGCATGGACCACGTCGCCGGTCCCAGCTTCGCCCTTGGTGCGAATCATGGCCGCGCCTTCGGCAATGCGGCGCAGAGCCTCGCCCAGGTTGCGCGCCCCGCAAACGAACGGAGTCTTGAACGCGTGCTTGTTCACGTGGTGCTCTTCGTCAGCAGGGGTCAATACCTCCGACTCATCGATGTAGTCCACGCCGAGTTCCTGCAGGATCTGCGCCTCGGCGAAGTGGCCGATGCGGCACTTCGCCATGACCGGGATCGAAACGGCGGCCATGATCTGGCGAATCAGCTTGGGATTGGCCATGCGCGAGACGCCACCCTCGGCACGAATGATGGCAGGCACGCGCTCCAGCGCCATGACCGCGGTTGCGCCGGCCTTCTCGGCGACCTCGGCCTGTTCGACGCTCATCACGTCCATAATGACGCCGCCCTTGAGCATTTCGGCCAAGCCGGTCTTCAGCCGGAGGCTGGTGTTATTGCCGTTGTTCTCTGACATAAATTTCTCCCTGGATCGAAGCATTTAGCAGTTGGCAGTTAGCATTTAGTGCCGGTCCGGACGCTTTGGCCAAATGCTAGGCGCTAAGTGCTAACTGCCCAGCAGTAGCGCGATTCTGTACCCTTGCGGAACCCTTTATTTTACTCTGCGCGGATTCGCGGCGTAACCCCCGGTCATGGCGATAGCCTTTTTAGCTCAGTTCCCCGCGTGGTGCGTCGGCCACGCTAGGTCGCGTCGCTGCGCTTCTTCTTCAGATACTTGGCAAACATGCGGTGCGCATCAACCTCGATGAACGTCGAGGTACTGCTAGCCAGCACCTCGCCTTCGCGATTGCGAATCTCGGCGGCGCGGTAATGTTCGCGGCCATGGACGCGCACCTCCCATCCTTCAACGATGAGCGGTTTGAACAGCGGCACGGGCTTCAGGTAGGTGACTTGCATCTGGCTGGTCAGGGTAATCAGATTGTGCAGCTTGTTCACCTTGCCCATGGCTTCGTCCAGGATGGTGGCGATGATGCCTCCGTGGGCATGGGCCGGCGGCCCGACAAAGCGCCGTTGCAGACGAAAGCGGCAGACGAAGCGCTCGCGCTTCTTGTCGAGAACAAATTTCAGCCGAAGTCCGGCTTCGTTGCCGGGGCCGCAACCGAAGCAATTGTTGGTGTACTGCTGTTTCTTTACCTCGTGACCGTGAACTCGTTCGTGCCGGGGCATGTATTGAAGATGAAGCAGAGTCGGTCAGGATGCAAGTGGGAAGAAGCCGCCGTCGGCTGTCAGCTATCAGCCGTCAGCGACTTCAACAGACACTTTTCGCAAGACACGCTGTGTCGACACAGCGCCATCATCTTAGCGAATAGCGATCCTCTCCTCTGACGGCTGATAGCCGACGCCTTCTTTCCTGACGGCTGATAGCTGACGGCTGACGGCTTCTTTCTGACAGCCGGACAGCCCTCAAAACAGATGCGGATTGTTGGGATTGCCAGAGTCGATCGTGATCTGCTCCTGGGTGTGCCGGCTGGCATACCAGCAGGGCTTTACCCCGAACTGCGGGAACACGGAATTCGAGCAACTTACGTCGTGGTCACCCGCGTAGTCGTACTCGGTCCTGCCATTCTTCAACTTGACCACGTAGTAGGTGTGCACGGTCACCGCGCCAAAGGTGTCGCGGGCAGGTATGCGGAAGCGCACCGAGAGGAAGTCGGCCAGATACAGAATACCCGCTAAAACAACCGCGATAATGATAATGCGCTTCATGAGCAGAACAGCAATTTGTCGCGAGCGGCATTGCCGCTCTGCGATTCACTCGAATTTCCCACACCTACCCGGCGCTTCAACACTCCAACCCACGCAAAGGCGGCGTGGCTTGGGGATCCCGGTCGGCGCCGGGCTAACATCATCCCGCCGCTGCGCGGCTAGGATTTGGATATCCCCCTAAAATATAACCCTACCGATGAGTTGAGTTCCCCGGCGGTCGCGCATCATAATGTCACAGGGCGTTGTGACGCGGTGGAAAAAGTGGCCATCGCGTTCCAAAGCCAGCCAACTCACCTCGCCGTCCAGCCTGTAGGCTGGGAAAAACCAGCTGCAGGACAGAAGGCGAACCTAGGGAAGTGCAGTCGTGAGCCGCGAAATCAGCATTCGAGTACCGAGGACCTCGCAAGGCGGTGGAGGCCGAGGCCCCGCCGCGGGATGGCCCGGCAACGGCGGAGGCGGTGGTGGCCGCGGGGGCGATGACAATACGCCCAGCTACGGCGAGCGCTTACGCCGCTATCGCCTGGGACTGATGCTGGGGCTGTCTTCGGTGGTCATGCTCTTCGTCTCCTTCACCACGGCTTACGTGGTGCGCAAAGCGGGGGCCATCTGGGACCCGGCCAGCAATGACTACGTCAGCAACTGGGTGCCACTGACGCTCCCCGTCAGGCTGCTGGTGGTCAACACCTTCATCCTGCTGTTGAGCAGTTTTGTCCTGGAGTTTACGCGGCGGCGCGCCGCCGAAGATGTCGCCCTGGCGCCCATTGTCGGCATGCCGGGCATTCGCGTGAGCGCCAGCCATGCCCTTCCCTGGATCTGGGCCACGATCCTCCTCGGTCTCGGCTTTCTTGCCGGTCAGGGTTACGCCTGGCATCAACTGCGGTTGACCAATACCACATTCGCCACCAGTATCAGCAGTTCGTTCTTTTACATGCTGACCGGGGTCCACGCGATGCACCTCGTCGGAGGAATTCTCGCGCTGCTCTATGCCGGGATGACAACCCGGCTGCATCGCCCGCCAGAGACCCGCCGCATCGTCATTGATGTGACCGCATGGTACTGGCACTTCATGGCGGCGTTGTGGATTTACATCTTCGCTCTGCTTTACTTCGCCCGGTAGAAACCGTCGGCGGTTACGCTGTATGTCGCGTGCTATAACTTCTGCCGCGTCCACCAAACGCCACGCGTAAACTCCTGCGATGGAAAACAGGGCTAACTGACCACGCTTGGACAATCGGTGAACTGGTAGGCGCAGAATAGGTTGGACAATCTTCCGGCTTAGTATGACAATCCACCGAGGAAATCAAAATGCCCCAGTTCTTGTACGGTGCACTGTGTCCATATTGCAGGTTCAGCACACCTCTGCTCGAAACCACGCTTGCAGAAATGATCCGTAATCGGCAAGTGGCAACCACCGGCGAACCATTCCTGGTGTTCGTGTGCCAGCGCTGTACGAGGTGCTTTCCGTGGAACTATGGCATGAGGCAAGCGCTGAGCCAGTACGACGCACTGTCCCGCGCCGACCCGGTCTGGATTTCCATTGTTGCCGAATGCGAAAGCGGAGACTGCAAAGGTCAAACAGAACTAATCGCAATCCGGCCACATGGCACTACCAAAGAAGAGATTCTTCGAGAGCGGCCCACATGGAACGCGAAGGACATTTATTGCGATAACGGCCATCGAATAATTATTCCCCTCTAGAGCAAATGTAGCCTCCCACCACTGGCATAACTTCTGCCTAATGCAACCCCCTGTCGGCGGGGGCTGCTTTGTCGCTAGACGCTTTTGGCCGAATACCGTTCCTTCGGTGGTCACCCGCAACGATTCTCGACCAGATATAATCAAAGGTTTTGGCGGCCATCTTTAGCCGCATCTGTGGGTTGGGCAATATGCTGCCTTTCCCACGGACTCTTTCTCTGCCGAAAACTGGGGCCCATGTCGAACGAGAGCATTGTCGTGCGCGGAGCGCGCGTCCACAATCTGAAGAACATCGACTTCGAAATTCCGCACAATGCCATGACGGTAGTGACGGGAGTTTCGGGCTCGGGCAAGTCGTCGCTGGCGTTCGATACCGTTTACGCCGAGGGCCAGCGCCGCTACGTGGAGTCGCTTTCCGCCTACGCGCGGCAGTTCCTGGAACGTATCGAGAAGCCGGATGTCGATGTCATCGACGGCATCGCGCCCGCGGTCGCCATCCGGCAGAAGAACACCACGCGCAATCCGCGTTCGACGGTGGCCACGGCAACCGAGATCTATGACTATCTGCGGTTGCTGTATGCCCGGGTGGGGCGCACCTACTGCCTGAGCTGCGGGCAGGAGGTAAAGAAGGATACGGTCGACGAAGTGGCGGAGCGGGTCCTAGCTCTGGGAGAAGGAACTCGCGTGCAAGTATTCTTCCCGGTGCAGCCGCCGCCCAAGCCCGTTGAGGCAGAGAAGGTGAAGGGCCGCCGCCCTGCAAAAAAGAAGGCGCCGAAGCCGGCGGACGATTCCCTGCTGAAGGAGCGCCTGTTCGAACTGCGCAAGCGGGGCTACAACCGGCTCTATCAGAACGGACGAGTGGTTGAATTCTCGACGCCCGAGTCGTTGCTCGACCTCAATTTTGCCGAACCCGTTCAGGTGCTGATCGATCGCATCGCAGTCTCGCCTGAGGCGCGAGCGCGCATCGTGGATGCGGTGGAACAGGGTTACCGAGAGGCTGGCGAAGTGCTATTCGAGACCGCTCCGCCTGAGGGTGAAGCTGCACTGCAGTTGCGTTTCTCCCAGCGCTTCGAATGCAAGCAATGCAACATTCGTTACGAAGAGCCGGAACCACGACTGTTCTCGTTCAACAACCCATTCGGCGCTTGTCCACGCTGCCAAGGCTTTGGCAATACCATCGATTTCGATCTGAACCTAGTGATCCCCAACAAGACACTCACGCTCGCCGAAGGCGCGATCGAGCCGTGGACCAAGCCAAAATACCGGCCGCTGGCCACGGAGATGCGTCGCTACGCCCGAGCCGCAGGCATTCCGCACGACGTGCCCTGGCAGGACCTTACCGCCGACCAGCAAAATTACATCATCAACGGTGACGGCAAATTCTGGGGTGTGCGCGGTTTCTTCGAACACCTGGAGCGCAAGAAGTACAAGCTGCACGTGCGGGTTTTCCTCAGCCGGTATCGCGGCTACTCGGTGTGCTCGGATTGCGAGGGCCTGCGCTTGCGCCGCGAAGCCCGGCAGGTAAAGATCGGCGGCAAAGACATCTGTCGGGTGTCGGCGATGACGGTGGAAGAGGCGACGCAGTTCTTCTCGCAGTTGGAACTGACGCGGCAGCAGGCGGACATAGCCGGCAAGCTGCTGGACGAAATCAACGACCGGCTGCGCTATCTCAACGATGTTGGTCTGGAATATCTGACGCTCGACCGCTTGTCTTCCACGCTATCTGGCGGCGAGGCACAACGCATTCAGTTGGCAACGTCGCTGGGTTCGCGACTGGTTGGCACGCTCTACGTGCTGGATGAGCCGTCGATTGGCCTGCATCACCGCGACACCAGCCGGCTCATCAAAATTCTGCATGATCTGCGCGATCTGGGGAATACGATCCTGGTGGTGGAGCATGATGCCGAGATCATGCGCTCGGCGGATCGCATCCTGGACCTCGGTCCGGGAGCAGGCGAGAACGGCGGGCGCATGATTGCAACTGGGACCTATGATGAGATCCGGCGCAATCCTGCTTCCCTTACTGGGCGCTACTTGAGCGACGAGCTGCGCATACCGATGCCGTCATCGCGGCGGCCGGGCACGGGACGACAAATCAAGCTGATGGGGGCGCGGGCGCATAATTTGAAGAAGGTGAACGTCTCCATTCCGCTTGGCATTCTGGTGTGCATTACGGGGGTGTCGGGCTCGGGGAAATCGACGCTGGTGCACGATGTGCTCTATAACGCGCTAGCTGCCCAAACCGGGCAGGTCACCGGCGGGCCGCAGGCCGAAGTCGATTGGGTGGAAGGCGCGGAGTGGATTGATGAGGTCGTGCTGGTGGACCAATCGCCGATTGGCCGCACTCCGCGATCGAATCCGGTGACCTACATCAAGGCATTCGACGCCATCCGCGAACTCTTTGCTTCCCTGCCGGAGAGCAAGAAGCATGGCTACACGGCGGGACATTTTTCCTTCAACATCCCCGGTGGACGTTGCGAAGGCTGCCAGGGCGACGGTACAGTCACGGTGGAAATGCAGTTCCTCGCGGATGTGGAGCTGATCTGCGAAGAATGTAAGGGCACGCGCTACAAGCCGGAAATTTTGGAAGTCCGCTACCACGGTAAGAACATCCACGAAGTGTTGAACCTTACCGTCAAGGAGGCCCTGCACTTCTTTTCGGGCGTGCCCAAGATTGTGGAGAAACTGCGCGTGCTGGAGGAAGTTGGTCTGGGGTATTTGCGCCTCGGGCAGTCGGCAACCACGCTTTCCGGCGGCGAAGCGCAACGCATGAAGCTGGCAGCGCACCTTCAGCCCAAGCTGCGCGACATTGGCCGCACGCAGAGCGAGCGCAACAAGCGGCATCCGCGTATGCTGTACATCTTCGATGAGCCCACCACCGGGTTGCATTTTGATGATGTCAGCAAGCTGCTGGCAGCTTTCCGGCGATTGATCGAGGCGGGCGGATCGATACTGGTCATCGAGCATAACCTCGACATCATCAAGACGGCGGACTGGGTGATCGACCTTGGTCCGGAAGGCGGATCGCGCGGCGGCCAGGTTGTGGCGGTAGGACCGCCGGAGACCATCGCCAAGGCCGAGAATTCCTACACCGGCCAGTGGCTGGCGCGCATCTTACCACCCAACGGGAAACCACAATCGAATGAGCATCCATAGGCGCTCGGCGGCGGTCCTTTTCTCCGTGGCTCTGACTGTGGCCACGACTCTTAGCATTGCCGCGCAGCAGAGCAAGCCGACGATTCGGCACCATCGCGTTGCCGAGGAGGTCCCCGATGACAGCAGTTCGCCTGAGGTGAATCAGGCGGAAACCGCGATGCAGCACCGCGATTTCACCGCTGCCGAGTCGCTGCTGCAGAAAGCCATAACTGCGAAGCCAAACGATTATCGTGCATGGTTCGACCTGGGATACGTGTACAACGCGACCCAGCGCGGCGCGCAGGCGATCGACGCCTATCGTAAGTCGGTTGCGGCGAAGCCGGATGTCTTCGAGTCCAATCTAAACCTGGGCATACTGCTAGCCGGGCAAGGCGACAAGGTTGAAGCTGCGAAGTATCTGAAAGCCGCAACCCAATTGAAGCCTACCGCAAATCCTGCGGAGGGATTGGCGCGGGCATGGCAGTCGCTGGGACGGGTCGAAGAGGACAGCGATCCACCGCAGGCGCTCGCCGCTTATTCGGAAGCCGCCAAGCTCAATCCCAAAGCGGCCCAGCCGCACCTCTCTGCCGGAATTTTACTGGAGAAGCAGAATGACCTTGACGCCGCAGCGCATGAGTTCCAGTTGGCGGCGGAGCTCGACCCCAAATCGCCGGAAGCCCTGGCGGGCCTGGCGAACGTTGCGACGAAGCAAAAGAAGTATCCCGAGGCCGAGGCTGCATTGCGTAAGCTATTGGCGACCGATCCTCAGGACAACAACGCGCGCGTTCAACTGGGACGCGTGCTGGCAGCTGAGGGCAAGAGCGCAGAGGCCGCCGAAGAGCTGCAGCAAGGACTGAAAGCCGATCCGGGGGACCCTCGCGCCGCGCTGGAACTCGGTACGCTCTACGTGCAGGCCGACAAGGACGGCGAAGCCGAGCAACAGTTTCGCGTCGCGGTCCAGAAAATGCCCCAGAACGCAGAGGCGCACTACGCGCTCGGTTCGTTGCTAATGCACGAAAGGAAGTATCCCGAGGCGCAACAGGAATTGCTCGCTGCTGTGAAGCTCAAGCCCGACTTGGCCGATGCGTATGGAAACCTCGCCGTGGTTGCTTCGGAAAACAAGAACTATGAGCTGGCGGTAAAAGCGCTGGATTATCGCGCCAAGTTCTTGCCCGAGTCTCCGGCCAGCTACTTTCTGCGGGCAACCTCCTTCGACAATTTAAAGGCAGTGAAGCAAGCAGTGGAATATTATCAACGTTTCCTGGCGGCAGACGCTGGCAAGCTTCCTGACCAGGAATGGCAGGCCCGTCACCGGCTGATAGCACTTGACCCGCAGCACGCTGAGAAGTATCAAATCAAGAAGAAGTAGTATGCGGCGACAGTTAAGAACCGCGGCGATTTTGCTCCTGCTCACCAGCATGGCGCTGGCAGCGAACGAACCTCTGCCACAACTTAAGGCGCGCGCCGACGCCACCCATGGTGGAGAACAAGCGAAGCTGTGCCTCGAATACGCTCATCGCATACTGGAAGACGCCAACGCTCTGTTCACCAACGGCGATGTCGACAAGGCCCAGAGCGAAGTCGGCGAAGTGGTGGAGTACGGCCGTAAAGCAGCAGACGCGGCGTCCGCTTCGGGGAAGCATCTGAAACAGACCGAGATTGACTTGCGCAAGCTCTCCAAACGTCTGCACGATATTGCTGAGACCCTGGCTGTAGAGGACCGCTCGCCGCTGCTAAAAGCGGTGGAGGACATCGAACAAATCCGCTCAGACCTGCTGGCCAGAATGTTCGGGCCGCAGGCAGAACCGAAGGGGAAACCGTGATGTTGCGTAGGACCCAATGGCTCGTCGGGCTGGTGTTCCTAATTTGTTCTCTTGCCCGAGTTGGAGTAACCCAAACCCGCGATCGAGATCCGCTTAACGAAAAGGAAGTGGATGAGATGCGCGAGGTGGCAGACTCTCCTGACAAGCGCCTGGAGTTGATGATCAGCTTCGCGCGAGCGCGCATGGCATCGATCGATCAATTACGGGCCGACGCGAAGAACGCGAAAGACCGCCCCATGCAGATACACGATCTACTGCAGGATTTTTCCACTCTGATGGATGAAATTGACGATAACGTGGACATGTATTCCTCGCACAAGACCGATATGCGCAAAGGTTTGAGATTGCTGATTGAGGCCGACAGTGAGTGGGCGCTCAAGCTACGTGGCCTGACGGAACAGTCTCCTCCGGAGGAATTGGAGCAATACTCCTTCGTGCTGGCGAATGCCCGCGATGCCGTAAACGACAGTGCCGATGGGGCGCGCAAGGAGCTTCAGGAACAGAATGAGCTGGCCAAGGAAAAGAAACTGAACAAGGTCTATTCCGAGCGACCGGACTAGTCGTACGCGCCGCAACTCCGTGCTACGTTAGTAACACCTTGTCCCCAAGCCTGCAGGAGATTTTCCAAAGAACCCATCGCGAGCTGCGGCCGCGTACACCCATGCCGGAGTTTCGCGTCGAGTTCTATCCTTTCGCCAATGTGAACAGCACGATTCGGGTGCGCGAGACCACCGTGCATGCACGAATTTCCGACCTGCTGGAGGGTGCGCCTGCGACCGTGCTGGAGGCCATCGCTCACATCCTACTGGCCAAAATCTACCGCAAGCCGATCGCAGCACTACACTCCACGCGCTATCGCCGCTACGTCTCCAGCCACGACATCAGCACTAAGGCGCAACTAGTGCGACAACTGCGCGGGCGAAAACGGATCGCGTCGCCGCGCGGCTTGTTCTATGACCTGGAGCAGATTTTTGAAGAATTGAACCTCCGCTTTTTTCACGGCCTGCTGGCGCGCCCGCAGATGACGTGGAGCCAGGTCCGTTCGCGTCGCAGCCTGGCCCACTACGATCCCGCGCACAACGCCATCGTCGTCAGCCGGATCTTCGATCATTTCCGCGTGCCGCGTTACGCCGTGGAATACATCGTCTATCACGAAATGCTCCACCTGAAGCATCCGGTAAAGCTGCGCGGCAGCCGTCGGTGCGTCCACGGGCCCGACTTTCAAGCGGAAGAAAAGCTATTTCCAGAGTTGGAGCGCGCCAAGGCTTTCCTGAAGAGGCTGTGATTAGCTGTCTGTCGGCCCCAACAGCAAGCTGGCATTCCGGCCAACAGATCCAGCACGCGTTCGAGCGGATGGTCGGGGTGAACATGGGCGTTGTTACCCGTGGCGATGGCTGTGATGGGTGTCTCCGCGGCGCCGGAGTGGAGCGCGCTCTCGATCTACGAATCCCGGCAGTAGAGGCGCACAAATGCAACCCGCTGATAGACGCGAATTTACCCGCTCCCTATAATGAATAGACAGCTCACGCATCGGTTGCAACCAGTAGTAACCAGCTGGTGGGAGATATAGGGAGTGCCGCTCGATCTGAAATCCACGCTGAATCTGCCCCGGACCGACTTTTCCATGAAGGCGAACCTGCCCCGGAACGAGCCTCTGATGCTCGACCGGTGGCAGAAAATGGGGATTTACGATCGCATCCGCGAGGCGCACAAAGGACAGCCCATCTACGTGATGCATGACGGCCCACCCTATGCCAACGGCCCCATCCACCTGGGTACCGCTCTCAACAAGACGCTGAAAGACTTTGTGGTGAAGTCGCGCAGCATGAGCGGTTTCGACGCGCCCTATGTGCCCGGCTGGGACTGCCATGGCCTTCCCATCGAGATCAAGGTAGACGACCTGCTGGGCCGCAAGAAGCTCGACATGGATCCGCTGGCGGTACGCGAGGAATGCCGCAAATACGCACAGAAATACCTCGACCTGCAACGCGAACAGTTCAAGCGAATCGGCGTCTTCGGCCGGTGGGACAAACCTTATTCGACGATGGACCCGAGCTATGAGAGCGTCGTACTGGAGACGTTCTACTCGTGCTACCAGCAGGGACTGGTTTACAAGGGACTGAAGTCGGTGTACTGGTGCGTGTACGACAAGACCGCGTTGGCCGAGGCGGAAGTCGAATACGAGATGCACACCAGCCCCAGTATCTGGGTGCGGTATCCGCTGACCAGCGATCCCGCAAAGATTGACGCCGCGCTGGCCGGCAAGAAGAATGTCGCGACCATCATCTGGACAACCACCCCGTGGACCCTGCCTGCCTCGATGGCGGTGACCTTCGCTTCCGATGCGGAGTATGTCGCGCTCGATACCGGCGAGTGGATTTACATAGTTGCCCGCGAACTGGCGCAGCAGACGGTCGAGAAATGCAATCTCGGCGAGGCGAGGGAGATTGCGTCGTTTCCAGGCACGAGGCTGGAGCATGCGACCTTCGCTCACCCGTTCCTGGAGCGCAGCGTGCTCGGCGTCCTGGGCGACTACGTCACAATGGACACCGGAACCGGCGCGGTACACACCGCTCCGGCGCACGGAGCGGACGACTTCGTCACCGGCGTTAAGTACGGCCTTGATTTGCATTGCGACGTGGACGAGGGAGGCATCCTGCGCGACGGGTTGCCGGAGTACAAGAACCAGCAGGTCTTCAAGGCCAATCCCCTGATCGTGGATCTGCTAAAGAGCCGGGGTGTGTTGCTGGGTCTCGAAAAAATCGAACACTCCTATCCGCACTGCTGGCGCTGTCACAATCCCATCATCTTCCGCGCCACCGAGCAGTGGTTCATCTCGATGGAAGGCAAGATTCCTAACGGAACACTGCGCAGCCGCGCGCTGGAAGAGATCAAGAAAGTGAAATGGGACCCGGCTTGGGGCGAAGAGCGCATCTCGAACATGGTCGCCACGCGCCCCGACTGGTGTATTTCTCGCCAGCGCATCTGGGGCGTACCTATCGCGGTGTTTCAATGCGAAGCCTGCAAGGAATTTCTCAATGACCCGGCGGCGAATCGCGCGGTGGTCGAGATGTTTGCTCGCGAAGGCGCCGACTCCTGGTACAAACATTCGGCGGAGGAGATTCTTCCCGCCGGAGTTAAGTGCGCGAAGTGCGGAGGAACGAAGTTTCGCAAGGAGATGGACATCATTGACGTGTGGTTCGAATCCGGTTCGAGCCATGCGGCGGTGCTGGGTCGTGAGCCCGGTCTTCCCTGGCCCGCCGACCTGTACCTGGAGGGCGGCGATCAGCATCGTGGATGGTTCCACTCTTCCCTGCTCTGCGCCGTGGCCACCAAAGGCGCAGCGCCCTACCGCGGCGTCGCCACCGCTGGCTGGACGCTCGACCCGCAGGGCCGCGCCATGTCCAAGTCGCTGGGTAATACGGTTGATCCGGTGGAGATCGCGGACAAACTCGGAGCTGAGATCGTTCGCCTGTGGGTCGCCTCGGTCGATTTTCGCGAGGATGTCATGGCTTCCGACGAGTTGATGCAGCGTGTGGCCGAAAGCTATCGCAAGATTCGCAATACGTTCCGCTACATCTTGAGCAATTTAGCCGACTTCGCTCCAGCCCAGGATACAGTCGGCTTCGCCGAGATGCATCCACTCGACCAATACATCCTGCTGCGCGCCGCCGAAGCCACGAAGGATGTGCGTGAACACTACGACAATTTTGTCTTCCACAGGCTTTACCACCAGCTAAAAGATTTTTGCATTGTGGATTTGAGCGCCATTTACTTCGATGTACTCAAGGACCGGCTGTACACGTCGGCCCCGAAATCGCTGGCTCGCCGTTCAGCCCAGACTGCGCTGTGGCGGCTGGGAAAGGCGTTGGTGCGACTACTGGCGCCGGTAATGAGCTTCACGACCGAGGAGATATGGGGATTTTTGCCGGACGTCGATGGCCGTCCAGAGAGTGTGCATGTGACCCTGTTTCCGCAGCCTGAGGAGTTGACTGGCAAAATGCCAGTCGGCTTCGATACCGGCGCTCTGGAAAGCGATTGGGACACCCTGCTGGCGGTTCGCAACGAAGCTCTCAAGGCGCTGGAGACAGCCCGTGCGGAGAAAAAAATCGGCGGGAGCCTGGAAGCACAGCTTCATATGGCCGCTCCTGAGCAGCTGTTCCCGGTGCTGGAACGGCATCGCGATCAGTTGCGCTATCTGTTCATCGTTTCGGATGTTGTGTTGGAGAAGTCTCCAGCCAGCAACGGCGACACGGGCTTGATGATTACGGTCAATCGGGCTCCGGGCGAGAAGTGTGAGCGTTGCTGGAACTATTCGATCCACGTCGGAGAAGATAAAACCTATCCGACAGTGTGCGAGCGCTGCAGCGCTGTGTTGTCGGAGATCGAGGCAACCGCGGGCGCAACGTAATTCGGCGCTGCTTGAGAGGACGAATCGGACGCGTGCCGTAAAGGCAGGCTTTCCGATGCTCCTTTCCGCGGTGTATTAGCGTCTAAGAACTAGGAAATGCATCGAAGTTAATCCATGCGCAAGTATTTCTTTCTAATCGCCGCTGCAGTGTTACTACTGGATCGCCTCGCCAAATGGGCGGTGGCCAGCAATCTTCTGCTACATGACAGCATCACGGTCATCCCCGGCTGTTTTCATCTTACCCATGTGGAGAACACCGGGGCCGCGTTCGGCCTGTTTGCCGAGTCCACGGCGCAGTGGAAGATTGGCGCGCTGGTCAGCTTCTCCGTCATCGCGCTAATGGTTGTTTCGGCGTTGCTGTGGAAGCATAGCCACTCGCTGAGCACCACCACCATTGGCCTGTCGCTGATTCTGGGCGGCGCGACGGGAAACCTGTGGGACCGCATGATGACCGGGCACGTCGTGGACTTTCTGGACTTTTATGTGGGCAGCTATCACTGGCCGGCGTTCAACGTGGCCGACAGTGCCATCGTGATTGGCGCGATTCTCCTGGTGTCGGAGATCGTCTTCGCGAAGTCTGCGAACGAGACCGTGAAGGCTGATAGCTGACGGCTGCTTTTCTTACGGCGTCCCGTACACCCGCTTGTAGACCTCGGCGTTGCGCACGATGGCCTGCACATACTCGCGGGTTTCGGTGAACGGGATGGACTCGACGAACTCCTCCACGTCGCGGAAGTTGCCCGAGGCGCGCCAATCCTCGACGCGATCGGCGCCCGCGTTATATGCAGCTAAGGCATACTCCGTCTGGCCTCCGAAGTGGTCAATCATCTGCCGGAAGTAGCGGGTTCCCAGTTCGATGTTCGTGGTCGGATCGAGCAGCGAGTCAGTCTTGTAGTGCTGCAATCCCGCTTTCTTGGCCTCGCCCTTCCCTGTCTTGGGCAACAGTTGCATCAGCCCGTAAGCGTTGGCATGGGAGATGGCAGCGGGATTAAACTCCGATTCCTGACGGATCAGCGACGCCACCAGGTAAGGATCGATCCCGTTTTCTTCGGAGTAGCGCCGTAGCGCATCCCAATAAGGGCGCGGAAACAGTCCATGCCAGTAGGGTGCGGGCAGCCCGTCAACATCCATCGCAAAATAGCCCGCGATGGCGCGCTTTAAAGCCTGTAGTGCACGGTAGTAGTCGCCTCCGCTGGAATAGATGCGCGCAATTTCCAGCATCTCCCACGATGGGCCGCTCGAGCTTCCAGCCTGCAGTTCCCGTATCGCCAGGTCGGTCACGCCGGCATTTTCCAGCAGCCGGGCGCGCATGTAGTGAAGGTCGTCCTCGGGCGGGTCGGTGACTTTTGACGCGGGATCGTACGCCGGCGCCGAGCCGATGTGCTGCAACGACGCCACGACAACGGAGGGAGCCGTCTGCAACACAGCCAACCGTTTGCGCGCCAGCACGCCGTAGTAATAGTTGCGATAACGCTCCGCAAGCTTCTGGTAATACGCGCGGGCAGCGCCATACTGACCCTCGTCTTCCGCCATGCGTCCGCGCCAATACATGGCATTGGGAACTTCATTGGTGCCGGGATAGAACTCGATCTGCTCGTCAAAGTATTTCTTGGCTTGCTCCTTGCGGTTCTGGCGATAGGTGAGCCAGGCGCACTTCCAATGCGCGTACGCCGCTTTCGTTCCTGACGGGAAGCGCTCATGAAGCTCGCGATAATAGTCGATGGCGCGATCGTAATCCTTGCGCAGCAAGTTCATGTTTCCCGCGGTGAACAAAGCCGATTCCAGCCACGGTGACTTAGGAGTGGTGCTCCGCATGTGCTGCAGAATGGTGGTCAAGGCGGCATCATCATTGGCATTGCGGGCAATCTCGGCCTGCTGATACCACTTCTCGGCGCTGGCTTCGCTGCCATCGTCGGGAATGCGATCGAGCGCGGCACGGGCCTCGCGGGTGTTGCCATCGTGCATGTAGGAATTGGCGAGCTGAATCAGCGCGGCTGTTTGCTGGCCCTGCGGAGCGAGATCCACCAGTGCGCGATACTCGTCGGCCGCCGCGGGATAGCGACGTGATTTGTAGAGCGCCTCCGCGCGTTTCAGATGCTCGGCGTAGGTCACTGGTGGAAGTGAAGCCGCCTCCGGGATCTTCTTCAAATCGGCGGCTGCATTCTCGGCGGTGTAATTGGTCGCATAGTTGTAGTAAACGCGCCGCAGGATCTCCGCTCCCGCCCTGCCTTGGCCGCTCTGCGCATAGGCTTTGCCGAGGAAATATTCGGTTTCGGCGCTCGGCGGCGAGCGGTGTGCTTCCAGCAGCCGGATGGCCTCGACCGACCGATTGGTGGCGAGCAAGGCCCTTGCGTACGCAATCAAGGCGTCGTGCGCGTAAAGCGAATCTGGAAAGCGAGTACCGAAGTCGCGCAGATAGGCAAACGAGTCTTCAGGGTTATTGCTGGCCACGTACGAGTTGCCGATAAAAAATGCCGTGTAATCTTTCAACTCGCCGATCTGCGGCTGCGCTTTTTGCATGGCGGCAATGGCCGCTGGATACTGCGCGTCGAGGTAGTGTGCGTATCCGAGGGCGAACCAGGCCAGTGCTCCAGCCTCCGTTCCAGCATGGGCGTGCGCGTAGGTTTCGACCCCAGCATAGGCGGCGGGAGTGCGAAACTCCACCAGCTGCCGCGCCATGGGACGCAAATCGCTGGAAGCCACAAAGGTCCGCTTCATGCTGTGGGCGCGGGCGGCGGTTACTTTCTTACGCGGTGCGTGACGCCCGGAATGGGCGGATGCCGACTTTTTGCCCGCCGGTTTGGTTGGCTTATGCGCGCTGGTACTGGACGCAGACTTTTTCTTGTGGGCGGAAGAGGTCTCTTGTGCAAGCACTCCATTGCCCAGCAAGGCCAGCGCAATGGCCAGGAAAACGACTTGGAAGCGGCTGTGGGGATTCACTTGATTCAGTGTAGCGCGATTTCTTCCACGCCGGACCGAAACAAATCATTTACGAAATGGATTCCTGGCTGTGACATCTGTGGGGTTCGCGCGTCCGTACAATAGACGCATTTCCACCAGATCCGTGAGTCAACCGAGCAGGCAGCCATAGCTCGAGAAGTGAAATTTTATTTCCCCGGTTTTCCCGAATCCTCAGCCGTATAGGTACAATGGTTTCGGGATTTTTATTCTGGGCATAAAATCCTGAATCTACGCAAACATGGGAACCATCCAACCAAAGATAGAAGCGACTGGCGATGAACTTACGCTGGTCCATGCGGCCAAGGCCGGCGACATCAGCGCTTTCGAAGAGCTGGTGAAGCGGTACGACCGCAACGTGTTCCGGATTGCACAGCACATCACGCAAAACCGTGAAGACGCGGAAGACGTGGTGCAGGACGCTTTCCTGAAGGCGTACCAGAACCTGGCGAACTTCCAGGAGCAGTCGAAGTTCTACACCTGGCTGGTACGGATCGCGGTGAACGAAGCGCTCATGCGCTTGCGCCGCCGGCGTCCCGAGCGCATGGTTTCGCTCGATGAGGACATTAAGACCGAAGAAGATTCCATGCCGCGCGAAGTCGCGGACTGGTCTCCGAACCCGGAACAGCTTTACAACCAGGGTGAGTTGAAAGAGATCCTGGGCAAGACGATACAAGGGTTGCCGCCAAGCTTTCGGACGGTGTTTGTCTTGCGCGACGTTGAGGGCCTCTCCACCGAAGAGACGGCGGATGCCTTGGATTTGAGTATTCCCGCGGTCAAGTCCCGCCTGCTTCGGGCTCGGCTGCAGTTGCGTGAACGGTTGAGCAAGTACTTCAAAAATCGTACTGGTGGAGATGGCAAACAGTGACCTGCTCTGATTTTCTGAAAGAGCTCACCGATTACCTTGACGACTCGATGGACGCTCAAATCCGAGCCGAATTGGAAGACCATCTTCAGTGGTGCCACAACTGCTATGTGGTCTGCAATACGACCAAGATGACCATCGAGATCTACCGCGACTCCCACCTGTACGAACTTCCTGACGACCTTCGTACCCGGCTACGCACGGCTATCGTCTCCAAGTGCGAATGCCACAAGACCCAAGTCAGCGATCCTCAAGGACAGAGCGACTCTCCTACCAAGTAGGTTATTTCCACGCCATCCATTCCAATTACCCGAGCCGGTCTGCGGTTGCGCTCAGGCTCTGTTCGTTCGGGCACGACGCATTCAGAGTCAACGCCGCTGTAGAGCCACTCCAGTTTTGCGCAGCAACCACCTCATCCCGTCCTCAGGCTTGCCGATATCTAGTGTGGACCAGCTTTGCGGTAGCACTGTAGAGAAGGTGCTTTAGTAATCTTGAGATTCTCAAAATGGAATTACTTTGGGAAGACGTGTCGGTTGCTGTCAAACCTTTTTCGTAGCCGTCGAATCTAAAGATTGAGAAGGGGATTTTCTTGCTCGGAAGGCTTCACCCGAGTTCGCCGCGCCGCCGGGCGCTTCCCCGGGTTCTTCTTGGCAGACGGCAAGAGGAGGCTTATGAGTGTGTTCGATTTCGTCTTCGGTTGTTCGCATCAACGTTGCAGCTTTCCCATCACGGTGAAAGGAAAGCTTCGGAACAGCCCAGCGGCTGCAGTCACCGGCACCTACGTCGTCTGCCTGGATTGCGGCAAGGAATTTCCCTACGATTGGACGCAAATGAAAATGGTTCGCTCCAAGCCGGACAGTTCGACCGCTCCCGAGCCGATCGCCGTCGTTCCGGGCAGCAAGGCCGCGTAGTTTCGGTGTAAGCCAGTCGATTCCCCTCGTCGGGAGAAGCAGGTTGTTCGGGAACCAGAAGGGCGCTCGTAGGAACGCCCTTTTGTGTTCGGCCACCTCTCGCGAATTCCGTGGAGCCGGCCCCCACGGCACGCTGCAAGTCTCGGCGAGGGCCTTGCGTAAAATAGGTTCATGGCGACCAATCCCAGCACGCCTGTATTCCAGCAGCCGACAGCCATGGAACGCGCGTTCAACCGCTTCTTCGGATTCCTGGTCGGCCTCGGCTTTGGACTGAAGCACAATTACCTGCTCCAGGTCCGAGGACGGAAAAGTGGGCGGATGTTCTCCACACCGATTGATCTGTTAGAGATCGGCGGCAAACGGTTTCTGGTCGCGCCCCGCGGCCGCACGCAGTGGGTTCGCAATGCCGAAGCAGCCGGCGAGATTACGCTTAGGAAAGGACGGTCGCGACAGATCTATCGGCTGCGGTCAGTTGCCGATGCAGAGAAGCCCGAACTGCTGAAGGCTTATCTGGACAGCTTTAAGACGACCGTGCAGCGCTACTTCCCCGTGCCGGCCGGTTCAGCCGCCGAGCGTTTTGCAAGTATCGCCGCAAACTATCCGGTATTTGAGCTGACAGAAAAATGAGCGGGTGGGGGCAACAAAACCATCGTCAAAGCGAATCCCGCTCGAACCTCACCTGAAAAGCAAACCGGCGGCGCGCGGCCGCCGGGCAGAGCTGAGACTTCGAGCAACGCTATCGTTGACCTGCGCTGGCGATGAAGTCATCATCGCGCCGTTGCAACGTAGGACGATCGTCGCCATCCTTGCCAGGTTGGCCCTTGTCGCTGTCGGCGGTTTGAGTGCGCCGCAGCGAGGGCTTGGTGTTGTCCTTCTCTTGGATACCCTTCTTGCGGTTCTCCAATGCCGCCAAACGGGCCTTCACCTCACTGAACTCAGACGTGTTGACGATGTATTCCGGACGAGCGGGAAGGATCGCGCGTATCTCTTCCTGAGTCTTGAGAATTCGATCGGGGGTCGGCGGATGAGAAGCGAAGGCCTTGGCCAGCGTGCCCGGCTTTTTCTTTTCCTGCGCCTTGATTTTCTCGAAGAAGGAGATGAAGGCCTGCGGATCGTAACCGGCCTTGTACATGTACTGCACGCCGAGGTAATCAGCTTCCCCTTCAAAATCGCGCGAGAACTTCATAAAGGTCAGCGGCAGTGCCAGGTTCAATGCTATGCTCGCGGCTTCATACACGCCCCAACTTCCCACGAAGATCAATGGAATCGAAGCCATGCTGGCATAGCGGGCCCGCGTCATCTCGCGAGTCGCATGGCGGGCGGCAACGTGCGCAATTTCGTGCGCCATTACGCCGGCCAATTCGGCTTCATCGTCCGCAGCAAGGATGAGGCCGCTGTTGACATAGAAGAAACCGCCTGGCAAGGCCATCGCGTTGATGTCGTCGGAGTCGAGAACCTTGATGGTAAACGGCACCTTGGCGTCGGAGTTGCGGACCAGGTTCTGGCCGATACGGTTCACGTACTCAACAATGACCGGATCCTGAATCATGCGCGCACTGGCCTCGATCATCATGGCGTATTGCTTGCCCATCCTGATCTCGGTGTCGTACCCGTACCAGTCCCCCATACCCTTGCCTGAGCCGACTTTGCGATTGCCAATGTCATCGATGTCGTTCTTGCCCTTATCGTGAGTGGCTTTCGGTGCGTCCTGCGTCGAGGCTGGAGTTGATGTGCTATCGGCGGGAGCAGCCGGGTTAGGGCTCGCATCTGCCGCGGGTTGAGTTTGGTCTGGTGAACTGCTTGGTGCCTGCGCTGATGGTGCCTGAGTTTGCGTGGTGTTCTGCGCGAACGACGGAACAGCGAGGAGGACGCTCAGCAGCATTGCGGTTGCAACGGCGAGAGGGCGAGACTTCATGGGATACTCCAGTGCCGAACACTGAACCACCTTGCCAGGGTGGTACTTGCGCTCATTATAGACTTGGAGCCGATGTGTAGCACAATGGATTTCCAGAAATCTCGCCGGACACAAAGATTTTACAAACCGGGTTAGAATGTGCGGTTCGTCCCAGAAGGAGGGCGCTTTGGAAATGGCCACATCAGCCGATCAGGCAACGCGGAGGGTTTCGGTGCAGCACTTCATCGATGGCCTGCACAAACTCAAGGAGGACGACTTCTCTGGAGTCAACGGTACCCTGCGATATCTGCAAGAGAACCCGGTCGATCCTGAGTCGCTGAAGCCCTATCTGTTCTGGAATGCGCAACACTATACCCGCAACCTGATTGACAAGACCGAGATCTATGAGCTGTTGGCGATTTGCTGGGAAGTTGGCATGGGCAGTTCGATTCACAATCACCAGGGACAGAATTGCTGGATGGCCGCACCCATCGGCCGTCTGGCGGTGCAAAACTTCCGCCTTATCTCCGAGGACCTGGCCGCTCATCGTTGCAGCATCGTTCCCACCAATGTGGTCGAGATCACCCCCGCGCATCCGGTGGCGGTGGATCCGCTGAATCCGGTGCACGACGTCCGCAATCTGCGCGAATGGGGGCAGCGCGCCGTGAGCCTGCATATTTACTCACGCCCGTTCAACAGCTGCATTGTCTATTCGGTGGAACAAGGCAGTTGCGGTGAAATTGGCCTGAACTACACGTCGATGTACGGCAAGCTGGTTTGAGCGCGTGACCAAACTTATCTAGATGCGCCATTGGGGAAGTTCAATTCGATGCTTCACGATCAATCAGGTCTGAGTACTTCGGCTTACGGGAGTCCTTCCAGCGATGGGTGCCCCGGTCCCGCGGGGCGGGACGGAAGATGATAGCCCACCGCTTCAGCGGTGGGTTGGCGAACCTAAAAACCAAGTCCCTCGGGGACGGCACAAAACACAAGATCCATCGACTGGCGTCATTCGAGGCCATCTCCCACGTTTGGGGAATGCCGATTCCTTTGCACCATTGAATTCCCTAGTTGTCAGGCATCTGTGTTCTTATAATCACCGTGTGGGCGTTTGCCCGGACTCTTACATTCTTTCCTGAACAGCGAGGCGGTAATGACAGTCATCAAGCAAGACGACCTTATCCAGAGCGTGGCCGACGCTCTGCAATACATTTCCTACTACCACCCGGTCGATTTCATCCAGGGCCTGGCGCGCGCCTATGAAACAGAGCAGTCGCCCGCGGCTCGCGATGCCATCGCGCAGTTGCTGATCAACTCCCGCATGTGCGCCGAAGGCCATCGGCCGATTTGTCAGGACACCGGCATCGTGTCCGTCTTCCTGAAGGTCGGGATGAAGGTGCAGTGGGACGCGACCATGAGCGTGGAGGACATGGTCAACGAGGGCGTGCGCCGCGCGTATCTCCACCCCGACAACAAGCTGCGCGCCAGCGTGCTGGCCGATCCGGCCGGCGAACGCAAGAACACCAAGGACAATACCCCCGCCGTCGTGAACATGACGCTCGTTCCCGGCGACAAGGTTGACGTCATCGTCGCCGCAAAGGGTGGCGGCTCGGAAGCTAAGTCGAAGTTCGTCATGCTGAATCCCTCCGACTCCATCGTCGAGTGGGTGCTGAAGACCGTCCCCACGATGGGCTCGGGATGGTGTCCTCCGGGAATTATCGGCATCGGCATCGGCGGTACTTCGGAGAAAGCCATGCTGCTGGCCAAGGAAGCGCTGATGGAGCCGATCGACATCCAGGAGCTGATTGCCCGCGGGCCGAAGAACCGCGCCGAGGAGTTGCGCCTCGAGCTGTATTCAAAGATCAATGCGCTGGGCATCGGCGCACAGGGACTGGGTGGGCTGACCACGGTGCTTGATGTGAAGGTGAAGGACTATCCCACGCACGCCGCCAACCTGCCAGTAGCGATGATCCCGAATTGCGCGGCCACGCGCCATGCTCACTTTGTGCTCGATGGCTCCGGAGCGGTCGCACTGAAGCCGCCTTCGCTGAAGGATTGGCCAGAGTTGACCTACAATCCGGCAGGTGCTCGACGCGTGAACCTCGACACCGTCACGCGCGAAGAAGGGGCGACGTGGAAGACCGGCGAGGTGATTCTTCTTAGCGGCAAGCTGCTCACCGGTCGCGATGCCGCTCACAAGCGCATGACGGAGATGCTCAAGCGCGGCGAACAGCTTCCCGTGGATTTCACCAATCGTTTCATCTACTACGTCGGCCCGGTCGATCCGGTGCGGGATGAGGTCGTTGGGCCTGCCGGTCCCACCACGGCCACGCGCATGGACAAGTTCACGCGCCAGATGCTGAAGGAGACTGGCCTGCTCGGCATGGTGGGCAAGTCGGAACGCGGCCCAGAAGGCATCGCAGCCATTCGCGACCACAAGGCGGTTTACCTGATGGCGGTGGGCGGCGCCGCTTACCTGGTCTCGAAGGCCATCAAGAAGTCGCGCGTGCTGGGCTTCGCCGATCTCGGCATGGAAGCCATCTACGAATTCGAGGTCGAGGACATGCCCGTGACGGTTGCCGTGGATGTGAACGGCAATTCCGTGCACGAGTCCGGTCCGAAAGAGTGGCAAGCAAAGATCGCGGAGCTGGTAGGGATTGGCTGACGGTATGTCTCTAAGCCATAAAAGCCGCTGGCCACCGCACCAGCGGCTTTTGGCTTCAGACCACATGGGCGGATCGGATTAAACCCGGACAAACGGCAACAAGCGCGTGCTAACCTGACACCGCGATGGAACTGCAAGAAATCTTGGATTCCCTTGATCGTGACACCGGCCACTATCCTAGAGCGGCTGTTACGGAGGCCATTGATCGCCGCGACGAAATCATCCCCGCACTTCTAGTCACTCTCGAAGACGTCGCGCGTGATCCCGTGCCGTATACCAGCCAGATGCGTTGGATTCACATTTTTGCCATGTACCTTTTGGCACAGTTTCGCGAGTTTCGCGCCTACCCGCTATTGGTGAGGATTTTCTCCGTGCCCGGCGAATTTGCATTTGACCTCGTTGGCGACACGGTCACCGAGAACTTGGGCCAGATTCTAGCCTCTGTGTCTGGCGGTGATATGAGCGGTATGGTCGCACTCGTGGAAAACGAGGACGCGAACGAATACGTGAGAGCAGCTAGTCTGACCGGACTGTTGACCTTATGCGCTTGCGGCACACTCAGCCGCGACCAAGTTATGAGCTATTTCAAGAGCCTCTTTCAAAAATTGAGACGCACACCAGATGGTATATGGAGTTGGTTGGCCGACAGTTGTGCCGATCTCTGTCCCGAGGAGGTCATGGAGGAGCTTAGGAAGGCGTATGAAGAAAACCTTGTCGATCCCAGCGTTATCGGCTGGGATGACGTGGAAGAGGCGTTGGCACTGGGTCAGGAAGCAGCGATGATCAGGCTTTGCAGTAAGCGGCACCTGATTTCAGATGTACACAAAGAGTTGTCGTGGTGGTATTGCTTCAATAAGGACCACCCGGCGCCAGTCTTGGACAGATTCCTCACATCACCGGAGTCTGATGCCATCGATCCGATCTATAAGACTGAGCCCAAGGTCGGACGCAATGATCCCTGCCCGTGCGGCAGCGGCAAGAAATACAAGAAGTGTTGTGGCAAGTAGATGATACTCATCCGGCCTGGTGAGCATCTCTTCCCTAGAGGACGAATTTATGCCAGCCAAGCTAGCGCTTCGCACAGAGAAAGACTCTCTCGGCCTGAAAGACATTCCCGCCAGCGTCTATTACGGCATCCAAACTGCACGCGCGGTCGAGAATTTTCCCATCAGCGGACTGCATGCCCACACTTCCCTCATCCGCGCCATTGCGATGGTGAAGGAGGCTGCGGCCCTTGCCAATCGCGAACTCGGCTTGGTGGATGAGAAGACCGCCAATGCCATCATCGAGGCCGCCAAAGAAGTTCAGCAGGGCAAGTGGGACCAGGAATTCGTGGTGGACGTTTTCCAGGCGGGCGCGGGCGTCAGCTTCCACATGAACAGCAACGAGGTCATCGCCAATCGCGCCTCCGAGTTGCTCGGCGGCAACCTGGGCGAGTACAAGCATGTCCATCCCAACGATCACGTCAACTACGGCCAATCGACCAATGACGTCTTCCCTACCGCAATGCGCCTCGCCGCGCTGCTCGAACTGGAGAAGCTGTATGCCGCGCTTGATGGCTTGATTGCCGCGCTCGACGAAAAAGGCAAAGAATTCCACAACATCCTGAAGTCGGGCCGTACTCACATGATGGACGCGGTGCCCATGCGGCTGGGTCAGGAGTTTCGCGCCTACGCCGCCGCCGTCAAGCGCGCGAAGCAGTCAATCCAGCAACAGTCTGAGCTATTGCGCGAGGTAGGACTCGGCGGCTCAGCAGTGGGCACCGGCATCAACACCCATCCCGATTATCGCGAGAAGGCGATCGCGCACCTGGCGCGTATCTCGGGCCAAAAACTGCACGTCGTGGACGACATGCGCTATGCCATGCAGTCGAACCTGGCGATGTCGTCGGTCAGTTCGGCGCTGCGCAACCTGGCGCTGGAGGTCATCCGCATCTCCAACGATCTGCGGCTGCTGTCGTCGGGTCCAAACACCGGACTGGCGGAAATCAACCTGCCGGCGCTCCAGCCGGGCTCTTCCATCATGCCCGGCAAGATCAATCCCGTGATGGCGGAACTGGCCGCGATGGTCTCGTTCCAGGTTATCGGTTACGACACCACGGTAGCGCTGGCAGTGCAGGCCGGCCAACTTGAGCTCAACGTCATGATGCCGGCCATGGCCTACAGCGTGCTGACGTCGATCACCATCATGACCAACATGCTGCGGCAGCTCACCGAATTCTGCATCAAGGGCATTACGGTCAACGAGAAGCGCACGGATTATTACGTGCAGAGCACGGTGTCACTAGCCACGGCGCTGAACCCATACATCGGCTACGCCAAAGCGGCGGAGATTGCCAAGGAGTCGGTGAAGACCGGCAAGTCCATCATCGAAATTGCCCGTGAGCGTGGCGAGCTCAGCGAAGAACAGATCAAGGAGATTCTTGACCCCGCGCGCATGACCGAGCCGGTGCGCCCGCTGGACGCGGCGAAAGAGCGGGGGAAGATCAAAGGCGGCGGCAGTTGAGACCAAGAGCGAAAAGCGAATCGCGAAGAGCGGCGTTTAGTACGCCCAGCGCAGCAGCGTCGCCCCGGAGGTGAATCCTGCGCCTACGGCTGCCAATAAGACCAAGTCGCCCTTCTTCAGTTTGCCTTCGTCAATCGCGGTCTGCATAGCCAGCGGAATGGTTCCGGCCGTGGTATTGCCGTAGCGGTCAATGTTGATGACGACCTTCTCCATCGGCATCTTGAGCCGGTCCGCCGTCGCCGTGATGATGCGCATGTTGGCCTGGTGCGCGATGAAGCAATCCACGTCCTTTCCAGCGAGGTTATTCTTGCGCAGGACGCGCTCCGTCATCTCCGACATCTTCTTAACGGCATACTTGAAGACCTGTTGTCCATCTTGGTGAATATAATGCATTTTCTGATCTACAGTGTCGTGCGAAGCCGGGTTCAGACTTCCCCCGCCCGGCATGTACAGATACTGGCCTCCCATGCCTTCGACCTGGGCCTCGTAGTCGATGATTCCGTCCTCACCCTCTTCCGCTGGTTCCAGCAGCACCGCGCCTGCTCCGTCGCCGAAAATGATGCATACGGCGCGATCAGTGAAGTCGGTCATGGAAGAGTTCACGTCGGCGCCGATTACCAGCACCTTCTTGCTTCTGCCAGACTCGATGAACTGGGTGCCCGCGTTCAGCGCATACACGAAGCCCGAGCACCCCGCCGAAACGTCAAAGCCCCAGGTACGCGCGATGCCGAGTTTGTGTTGTACCAGGCACGCCGTTGAGGGATACATCATGTCCGGGGTGACCGTTCCGACCACGATGACATCCACTTCCTGAAGATCGAACGGATGCGACTGGACAAGCTTCTTGACCGCTTCGACCGCCAAATCGCTTGCCGCGACGCCTTTGTCCACCAAGTGGCGTTCGCGGATTCCGGTACGCTCAAGGATCCACTGGTCGGTAGTGTCCACCATTTTTTCCAGCTCCTTGTTGGTGAGGACACGAGGCGGGACGTAGGTGCCCAGCGCGGTGATCTTGGCGCGACGAGTGTTTGGCAATAGAGTTCTCCGTATTCGCTCTTCGCTTCTCGCCATTCGCTTTTCGCCAGAGGCTCTGGCCTTAAAATGATTCAGGCGGATCTACAAAAACGCCAGCCAGAACGGCTTAAGAACTGTCTGATGTTGCAAAGCGAACAGCGAAAAGCGAAGGGCGAAAAGCGATAAACAAGCCAGGCGCCAGTTGACCGCTGCACCCGCACTAGCCTGCTACCGTTGCTTCCTTCCGGACCTGGCGGGATTCACAAGATTGCGTTGCGCGGGACCAGCGCCCGACTTCTCAATATAACATTCTGCGTGACGCCGTGCAGGACGCAGGAAGCGCGCGCGAGTTCGACCCCGGCTGCTCTGGGAGCCGCGAAAAACAATGGTAAAATAAAGAAACCGCATGCAGCCAAAAACCGATTCTGTAGCCCTGCTCGACATCCCTGGCACTCCGAACCGCGCAATTTCGACGCGCGTTGGGGAGCCCGGATCTGATCCCCTGACGGCTGCTCCCAAGAAAATTGGATTTGTGAGCCTGGGCTGCCCCAAAAACCTTGTGGACAGCGAGGTGATGATGGGCCTGCTGGCGCAGGGCGGCGCCGAGATCACGCCGCGCGCCGAAGACGCCGACATCATCGTGGTGAATACCTGCTCGTTTATCGACTCCGCGAAGCAGGAATCGGTGGACACGATTCTGGAGATGGCCCAGCACAAAACCGCAGGGCGGGCGCAAAAGCTCATCGTGGCGGGCTGCTTGGTGGAGCGCTATCGCAACGAAATCCAGAAGAACATTCCCGAGGTTGACGCCGTCGTCGGTACAGGGGAATTGCACCAGATTCTCTGCGCGGCGGGAATTGCGCCGCCGTCGCCCACCGGTTCGCCGTTTGTGATTTTGAACTCACGTTCCGAGGGCAATGCCCGCCAGGCGGCAGGCCGGTTCTCGAAAGCAGAATGGGACGGTGCCCTTGCCGACCTGCCAAACTATTTGTACGACGAGAACACGCCGCGCCTGCTGGCGACCCCCAAGTATTCGGCCTACATCAAGATCGCCGAAGGCTGCGATCATCCCTGCTCGTTCTGCATCATCCCGCAATTGCGCGGCAAATTTCGTTCGCGGCGATTCGACTCGGTGATCGCCGAGGCCCAACGTCTTGCCGAACAAGGCGTGCGTGAGATTACGCTGATTGGGCAGGACACGACCTGCTACGGAGAAGATCTGGGCCTGAAAGATGGTCTGGCGCTGCTGCTGGAGCGGCTGGCGCAAATCGAAAAACTGCGCTGGGTGCGTTTCCTTTACGCCTATCCCAACAAGATCACCGGCAAGCTGCTGCGGACGATCGCAGCCCATGAGAAGATTTGCTCCTATATTGATGTGCCGCTACAACATGCTGCGCTAAACGTTTTGAAGCGCATGAAACGCGGCGCCGGCGCAGAGATATTTTTGCGTTCGGTGGAAAAGATGCGCCGCGAGATTCCTGGGCTGACACTGCGCACCTCGTTCATCGTGGGCTTCCCTGGCGAAAGCGAAGATGATTTCGAACAGCTCTGCCAGTTTGTGCGCGAGGTGCAATTCGACTGGCTGGGAGTGTTTGGCTACTCCGACGAGGAGGGGGCCGGAGCGTTCGCCCTGGCCGACAAGGTCCCGCGGAGAGAGATCGAGAGACGCCGCAAGAAGCTCATGTCCATGCAGAAGCAGATCAGCCGCAAGAAAAAGCGAGCTCTGGTGGGACAGCAGTTTGATTTGCTCCTGTCGGGTCCCTCGGCAGAAACCGAATTACTGTGGGAAGGCCGGACCGCTATGCATGCTCCCGAGATCGATGGCACGGTTTACGTGAACGATTTTGGGGATCGCGAAGACATTCGCGAAGGCGAGTTCTATCGCTGCGAGATCACCGAAGCGCACGACTACGACCTGGTGGCGCGCATCTTAGAATAGTGGCCAGTAGCCGGTTGTCAGTTGTCAGTTGTCAGTAAACCTGGCAACTGACCACTGACCACTGACCACTGACAACTGGCTACTGACAACTGGTTCATGAAGAAAAAGGTTCGCAGCTTACGTTGTCCAACTTGCAGAAAGATCGTGCTGGCCAACGATCCCGAGTATCCTTTCTGCAGCGAACACTGCCGCGCGATTGACCTTGGCAAGTGGGCGAGCGGCGCATATGTCATCTCCACCCCGTTGAACGATCCGGAGACCGACGATTCCAACTACCCGAGCCAACGAAGTAAAAAGCCAGAGTGAGCCTGGCCTGATAGGACCTCCGGCTCCGCGATGGGCCACCTTGGTCGCCACGTTCTTTGGCGTTGGGCGATTGCGCCCCGGCCCGGGGACGTGGGGATCGCTGGCCACCGTCCTGTTGTGGTGGCTGTTGGCCTCGCATCTACCGCCGTCAGCACGAATTCCGGCGATTGTGCTGCTGATTGCGGTGGTGGTCGCGATTGGCATACCCGCCGCGACCCTGGAAGCGCGGGGATGCGGCAAAAAAGATCCATCGCACGTGGTCATCGATGAAGTTGCGGGGCAACTGCTCACCCTGCTGGCGTGCCCCATTGTGTGGCAAGCGCTGCTCGCTGGCTTTATACTTTTCCGAGCGTTCGATATTGTTAAACCGCCCCCGGTGCGTAGCCTGGAAAGGTTGCCGGAAGGTACGGGAATTGTGGTGGACGATCTTGGGGCAGGCGTTTACGGCCTGATTGTCCTGCGGTTGCTGCTTCACTTTGGGGTCATACGCTGAGATGAACGAGATCGGCAGATGATGGAGCGAAAAACGGGCACAAAGAACGTGAACGGCAAACCCCATATCGATTCCATCGATCCCAGGTGCGCTCTGCCCGGAGGCGAGATTCGCATTAGCGGCAGCGGGCTTCGTCCCCAGGGACTACGTCGGCCGCAGGTGCAGTTTGGCGATGTGGATGGCTCGATCATCATCAGCTCGGAACAGTTCATCGTGGCGCGCGTGCCCGAAGGCGCCCCCTCCGGCAAGGTCGTGGTAGCGACCAACGGTCACAAGAGCAATCCGGGAGAAGTGCGGGTGGGCGTTCCCATCGCGGAAAACCTGCACCCCGTGGCGAATCCAGCCATCGACCAGGACGGCAACATTTACGTCACGTTCTCCGGATCGCGCGGGCAGAAGGTCCCGGTTGCGATCTACCTCATCGACAACAATTACAACGTGAAGCCGTTCGTGCATGAAATGATGAACGCCACCGGCATGGCATTCGATCACGCGGGCAGTCTCTATGTTTCCTCGCGCTATGACGGCACGGTGTACCGCGTGGCGCAGAACGGTACCATGACCTCTTACGCCGAAGGCATGGGCGTCGCGACGGGAATTGCCTTCGACCCTCGCGGAAATCTCTACGTCGGCGATCGCAGCGGCACCATCTTCAAGATCGACCGTGACCGCCAGATCTTCGTGTTTGCCATGCTGGAGCCGAGTGTCTCCGCCTATCATCTTGCCTTCGGCAGCAACGGAAATCTGTACGTCACCGGCCCCACCACTTCCAGCTTCGATGCCATTCAGCAGATCGACCCCCACGGTGCGGTCAGCGTCTTCTACCGCGGACTTGGGCGCCCGCAGGGACTGGCGGTCGATGTTGACGACAACCTCTATGTCGCCGCCTCGCTCAACGGCCGCCGCGGCATCGTGCGGGTTACGCCCGATCGCCTGGCATCGTTGGTCATGTCAGGGCAAAATCTGGTTGGGCTGGCCTTCGCCCGCGGCCGCTCTGCCGTGCTCGCAACCACCAGCGGCGTACATCACCTTTCCTGGGACATCGAGGGCCGGCAGCTGATTCCGGGAAGTTAGCTGTCGGCGGTTAGCATTTGGCGGTTAGCCCTTGACCGTTTAGCCGCGTGTGAATATGCCTCCGCATCCTTGTCGTCCGCGCGGACCCGCCTGACGACGGTAAGGCACGCTTGCTCGGTGCCGCCCCTGAAGGGGCTCCCATTCTTGTGGGCGATTTACCCAGGACTTACGTGAGTGCGTGAGAACTCGTTTTGAGTTGCCACGGTGGAACGATCACGCAAAATCCAGCCCCGAATGGGGCGAAAGATCTTAGCCCAGCGCTTCAGCGCTGGGTAAAGTGGGAAATAAAACCGAGTCCCGTAGGGACGACAGAGGTTCTCACGCACGCACTTACGTCCTGGGCTATATTTGTTCCGCCCTGCGGGCTGGCCGCATGCGTGGCTTCAGAATTTCTCAGTCGCCGTATGGCGAAAGCTAATTGCTCCGTGCCCGTTGCAATTGCTAGTTGCTAAGTGCTAACTGCTAACTGCCTAAATGTCGTAATACATCTGGAACTCGTAGGGATGCGGACGCAGGCGCATGGCGTTCACTTCCTTTTCTCGCTTGTAGTCGATGTAAGTGTTCAGCATCTCCTCGGTGAAGACGTCGCCTTTGAGCAGGAACTGATAATCCCGAGCCAGCGCGTCCAATGCGTTCTCCAGCGACCCCGGCATGGATGGGACCTTCGCCAGTTCCTCCGGACCAAGATCGTAGATGTCCTTATCGAGTGGCTGACCCGGGTCGATCTTATTCTCGATGCCGTCGAGCCCGGCCATGAGCATGGCCGAGAAGGCGAGGTACGGATTGCAACTGGGATCGGGCGGACGGAACTCCACCCGCTTGGCTTTGGGCGAAGCCGAATACATCGGAATGCGACATGCCGCCGATCGATTCCTGCGCGAATAGGCCAAATTCACCGGAGCCTCAAAGCCCGGCACCAGACGTTTGTAAGAGTTGGTGGTCGGAGCAATGATGGCCGACAAGGCCGGTCCGTGCTTGATCAGTCCGCCGATGTACCACAACGCCATTTGCGACAGGCCCGCGTAGCCGTCGCCGGCGAACAGCGGCTTCCCTTCCTTCCACAGTGACTGGTGGGTGTGCATGCCACTGCCGTTGTCCTGGAAGAGCGGCTTGGGCATGAAGGTCACTGTCTTGCCGTATTGGTTGGCTACGTTCTTCGCGATGTACTTATAGAGCATCATGGCGTCGGCGGACTTGATGAGCGAGTCGAACTTGAGATCGATTTCAGTCTGTCCGCCGGTGGCAACTTCATGATGATGGCACTCCACCGTGAGACCGCAGTTCTGCATGGTCATCGCCATCTCAGTGCGCAAGTCCTGGTAGTGGTCGGTCGGAGGCACCGGGAAGTAGCCTTCCTTGTAGCGGGGGCGGTAGCCGAGGTTGTTCTCAACGCGTCCCGAGTTCCAGCGGCCTTCTTCGGCATCGATGAAGTAATAGCCCTCGTGCTCGTTCTGGTCGAAGCGCACATTGTCGAAGATGAAGAACTCGGCCTCGGCGCCGAAGTAAGCGGTGTCGGCCAGGCCGGTGGAAACCAGATACATCTCGGCCTTGGTGGCGATGTAGCGTGGATCGCGGTCGTAGCGCTGCTTGGTGACGGGGTCGATCACGTCGCACACCATCACCAGCGTAGGAACTTCGGTGAAGGGATCGAGCATGTACTTGCTGGCATCGGGAATAAGCAGCATGTCGCTCTCATGGATGGCCGCCCAGCCGCGGATCGACGAGCCGTCCATGCCAAAGCCTTCTTCGAACGACGCTTCGCTCAGTTGAGCGATAGGATAAGAGACGTGATGCCACAGTCCGGGGAGATCGGTGAAGCGCAGGTCGAGGATTTGGACGTTGTTCTCCTTGACAAACGCCAGCACTGCTTTGGGATCAGGCTTGGTATCAGCCATTCGGATTCTCCTTGCTCGTCTCTCGGCCGGAGGCGCGCAAGCCTATGTCGCACGAGGACGGCGGTTGTGTTGCGGTGAAGATCTTGCGGAACGTCCCGCCCGCGCTTGCGCCAGGTTGCCCGGCGAAGCGGTACGGCCTTCCGGAGTAGGAATTCGGAACTGCGAACTGCATTTGGGTTAGGAAGTTTTGTGAGCTGCGGGCGCGCACCCTTGGCGCACAGAGGAAGCATACGTGGCGCGCAAACCGCTGGCTAATACAATGTTTTTATGGCTTGCATAACCCGGCTTTATGAACTGCAACCTAATGATTCTGCTAACGAAATGCGTCACGCTCCCGTAGAATTGGGGTTGCCTCTAATAGACCCCACGATGCTAATGGCCTCCGTAAAAGTGGGCCTAGCTGTTCTGACTGCGCACGCTGAGGCTGAATGCTAATGGCTAATTGCTAACGGCCAAGTGCCGCTTTATGGACTTCGATCAGCTCGAAACATTTCTGGAGGTCGCACGGCTCAGCAGTTTCTCGCGAGCGGCCGAGCGCCGCTTTCGCACCCAGCCGGCGATCTCGTCGCAGATTCGCGCCTTGGAAGAAGAAGTCGGGGCCAAACTACTGGACCGCAGCGGAGGAAAGGTGGCCGTCACCGGTCCGGGCAAAGTCTTCCAGAAGTATGCCGAAGACGTGCTGGAGCAGCGCCGCGTCATGCTGGTGGCGCTGGCCGAGATGCACCGCGTGCCGCGCGGCGAGTTGGTCGTCTCCGCCAATGAAGGCACCTGCCTGCACATCCTGCCGGAGGTTTTCGCCGAGTTTAAGCGGCAATATCCCAGCGTCGCGGTCAGCGTGAAGCGGCTGGAGCACAACAAGATTCTGGAGGCGATCATCGAGAACTCGTGTGACTTCGGAGTCGTGTCCATGCCGGTGCCCGACAAGCGTCTCACGGTGGTGCCCATCCATCGCGACGAACTGATCGTGATCACGCCGCCACATCATCCCCTGGCCGGGCAGAACAAAGCGACGGTAGCGGAAGTTGTGGAGTATCCGCTGCTGCTGCCCAAGGTGGGCCGCACGCGCGACGCGCTGGAAACGCTCTTCCACGAGCGCAAATTGAAGCCGAGGATATCCATGGAGCTCGACTCCAGCGAATTGCTGAAGCGCTTCGTCGCCGCCGACGTTGGAATCGGATTCATCCCGCGCTCCCACGTGGCCGAGGACCTGCAAGCCAACGCGCTGGCTGCGCTCACCCTGGCGGACGCCAGCATTCAACGCGACCTGGCCCTGGTCTTCCGCAAAGACAAGGCGCTCAGCCGCGCCGCGCTGGCCTTCATCGACATTGCGGTGAAGCTGAAGGCGGCGCTGCCCGCGGCGATCACGACCCGATGACCCACCCGGACATTTTTCTCAATTCTTGTTCTTTCCTGTTGTTTTCACACAATCGTCACGTTCTCGTGTGTTATTTTTGACGATCTGGTTACAACTATCTCTGCTTTGGAGAATATACATTGGCGAAAGACATGGTCCCCAAGCGCATCTTCCTCACCAAGGGCGTGGGGAAACACCGGGAGCGGCTCACCTCGTTCGAATTGGCGCTGCGCGATGCGGGCATTGCCGCCCAGAACCTGGTACGGGTGTCGTCCATCTTCCCTCCCAACTGCAAGCTAATTTCGCGCAAAGACGGACTGCCGTACCTGTCGCCAGGAGAGGTCACGTTCGCGGTGGTGGCGGAGAACTCCACCCGCGAGCCGCACCGCCTGACGGCTGCCTCGATTGGACTGGCTATTCCCGCTGACCGCAGTACTTATGGCTACTTGAGCGAGCATCATTCCTTCGGCGAGACTGACGACGTGGCCGGGGACTACGCCGAAGAGCTTGCCGCCGAGATGCTGGCCACCACGCTCGATGTGGAGTTCGACGCCGACAAGTCATGGGACGAAAAGAAAGAGGTCTATCGGCTGTCAAACAAGATTGTGCGCACTGCCAACATTACCCAGAGCGCCGTCGGTGACAAGCGCGGCCGCTGGACCACGGTGATCGCGGCTGCGATATTGATTTTCGAATAGCAGCACCACAAAGGCAGATAGAAAACTAAAGGCGCGATTGCTCGCGCCTTTGCCTATCCAACAATGTGAGAGTTGCCCTACTTCTTTGGCTCCAAGATGATTTCGCGCGCCAGGCGGTCCCCAATGATCTCGCGCCAGCTGGCACGCTCTTGGTATCCCGCAATCATCTTCTGATCGTTGCTGTTCAAAGCCTGGTTGGCCACGGCCTCTTCTTTTTCCTGGTTGGCTTCCATGGTCGCCAGGTCTTTGTATTGGGTCATCAGCATGATGTCAAAGTCGTTAGGACCGTGCGACTCGGTGGTGATGACCATGTAGTTGAGGATCAACCCGGCTTTTTTCAGCGCCTCATGTTCGGTTTTCCACTCGGTCGCCAAGAACTCCATATATTTCAGGCCAACGCCAGGCTTCGCCTTTACGAAGGTGATGTCCCAAACCGGACCATCGTGAAACGGCCGCGCGGGAGCAGCTTGAGCAAGTGATAGGTTAGGCAGCAGCATCGCGGCAAACGCCAGTAACGCGGTGAGACGAATGATGTTCTTCATCAGTTGGCTCCTTATTTTTCTTGTGAAGTATTCGAAGTGCCAGCTATGCAGCACCGCCTCAGCCGCCACTTCCACGGCCAGGCAGTCTTTTCGTTCAGCGCAGACAGAACTCAGCCGCGCAGCATGAAAGCGGTAATCGCATAACGGAGCCCTGGTAGATAAGAAAACATGCAGGTAAGAATTTGGTTGCAGTACAACGGAAGAAGCTTAATTACAACTTCAGCGGGACGAACGGCGGATAATCTTCGCGGCTCCACCACGCGCGAGGGCTTAGCGCCCGGCTGAGTGGAGTCTGCGGCGTCGGCGAACCGCAGATCCTTCGACTCGGACTGAGGTCCTCGCTCAGGACGACAATGCTTCGCTGGGGACTGAATGCTGACAGCTAAGAGCTAATCGCTAATTGCTAACTGCTAATTGCTTCCTCTTCCCTTCGCGAACTCATCGCCGGGCTGCCAGCCTGCCGTTGCCGACTGGTTCGCCGCCTGCCATCCCAGCGCGATTCCGAATTGCGCCATTACCGCGTCACCACGGAAGTCCATCTCCGGATAGTACTCGTCGCTTGGCTGGTGGTAGTGCTTGGCAACATAGTCGCGGGCCTGCTGCTTGCCCCACGCGGCATCATGACCCTGGTACTTATCGCCTTCGTTAATGGAAAACGCGGGCACACCCGCGCGCGCGAAGCTGAAGTGGTCGGATCGGTAATAGTGTCCGGCGCCGGGTTGGGAGTCAGGCACAATCGCCAGGCCAAACTCTTTGGCGGTACGCTCGACCGTGGGATAAAAGTTGGTGCGTTCAGCGCCCGAAACGTTTACCTCCTCCGGCACTCCGAGCGGAGGCACGTCATCGTAGTTCAAATCGAGCGAAATGTCCTTCGCCGGAACCGGCGGATGCAAGCCCAGATACTCGGAGCCGCGCAACCCCTGCTCTTCCCCCGTGACCGAGGCGAAATATACCGAACGCCCTGGCGACTGCGGCGCTTCGGCGAAGGCGCGCGCGATCTCCAGAAGAATGCCGACTCCCGTGGCATTGTCCTGTGCGCCGTTGTAAATGTTGTCGCCCGCCATGCCGGGCACGATGCCCAGGTGATCATAATGCGCGCTATACATCACGGCTTCGCCCTTCAGTTTGGAATCGGAACCCTCACGCTTGGCGATTACATTGCTCGACACAAACGGCCGTACGGTGCTGGTGATGTAGGCCTTTAGCTTGGCTGGCAATTCAACCGCCTTGAAGCCCGGCTTCTGCGCCGCCGCCATCATGGCATTCAGGTTCATGCCGCACGCCGCAGTAAGTTTGGCGGCCACATCAAGCTGAATCCATGAGGCCACCTTCAGCTTGGGCGCCGGGTCGTCACGCAGGTACGCCCGCTCACCCGACCACGAGTTGCGCACCACGTTCCAACCGTAGCTGGCCATTTCGGTCTTGTGAATCAGGATGACGCCAGCCGCTCCCATGCGCGCAGCCTGTTCGTACTTGTAGGTCCAACGGCCGTAGTAGGTGAGCGCCTTGCCAAAAAATTTGGGATCGTCCGAAGGCGGCTGGTTGACCATCATGAGCAGCACCTTGCCCCTCACGTCGACGTCCTTGTAGTCGTTCCAGTTGAACTCGGGAGCGTCGATGCCGTAGCCAATCCACACGATAGGAGCGTCCACGTCGTCCACCGTATTGGTGGTCTCGTCCATGGCAACGACGTCCAGACGGTTGCGCAGGTTCACGGGCGCGCCCTTGTCGGGAACAAGGGCAAACGTGGAGTCTTCCTGGGTAGCAATCCCCACCATCGCCACCTGCTGCAGATAGCTGCCGTGGTCGCCAGCGGGTTGCAGTCCGTACAACGCAAACTGGGTGGCGATGTACTCGGCGGCGATATCGCCTCCACGCGCGCCGGTGCCGCGCCCCTCCAGCAGATCGCTGGCGAGGAATTTCACGTGCGCGCGAATCTTTTCGGGATCAACGGAGGCCATGGCCTTTTCCGCCTCCGGGGGAAGCGCAGCGACGTACGGAACGCGAGTCGCGGATTTCATGGGGCTGGACTTCGGCGAGGCCTGGGCCAGCAACAGCGCTGCTGTCAGCGGAAGGACGAGGGCAATCAGTGCAGTTCTGCGCATAGAAGGACGTCTCCAGTGGAGTCAGGGGTGAATGTAGAAACTTATCATTCTACGCGAAAAGGGGGAGCGCAAGATGTGACAGCAAGGGGGTCGAGTACAGGGTGACTATAGAGGAGAAAGCAGGCCGGCGCAAAGAAACCCTTGCGTGGGCTTCTCTGCGCGCTCCGCGTTCCTCATGGTGCAAGCTGCGATCCCTGGCTACCAGACCCGGCAGGCCGGTTTGCGAACCATGGGCGCGTCGGATTTGCACTTGTATGCCTTCTGGAACTCGGGCATGTTTCCGACCACGCCGTTGACTCGGAATCTCCCCGGCGAGTGTTCATTGACTCCCGCCATCATGCGGGCGAACTCAGGACGGTCATTCTCGCACCAGACTTGGCCCCAGCCGACGAACAGACGCTGCTCGGGGGTGAAGCCGTCAATGGACTTCTGCGGAGTGTTGCCGAGCACGTTCAGCAAAGCCATGTCGGCAATGCGCAGGCCGCCGTTGTCGGCAGTATTTTCGCCCAGCGTCAGTTGTCCGCGAACGTGAACGTCATCCACCGCAACGAAGCTGTCGTACTCGTTGACGAAGCATCCCTCCAACTTATCGAACTGTTCGCGGTCCTTGGGAGTCCACCAGTTGCGCAGGTTTCCCTGAGCATCGAACTGGCTGCCTGAATCGTCGAACCCGTGCGTGAGTTCGTGGCCGATGACCGCGCCAATGGCGCCGAAGTTCACCGCATCGTCAATCTTGGGATCGTAAAATGGCGGCTGCAGAATACCGGCCGGGAAGTTAATGTTGTTCTCCTGCGGATTGTAATAGGCGTTGACCGTGGGCGGTGTCATGCCCCATTCGCTGCGGTCCACCGGCTTGCCGATCTTATTCAACTGCCGCTTGAACTCGAATTGATTGGCTCGCATTCCATTGCCCAGCGCGTCGCCGCGGACGATGGTCAGCGTGCTGTAATCGCGCCATTTGTCGGGATACCCAATCTTGTTCTCGATGTGCGCCAGCTTGTCGAGCGCCTGCTTCTTGGTCTCTTCGGTCATCCACGACACCTCGGTGAGGTCGGTCTTGAGCGCAGTCTCCAGTTCATGGACCATCTTCAGAGTGGCGGCCTTGCTCTCGGGAGGAAATTCTTCGGCGACATACGCCTTGCCCAAGGCCTCTCCCAAATCTCCGTTGGTAAGCTGCACGCAGCGTTTCCAGCGGGGGCGAAGCTCCTTGGCTCCAGTAAGGACTGTTCCATAGAAGGCGAAGTTTTGGTTGACAAAGGCGGTTGGCAGCAACGGCGCGGCATGATGTGCCGTCTGCCAGCGAAGATAAGTCTTGATGTCTTCCAGATTGCTGGTCGCCACCAGTTGGTTCATGCCCTTTACGAAATCGGGCACGGATACATCAAGGCCATCGAAGCTGGGGCTGGCAATAGTAACGAAATACTCTTTCCAGGTAAAAGCGGGACTCAGTTGTTGAAGCTGAGCGGTGGTCATCTTGTGATAGACCTTGTTGGGATCGCGGCGCTCCACTCGATCCATGGCGGCCTTCGCCAGCTCGGTCTCGAGGGTCAGAACAGTCTTGGCATCGGCCGTAGCCTTCTCCGGCGACTCGCCCAGCAAATGGAACATGTTGGTCACGTGCTGGACATATTGGTTGCGCAGCTCGACTGATTTCGCATCCGTCTTCAGGTAGTAGTCGCGGTCGGGAAGGCCCAGCCCTCCCTGGTCGGTGCCGGCAATCTCCATCATGGAGTCTTTGGCGTCAGGCTCGGAGCCGAAATCGAACAGCACTCGCACGCCGTTGTTGTGCAGCTCGCCGATGAGCCCCGGCAGTTGTGATTTGTTCTGTAGCGCGGCAATGCGGTCCATCATCGGCTTCAGCGGAGCGATCCCCTTGGCATCGATGCCCGTCTCGTCCATGCAGGAGGCGTAAAAGTCGCCGATCTTCTGGTCGTTGGACGAACGGCCGGGGTTGTCGGCTGAGGTCTTGTCCAGAATGTTGCGCAGGATCAACTGATTGCGTTCCTGCAGCTCGTTGAATCGGCCCCATGCAGGTTGATCGGCGGGGATCAGGTTGTTCTTGATCCAGCTGCCGCAGGCGTACTGGTAGAAATCGACGCAGGGATCGACGGACTTGTCCATCGCGTTCATGTCGAAGCTGGGGACAGTTTTGATTGCCGCAGTAGAGGACGACGTGTTTTGCGCCTGCGCCGCGATTCCAACAAACAGCAGGACGCAAGCTATTAGGGAGAGATATCGCATGGATGACCTCGTTTTGAAATGAGAGCAGATTTTTGCCTTACCAAACTCGGCAGGCGTTCTCGCGCACCATGGGCTGGCCCGCCTTGCAACCGAACGCCTCCTGGAACGCAGCCGAATTCTGCACCGCCCCATTCACCCGCCAGCGTCCGGGTGAATGCGGATCGGTGATGGCCAGCACTCGGGCCTGCTGGTCGGTCACGTTCTGGCACCAGATCTGGCCATACGCCAGGAAGAAGCGCTGCTGTGGCGTGTAACCATCGACAGACTTCACCGGCGTGTTGCCGATGATATTCATCACCGCCATGTAGGCCAGCTTAAGGCCACCGTTATCGGCGGTGTTCTCGCCCAGCGTGAGCTTGCCGTTGAGATGCACTTCGCCTTTGTCGTCCTTCACCGCGACGAAGCTGGAATATTCATCGGCCGTGCATCTGGCGCGTTCTTCGAAGGCTTTGGCGTCCGCCGCAGTCCACCAGTCCTTCAGGTTCCCCTGAGCATCGTACTTGCGGCCCTGATCGTCGAAGCCGTGCGTCAGTTCGTGGCCGATCACGACTCCGATGCCGCCATAGTTAACCGCATCATCCATGTTCATGCCGTAAAACGGCGGTTGCAGAATGCCGGCAGGAAAGTTGATGTCGTTCATCGGCGGACGGTAATAGGCGTTCACCGTCGGCGGAGTCATCGACCAGTCTTTGCGGTCGGTCGGCTTCTCCATCTTGTTGTACTGGCGATGCATCTCGAAGGCGGCAGCGCGCGTCGCATTGCCGGCGTAATCGTCGGGTTTGACGATGACCGTACTGTAATCACGCCACGTGTCGGGATAGCCGATGTTGTTGACGATCGCGTTCAGCTTCAGGTAGGCCTGCTGCTTAGTTGTGTCGGACATCCAGGTCAATTGCCCGACGTCGCTGTGCATGGCCTGCTCGATGGCCTGCACCATTTTGACGGTGCGTGCCTTATTGTCCGGTCCAAATACCTTATCCACATAGAGCTGGCCCAGCGCCATGCCCAGGTTGCGGTCAGTGGAGCGGACGCAACGCTTCCAGCGCGGCTCAATTTCTTTTTGCCCGGCCATGTACTGACGATTGAACTGAAAGTCTTCGTCCACAAATGCCTTCGGCAAAATCGGGGCATAACTATCTAAGGTGCGCCAGCGGAGATAGGTCTTCCAATCCTCGAGCGCCACTGCGTTGAGCTGCTGGTTCACCGCCTTAAAGAAATCCGGATTGCCGACATTCAGGCTGGCAAACTTGGGCGAGCCGTTATTGTCGAAATACTGGGTAAGCTCGAAGCTCGGGGCCAGAGCGACGATCTCCGTCGTCTGCATCATGTGGTCGCGCTTCTTCGGATCGCGCCGTTCGGTCCGGTCCATGGCGGCCTTTGCCAGCCCGGTTTCGACGGCCAGCACGGTCTTGGCTTCGGCGGCAGCGGCCTCCGGCTTATCGCCTGCCAGCTCGAACATCCTCTGCACGTGCTCCTGATATTTTTGCCGTGTCTCCACTGACTTGGCATCGTCCTTGAGATAGTAGTCGCGGTCCGGCAGCGTGATTCCACCCTGGTCAAGGTTTGGAATGGTCAAACTGGAATCATGCATGTCGGGCATGGGATAGAAGCTGAATAGCACCGGGATGCCATTGCTGTGCATGTAGGAGACCTGCGGAATGACTTCCTGCTTTGACTTGATGGACGCAATGCGCTTCATTTCCGTCTCAAGCGGCGCGGTCCCCTTTTTCTCGACCGTGCTCTCGTCCATGCACGCCGCGTAGTAGTCGCCAACTTTCTGCTGGATGGCACTGTGCTTCCCGGGCGCCTGTGCCTGGTCGAGCAGATCGCGGAGGACATAGAGATTGTGCTCGTCCAGCTCATTGAAACGTCCCCACCTTGTCTTGTCCGGCGGAATGGGGTTGTTCTTCATCCAGTTGCCGCACGAATACTGATAGAAATCCACGCAGGGATCAATCGTTTTGTCGATGGCCGTCAAGTCGAAGTTGGGAATTTGTTTGGGAAACTCGGAGGAAGAAGAGGTAGAAGGGGCTGTCTGGGCTACGGAAAATACGGTTGCCAGCAGCAGCGGGAAAACGACGAAAAAGCGGGTCCGCATGAGTGCCTCGAAAATGAAATGTCGCCTCGCCGCACGCTAATCAGTATTGCGAGGCGCGGTAATGAAAGGCAGGGCCAATTGTGTCCTGCGGAGGTGATGAAGGCCTCCACAGAAAACACTACTACAACGACCAATAGACTGGGAAATTAGTGCTGGGTGAGCGGGGAACAAAGTGGCTGTTTCTTAGAAGAGCTTCAGATGGATCGTCAGATACTTCTTGGGATCCTGACGGACGGCCTTGATGAGGTTGCGCGTCTCCATCAGCAGGGCGTCGGCATTGTTGTACAACGAAGGGTCCTTCAGGAACTTGCCCGCGGTGCCCTCGCCTTTGTCGAGCCGGTCGGCGATGCTATTCAGGCGCGTGACCATGCTGTCGATTTTGTTCGCCAGCGCTTCGTCCTTGGCCAGCCTGCCCAGCGTGCCCTTCCCGGCGTTGATACCGCTGATAAGCTCGTTGGACTGAGTGATGGTCTTGTTGGCGTTGTCATAAAGCGAGGGGTCTTTGAGAAACTTACCGATCGTTCCCTGGCCGTTGTTGACCTCGTCGATGATCTTATTGAGGTTGTCGATGGAGGCATTGGCCTTGGTATAGAGTTCGTCGCTGTTGATGAGCTTGCCGATCGTCCCATTCGGCGAGTTGATGTGGCCTACGACCTCCTGCAACTGGCTCAGCATGTCGTTAGCTCGATTGAACAGTGAGGGGTCGTAAATGACCTTGCCAATGGAGCCCTGTCCGCTCTGGATGTAAGTAAGAATGCTGTCCAGCCGCTTCACCAGACTGTCAACATTTTCCAGCGTGCCCTGGCTGGCCCGGATTACGTCCTGCAGTTGCGGTACATCCTTGGTGGGCAGTTCAACGCCATTTTGCATGGGAGCGCCCTGCACGCGACGGCAATCCATGTCCACAAAAACCTCGCCCAGAACGCCGGCGGTTGTCAGCTCAACCTCGCAATCGCTTTTCATGGTGTCGGCGTACTTGGTTGTGATCTTCATGGTCACTTCCACCGGCGCCACGCGGCGCTTGGGATCGGCAACCACGCGAATTCCGACGACGTTGCCGATGTCCACACCTTCCAGGCGCACCGGGGCACCGACCCGCAGGCCACCCGCGTTGTCCATGTAAGCGCGAACTACAAATTTCTTAGTGAAGAGACCGGTGGTGCCGGTCATGACGAAGATGAGAACCGCAAGGGTGACGAGGGCGACAAGTACGGTCAGTCCCACCCGCAGCTGCGACCATTTCACCTGTTTTTCGCTTGGCACGTTCTACCGATCGCCCCTTGGATGCGTCTGCCACACCGGCAAGCGCTGCCGATTGCACTTCTGCAAGCTCCCGATCATAACATGACAGCCGCGAGCGCCATGATACAGGAGCCGTCAACAGTTTTAAGGCGAAAAATTAACGGGACCAGCAAGTCGAGTCCCCAGGGCCAGAACGCTGCGGCGGCGATGGCATGGCGCCGTTTACAGTTCCAGCTCGGCCCGGATTGCGTTGTCTTCCAGGCTCGAGAACATCTTGAACCCGTGCTTGACGCACACCGCCCTCATTTCGCGGTTCTCGGGAAGCATGGTGGAGACCACCCGCTTAAGTTTCTCGTCGCGCGCGAATTCGATCAGTCGGCGATACAGTTCCGTTCCCAATCCCTTGTGCTGAGCGGCATCCGTCGCCACCGCGGCGAGTTCGGCTTCATCACGGCCATGCAGTTTGCTAAGTCGGCCGACCGCCAGGATCTCACCCTCCCCCGCCTCGTTCTTGCGTTCCGCAACCAGCGCCATCTCGCGGTTGTAGTCAATAAAACAAGTGTGGGTCAAACGCTCGTGGGCGGTGCGCTGCGTCAGCTTCAACGGCTGGAAGTACCGCAGATAGACACTTCTTTCCGAGAGCTTCTTGTGGAACTCAATCATCAGGGGTTCGTCTTCCGGCCGGATCGGCCTGATCACCACGTCCCCTCCGTCCTTCATCTTCCATGGTCTGACCAGGTGAATTGGGTAGGGTCGAATGGCGGAGGTAGGCAGCGTGTCTTCCGACATCTCCAGACCATGCACCACCACCCGCGCGTCCAAGGCAACGATTTGTTCCGGAGAGGCGAGCAGCGGGTTTATGTCAATTTCCTTGATCCACGGCTGTTCCACCACCAGTTGGCTGAAGCGCACCAGCAGATCTTCCAGCGCCGCCAAATCGACCGGCTTGCGTCCGCGAATTCCTTTCAACGCTTTGAGGATGTTGGTCTGCTCCATCATCCGCAGGGCGAGCGTGGAATTTAGAGGCGGCAGGGCCAGGGCGCGGTCTTGGAAGACCTCGACCAATTGTCCGCCAGCCCCGAACAGTATGACCGGGCCGAACTGCGCATCCAGACTGCTGCCGATGATCAACTCGTAGCCATCCAGCTTCACCATGGGCTGCACCGTCACCCCCTGGAAGTGCTCGGCGCCTACCTGTGCGGTGACCGCCTGCTGGATGGCCTGGAAGGCGGCCTTCACCGCGCCTGCATCGCGCAGGTTCAACTGCACCCCGCCCACATCCGTCTTGTGGGTGATGGTAAGCGAATACACCTTCAGCACGATGGGATAGCCAATCTCCTGCGCAGCTTGCAGCGCTTCCGCCTCGGTGATGGCTATCCGGGTATCGACGGTGGGAATGTCGTAGGCCTTGAGCAACTGCTTCGATTCATACTCCGTCAGGATGGTACGGCCCGACTGACGGACCTGCCGGATGATTTGACCGGCTTTTCCGCGTTGCACTTCGGCCTCGGCATGTTGCGGCAACGCGGGAGTCTCGTACAGCCCCTTCAGGTTGTAGGAATAGCGCCACATGTAGTTGAAGGCGCGCACCGCGCTATCGGGAAACTGGAAGGTCGGAATGCCCGCCTGATTCAATATCTGTTCCCCCGCCGCCACCTCGGCGCCACCCATCCAGCTCGCCAGCACCGGCTTGCCCAGTCCTTTGGCATAGGGCTTCAGCTTCTCGGCAATCTGTGTCGGGTTGGTCATGTCTTGCGGGGTCAGCACCACCAGCATGCCGTCGATATTGGGATCCTTGGCGGCAATCTCCAGCGATTTCGCATAACGCTCAGGCTGGGCGTCGCCCAGGATATCCACCGGGTTGTTATGACTCCACACCGCGGGAAGAATTTCGTCGAATGCCTTTAACGTCTCGGGCGACAATTCGGCCAACTCGCCTCCTCCCGCAACCAACGCGTCCGTGGCCAGCACCCCGGGGCCGCCGGCATTGGTCACAATGCACAGCCGCTTGCCCCGAGGCCGTGGCTGTTTGGCCAAAACGTCGGACATGAAGAAAATGTCGGCAATGCTGTTCACTCGCAGTACGCCGCAGCGCCGGAATGCGGCATCCAGCACCTCGTCGCTGCCGGTAAGCGCCCCGGTGTGGGAAGCGGCCGCTTTGGCCGCCGCGGCCGTGCGTCCTGCCTTGATCACAATGACCGGCTTGGTCAGCGAAACCTCACGCGCTGCGGATAGGAACGACCGCGCGTCGCCAATGGACTCCATGTAGATCACGATGCTATGGGTGCGCGAATCGCTGCCGAAGTAGTCCACCAGGTCGCCCCAGTTCACGTCCAGCATGGAGCCGACGGACACGAAGCCGCTGAAACCCACATTCTCGCGCAGGCTCCAGTCCAGCACCGCCGTACAGAGTGCGCCGCTCTGGCTGATGAAAGCCACGTTTCCCGGCCGCGCCACCGCGCGCGCAAAGGTCGCATTGAACCCGCGAATGGGATTCATGATCCCCAGGCAATTGGGGCCAATAAGGCGCATCTTGCCGCGAATAATCTGCGAGATCTGCCGCTCCAACTCTTGGCCGTGTTCCCCGTGCTCCTTAAACCCGGCGGAGATCACAATGGCCGCGGGGATGCCGAGCTCCACCGATTGGGCAATCAGGTCGGGAACGGTATCGGCGGGGGTGGTGATCACCACCAGGTCCACTTTGTCGGGAAGGTCTCGGACAGTAGGATATGCCTTGATGCCCAGAACATTCGGCCGTTTGGCATTGACCGGGAATACCGTGCCGCCAAACGGGCTGCTGAGCAGGTTCCATAGCACCGAACGCCCTACGCTGCCCGCCCGTTCCGACGCGCCGATTACGGCTACGCTTTGGGGCAGAAACAGAGGATCGAGAGGATGACTTTCCGTGCGATAAACGTCGGAGGAAGGATCGGCCTTGATGATGCTAGTACTCGCGGGTTTGGCGGCAGAAATAGTGCTCATGCTCCCCTCCCAGGACTACGTACCAGTTTAAGCCCTGGGCAGATTGCGCTGGGAACAACCTGTCACAGAAGGTCGTGATGCGGATCCGCGGTGTTCAGTCCTGAACTCCTCGGTCGCCGCTGCGTCCTCGTCTCCTTTTGCTGTGGCTTAACTCCTTTGGCGCCTTCGTCCTCCTCGCCGGAAACCCCTATCGCAGCCCACTCAAATCGCGGAATGATACAATGCCTTTTCCCGCGCAGAATCTGCGGCGATGCGCCCTCTGAACTGGACCCCGACTCTTGGCACAACAGACGACAGAAACCCGAACCATCACTTACGCCGACGCTGGCGTGGACATTGAGCGCGCCAATCGCACCAAGCAGCGCATCAAGTATCTTGCCCACAAGACCTTCAATCGCGGAGTCTTGAGCGAGATTGGCGGCTTTGGCGGCCTGTTCGCCATCGACAAGAAAAAGTACCTGGATCCGGTCCTGGTTTCCAGCGTGGACGGGGTCGGCACCAAGCTGAAGATCGCCTTTGAAATGGGCCTGCACCACACCGTTGGCGCCGACCTGGTGAACCACTGCGTGAACGACATCGCCGTGCAGGGCGCCGCGCCCATGTTCTTCATGGACTACTTCGCCACCGGCAAGTTGCAGTCGGAAATCGCCGAAAAGGTTGTGGCGGGCATCGCCGACGCCTGCAAACAGAACGGCTGCGCCCTGATCGGCGGCGAGACCGCCGAAATGCCCGGCTTTTACGCCAACGGCGAATACGATTTGGCGGGATTCATCGTCGGCATTGCCAACCGCGACAAACTCATCACCGGCAAAGCGGTGCAAGCCGGCGATGTACTCATCGGTCTGCCTTCCACCGGACTACACACCAACGGCTATTCCCTGGCCCGGAAACTTTTCTTCTCGGTGGCGCATTACACGCCGGATTCTTATGTCAACGAGATCAAGGGCAAAGTCGGCGCCGAGTTGATGAAGACCCACAAGAGCTACTGGCCCATCATGCGGCGCATGATCGAAGCCGAGGCGGTTTCTGCCATGGCGCATATCACCGGCGGTGGCATCACCGGGAACCTGCCGCGAGTTCTGCCCAAGGGCGTGGGCGCCATTGTCGAGATCAATTCCTGGCCGGTGCCGCCCATCTTCGAACACCTGCAAAAAATCGGCAACGTTCCCCAGGACGAGATGCTGCGCACCTTTAACATGGGTATCGGCATGATTCTGGTCGTGCCCGCCAAGAAGTTCAAGAAGGTGCAGATCATCCTGGAGCGCTGCGGCGAGAAAGGCTACACCATCGGCCGCATCGTGAAGGGCGAAAAAAGAGTTATCTACCAGTAGCAAAGTTCAGCCGTCAGCTATCAGCACTCAGCCTTCAGCATTCAGTGGATTGACGCTGTCATCCTGAGGGAGGACGCGACCGCGATGGCGGACGCGTCCGAGTCGAAGGACCCCTATAGCAGCACAAACCCTCGTTTTAACTAGCCACTAACCACTAGCCACTTCCTCGCCAGCCCGTCAGGGCGGAACAAGATTAGCCCAGGACGTAAGTCCTGGGTTAGCTGGTCATATGAATCCTGAGCCGGCTTCAGCCGGCGACACCATTGCGTGGGCGTGACCCCGAGCTACACTCTACCCTTTGCTTGGGTGGAACTTTTTGTTTGCCGAAAGTTCCCATCCGTTGTCGCTGCAATCTGTGGTATCTTCGGCTCACAAGTGCAACGCGAAACGGTTGTTCGTCCGAAGTTTATCGATTTGTTCTGCGGAATCGGCGGGATGCGCCTGGCTTTCGAGTCGGCCGGTGCCGAGTGTGTGTTCTCATCCGATTGGGATAAGTACGCCCAACTAACATACGCAGCAAACTTCGGGCACACCCCTGCGGGGAACATCCGAGAGATCCAAGCCTCTGATATCCCCGACCATGACATCTTGATTGGGGGCTTTCCCTGCCAGCCGTTTTCGATATCGGGCGTGTCTAAGAAAAATAGCTTGGGGCGCAAGCACGGATTTCAAAGGCACCGAGAGGTGCCCTCCGAAATCGTCATTCCTAGCCGATTTTCTCTTGCTGACGCCACGGAGTTCTAATGATCAACATTCGTTTTGACTACCTATATCGTGATGCCTCAAACTATTCGCAAAGAGGTTCGGTGGTTTTTGCCGATCCTGATCAACTCAGCTGGCATCTTCCAGAACTGGAAAATCGCCTTCGACAAGCATTGATGGTAGACGGCACCTTCTCCGCGCATCAGATACGTCTTCCGGAATTATTCCCGTATGTCGCAGGAGCAACATCTAACGACGACCATTACCTCCACGAATTTTTTGGGCTTGAAGCAACGACCGATCAACCGGATGACCAATTGCACCGAAGATTCACTCTGTTCTTAGATGAGATCGAAAGGGCCTCACGGGGAGGATGGCTAGGATTTGATCTCAACAGACCTTTGTCGGTCAGGAAGTATTTCAGGTTTTCAGCCTAATTTCCGTGGTTTGTGAACATCAAGCGAGGACAAATGACACCTGAGAATCTGACAGAAGTCATGCGGAGATTGAACGAAGCTGCCGAGGTTTTGAAATCTGCTGCACTTGCCGCAGAACGTAACCCTGCAACCAAATCAATTAGTATTCGGTTGTTCAAGATGTCCGATGAAGCCGAAGGATATGGCCAATACATTGGTGCCTACTTCCAGCCAACCGGAAAGCGAAACTGATTAGCTTAGTGCCGAGGGGCGTGTTTCTTGTAGGCCGCAACCAACAAGAAACTCCGCCGTGGAATCGAGTTCTTTGCGCAAGCGGGACGAATCTTCTGGGCTTGGCTCAGGAATGTAGAGGATCATTCCTTGCCGAGCCCTAGTTAGCAGAACTCTGTATCCGTTTACGCGAAACTGATGCTTACGTTCGTTTCTGTTTGGTTTCCAAATCTTCCCGCCAAAGTTGAAGCTTGCCCATCGGTTCTCTGTCCAAATAAGATCCTCTCCCCAGCACAAGCCAATCCAGTCTAATTCCAGACCTTGTACCTCGAATTGTGTCGCAGCCACCTCCAACCTTGAGGACGCGCGCACGTCGTGGCAATACTTATGATCACATCCGACCTCGTCGCATGCATCGCGATCCAGAAACCAGCGTTCCCATTCAAAATCCCGGTGGAATCCGAAGGCAGTTTCGATGCCGTCTTCCCTCAACCGCGAGGCACTGGCGCTAGCAACAAGACCCGAGCGAGTAAAACCCCTTCGCTTCCCTTGCAACCATGCTCGAACCGTTGGAAGGCTTCTGGTAAGAACGGGAGGATACTGCATGCCACTAGCGATCTGTCTTGCGGCGTTAGGATCCCCTCTAAGCACGGCATCGACCCAATCCGACATGTGTTCTGCCCGAATGGACCTGTTGCTGACCTCAAGATGAAATTGCGAAACAGCTTTGATCCTGTCGGGGTATGGGTCTTCTTCTCGGAACAGCAAGAACGGGCCTTCCAATTTCTTAGCCAGAACCTGAGGAGATGCATACACTTCCCATTCTTTGAACTTGCGTAGAGCGGTTCCCCACTCCGCCAAACCCGCCTCGCCGCGGTTTATCTCCTGCCCACCACCTATCAAGCAGACCAGCACAGCCCAACCCTCGTGACGACTCATCACGTCAAGCATCATGTGTGCCTCGGAGACCTCCGGTCGCTTGGCTCGTTTGTTCTGCTCAGCGTCCCAATCCCGTTGGGCCTCGTCGAATACAATGACACGATCACTGGGGACGGGATCGTCTTTTTGATAGTGCGTTTCAGCGAATCGATGTACGCTTTGGACAAAGGCTTGGACGGATATCTCCGCTGCGCGACGCGTGATCGGCTTCCCTGTATTTCGTGACCGTTGGGTTACATCGCGAATGAGCGCTTCTCGAATGATTTTTATGAGGGGTCCGTTCCCCGACAAGAAAGCGCTACCGTCTCGGAGCTCTTTGCGGTGGACTGCGTTGAGCCCGACCAGGGTTTTGCCTGCGCCGGGTACTCCTGTGACGAAGCAGATTAGCTTTTTGCCGCTTGTGCGAGCCTCTGTTACGGCCTCAACGAGAGCGTTGGTCGCTCGATCGAGATCTTCCTGCGCCGCGCACGCGTGACCAATTTCGAACACTTCCATTTCGGAATACAGCTTGACAGCCGCTTCGATGATCGGCGGAATCGGCCGAAAACGTCCTTTGTCCCATGCGTCAGCGTTAATAGGGTCCGCATCGAGTGTGTAATTCTCGCGTTCGATAAAAATAAGCGCTCGTCCGACATCTTTGCTGGACGCAATGCGACAAGGCCGGATTACTTCATCGGCGAACGGACGAACGCCACCACTCGCGATATGTCCGTCGGAAATGACGAGCGGCACGATGGTCCGCTTAGCACTGGGCTCATGAAAACAGGCCAAGTAAATCGCATAATCGTCAACTTGGCGTTCCGCAGCAGTGGGTGCATGGCCTGTTTTAGTTTCGATTGCGACAATCACGTCGTTCATTAACAGCACGGCGTCGATGCGCTTGCCAACCCGCGGTATCGGATATTCGAGTAGGAGTTCGTAATCTGCCGCCGCCGGAACCGCTGCTATCAATTCGGCACACCCGTTCATCAGGGTCGGTAATTGCAGTCTCCACGCGTCTATCGCTTCCGGGGCGAGTGGAAATCTTGCATCACCGTTCGCGGCCGCTAGTTCACCGAGGATGCTCGAAGGAGACTCTTGCACAAACCGATGAAGTGGAGCGCGATAATAGGCAGGCATCGCAGCCAGGATGTCAGGTTTGGTCGAGATGGTCCAGATAAACCCTCTGTGAGCCGCCACATTTTGAGCGGGGGCAGAAGGTTGTAACTCCAAAGCACCCGAATGATAGCCCGAAGGGCGAAACTGATTAGCCCAGCGCGGAAGCGCTGGGTAGACGACGCCCAATGATGCCAGAGCCCCTTCAGGGGCGGCACAGGTTACCAAGAGCTGATAGCTGACGGCTGAGAGCTGACAGCCCACCTCATTCCCATTCCGGGAGGAGTCGCAAAATAGGCCCGCCAATTGCTACTTTCGTAACTTGACCGCGTTGCCCACCAGCCCCATACTCTGCTTGTAGGGCAGGATCCGCCGCGCCCGGCGCTCCTGCCCTTTTGTGTCTTTACTGGGTTTGGTAACGTCACTTGACGACCCTCGAACTGCCAAACCGCGTTTTCCCAGGGCTCTCCCACCCCTCCCCTGCAGCCCGTAAGTCTTTGCGGCCCAATATTTTGCCTGTAAACATCCTGAATGCAATATTTTGCCGGGAATTTTTTGAGGCGGCCCTTTGTTTTCAAGATTTTGCGCGAAAGGTGGGGGAGGGGGGTACTTGCGAACGGCGAAAAGCGAAAAGCGAACACCGAACCGGGCGAATAGCGAAAGGCGGACATCATGCGTACTTGTGAACACATAAAATCGAATGGCGAGTTCTGCGGATCACCGGCGTTGCGTGGGCGCGCCTACTGTTACTTCCATCTTACATACGTGGGAAGGCGTCTGCGGACGCAAAAACAGGTCATGAACATGGAATGCCCTCCCCTGGAGCTGCCAGCGCTGGAAGATGCCAACTCCATCCAACTGGCACTGATGCAGGTGATGGACGCCCTGATCCATGGACGCATCAGCACCAAGGTCTCGGGACAATTGCTGTATGGGCTGCAGATCGCCAGTTCGAATCTGTGGCAGGGCGCCAATTTTGAGCAGGGCAAGAGCGCCACGGTGGTGGGAAGTTACGACAGCTTCGAGCAAGACTACGACCTGGCCGATACCGCATGTGAATTGACGGTGCCAGAAGACGACGAAGAAGAAGCAGTCGTCGAGGACGACAGCGAGTTGGCCCGGGCTGTCCGCGAAGTGAAAAGATACCGCGCAGAAGAAGCCGCAGCCGTGGATGGCCACGCTGCCGACGAAGGCAACGAGCAGGGGGAGACGACTGTCGCCGCCGATTCCACGGACGAGGCTGAGAACGAAGTTGAGTATGCCCCCGACCAGCCTTTCTTTTGCAATCCCGTGAGCCGGCTGATGTGCCTGATCGGCGGCCCGTTAGGGGACCGCGGCAAAGTTGGCGCACCTGAGCTCACGCGCATTCGGAGAGATGCGATGAGTCAGAGACTGATGCTGCGCATGCAGCCGCAAACTGTTGCGACGGAATTTGCCCAGAAGGCGAGGGAGGTCGCGTGAGCAGCTCAATGCTTACCGACTTGCTCGTCAACCAGCATGGCCTCTAAAATCGCTGGTTGTATCGAAGAAGGACCTGGAGGCAAGCAATGGCAAACCTGAAGGTTGGCGATGAAGTGCCGGATTTCGAACTGCCGGCGGTCGTGGGAAGTATCAAGCAGCAATTCAAGCTTAGCGATTACCGGGGAAAGAACAACGTGGTCCTGGCTTTCTACCCGGCTGACTGGACGCCAGTTTGCGCCTCGCAACTGCCTGCCCTGAGTTCTGAAACCGAGAGGCTCGCCGGCTACGACGCTCAGGTCGTGGCCATCAGCGCCGACTCAATCCCCAGCCACACTGCCTGGCAGAAGAAAGAGATCGGCACCATGAGCTTTCCTATGGCCAGCGATTTCTATCCTCATGGGGCAATCGCCAAGATTTTCGGGATTCAGCGGGAGGGAGATCCGCTCCCCGGGGTCAATGAGCGCGCCATATTCATCGTGGGCAAGAATGGCAAGCTGGCATTCGCCAAGATTTATCCTCTCGGCCAGATACCCAGCAATGAGGACATATTTGAAGTATTGAAGAAGCTATAACGCGGTTTCAGAATAATTTACTCGTTGACCGCTTTCAACGATTGAGCCTGCTCACGGAAGGCCGGGACCATAATTTCCAGGACCTTTCTGACATCCTCAAAATTGTAATCGGCGATAAATTCTGAGCGCTTCGCCACCACCTGGTCGCGCAACAGGCCTTCCGTCATCCCGATGAAGGCGGCGCGCACCGCTTGCAGGTTCACATCCGAGCGGACCTGGCCGCGCTCCCTCATCTCGCTCAGGATTCCGTCCACCACCTCGGCAAACCGGTGATATCCCTGGCTCAGCAGCACATCCCGGTTGTCTTTGCGCACACGCCAAGCCTCGAGCAGCATGATTTCCTTCAGATCGGAATCATTGTCCAGTTCGACCGCAATGGCCTCCAACGCTCCCAGGAGCCTTTGCGAGAGCGAGGCATTCTTTTGGGCCATTTGCACACGCTCGGCAATCGTCGCCCAACCGCGATCGAGAATAGCAGCCAACAAACCTTGCTTGCTGCCGAAATGCTTCATCATCTGCGATTCGCTGGTGCCGGCTTCGCGGGAAATGGCCACCGTGCTGGTGTTTTCGTAGCCGTTGCGCGCGAACAAGCGCTTGGCCGCCATCAGGATACGTTCGCGGGAAGAGAGCGGAGGCATGGACTGTACGGTAGCTTTGTCGGGCATATCGACTCGATAATAGCAACCCGACGCGGGACTCAAAGTTCCGTCGCATCCCGGAGCCTGCGACCCTAAGGGACAAAAAAGCTCGCCGTCATGGCGAGCTTCCCGGCGCCACTGAACCATTACTGAGGGGGCGCAGCTTTATGGGCCTTGGCCGGATTGCTCCCCGCCGTCTTGCTCGCCGCCGGACTGCTGCCGGTTTCCTTTATCACCTGTTCAATCTGCTGGTAGAGCTTGGTCCGATCCACCACCTCGATGAAAGGCTGCCCACGGACCGTATCGCTGACGATGTAGATAGTGGGAGTGTGGTCGAGAGGAATGCGCTGCCCCAGTTGATAGTCAGCCTTGACTTTGGCGGCCAGGTCCCCGTTCGGATCCATCACGAATGGCATTGCGACTTTGTGCTCCTCAGCAAATCGCTCGGTCATGCCGCGAAGATTCTGCTTGGTAATTTGCAGTTGGTTCTGAAAGATGTAAAGGCGATAGTCGTCACCCATCTTCGGCGATTTGGTGTCGAAGAAGCGAGCATTCACCGCCGCCTCAAACGACCAGGGGTGCATGGGCAGAGGAAAATCATGCTGCACCAGCGGGATGTTGTATTGCTTGGCCGCCTCGTGCAGCAGCGGCGCTGCGCGCGCGCAGTCGGGGCATTCGAGATCTTCAAAAACTATGATGGCGACCTTCGCCCCCTTGGGAGGCCGCAGCATTGAAGTATCGGCGCCCCATGCCGCCATGCTGCCCAGCAGCACTGTCGCAATCAGGGCGAATTGCCGAATCAGAGTAAATTTCATTCCTGTATTTCCTCATCCTGCGCTGAACGAGCGACAAACTTTGGGCGATGTCCTGTCGATATAGTAACGGATTGCGGACTCGCGAGTCTCGCGGGAGCTACTGCGCCACAGCTTTCCATTGGTTCAGGAATTGCAGCACATCCTCAGGCGCCAGGGCCCGGGCCTTCTCGAACTCCCCGTCCTTTTGGCTGTAAAGCAGCTTTCCATTACCATCCAGCACCGCGATCGCCGGAATTCCGCGTTTCATCGGGACCTGATATTCCTGCATGAGGTCCTGATTCTTGTCGCCCTCGCCCACATCTATGTGTACCACCTCAAAGTTCTGCCGCAGCACACCGGCGACATCGGAACGATGAAACGCCAGGTCGAGCACATGGCAGTCGTAACACCAGTTCGCGCCGAAGACAACCAGCACCCGTTTATGTCCTTTGGCGGCGAGTTCCAAGGCGTGCTTGATCTCGGCGTGGGCATCGACACCGGGGACGTATATGACCTTGCTGGTCGAGGCCGGCTGCTGCAGTTTCGTGGCCTCGGAACGTTTCGTGCCTGCCACCCGCCACGTCACACCTTGCTTCTGCCATAGCTGTCCCGCGGTAATGTAGAGCGTCTGGGCAGGACTAAGGCTGCTGTGGACCTCAGCCACAAAGACCACCCGCCGCACGTCCGGCTGAGGCGATTCCGACTGGATGACAGTGAGCTTCAGGCGACGCCCTCTGAGGCCGGCCCAGAAGGCCACTTCCGAAGTAACGCTGATCGTGCCTGCCGCCGTGGCAATTATTGCCGGGGGATTACTGCTGTAAAGCGCCTGTAAGGCCGCGACATTTCCGCCCATCACTGCCGCTTTCCATTGCTCCAGGGGCGGGAACGCAGCAACCGGCTTCGCTGTCGGCTGGGAAGGCGCCTGGCCCGCGCAATACGGCGAGAGGATTTCCATAGCCAACATTAGTAAACTGCAACCGACGTACCGGCGCTGAAATCTCATTTCTCTCCTTCTAATGCCCCCCATGATACGGATGGCCCTTGAGGATGGTAAATCCGCGATAGAGCTGCTCCAACAGCACCACGCGCGCCAGTTCATGCGGCAGCGTCACCTTTCCGAAGGACAGAATGTTAGACGCGGCGGCGCGCGTGGCGTCACTCCAGCCATCGGCAGGCCCGACCGCAAATAGCAACTCCTGGGTGTCGTGACCTTGGTGATATTGCAGAAAGTTGGCGATTTCTTCCGAGGTTAGCTGCTGCCCGCGCGCATCCAGCAGCACCAGCACCGGCGGTTTACGGCTTGTGCTTTTTTCCACCAGCTTCAGCAGCGCGGCCTCGGATGAGAGTTCTTGCGCATCGCAGGCGGCGTAACGCGAGAGCCGTTTCAGATATTCCGCGGTCAACGACTGAATGGGCGAACTGCGGGTCCTGCCAATCCAAGCAATGCGCAGCTTCACGGCTCAGGAACCCTTGCGCGAGCGCACGGTCGAGCGGCGCTTGCCACGGGCGCCTTTGGCTGCGGACTTCGTCGCCGATTTTGCCGCCTTGGCGCGCTTCGCCCTGGCAGCGGTCTTCCTGGCTGCGGGTTTGCGAGCCGGCTTTTCCAGGTCGGCGAGTTGCAACCGGGTTGCCGTCTTCCACAACCGTTCAAGGTCGTAAAACTTCCGTGCGCTCTCCGAAAAAATGTGCACCACGAAGTCCACATAGTCCAGCAGGACCCAATCGGCCTGGTTATAGCCCTCGCGGTGCGCGGGTTCCACTCCGGTAGCGCTGAGCTTCTCGTCTACCTCGTCGGCGATGGCCTGCACCTGCCGCGGATTGGCGCCGGAGCAAACCACAAAGTAATCGGTAAACCCGCTGGCCTGCTCGTCGAGCCGCAGAATGCTGATGTCGGCGGCTTTTTTGCCCTGGCAAGCGCGCACCGCAATGGCGACTTGCGCCCTCAATTCATTTCTCT
>ODAK010000305.1_pt1 | contig 56224 bp, 31 predicted proteins | sample 1539591 | NCBI WGS metagenome assembly ODAK01 (sample SAMEA3539303, study PRJEB22396) | soil metagenome | biome: tundra; feature: field; material: soil | place: USA | collected 2010-05 | depth 0.15 m | reverse complement strand
TCGGGTTAGGCGCTCCTCTTCCATAACTGCCAGGAATTTCGTCGCACTACACTAGTCGGAATAATCTCCGGTTCGGTCGCTCTCACAGGCGGTCCCGCGACCGCGCTGGCATTCGGTTCGACGTTCGAGAAAATGGGCGTAACCGGCGCGGCCGAAATGGGACTCGCCGCTGCAACATTCGGCATCGCCGTTTCAGGTTTGGTTGCCGGATACATCGGCAGTCGGTTAACTCAGCGGCATAACCTCTCGCCGAATTCCGCGGACGCCTCGAAAAACGATGCGGGATCGAAATTGTTTACTGAAGATGCCGCTCTTGCGCCGGCGATTTCGCAGCAACATCTCGGCGCGAACGCACTTCTCTACACCGTCGCGTTCATCGGAGTTTCGATGGGCATCGGAAGTTTGATCAGCGCTGGATTCCAGCACATGGGCTTGATTCTGCCGAGCTACATTGGCGCGATGATTGCGGCCGCGTTGATTCGCAACTTGAATGACAAATTCAAATTGATTCCCATTTCGCAGCAGGCCAGCTCGGGCTGAAGCTGGAAGCGCAAAAGGCTCAAATGCCGGTTATTTTGGTGGATAGTGTAAACGAGAAACCAACTGACAATCCGCCGGGAATTACAGCGACGCTGCCGGCACCTCCGCCGGCGGAATTTGAAGTGGCGGTTATCAAGCCGAGTCCTCCGGACGGACAGCCTGGCGGAAGAATTGATGGCGGCCAGGTAAGTTTACAAGCAACGACGCTGCAATTCTTGATCACGTTTGCGTGGAACTTGAACCCAAATGACAAAGAAGCGATTGTAGGCGCGCCGAAATGGCTGGACTCGACCAAGTTCGACATTATCGCGAAGACTTCCGCCGATGTGGCGGCCGCATCAGCGGCAGCCGGCGCGACGAACGGCCCACCGATTGACATCGATGATTTGCGGCACATGCTGCAAGTGTTGCTGATCGATCGTTTCAAGATGAAAGTCCACATGGAAGACCGCCCGGTGAATGCGTACACGCTGGTAGCGGCAGGTCCGAAACTGAAGAAAGCGGATCCGACAAATCGCACGGGATGCAAGGAAGGTCCCGGACCGGACGGAAAAGATCCACGGATTGCGAATCCAATCATTGGGAGACTGCTGAACTGCCAGAACATGACGATGGCGGAATTTGCGGAACAACTTCCCACTCTTGCAGGAGGATATATTTTTATGCCCGTTTTGGATGCAACCGGGCTGCAAGGCGCATGGGATTTCACTTTGAATTTTAGCGCGGCCGGTCAATTGAACGGAGGCGGAGGACGAGGCGCGCCTCCGCCGCAGCCATCGGGCGACGCAAACGCAGCGCCGGATCCAAGTGGCGCACTTTCGCTTTTTGACGCTGTTTACAAGCAGCTCGGGCTGAAACTTGAGAAGCAAAAGCGGCCTGTGCCGGTGCTGGTGATTGATCATATAGAAGAGAAGCCGACGGATAATTGAGCGTGTCTTATTCGAAATAGCTCGCGTGAATGTGAAACTGTTACCTGTAAGCGGCGTCTATGTAAGGGGGGGTGTCCGACATGGTGAAAGCGCGCGACAGTTTTGGAAATTACAAAAAACGATTGTTGAGTCCGGCCGTATTTGCGGCTTTCGCCGGGGCAACTTTATTTGGCTTCGTGAGCGCGACGCCGAGCCGGGCTCAGTCGCAGTCGCAAAACGCGGCAGTGGCTGCGCCGGTGTTCGAGTATGAAGTTGCGTCGATCAAACCATGGAAACCCGCTAGCGGTGATGCGCCGGGCGTGATACGGATGGGGATTATGAACGCGCCGGACGCGTTCACCGCAACTGGCATCACCGTGAAGGATCTCGTTACAAGCGCGTACGGCGTCGCAGGTTATCAAGTCTCCGGCGGACCGGATTGGTTCAGCACTGAAAGACTGGAAATTGACGCGAAAATGGATAGCTCGGTGGCCGATGCGCTAAAGAAACTCGGCACAGATGAGCGCACTCTGACACGACAGAAAATGCTTCAGGCGCTTTTGGCGGATCGCTTCAAGTTGACGATTCATCGCGAAACCAAAGAGCTGCCCGTCTATACGCTGGTCATTGGGAAGAATGGGTCGAAACTTCAGGAGTCGAAACCCGAAGACACTCCTCCGGATGCGGCTCCGGGACGCGGCGGCCGCGGAGGGCCGCAGCTCCGGATAGGTGCAGGCGCTGGAGGGTTCACAATGACGGGGAAGGCCGTCACGATGACAAGTCTCGTGGGGAATTTGTCGTCGAATCTGCACCGCACCGTTCTGGATAAGACCGGGCTCACGGGAAAATATGATTTCACGCTGAAGTGGCTGCCGGAAGAGATGGCGCAACTGCAGGGTATGGGAGCCCAGACCGCAGTGCCGGGCGGCGCGCCGAATGGTTCGATGCCGCCTGCGCCGTCGGGAGATGCGAGCTTCCCGACAATACAAGTTGCCATTGAGGAGCAACTCGGACTGAAATTGGAATCGGGAAAGGGTCCGGCTGAAATTATTGTGATCGATCACGTCGAGAGAGTTTCAGACAATTAGTGCCCAAAAAAAATGGAATTCTCTGCCTCTCTGAACGGAATAGATAGGGACTGGCTTCGTGCGGCAGTACAAGCGCGAAGCGGCCGAGTCATGTTCCCGCCCGAATATTGGAGGCAGAATGAAAATCGCACACAAATTGAGTGCCAGCAGAAAACTATTCGTAAACAGAACTCTAGTATTGGCCATCGCCGCGCCAATCTTGTTTGGGATCGCGAGCGCAACGCCGGGCCGGGCCCAATCGAAGCCGGAAATCTTAGCGGCTACGACACCAACATATGAGTACGAGGTCGCTTCCATCAAACTCAGCAAACCCGCCGGCGCCAACGGCATGTTCATGGGGATGAGGTACACGGACGACGGGTTGACGGCGCAGAACTTATCTCTGATGTTGCTGATTCAGCAGACATACGGCGTTGGTAAGGATCGAATCACCGGAGCGCCCGACTGGCTCAACTCTGAACGGTACGATATCGACGCGAAAGTGGACGGCGCTGCAGTTGAAGCGCTGAAGAAACTCAGCCCGGATGAATTGAAGACTGTGCGACAGCACATGCTGCAAGCGCTTTTGGCAGACCGCTTCAGCCTGACGTTGTACCGCGAAACCAAAGAGCTTGCTGTCTATAACTTGGTCATCGCGAAAAACGGACCGAAGCTTCAGGAGTCGAAGCCTGCAGACAAGGTTTCCGACAATGCTGCTGCAGCCGGTAAACCTGCTTCGTCCGGTGGCCCTATGAGCATTAGCGGTGGCGGAGGACCGGGAGGGGAAAAAACTTATCGATTGGAACTGGTGGAGGCGCATCAGTTTCCTTCGGTGGGAGAGGTGGGTTGCGAACCATGTCAGGGAGAGGCGTGACGATTGAAAACCTTCTGACCACGTTGGCGTCCGCGACCGGCCGCCCAGTTCTGGATAAGACGGGTCTCACTGGAAAATACGATTACAAACTTGAATATGCGCCGGAAGACTCTCAGCCCGATGCAGATTCCACCGAGCCATCTATTTTCACCGCGGTCCAGGAGCAGCTTGGGTTGAAATTGGAATCTGGAAAAGGCCCGGTTGAAATTATTGTGATTGATCGCGTCGAAAGGCCTTCGGGGAATTAACTGATCGCGGGGAATTAGCACTGCGGCGAATCGGCAACTAAATTTATAACCTTTGAAAGGTATTGTTGAATTGTGAAACTCGCGATTGGTAGAGTCCGTCTACATAAAAGAGTTTTCAGCTATGCAAAGGTATAACGGCGAATTCGGAAGTCGCAAAGGGCGATTGCTCGGCACGGGAAGATTTGCGGCCGCTGTGTTGCCGGCTGTAATCGGTCTGGTAATTGCGCCACAGAGCTGGATGCACGCGGAGACGCAAAAAACAGCCGCGAGCGCGCCTGCGTACGAGTACGAAGTCGTTTCGATTAAACCAAGCGATCCCGCGAAACGAATTGGACTTGTTGGGATCGTAAATACAGCGGACGGACTCACGGTGCGAGGCGTCGGCGCATGGGGGCTCATTGGGGCGGGATATGGAATCCGGAAAGATCAGATTTCGGGAGCGCCGAAGTGGTTTGACACTGAACGGTACGATATCGACGCGAAAATGGACCCCGCCTTAGCCGATGAGATACAGAAGCTTGGCTCGGGAAAAAGCCAGCCACTGAGGCAACAGATGCTTCAAGCACTTTTAGCCGATCGTTTCAAGCTGAAGGTTAGCCACGAATCCAAAGAACTTGCCGTGTATTTTTTGGTTGTCGCGAAGAACGGTCCGAAACTTCAAGAGACAAAACCGGGGTACGTTGGTCCGAACGACTTCGACGGCCCAGACGGCAACAGAGCGACGGACAGCGTAACAATTACGAGGAGCGGTACAGTCATGGGTCAGGCGGCATCGGTCGCAACGCTAGCGAGCACCTTGTCCAGGCAACTCGGCCGGCCCGTACTGGACAAAACTGAACTCACTGGCAGATACGATTTCACATTTAAATTCGCGCCAGACCGCATACAATCCGTGGCTCCTCCGGAAAGCGTGGCGAACGGGCAGCCTCTGCCCGCCCCGCCCGATCCCACTGGCCCTAGTCTCATGGACGCGATCCAGGTGTCTCTTGGGCTGAAATTAGAATCGGGAAAAGGGCCTGTCGAGATTTTCGTAATTGATCGTGTTGAGAGACCTTCGGGAAATTAACTGGGCGCGGGGTATCGGATGGCATTTCAACGCTTTGAAAACTATATCTGCCTTCTCCTCGCGATCGCGTGCTTAACTGCTTCCAGTTTCGCCGCAGCTGCTGGATATCAGGGACAGGTGAGCTTCGACGGCTTCGCGGTTCCGGGCGCGACGGTAACAGCAACTCAGGACACAAAGAAATTTGTCGCGGTCACCGACGACATGGGCGTGTTTACGTTTCCTGACATTACGAATGGAACGTGGACGATTCAAGTCGAGATGCAGGGCTTTGTGACGATCAAAGACCAAGTGGTGGTCGGGCCGAATGCGCCTGTCGCGCCGCCATGGGAATTGAAAATGTTGCCGCTCGACGAGATGAAGGCTGAGACGCGCGCGGCGGTTCCTGTCGCCAACGTTGCGTCACCGCAACCGAAGAGCGAAGAAACTAGACCGCCTGCTAAGACCGGCGCGGTAAAACCGCCAGCCAAAATCGATCCAACAAAACCGCCCGCAAAAACCGATGCGGCGGCAGCAACTCCTGGGCAGACCGCTCCTCCTGCGGCTGCAGCCCCGCCTGACGAGCCCGACCAGCGCGCCGCTGACGGCTTTCTTATCAACGGAAGTGTGAACAACGGTGCCGCCTCGCCATTCGCGCAGCTGGCGGCGTTTGGAAATAATCGGACCGGGGGACGATCGTTGTACAGCGGAGGAATCGGCTTCAATCTTGACAATTCCGCGCTGGACGCCAGTCCATATTCCTTGAGCGGACATACCACGCCCAAGACAGCGTTCAACCGAATAACAGGTTTGGCGTCGTTTGGCGGTCCGATAAAAATTCCGCATTTGATAAAGAATGGACCTTTCTTAGGTTTGACGTATCAGTGGACGCGAAACAACAATGACTCGCTAGGACAGGGTCTGGTGCCGACCTTGGCGGAACGAGGCGGAGATCTTTCAGCTCTGCCGATTCCAATTTTCAACCCAACTACTGGGACCGTTTTTGCCAACAACATGATTCCGGTTAGCCCGCAGGCGCAAGCCTTGTTGAATCTGTACCCGCAGCCAAACCTTGTTGGGGATACGCGATACAACTACCAAATTCCAATCATCAGCAACACACATCAGGATGGCTTGCAATCGCGGCTGAGTAAGGCCATTGGCCGCAAGAATTCGCTTTCCGGAGGCTTCTCTTTTCAGAGCATGCGATCGAGCAGTCCGAACTTGTTTGGCTTTCTCGATACCACGGATTCGCTGGGACTCAACCTGACCGCCGCCTGGTCGCACACAATTAGCCAGCACTGGCATCAGTCTGTCACGCTCGGATTCAGCCGGTTGGCGACGCAGGTAAAGCCCAACTTTGAGAATGTCACGAACGTTTCAGGCGCCGCTGGAATCACAGGGAACAATCAAGACGCGATCAACTGGGGACCGCCGACGCTCAACTTTTCGACCTTCTCCTCGTTGTCGGATGCGCAAAGCTCTCACAATCGGAATCAGACCGCCTCGGTGGGATATTCCATGTTGTGGAGCCACCGCAATCACACTGTTCAGTTTGGTGGCGATTTCCGCAGGCAGGAATTTAATAAACTTTCTCAACAAGACCCGCGCGGCACATTTCAGTTCACGGGCGCAGCCACTCAGCAAATCGTGGGCGGCAAGCCAGTAAACGGCACCGGTTCTGATCTTGCCGATTTCTTACTGGGAATTCCGGACACAAGTTCAATCGCGTTTGGAAACGCGGATAAATACTTTCGAGCCTCCGGCTACGACGCGTTTATCGATGACGATTGGAGAGTGACTCCCCAGCTGAGCGTTCATATGGGGCTGCGGTGGGAGTACGGTTCACCGATTACGGAGCTATTTGGTCGGCTGGTGAATTTGGATGTCGCTCCGGGATTTTCGGCGGTGGCTCCGGTTATTGCGAATAACCCGACCGGATCGTTGACGAATCAGGCGTATCCGAACTCGCTCGTCCGTCCAGACAAGCACGGCCTTGGGCCGCGACTTGGGATCTCATGGCGTCCGATTTCCGGCTCGTCGGTGCTGGTGAAGGCTGGATATGGAGTTTATTTCGACAGTTCGGTCTACCAATCGATTGCGACGCTTATGGCGCAACAGGCGCCGCTTTCGAAAAGTTTGTTGGTGCAAAATTCGGCTGCATGTCCGCTCACGCTGGCCAATGGATTTAGTACATGTCCTTCCACGACGCCTGATTCTTTTGCGATCGATCCGAATTTCCGCGTGGGCTACGTGCAGATCTGGCAAGCTTCCGTGCAACGTGATCTTCCATGGTCGCTGCAAATGACGGCGACGTACCAGGGCAACAAAGGAACGCGGGGCGCGCAGGAATATCTGCCCAATACTTATCCGATTGGGGCTACAAATCCGTGTCCCACGTGTCCCGCCGGATTTGCATTTCTCACGTCGAACGGCAATTCCAATCGCGAGGCAGGCACGCTTCAATTGCGGCGCAGGTTGCGTGCCGGTCTGATGGCTACGCTGCAATATACGTACTCGAAATCCATCGATGATGATTCGACCATCGGCGGCTTGGGCGCCGCCGGGGCAGGTGGAGGTTGTTCGGTGTGCGCGCAGGATTGGACGAATCTTGGCGGCCAGCGTGGACTTTCTACATTCGATCAACGCCACCTCGTGAGCTTTCAGTGGCAATATTCCACTGGGATGGGACTCGGCGGCAAAACGCTGATGACCGGTTGGAAGGGAAGGCTCTACAAAGAATGGACGATCCTGAGCACGGTCACATATGGCACGGGCCTGCCGCAAACTCCGGTATATCTCGCCGCAGTGCCGGGCACCGGATTTACGGGAACGATTCGGCCGGACACGACAGGCGCTCCGATTTACGCCGCTCCGCCAGGATTGTTTCTGAATCCGGCGGCTTACGCGCCGCCAGTGTCCGGTCAATGGGGAACTGCGGGCAGAGATTCGATTACCGGCCCGGCTCAGCTCAGCTTGAACTCTTCGATGTCGCGTTCATTCCACCTGAAGGATCGTTACAGTCTTGATTTGAAGTTTGACGCAAACAACGTTTTGAACCACGTCAGTTATAGCTCGTGGAACGCGGTGATTCCTCAGTTTGTCGATAACCCGGAGTTCGGAACAGCAATCATTAACTCCAATAGTATGCGCAAGATAACAACCACGCTGCGCTTGAGGTTCTGATCGATGCGACGCATGATTGCCATCGTGTTATTTTTGGCGCTGAGCACCACCGCTCAGCAGGTAGGGCAGAACGCGCCGCCTCCGGGCACTAACGGAGCGCAGAAAATTGCGGTGACTACGCAGATGGTCATCGAACTGATAAGCGTAAAGGACAAAAAGGGAAATCCCATTAAAGGTCTGACCGCGAAGGATTTCACGCTGACCGAGGACGGAGTGGCGCAGCAAATCCGTTTCTGCGATCTGGAAGAACTACCGACAACTCCGAGCGAAGCGCCGATACTTCCATCCGAGCCTGAAGACATCAAAATTTACAACAAGCTGGGCAGGAGTCAAATCTCGACCGAAGCGCCGGGCAGTATTCTTTACAAGGATCACCGCTTGCTGGCGCTGTATTTTGATATGACCGCCATGCCGTCGCAAGCGGACCAGATACGCGCGCTTTCCGCGGCGCAAAAATTCATCCGGACGCAGATGACAACGGCGGACCTGATTTCCATCATGAGGTATTCTGGCAGCTCCGTTGACGTGTTGCAGAATTTCACGGATGACCGCAACCGGCTATTGAGCATTCTTCAGACGATGGTTGTGGGCGAAGGCCAGGGACTGGATGAGTCCACCGACGACGCCAGCGCTTCGGATACGGGAGCCGCTTTCGGTCAGGACGACAGCGAGTTCAATATTTTTAACACGGACCGGCAGCTATCTGCGCTGCAGACGGCCGCGAAAATGTTGGGTCAGCTGAGCGAGAAGAAATCGCTGATCTATTTCGCCAGCGGCTTGAGACTGAATGGAATTGATAATCAGGCGCAGCTCCACGCCACAGTTGACTCTGCCATTCGAGCGGGCGTGGAATTCTGGCCGATTGACGCGCGCGGCTTGATGGCCTCAGCTCCATTGGGAGATGCGACGCGCGGATCGCAGGGCGGCGTGGGAATGTATTCCGGAACTGCGGCGTTGGCATTAACTGCAAATTTTCAGCAGTCGCAGGACACGCTTTACGGACTGGCCGCGGATACCGGCGGCAAAGCGCTGCTGGATTATAACGACCTGACGAAGGGAATTGTGCAGGCGCAGCAGGCCGATTCGACGTACTACATCATTGGCTACTACACGACGAATACCGCTCAAGATGGGAAATTCCGCCGCATCAAGATTTCTGTGAACGCGGAATTGGAAGCCAAGCTGGATTATCGCCAGGGTTATTTCGCGGGAAAAGTATTCGGCAAATTCACTGTGGCCGATAAAGAGCGGCAGCTTGAGGATGCGTTAATGCTGGAAGATCCGATCACGGAACTCACCATTGACATGGAGATTGATTACTTCCAGTTGAACCGGGCTGAATATTTCGTTCCGATCATTATGAAAATTCCGGGCAGGGAATTGGTTCTCGCCAAAAAAGGTGGGGCCGAACACACGCTCATCGATTTCATCGGCGAAATCAAGGACGCCTACGGCGGCAGGACTGTCACGAACCTGCACGATAAGGTGAATATCAAGCTGAGTGATGCGACGGCAGCGGAATTACAGAAACGTCCGATTGAATACGACACAGGCTACACGCTGCTTCCGGGAAAATATACGATCAAAGTTTTGGCCCGCGATGACGAGACGGGCAGAATCGGAACGTATCAAAGGTCATTTGTAATTCCCAATCTGAATAAGGAAGAGAAACAGATTCCAATCAGTTCTGTCGTGCTGAGTAGCCAGCGCGTGGATCTGAAGGACGCGATCTATAACGCGACGAAAGAAAAGGAACGGAACATACAAGAAGCTGTGAATCCGCTGGTAGAAAATGGACAGAAACTGATTCCAAGCGTCACGCGGGTTTTCAGCAAGAGCCGGGATATGTATGTCTACCTTCAGGCATATCAGCAGGGCGCAACCACCATTCAGCCGTTGGTAGCATTTGTGAGTTTTTATCGCGCGCAAACAAAAGTATTTGAAACGCAGCCGCTGAAGGTCACCACCGGGATGACCAACAAGCTGAATACGATGCCTGTGAACTTCAGTATCGCGCTGAAAGATCTTCCGCTGGGCGAATACGATTGCCAGGTGTCGGTGCTGGATCCGGCTGGACAGAAGGTGGCATTCTGGCGCGCTCCTGTGAAACTGGTGCCGTAGAGTGGTCAGCCTCTTCGCATGAATATTCAGCGGATCGCCAGGCAAATATTGATGGCGAGATCGCGGGGGTGACGAATCTCCACACGTTGAAATCATAAAAATGGCGCCGCCATAAATGCGGATGCATCTCCGCAACCGCAAATCCCAATCGCAGTTGATTCGGCGCGCTCTTCCGCCTGTTCTTGTTCTGCAGTCTAAGTGACACACTTTGTTTTAGCGCTTGAATTGCATTCGAGGGGTTTCCTTTCTTCGGCTCGCCGATCAATAGGTGCACGCGCTCGGGCATCACGACATATCCCGCCAGACAGAACTCGTATCTGTTTCTCCCGTCTCCCAGCACCTTCACAAACAGATTCCGTGCCGCTACTCTACCGAGCAGTCTTTGTCTTCGGTAACAACTAAACGTAATGAACTGCAGATGCCCTTGGTCGGGAATCCGAACCGGTCTATTTCACATGTCCAACGTGTTAAGAACCGCATCACCGTTGTCCGCCTTGCGGCTTCCTACCCCTTGCGGGGAGCGATACGGGCTTACCCTGTTCCGCTGAGATGACGCGATAGCTGAGGCCCTCTCCATACGCCGGCAGTGTGTTTAGCCCATGCGGGAAGATAGGGAAGCCTCCGCGCCCACTGCGACAAGAGCCGGTTAGCATCTTCAGCTCTTTGAACGTGACGACGCTAATGAGAGTTTGCTTGTGCTGGCCATCCTATCAACCCTGGCCCCTCACCGCCTTGATGTTGGCAGATGCACCGTCGCCTTGCGGTTTCGATGCCGATCTTTCGATCGCGGGATACGTTGTCAGAGGGCTTTTAGACGGCTCGTTACCTCACCGCCTTGCCTCCTAGGGTACTGTTGATGGGACAACAGGTCTGACCGAATTCCTCCTTCAGACAATCATCTCAGCGACTTTCAGGTCGCACTCCCAAATCTTTCCCATACCAAGTCGAGAGGTCACAATCGCCTTGCGCTAACGCCCACCTTTGCAGCCGGGCAAACGGAATGATCCGATCCTCGAGTTGTAACCTGTGCCGCTTCCTTTGACGTAATCCCCGACGTACCAGAATGTGCAATCGTCGCTAGGATCGATCGCGGTTGTCGTGTAGTCCTCCCAGCGGAGTGTATTCGTCTGGGCGGCTTCTCCATTAACCAGTACCGTCTCGTGCATAGATAGGGTGCCCTTGGGGTCGCTAGCGAGCCGCGCGGCAAACCGCTGGCCGACGAAGTTAGGCAACCCACCGAACGAGTAGCCGACGCCGATATTGCCTTTTTTATCTATCGCGATGCTGGGCATCCAGCGATAAAAGCCATCCGGTGCGTAAGTGCCTTGCTGATAGAGGTACAGATCGCGCTTTTTGTCGAGGCGAAACTCGTACCAGCGAATGCCTCCGGCACCTGCCTTCGTCGAGATTGAGTGAGCGGCGACGATAGATTCACGGTTGCCCACGCGGCGATAGACAAGCCGCTGCATTAATTTATCGCCCTGCGCGTCAAGACGCCGATCGGTACCCGGTTGGGGCACGCAGTTCGTCAACTGGCCGCCGCACAGATAATGATACGGAGCGGCGGCAATCTTCACCGGGCCACTGGTCTTTGTATTCGCCGGCTTCTCCCAATCAACGTGAACGCTCCACGCATAGATTCCATCGTCATCGAGAACGTCTTTAAGCTGTGTGCCGCCCGCCGCTACCATGATATTTGGCGCGCCAGCCGGCGGCAGTCTTTGGCCGTCAATATCGGCATTGTTCAGAAAATTTACGCCATCAATAATAATGCACTGTTCGGTGGCGGGCTGGCCCATCAGCATTCTGCTACGGTCGGCGATGCAAACATGTTTTTGAATTACGGTATCGCCGGTGCTTGTTGCAACGTAGTAGCCGTCCGGCCAGATAGCAGGTCGCGGATAATCGGGGAATAGCGTCCGCTCGAAGGCGTAACGATAATAGGCGCCAAGCGGATCATCGCTGACGCTCACGGCGTAACACATCGCATAAGTTCCCTCCGTCGCTGCCTGATTCGCAGGCTGGCCCGGAGTTTGCGAACGACCCCGGCCTACGGGCGCGGGCGGCTGCGGAGGATTCGCAGGAAGTGCGACGGCCGGACCTGGCGCGGCCGCTTGTCCTATTACCGCGCGCCGGCCCGGAATAGCGGGCTGGCCGGGAATCGGGGCTTCGCCGTTTTCCTGGTACTGGCCGGGAGCTATTCGGGAAAAAATCGGCATCACGATGAGCCAGCGTCCAGCAAGCTGGTCGTATCGGACGACAGCATCGCCATTGTTGCGCGCTCCGCACACTCCGCCGAAGCCGGAAAAAATCGTGTTCGTAGCGACGTCGCCGTATAACACGGTTCCGCTTTTCGGATAGCGCGCTCCCTTCTTCGTGTAAACCGCGAGGCGTGAGTTGACGATTTGAACGATGTGATTTGGGCCGACGGCAAGACTATTGTCGGAAGGATTGCGGAAGCTGGTCGTCCGGTTGGGGCCGCCAAATCCAACACCAAGTCCGTCGAAATTTTCCACCAGCGCTGCTGACGGCCGCCGGCCCTGAGAGGTCTGTTCTATCGAGGCCCCCGCATCGGTGATTACGGGCGGAGTTGGCAGTTTCTCGGTTTTTTGATCTTCATCATCGGGATCACCCGGAGAAATACCGCATGTTTCGCCAACACAGTCCGCAGAGTCGGTTGCGGCGTGAGAGTCGCGCAACGATTTGAGCGGGGGCGACGTGTCGAACGTATCAGCGCGGGTGTCGGTCACCGGTCCAATCTTTACCTGGCTTTGAGCCGGATGCGAAGGTGTGAGACCGTGGATTCCAAAAAATAACCCGGCGACCAGTGCACCAATTTTCAGAGATTCTGCAGTTTTCCACGCGTGATTCATTTGCTCTCCCTGACGGAATTTTGACTCGAACGCCATCTTACTTTCGCCCAGCCCATTCAGCCGCAACTTCCAGGCGCAATCTCAACAACAGCGAACAAACGAAATTGGTTTCACACCACAGATATTTCAGAACTGATGCGACTGCGTAACCAGGCCGAGTTTTTGTATTCCGCCATTACCAGCAGAGAAAGCGCTTCTAGTCGCAAACGGAAATTTTGCCACGCAAAATTCCTTACCGCGCATTTCAGCCCGGGTGATAGAGTACCTCGCGTCTTCCGCAATGTGTTCGCGGACGGCATTTCGCATACAGTACTGCGAACGAACCTGAAGCTCCCGCAGTATATAATTCCTGTAAGCGCTATCATTGAGTCTTTCGTGGATGTTTGACGTCGACTGACTGTCGAATGTTCCATCAAAGATCAAGCCAATCCGAGGGGAAGAAATTTGCTGCGCTGGCGAATCGCAATCCTCGTAAGTCTCGCAATTGCGATTAGCTACCTGGATCGCCAGACACTTTCGGTTGCCGTTAGTGCAATACAGAAAGACATCCCACTTTCTAATCAACAATTCTCCTTTCTTCAATCGGCGTTTTTGTTCGCGTACGCGATCATGTATGCGGGAGGCGGCAAACTTGCGGATGTGCTGGGTACGCGGCGCGGTTTCACTTTGATCATGCTTTTCTGGTCACTGGCCTGCGCGAGCCACGCTCTTGCCACTGGCTTCGGCATGCTTGCGGTCAGCAGACTTTTACTTGGAATGGGTGAAGGTGGTGGCTTTCCCGCGGCCACGCGCGCCGTCGCCGAATGGTTTCCAACACGCGAGCGTGCGACGGCAATGGGAATCATTAACGCCGGCACTGCTGTCGGAGGTGTGGCCGCGCCGCCGCTTATCGCAGTGATCCTGTTCTATTTCAGTTGGCGATGGATATTTTTGTTCACTGGCGGCATCGGCCTGCTATGGACCGCTTGGTGGGGACTGTCGTATTTCTCGCCGGAATCGCGATCGGAATCGAGCAATCAGGATGCAAATGAATTTCAATCTGGCCCGGAAGTCCCGGATCCCACTCACGGCTTGCGATGGACGGATTTGCTTCGAGTGCGCGAAGTTTGGGGATTGATGACTGCGAAATGTTTGAGTGATGCCGCCTGGTATTTCTATCTTTTCTGGCTTCCGAAATATCTGTATGATGCCCGCGGTTTTAATGTCAAATCGGTAGGCTTGTTTGCCTGGATACCTTACGCGGCGTCGGGAGTTGGGTGTCTCCTGGGTGGTTGGTTTTCAAGCTACCTGGTGCGGCGGCGATTCTCTTTAGGCACGGCGAGAAAACTTGCCCTCGGCTTGAGCGCTGTGGTGATGCCCGTCATCATCCTTGTTCCGCGCGTGCCCGTGTCTTGGGCGATTGCGATATTCAGTCTGGCTTATTTTGGGCAACAATCCTGGTCGACGCTGGTGATGGTCTTGCCAACAGACTTGTTTCCTCGCGGCGTCGTTGGTTCTGTGGCCGGATTAGTTGGATTCGGTGGTGCGATGGGTGGAATCGCATTCGGAGAGGTAGTCGGATATCTCTTGGACCACGGCTTCGGCTACGGTGTTGTGTTCGCGTTGGCCGGAACATTTCACATTGTGGCTTTTGCTCTGATTCTTGTTACTGTTCCTGAGATTCGTCCTTTGAGTTTGTCGCGCAGACTGAGTTACTGAGGAGCGCCATGAAAATAAAAGAAGTTCGCGTGCGTGTGTTGCGCTGGCGGGGCAAGACGGCTCAATTGCCGCCGCATTTCTGCACCAATCCGATGGATTTGCTGGCGCTACCGGAAGCTTCAATGAGCACGTTTACGTTCCACGGATGGCTTGTAGTTGAGATATTCACTGATGATGGGCAGGTGGGGATCGGCAACGCGGCTCTCGCGCCACCAGCCACCAAACAAGTCATCGATTCCTATCTGAAGCCTTTGCTGATCGGCCAGAACCCGTGGGATATCGAGTTCCTTTGGCAGCATATGTACCGCAAGACTATGGCTTTCGGCCGCAAGGGAATCGGCATGGCTGCGATCAGCGCCGTTGATATAGCTCTGTGGGACATTCTCGGCAAATCGGCAAAGCAACCCGTATATGCTTTGCTTGGAGGACGAACCAAGCCGCGCGTCCCTGTCTACGCCAGTCGCTTATATAGTTCAGAATTGGGCGAACTCGCTGCGGAGGCCAAGCAATATAAAACCGACGGCTACAAAGCGATGAAGCTGCGTTTCGGTTGGGGCCCAACCGACGGCGCCGCCGGAATGCAACACAACGTTGATCTCGTTCGCACGGTCAGAGAGACCGTCGGAGATGGTATTGATGTTATGGCGGACGCGTACATGGGATGGACACTCGATTATGCGAAGCGGATGCTGCCCCTACTTGAGCCGTTTCATCTCAGGTGGTTGGAAGAACCCGTTATCCCTGACGATGTACACGGTTACGCTGAGTTGAAGTCATACGGACGAGTTCCCATCGCTGGCGGTGAGCACGAATTCACGCTTTACGGATTTCGCGACCTGTTGGAGGCTCGAGCCGTAGATTACATACAATTCGATACGAATCGGGTGGGCGGAATCACGCAAGCGCGCAAAATCTCGGCTCTGGCCGAAGCGTATTCCGTTCCCGTGATTCCTCACGCCGGCCAGATGCACAACTATCATGTCGTGATGGCCAGCCTGAATTCGCCGATGGCCGAGTATTTCCCGTTTGTTGACGTGGAAGTGGGCAACGAATTGTTCTGGTACATCTTCAATGGCGAGCCGCGGGCAAAGGATGGATTCATTGATCTCGACGCAAATGTTCCAGGGCTAGGTTTGACAATCAACGAAGCGGCGTTGACAAAATTTGATGTCACAGAATGAATCGAAAATGACGGGCGAAGCAAACTCCGCGGTGCGGCTTATACAGATCAAGAAAGACGGCGTTCGCAGAGTCGCTTTGGTCGAGGAGCCGAACGTGCGCTTGATTGAGGATTGTTCTTCGGTTTACGACCTTGCCGGCTTAGCAATCTCCGCCCGAGTAAAATTAAGCGATACCGCGCGCCAAAGAGCGACGGACGATCTTCTGGACTACAACCTTATATACAGTGGCCGCTCGGAGTGGCGCCTGCTTGTTCCGGTTGACCATCCTGGCGATTCGGCGCGTTCCTTGATTTCCGGCACAGGCCTTACGCATTTGGGCAGCGCGAGGGACCGCCAAGACATGCACGTGAAGGAAGAAGAGCTTACGGACAGCATGAAAATGTTCCGCGCTGGACTTGAAGCAGGTCGTCCTGCGCCGGGAGCTATAGGAACTCCACCGGAGTGGTTTTACAAAGGCACTGGCGCGATGCTTCGCGCGCACGGCGAGCCGTTGGATATTCCGCCGTATGCGGAAGACGGCGGTGAGGAAGCAGAGATCGCGGGCGTTTATCTGATTGCTCCAGATGGGAGTCCGTGGCGCATGGGCATGGCGGCAGGTAACGAGTTTTCAGACCACAAATTTGAAAAAAAGAACTATCTTAATCTCGCGGGCTCGAAACTCCGTACGTGCGCGCTTGGTCCCGAGCTGGTGGTTGATCCGGAATTTCGATCGGTCCCGCTGGAAGTTAGTATCGAACGTGATGAAGCGGTGCTTTGGTCAAGGAAATTTGGCACAGGTGAGTCGAACATGTGCCACAACTTGCAGAACATCGAGCACCATCATTTCAAGTATGAGAATCACCGCCGTCCGGGAGACGTTCACGTTCACTTCTTTGGGACAGACCGCCTGAGCTTCAGCGATGGTATTCGCTTGCAAGAAGGGGACGTGATGCAAATCGCCGCCGAAGACTTTGGCCGCCCGTTACGCAATCCTGTTAGAGTTTTTGAATCGAAGCCTGATCTCATCACTGTGAGTCCTTTGAAATGACCGAATCAATTTCCAAACCGCGCGTGGCAATTCTCGGCCTGGGAAATATGGGCGCCGGTATGGCAAGCCGTCTGCTTCAAGCGAATTTCCCCCTGTCTGTGTACAACCGAAATCGCGACAAAGCCGCGCAATTCTCCAGTGCCGGCGCGCGTGCCGCTGATTCGCCGCGCGAGGCAGCTTCAAACGCCGAAATCATTATCAGCATGGTTGCGGACGATGGCGCATCGCGTCACGTTTGGCTGGGCGAAGAAGGGGTGCTCGCCGGAGTTTCACCCGGTTCGCTGCTGATCGAATGCAGCACACTCACGGTGGGCTGGGTGCTTGAGCTCGCCGCGCTCGCGGCGGAAGGGGGATGCGAGTCGGTGGACGCGCCTGTAACCGGCTCAAGGCCGCAAGCGGCGGCAGGCGAATTGCTTTTCCTTGCCGGTGGTTCGGCTTCCGCGATTGCGAAGGCACAGCCAGTGCTTTCGGTGCTCGGCCGCGAAGTTATTCACCTTGGCCCGAACGGAAGCGGCACACTTCTGAAGTTGATCAATAACTTTCTTTGTGGAGTGCAGGCCGCGTCCTTCGCGGAGGCTGCGTCCATGATTCGTGCAGGCGGCCTCGATCCGGAAAAAGCGCTGTCCGTTCTGACCAATGGAGCGCCGGGAAGCCCGCTCGTGAAAACGATCTCCGTTCGCGCGGCGGCACACGATTCCACCCTTAATTTTTCGTTGCGGCTTATGGCGAAGGATCTGGGATATGCGCTCGAAGCGGCGACGCGAAATGGCCTTTCGCTCCAAACGGCCACGGCCGCGCTCGAAGTCTTCCAGCTCGCCATTGCGAAAGGTCACGGCGATAAGGACTTCTCCGCGGTAATTACGTCGATGCAGACGCGTTAGCCTGGATTAGTTACACGGATCTTCTTCCGCTCTTATTTATCCTTGCCGCCCGACGTCGTTCGGGCGCGCGGAGCGAAGTGAAATCTATACTCGCCGGTGTCCGTGCCGGAGAAAATCCTCGTGTTGTAGTCCAGCAAGTAATCCAGACTCACAGAATTCCACATGGACGGCTTCTGAGCGGCGCCGTACGGATACGAAGGCATTGCGTGGAACGGAAACGGTGCGACGGTCAGGCCATCTGCCGCATAGAAATCCATGTCTTTCTCGTAGCCATCGGCGAAGAAAAAATAGTCGCGCTTCCAGCCGGCGGGAAGCGGCGGGAGATTTGCCGGATCGAACTCCAGTTGCACTTCATCCCCTGAGCCAAACACCACGAATCGGTCATCCACCCGCTTGAGCAGATCGGTCACATCCCCAGTGCGCGTGTACGCACCTACGGGCCGTGTGTAAGGACCGGTGCGGCTGGTTTGCTCGTAAACGTAGTCGAGGTCTCCGGGGCTTCCTCGCTCGATCGCACGAGGGAAACCGCGAAAGCCGAGCTTCGCTGAGACCAGCGGCATTTCGCTGCTATGGAACGGTTCTCCGTCAGGCGTGCGGTCCACCAGTATCTGGTCCCAGTAAATCTGGAGATTGGTTGTCAGCCGGATGCGCCGTGTTCCGTTTGGCAGCTTTCCAGTGAGATCGGCAATCGTGGCGCGCCACAACCCGGCGGGAAAACCCATGTCGTCCACCACGCGTATCCACCGGCCGCTTGGATCGAGCGCTTCGACGTATGGTGCATACGGTTCGATTCCTGCCTGGTAGGCCGCGAACATGAAAGTGGCCATGAAATACTCGATATAGCCGTGCATCAATAATTTCAACGGTCCGCCCTGATAGGGTTCACCGAGATCGAGTTCCAGGGTGTGCGGCTTCGTGAAGCCCTTGAAAGGAAGCAACTGGAAGCCATCGACGTATTGGTGATCCCGTGCGGCAAGCAGCGGCAGAACATTTCGACCATCGCCGTCCCAAGCTCCCGCCGGCGGCCGTACGTCGCGTGACGAGATTACTTTGTATTCCGGATACGGAGGGTTGCTTGCGAAGTACTCGTTCGGGTAAACCTCAGTGTCCGCTGGATGGTCAACAGCCAATAGCCGCACTTGGTCCACGTAGACGACTTCCTCCATTGGCTCCATGAATCGAAAGCTCAGCTTGCCGTCCCGCATGCGTGGCGACATACCTTCGAGTTTTGTGTACTCCGTGGGGCGCGGAATGTTGCGCTCATTGGGCCCGACCCAATGCCCGAGGACGCCCGCGCCGAGCATGTCAGAGATGAAACGATAACGCGTTCCGTCCCAGGCAAACAGCAGCGGGCAAGAACTTCCACGGCGATCAATCTCGCCAATTTTGGCTGTCTGGCCTGAATGAATTTCGATTTCGTCTTGCGGAACTCCGGTGGGCCACAGCAGCCGGACAACATCAGCTTGTGCATTCCGGCCGAGCCCGATCAGCAGATCCGTCGAACTCTGGCCCAAATATCCGCTGCCGCTGATTTCAAATTTCTGCCAAAGCGCGCCCGCGAAGACTTCTACCTTCGTGCCAACCGCCGACTTGTTATCGCTGAGACCCTTCAGCGCAATCTTGACGAAATGGTTTTTGTTGCCGCCGTCATTGCGCAGCAACACGACGGAACCGTCGCCTTGTGTGATGAGCAGATCATAGTCGCCATCGTTATCAAAATCGGCGGCGTACAGGCCCCGCGGATCGTGGAGTTGGACCGAATCAAGGCCGGTCTGGCTGGTTACGTCTTTGAATCCCTGACGGCCAAGGTTGCGGTAGAGCCGAATTACGTCCTTACCTTCTCGCGTACGCGCGACCGCGGCGATATCAATCCAACCGTCATTGTCATAATCGAAAGCAACCACTCCCCACGCTTCGGCTAAATCGCTCGTCTCGGGGCCGTGATTAAATGGCCGGAAGTTTCTTCCTGCATTATTCTCCCAGGCAGTCAATGCCGGAACCGTTCCGTGGCTGAAGACGGCGTCCATCCATCCGTTTTTGTTGAAATCCGCAACAGCAACGCCAACGCTTGGGGAGGGCATCTTTCCGTCCCACGGTTCGGAGGCCGTCCACTTGCCTTCATGCGGGTTTGTAAGAACCCGCGTTTTCGGGCCCGTAACGAGCAGATCTACGGCACGGTCGTTGTTATAATCGCTGAGCGCCGCCGAATTGGCGCCGTCCAGATTTAGTCCGCTCTGCTCGCTCCAGTCGGTGAATGTTCCATTGCCATTGTTCCGGAACAATCGGTTGCGCGCCGAACCGTCCGCATACGGAGGACCGATAGCGTAGAGGTCGACATCGCCATCATGATCGTAATCCACCCACAGGAGCGCCTGCGACGGAACGTGTTCGCCGTTCAGCCTGGCAGCAGCGGTTACATCCCGAAAAATTTCGTTGCCCTCGTTTCGATAAAGAGCGATGTGATCGCCGAATCCGAATGCGATATCCGTCTTGCCGTCGTTGTCGTAATCTGCAGCGGCGCAACTTTCCGCGCCTTTCACGCCGCCGAGTCCGGCAGCCTCCGTCACATTCTGGAATTTTCCGGCGCCGGTGTTTCGATATAAGGCCGCGTGGCCCTCGGGCCCGGTGTTCGCGAGCAACAAATAAGGCAAGCCGCTTTCATTTAATTGCAGCCAACACGCGCCGTGCGGCATGACGGTTTTTGACACAGATTCGCTTTGCACTCCCGCCGCAGGCAGACCCATCTGCTTGGTAACGTCCACGAACTTCACCGCGATCGACGCCGGTGATTGATTGGCCCCGCTTTGTGATTGCGCCGCCAGCGAAAGCACACCCTGATCGCCGTAGGCAAGACTCAGCGGAGTTCCCAACTTACGTTCCGTAAGGGTCTGAAAGCGCTCAAAATGAAGTTTCGCATTTTCCGAATCACCGAGACGTTGATATGCGCGCGCGCTGCTGTACTCAGCCGACGCGTGGAAAGGATTCAATTCGAGCGCCTTCTCGAAAGCATGGAGGGCTTCCTTTTCCTGCTGCATTTCATCCAGCATCAAACCGACGAAATAATATGTGTCGGCATCGCTAGGAGAGAGCTGGGAGGCGTGACTGAATGCGTCGAGCGCATCCGCGAACTGCGCTTGCGCTTTGTAAAGCAGACCGAGGTTGTACCACGCACGAGCGTTGGTGGGATTGTCTTGAACGAAGCGAAGCAGAATCGCGCGCGCCGGCTCAAATTTCTGCAGATTGAGCAACGCGATAGCCTGATTCAGTTTCGCCTCGATTAAATGGCCATCGAGTTCAGATGCTCGCTGGAATTGCTTGAGCGCCAACGCAATGTCCTGGCGCACCATGTACGCAGTTCCGAGATTGTTCAACCGTATAGCTTCTTCACGGTGCGTGGCGACTGTTGCGGAGACTTGATCCGCGGTGCTCGACGAAGCTGGGGGGCGATTGAGCTGCGCGCCGCTCGCAACCGCCAGCGCCGACATGACGATGAATGCGTAGCGAAACCAGAAAGCGGCCCGAGGCAGTCCTCCGCGCATTGTTTCTCCTAGTGCTTGGAATACTTTCTCGATCCGGTGATCCCGCGGCCCTCTTCCACCGTTATGATCTGGTCGGCAGGAATCCTACTCACGTGATCCACTTGTCCGCTGGGCCAGCGAATTTCAATGTCGGACTCAACCGGTTTTTCTCCCAGGCCGAACGTCAGCACCAATTCGCTCGCGGAAAGATAACCCGATCCCGATCGCACGCTCTGTATTCGTTTGCCACTCCCGGCGTTGAGTGTTACGGAGGCTCCAATACCATCGCAGTTCGATTTTGTGCCGCGCAACTTAATGCGCAACGAATGATTTGTTCCCCCATCGTTTCGGTATAGAAACGCGGGGCCGCCGTTTGTCGTCATCAGCAAATCGAGATCGCCATCATTGTCTATGTCGGCGTATGCCGCGCCACGGGCGACCTTCGGAGCGGCGAACGCCGCACCCAACAGGGTAGTGACGTCTTCAAACTTGCCGTTGCCGAGATTGCGGAACATGTGGGGCGGCTGTTTGTACGTAATCCGCTTCTGTATTCGTTCGATGTCGCTATCGAGGTGGCCGTCGGCGACAAATATATCCGGCCAGCCGTCGTTATCGTAGTCCAGGAAATACGAAGCAAAACCAAGAGTGAGTAAACTTGCGCGGCCCACTTCGGACCGCGGCGCCTCGTCAATAAAAAGCCCGTTACCCTCATTATGATAAAGCGAAATCATCTGGTTGGAAAAATTGCTGATGAGAATACTCGGACGCCCGGAGCGGTCGTAATCGGCCGCATCAATACCCATTCCCGCGCGCGCGACGCCGTCTTCGCTGAAGGCGATGCCCGCTTCCACACCTTTTTCGGTGAACGTGCTGTCTCTGTTGTTGCGGTATAGTTTGTTTGGCTGCGTATCATTTGCCAGAACCATGTCCGGCCAGCCATCGCCATCATAATCAAAGACCGCAATGCCGAGTGTCTTCGAGGTTGCATCGTACAGGCCGGCTTTTCGAGTTGTGTCCTCGAATTTTCCTCCTCCGAGATTGTGCCAGAGGCGCACCGATGATCCGGCGTACGACTCCGGTGTGCAATAGGATTTGTGCGTGCCATCGAGCGTGCAAAACAGATCCGTTGCCGGTGACCATTGCACATAGTTGCCCACGACAAGATCCAGTTTGCCGTCGCGATCGTAATCCACCCACGCCGCTGACGTACTGAACTCGTTCGGTCCCCATAGTCCGGCTTCCCGGGTCACGTCAGTGAATGTGCCGTTACCGTTGTTGTGGAAGAGATGACTTTGGCCCACAGCGGTAATGAAGATGTCATCGAAGCCGTCGTTATCATAATCGCCCACTGCGACGCCCATTCCGTACATCGGCGTATTTGCAAGACCCGACTTGGCGGTCACATCGGTAAAAGTCCCATTGCCGTTGTTGTGATAGAGCTTCAGGGTGGTGTTGCCATGCAAGAAGTGACCCGGCCAATCTTCACCATTCACAAGTAGAATGTCAGGATAGCCATCGTTGTCATGGTCGAAGAACGCGCATCCTGGTCCCAGGGTTTCCGGAAGGTATTTCTTCCCAAACGCTCCATTGTTGTGCGCGAAGTGGATCCCGGCGGCCTGCGTAATATCGTGAAATTGAATTCCGTGGGCGGTCGCCTGTCCAGTCACGGGAACTCTGCTCAGTTGGAAGGCCACAAGCACAAGAAGAAATCCGCAACTGAGAGGACGTAGCATTATGCGGGTCCCTTAGTGGCTTCCTGCGGAATGCGATTTTGAATGGGAAGAATTCGGCGAACCAGAATCGAGAGGTGCTGAGACGTGTTCGTGAATCGGCTGACGCTCATTATTGTCGTCCGCATGCGTTCGGCGATAAGGACCTGTCAGCGTCTGCGCCGCCTCGTCCGCTTTGAATCGAAGATAGAGCGTGCGTTCTTTTTCCGCCTGCTGCTGTTGTCCCAATCCTTGATGGCAGAGCATCGCGGTGTAGTGCCCCTGCAAGTCTTCGGGGTCAATCGCAAAAACCTTGTTCAATTCCGTCAACGCGTCTTGATATTTTCGCTGCAAGAGATAGATTCTCGTCAAATCATTCAGAGCAACGCGATCTCGCGGATATTCCGCGAGCACAATATCCAGACGGCGCGCCGCTTCGTCGTATAGCCCTTCCTGGCGCAAGACCTTCGCGTAGAAGAAATTCGCGCGCGCCAGGCGGGGGCTGATGGAAAGCGCTCGCTCGAGTACCTTGCGGGCTTGCGCGAGGTCTCCCTCCTGTACCGCTACGCGCCCCATGTTTGTCCAGCCGTCTGCATTATTCGGATCAATCTCCGTGATTTTCTCAAAGGCTGCGCCCGCCCCCTTCAGTTCTCCTTGCAAAAATAAGCCAATACCGTAGTCGTTCCATCGAGTCCAGTCATCGGCTTGCAGCGCCTGCGTGGCGTGCGGGAGCGATCCGTTCGCGGGCGCAACCTTGACGCTGACGTTGTCTTCTGCCATCGACACGATGGGGAGGTCAGGCACACTTTTCAATTTGCCTGAAACATTCAATGTGTCGGCGGTAAAAATGAATTTCCTGTCATCGAAATCCGCTGCGAACTTGCCGCCCTTATCCGCCGGATCGGGCATCCCCGCGAATGAGAAATGCGTGTTGTACCAGGAAAATTTCCGGTAGTGCAAAGTTGCGTGCAAATTAATTTGATTGCCGGCGTCGCTCGGCACATGCAGGCGGTAGTGCACCGTGTCGGCCGCTCCCGGCGGAATCAGGTGAACGTACACTGTCGCGCGCGCAGCCCAGGCGTTGCGTTTGTTAATTGGATTCCCGTCTCCGTCAATCAGAAGCGAACGGTAAAAATGTGCAGTGGGATCGACGGAACCTTTGCCGCCGTCCTCGACGTTGCCGCTCCAGAAAAGCACGCGGCCGTTGTCGTCGGTGGCCTTCAGTTCCAGCCAGGTGTCGTAGGCGTCCACGGTTCCCCCGGGAAAGAAGTGCCCCACTTTTCGCGTGCGCACCACGACCTCCACCAGCACATCATCGCCCCGCCGCACGACGGCGCCGACGCGATTGAGCGGCGCGGAAACGGGCGCTGCTACTTCCGAATTCTCCGTCACGGGCAGATGGCTCTCCGCCTCCTCCCCCACGGCGAATGTTGTCGAAAGATCCGTCTGTTGCGGCTGAACGTTTGCCGTCCTACGAAGAGCGGGTGCCAGCGCGAAAATGTCAACGGAAACCGCGCCCGATTTCAGAAATTGCTCTTGAAGCGCAAGTTGCGCGTCGTCCTGGTTCGCATATGGCAGCGCCGTGTTGGCGCCTGGAAAATTGTGCGAGTGAACATCGCCGCGATTTCCTATATCGTTTGAATGCATCAGCGGCATGTGGCAATCGGCGCATTGCTGCGGCTGCGGAGGGTAATAAAAAGAACGCGCCCCCTCGCCGGAAACACCACTCGCCTGCCAATTGTCGTACTCGTTGAACCCGCGAACCCAACGGTAACGGTTCACTGGAAAATCGAGATGCACCTTATGGCAGGCGGAGCAGAATTCGGCTGTCTGAGTTCTCATAAACGGCTTCAAAAAAACGCGCCGGTGAGGTTCCGGATTCAGTTTGATGACGAAGTCGTGAAAAGCGCGCACTACTGGATTCTTGCTCGCAGCCAGATCATGGAGCTCGGGATACTCCAGAACAAAATCTCCCTGGCCCATGGTGCTTTTCACCTTGACGATCGAGTGGCACATCACGCAGCCCAGTCCGGCCTGCGATTCAGGACGATTCACGATGTCGCGAATCGGGGTATTCATCAGACCGCTAAAGAGCACCGCCGGATCGTGGCAGCCGCCGCACCACTTTGACGGTTGCACGCCTGCCACGTCTTGCATGTACTCGATGCTCTTGCGATACCACTGATTATTGAATGACGAAAAATGGTGAGCCGAGCTGTACCACTCTTTATATATGTCCTGGTGACACCGCTTGCATGACTCCGATTCCATGAAAAACTGGCCGGGGATCGTCTTGCCGTCCACGGTTTGCGCCGAGCTTGGGAAGAAAGGTCCACGCGGGCCGTCGCCTTCACCTTCCATGCTGGTAGGCGCCGGGCTCTGTTGTGCGACATTGATTTTTAGCCAGCGCACTTCCCGCCATTGGTACCCGACCACGGCAATCGCCAGAACCGCGGCCAAAAACACCGCGCTTCGCACTAAGCTGCCGCGAACCTTCGCGGGTTCGCTGGATTTTCGGCCGCCATTCCACAAAGCTGCGAGAAACGCGCAAGCAGCGGCGCTCAAAATGATGTGCGCGTAGAGCAAGTTCCATCGCGATCGTGGAGTCCCCGTATAGAGAAGGACCAATCCTACGGCGGCGCCCGAGGCAAACAAGATCCATGCGATCTTCTCGCCTGCTCCCCACCTTCGAAACCGTTTCCAAAACACGCCAATCAGAGCAATTGCAACCACCACTCCTAAAATCGCGTGCAGCAATACGATGGCGGCGTAAAAAATTGTCGGAGCAGGGAAGATGTATAAGTAGACCGCCGAAACAAACAAAGCACAAAGCGAGCCAATGAAAAGTTTGCACGCCGTAAATAGTCGAACGCCTGACATGAAAAAACTGTTACCTCTATGAGCCGCGGAGCATTTCGCAAACGCGCGGCATTGAAAAGTTATGTCGCGTGCCGGAATTCCTCGCGCGCTGATGGAGCCTGCGCCCAATTCATCGGCGGCTCTTTCCAGCCGAATCTCTTCTCGATTTCACCGGCCACTCTGAGCACCAGCATCTCCTCATAGGGGCGCCCAATCACCTGCACTCCGATGGGTAGTCCTTGTGCTGAGCGTCCCACGGGCACAACTGCCGCCGGGTTGCCAAGTATGTTGAACCACTGACTGTAACGCATGTCGCGAATATAATTCGTGGAATAACCGTCGTCCCAGCCACCTTCTCCATGCCGAAACGCCGGCCCTGTGCAAACGGGCGCTACCAGCACTTGATATTTCTCCATCTGTTTCAAAAGATGCGCGCGGAGTTCGTCGCGTGCGAAAAGTGTGTGGAGGAGCTCATCGGCGGTAAGTGCTGGCGGCGCTGCCGCAATTTCCAAAAAGTTTTTCAGTCGGGAACTCAATTCAGATCTTCGGCCGACAACTTCCCCCGCAACCAGCATGCCGCCGGCAACGCGCACGAATAATGTATGCCAGAGTTCACGTGCGCGTTCGAGTTCATCTGGCAGGAATTGCTCCAAGTGCAGCCCAGCCTCTTGCAGTGCTTCGACTGCGCCTCGCACAGCTGCCTGGGTTTCTGTTGTCGCTCCGCCTCGCTCGTCATCCTCGAAAAATCCTACGCGTAGCTGATCGAGTTCCGGCACGGATGTCATCGTGTAATCGGCTGCCATGGGGTCAGCGATATCAGCTCCGGCGATAGCTTTAAGCACCAACCGCAGGTCTTCAATCGTTCGCGCCATTGGGCCCACTACCCCCATCATCGCGAAAGGACCGACCGACGCAGGAAAGTGCCCGGTTGCGGGGATCCGGCCCGGAGTTGGTTTGAGCCCGCAGATACCCGAAAAGTGTGCCGGCACTCGAATCGAGCCGCCGCCATCGCTGCCTATGCCCGCCGCCGACATCCCGGATGCAATGGCTGCGGCTTCTCCACCACTGGAACCGCCAGGAGTGCAATCGAGATCCCAAGGATTACTCGTGCGGCCGTGCAATAAGTTTTCGGTGTCATACGCCATCAACATTTCAGCTGCGTTCGTGTTGCCCAGAATGATGGCGCCTGCGTTTTTTAGCCGATGCACGAGCGTGGCGTCACTGGCCGCGACGTAGTCACTGCGCAATCTACTACCGGCGGTGCAGCGTAAACCGGCAACATCGATGCAGCATTTGATGGATACAGGCACTCCGAGCAACGGCCTTTCTTCACCTCTCATTACCGCGGCTTCCGCTTCGATCGCATCACGGAGCGCCTCTTCATGCCTCACGTGAACGAACGCATTCAATGCCGGGTTGAGCGCTTCAATCCGGTCAAGGTGGGCACGGATCAGTTCGACCGGTGAGATTGCCTTCTTCCGCACCAACCGCGCCATCGACGCGGCTGACGAATAGACAAAGCTTGTGATGGAGTGATTCATGTCTCCGGCGGTCCCGGTATCCACGGCGCGACATCTAAGAATCTCTGCGCGATTCTGCCTGCCGCTTGCCGCGGGAATTGTTGGACTCCTCCGAGCGAATAATGTATATCATTGGATGGAAAATGTAAGCGCTTTCTTTAGGAGGAATTTTATGCTCAGGAATAATGCTTTCTCGCGGCGCGCCTTTATAGGTGGTGCTGCTGCCTTGGCCGGCGCCCAGCTCATGCCCTCTACAACATCCGCTGTCATTCTCCAGGATCCTGTTCAGAACTCTGTGGATGCGAAGGGCCAAAAAGTAAATCGCGAACGAGTTCCGTGGGCCGCGCTCCCGTTTCCTCTGAAGCAAGTCCGCTTGTTGCCAGGTCCATGCCAAACTACTCAGGAAGCCAACACTAAATATTTGCGTTCGTTGCCGGTGGACCGGCTCGCACACTCATTTCGCCTGACATCGAATCTCCCTTCGCAGGCTGAGCCATTTGGCGGGTGGGAAAAACCGGATTCAGAATTACGTGGCCACTTCAACGGCGGCCATTACCTTTCTGCGGTGGCCTTGACGTATGCAAACACCGGCGATGAGGAGTTAAAAAAGAACGGTGATGCGCTAGTCTCTATCCTCGCTCAGTGCCAGGACGCGAATAAGAACGGCTACGTAAGCGCATTTCCAGTGGAGTTCTTTGACCGGCTGCGCGATCGCGTGCGTGTTTGGGCCCCGTTTTACACCATCCATAAAATCATGGCCGGACTTCTGGACATGTACACGCTGACCGGCAACACGCAAGCTCTGGATGTAACACAAAAAATGGCCGGCTGGGTGGACTCCTACACCGGTCCCCTCAGTTACGACCACATGCAGCGGGTTCTCGAAACTGAATACGGTGGCATGGGCGAGGTCCTCTGCAATCTTTACGCAATAACCGGCAACGGACAATACCTCGGCACATCGCGCCGCTTTGAAAAGAAAGCCTTCTTCGATCCACTGGCTGCTCATCGAGATGAGTTGCGCGGCCTGCACGTCAACACTCATATTCCTCAGGTGATTGCCGCGGCGCGCGCATACGAATTAACGCGTGATTCGCGTTATCGCAACATCGCCGCGTACTTCTGGGACGAAGTCCTCAACGAAAGATCCTACTGCAATGGTGGTACCAGCGAGGGCGAACACTGGCAGACCGATCCTGGAAAGCTGACTGCGCAACAACTCAGCGGAAGCACAGCCGAGGACTGCTGCGCGTACAACATGTTGAAGCTCACACGCCATATGTTTGGATGGTCCCCGGAAGCGCGACACATAGATTACTATGAACGAGTTGTTTTCAATCACCGGCTCGGAACAATCGATCCTTCAACTGGCACCACGATGTATTACTACCCGCTGGGCATCAATCTCTATAAGACGTATGGCACGCCCACCGATTCCTTCTGGTGTTGTAACGGAACGGGCGTCGAAGAATTCGCAAAGCTGGCGGACTCGATCTACTTCCACGATGATAATTCGGTCTACGTGAATCTCTTCATCGCCTCCGAGTTGTCCTGGCCGGAAAAAAATCTCCGGCTGCGCCAGGAAACGAATTTTCCCGTGCAGCAAGGCACCAAACTCGTGATTGCCGCCGACAAGCCCAGCGATGTTTCTATTCGCGTGCGCATTCCGTACTGGGCCCAGGGCGGCAGTGTAAAGGTGAATGGCCGGGTACTTCCGGTCTTCGCAAGCCCGAGCAGTTATTTGACGCTGCGCGGACCATGGAAAACCGGCGACTCCATCGAATTGAATCTGCCGATGGGCCTTCATAGCTCGCCGCTCTCCGGCGACGAAACCGTTCAGGCTCCGATGTACGGCCCTCTCGTCCTGGCGTCGCGCCATGAAGAAACGCCCAAGGAAAGCTGGTACGGCACGAACGCGCCCCGGCGTACGCCCGGCGCTCCGCTTCCAACGATGCCCACAGCCACGGGCAAACTTGACGATTCAGCCACATGGATCGAGCCGGTCGCTAATGAGACGCTGAGCTTCCGGACGGTGGGGCAGGCCACGCAAGGCACCCTTGTTCCGATTAACCAGATCGTTCATGAACGCTATGATGTATACTGGAAGGTAACTCAACCGCCGCAACAGCCGCCGAGCCGCGGTTGATTTGTTAGAGGAGAAATGCCGGGCGGTTCAGCGAATAATAGATTTTGTGGAGGGTGTCAAATGTTGCGGAGCACCGATACAGCGGTTCGAGCCATCAAAGGTCTGTCTTTCGTGGCTTTCCTATTTCTTTTCGCGATGCCGATCGCCGCGCAGTCCGATATCACCGGTTTTTGGGTGTTCAGAGTCCCGACGCCCGACGGTAATATCCGCGAGTCCTTTTTTGATTTGAAACTAGACGGCCAGACCGTAACCGGCAACGCCGTGCAGAACACTCGTCAGATTGCTATCAGCGACGGCACATTTCACGACGGCGCTCTCCACTTCACGGTCACGACCACCTTTGGCAATCCGCCGCAGTCGCGCCAAACCGCATACGATGGACATCTCGATGGGGATAAATTTATATTTACATCGCAAGCCCCGGGGCGCGACCCCGTCAAGGGAACACTCGAGCACAGCAAGCCAGAAGCTGCATTGCCGCCCGCTCGTTTACCATTGCCGGACTTGCACGATGTTTCTGATAACGGTCTTGCTCGCACGCCCCCGATGGGCTGGAACAGTTGGAACAAATTTGCGGGACGGGTGGACGATGCGACGGTGCGTGCCGTCGCCGATGCCATGGCCTCGAGCGGAATGAAGAACGCTGGATACACTTACGTCAATATTGACGACACCTGGGAAGGCCCGCGCGATGCTCAGGGCAACATCACCAGCAATTTAAAATTTCCCAACATGAAAGCGCTGGCTGATTACGTTCATTCCAAAGGTTTGAAGATTGGAATTTATTCATCGCCGGGTCCGAAGACCTGCGCCGGATACGAAGGCAGTTACGGTCACGAAGAGCAGGACGCTAGGACCTACGCTGCCTGGGGCATTGACTATCTCAAGTACGATTTTTGCAGCGCGGAACGTATCTACGCGTATACGAGTCCGGACCTCCTAGCTGTCTATCAAAAAATGGGAGACGCGCTGCTTAAGTCTGGCCGCCCCATCGTTTACAGCCTCTGCGAATACGGAAGGGGTGACGTGTGGACCTGGGGCGCAAAGGTGGGTGGCAATCTCTGGCGCACCACCGGTGACATCAGCGATAACTGGAGATCTATGTCCAACATTGGCTTCCGGCAGTTCGACATTGCCCAGTATATTCGGCCGGGCCATTGGAACGATCCGGATATGCTCGAAATCGGCAATGGCGGCATGACCGCTGATGAATATCGAACTCACCTAAGTCTCTGGTCGTTCCTGGCGGCGCCTCTGCTTGCAGGCAATGATTTGCGCTCCATGTCTGATGAGACAAAATCCATTCTGATGAACGCCGATGTAATCGCCGTTGATCAGGACACAGCGGGGAAGTTCGTCAAGCGGATCTCCGATCCATCTGCGACTGCCGCGACGCTTGCAGCCGAAACAGCTGTCGTCCTTGCACGCCCGCTCAGCGACGGTTCGACGGCAATAGGTCTTTTCAATCGCGGCGACCAGCCGCAATCTGTAACAATTCATTGGAGGTCCGTGGATTTGGCCGGCAAGAAACTGCGCGCTCGCGATTTGTGGAGCCATTCCAATGTGGACATCTCGGGCGAAAGTTATTCCGCCACGGTTCCGGCGCACGGCGTTGTTATGCTGAAGGTGTCGGTGGCGCGGTAGCATCCCGCGAATTATCTACAGCTGAATTGTTGTCGGCTGTCCAGTGAACTCCACCGACTTCGTACCCTGTTCTCCTGCCACGCGGACTTCAAATGTACGTCGATTGTAAGCGGTCTTCGATCCGCCGGTCACATGCAGTGAAAGCCTGCGAGTTGCGTTGTTCCACTTTGCTTCGGTCTTGGTCCACTCGCCACGGCGATAATTGAAACTCGCGCCGTCGTCTTCATAAAGGCTGCAAGCGCCGTCGGCGCCGGGATAAATCACAAGAGTCATCGGCTCATCCACATGTTCAGATGTGTATTGCTTCACGGGGCCAACTGGCACGATGCTTCCCGCGCGAACGTAGAGTGGCATGGTCGCAAGATCGACCGTACGCGAAATCTCCCGCCCGCCTTCGTGTTGCTGCTCGGTCCAGAAGTCGTACCAGGAGCCGCCCGGCAGGTAAACGCTTTTCACTGTCGCACCTTTTTCAGTCACGGGCGCTACCAGAATGTCGCGCCCCCACAAATATTCATCTCCCCGGGAGGCCGCCGTCGGATCGTCCGCATAATGCAGCCATAGCGCCCGCATGATGGGCAGCCCAGTGTCATGGCTCTCGCGCACCGCATTATAAAGATAGGGAAGCAGCCGATACCGAAGCTCGAGATACTTCCGACAGATCGGTTCCACATCCGGGTTATGCAATTCAGAAGGGTCGGGATTCGCCGCATCGCCATATGTACTCACTTCATTCGGGCCCAATTCTCCCGTGTTCCATCCCCATGGAAGCCGCAATTTCCAATCCCTGCCGTGCGATCGAAACAGCGGACAAAAAGCGCTGAACTGGAACCAGCGCACGAATAGTTCGCCAGTGAATTCCTTAGTCGGAACAAATCCGCCGGTATCGGTTCCCCACAGTGGAACTCCGGAAAGGCCGGTATTGATTCCGATCGGCACGTGCGTTCGCAAAGTTTCCCACGTTGAATACACGTCGCCGGACCAAAGAAACGGCGCATAGCGCTGCATGCCGGCATGGCCGTTCCGGTGCAACGCAAACGATCGCTGATTGGGTCTGTCAATCTGCGGACCTTCCCAGTACATGCGAATGCGTGTCAGACGCGACGTTGCATCGAGCGGATCGCCTTCGTCCGGCCACCATCCGTCAACACCCAGTGCGAAGTTCTTCCGATGCTCATCCCAATAACAGCCGACTTGCGATTCATCGAATCGAGCGACCGCGCACCCATCGGCAACGGCGCCTTGCAGGGTGCGCGACATGATCACGACGTGAAACACCACGTGGAAATGCTCCGCATGAAATTCATTAATCTGGCGCTTTGGATCTGGGAACACTCGCGGATTGAATTCAAACAATCCATTCGCAACGTTCCACCCGGAGGGTGTGAATCCCGTTCCCAGGTAGATCAGCGTGTCGCAAGGCAATTTCTTTTCACGAAACGTTTTCGCAATTCCGAGGATCTCGTCCGGTCCGGCGAGCGTCCGGTGAGACTGCTGGTATCCGAGCGCCCACAGCGGCGGCATTTCAGGATGTCCAGTGATTTGTGCATACTCGCTCATGGCCTGCCCTGGATCGCTCGCGTCCACAACAAAAATATCCAGCGGCATCATTGCATCGGAGTTGGACGGACGGAAAACTCCATCCGAGCCGCTCAAATCGAAGTTGCCCAGCGGATGGTGAATAAACATCGCCCAGCCTGAAGTGCCAATCAGCCATTGGATGGGTACGCGGCCGCCATTTGTTCTCAGGTGATATCCGCCTTGTCCGCTGTGCATCTGATCCACATCGCCGCGCCGGTCGAATTGCGGCCCACCCTCGCCCAAGCCCAGTACGGGTCCTTCGCCTAACGGAAACGTGACGGACCCGGTCGCTTCATCAATCTTCAGTTTTTGTAGAACGCGCCCGTCACCGGTTTCTACGATGACTGTTAGCGGTTCCTGCGTGATTCGCACTCGCAGAGCGTCGTGAGAAGGTGCCGCGTGCCCCGGCGCGCTGGCCGGAATCAGGCCTTGCTCGGAGGAGCTTCCGGGACTCACGAGGGCTCCATCACTTGCCAACGGTGTTGCCGCGCTCTTCGCCTGTTCGGCGATCGTGATTCTCACGGTGCGCTTGCTGAATACTTTCACGGACACGTTCGCAAGGTTGCCCGCGATGTGGACCTCATTGTCCGCAGAGTACAAAAATGGTTCGCCAATCCACGCGACGGCCGCGCTGGCGCCCAGTATTCTCAAAACATCTCTTCGTGCGATGTCTTTTCTCATAGCGGCCGTATGATAGCGCGTACATTTGGCATTGCAACCGATATTCCGCAGATGCTATCTTCCGTTGGCAGGTGCCAGGTATCGTGAACGCGCTTTCAGAGAATCGCTTGCAGGAAGGTAAACTCAAATGACTTGGATCAAAACAGTTCCTTTCGCTGAAGCGGATGAAACTTTGCGCCGTTTGATGGCGGAGCAGCGCGCAATTTATCCCATAGAGTACGCCACGCCGGTTTTTCCGACGGCAGATGGTCCGTCAGCTATTGTGGCCTCCCACAGTCTGATTCCGCAGGCCCTCTATCACGCTTTCGCCACATTCGGCGTCTTGATGTCACCGGATTTGCCGCTTTCCAGACGGCAGCAGGAAATGATCACGACGGTTGTCTCCGTCACGAATAGGTGCTTTTATTGAATCGAATCTCACGCAGAGTTTCTGCGTCGCGTCACCTTGGATCCGGATTTTGTGGATGCGCTCAGGCGCGATTACCGTACTGCGCCAATCTCGGGACAAGATCGGACAATGCTGGACTATGTTGTGCAGCTCACAAAAGACGCCACTCGGATCAGCCAACATGACCACGAGCGTCTGCATGCGGCGGGTTTCGACGACAAGGCGATCCTGCAGATCACTCTTATCGCGTCTTGGTTCAACTACATCAACCGGGTCGCCGACGCCCTCGGCGTCGGTCGCGGCAACACCTGATCCGCAATTGTTGTTGACCGCCGCGTTCTGTTTCGTTGCTACGTCTTGATGAGCGCCGTAAAGCAGAGGAGACAATAAAATGCGTCGCTGGCGCTGGCTAGTTCTAAGCTTCGTAACATTGCTAGTCGTTCTGTTTGTCGGTCTCAGTTTTATATCCGGCGGACCAAGAAACGTTTACGGCCTTGTCCGCTATGCGCTGCCGAACTGGCACCGTGGCGGCTCTGGTGTGGGTGATTTTGCACCGGATTCACAGCTCGCATCGCTGGACGGCCAAACGACATTTCATTTACAGGACCGTATCGGAAAACGGCCGCTGGTACTGGTCTTCGGCAGCTTCACGTGCCCTCCGTTCCGCAGAAATACCGGTGACGTCGGCAAACTCTACGACGATTATCGGGATCGCGCCGAATTTCTTCAGGTCTATATCCGCGAGGCCCACCCGCAAGACGAATGGCAGATGGCCGCAAATCACCGCGACAATATTGTATATGCTCAACCCCAAACGCTTACGCAACGCATTGCCATCGCCAAAGATTACATCCAACGCCTGCATGTTTCGCTGCCGTTCGCGGTGGACGATATGGACAATCGCGCAAACCTTCTATACGGGGCGTGGCCCGAGCGCATTTACATTATCGACGAGGCTGGGCGGATCGTTTATCGAGGAGGTCTTGGCCCGTTTGGCTACCATCCGGACGAAGCGCGCGCTTGGCTTGCCGCGCGGTTTGGACGCTGAGGCATGTGTGCTGCCGACTCCGTGCGAATGGCGCGTGATATAGTGATGCATAGAGCACGAAGAATTGTCGACGCACGCTGGCTATTGAATCAACGTCGGTGGAAATGATGACGCTCCGCTTGAAACCGCCGAAGTCTCCGATTGTCATGGCAATCCATTTGCGTCTTGCGACGATTGCGTTGTTAGTGACGTCCGCTTTTTGCTGGCAGTTGCCGCTAGCGCACGCGCAAGGCGGTCGACAAAGGGGCGGCGGAGATTCCGTTGATCTCGAATCACAGCAAGGCGCAGCCGAACTCCAGACCGCCATCGGTCTGACCCAGCGCGGAAAATTTCGTGAGGCGATTCCTCACTTTTTGGCGGCGCATGGGCACGTCCCTGATGAATATTTGGTGAACTTCAATCTCGCTCTTTGCTACGTGGGGACGGGTAAGTATAAACAGGCTATCGATCTCTTGAACCAGATTCGGGCCGACGGACGTGCAACCGTCGAAGTCCAAGATCTTTTGACACAAGCATACGTCGGCAATGGTCAACAAGGTCCGGCCTTCGCCGCTTTCCAGGATGCGGCGAAGATGGCGCCTAGAGATGAGAGAATGTACGTGCGTGATTCTGAAGCGTGCATGGATGGTGGCGCTTACGAACTTGGCTTGAAGATTGTAGACCTGGGATTGCAGCATCTTCCTAACTCGGGACGATTGCACTTCGAGCGCGGCATGCTTCTCGTACAATTGGATGAGTTGGACGATGCGCGGCACGATTTGGCGCAAGTTGCCGTATTAAGTCCGGGAACGGACATCGCCTTCATCGCCGCAGCTCAAAACAGCCTGCTGGATGGAAATGTCACCGACGCCATGCGTGTCGCCAAAGAAGGCATCGAAAAAAGCCATTCACATTTCATGCTGCTCACTATTTTCGGGGAAGCGGCGCTCCGGGCGGGAGTCCAGCCGGGCCAGCCTGAATTCGCCGAAGCCCAGGGAGCACTCGAGAAGGCGGTGGCTGAAAATCCAAGTTATCCCAGTTCGCAAATCGCGCTGGGAAAGATATATATGATGCAGAATCGCACCGAGGATGCCATCGCGCGGCTGAATGCAGGACGCCAACTTGATCCGCAAAACCCGGCGGTGTATTCAAATTTGGCCGTTGCGTACCGAAAGAGCGGAGACCTTCAGCGCGAGATGGAGATGCTCGCGATTCTAGCCAAGCTAAATAAGGCGCAAGCAGAAAAGATTGCCGCGGCCCCAGGTGACACGCGCGCGGGCTACGGGGCAAGCAGTTCACACCGACATCAACAATAAACAACAGCATTTGAGGCGGCGCTTATTTCAAGCGGAGCCGCGGAAACGGCCGTTCAACAATCCCTGTGCCCTCCTGAATCGCAAGAATTTGGTCGGTCTTTATTCCACTCAACTTAGTTTTTGTGCCGCTGGGCCAGTCGATTTCCATCGAATCAATCACCGCGTGACCGCCCAGTCCAAAATGCAGGCGCGGATCTTGACCCGATTGATAGCTCATCCCACCTGTCTTCTGGTCATACTGTGTCAGCGTGCCTGCGGAAACTTTCACGCGAGCGCCGACCGCATCCCGATTCGAGCGCGTTCCGATCAGTAGTATCGAGAGCCAATGATTCGCATTGCCGCCGTCGTTCCGTAGAAGTTGCGGCGCTTCTCCATTGTTATTCACGAGGATGTCGAGATCGCCGTCGTTGTCGAAATCTCCCACGGCCACGCCGCGGCTCGCGCGCGGCAACTGAAAATCCGCGCCCAACCGGTCACTGACGTTCTCAAACAGTCCGCCTCCGGTATTGCGGAACATCAACTTCGGCTCGAGATAGCGGGCTTCGCTGCGATAGAGTTGGACGTTATCGAGGACGTGCCCATTGGCGATGAAGAGATCGCGCGCGCCGTCGTTATCGTAGTCAAAGAAGCGCGTACCGAATCCGCTCAAGTGATACGTCGCATAACCAATCTTGCTGCGGACCGTCTCATCGTCGAAAACGCCGTTACCTTTGTTTCGATACAGACGCGCAAGTTGCAAATCCAGATGCGTCACCACCAAATCCATAAGGCCATTTCCTGTTAAGTCGGCCGCATCCACTCCCATTCCGGCCTCCGCCTGTCCATCGCCGCTCACGGCGACTCCAGCCAGATATCCAACCTCTTCAAAGGTTCCGTCTCTCTTGTTGTGAAAAAGAAAGTTTGGCATCGAGTCATTGGCGATGAAGATGTCCTGCCAGCCGTCACCGTCGTAATCCAGCGTCACCACACCCAATCCATTGCCAGGCTTCGTTCCGATGCCCGAAGTACTACTGACATCAGTAAATGTTCCGTCACCATTGTTGTGGTAGAGCGTCGGTGGCGTCCCTTTGTAGACATCAGGATGACAGTAGCTTCGCAGTGCCGGGCCGCGATCTCCGCAGTAGAAGTTATTTTCGGGAGACCAGTCCACATAGTTAGCGATTATAAGATCGAGCCGGCCATCGTTGTCGTAGTCAAACCATGCTGCGCTCGACGCCCACCGACCGCGGTTTTCGATTCCCGCACGAGCTGAGACATCGGTGAATGTTCCGTTGCCATTGTTGTGATACAGGATGCATCGGCTGTAGCCGAGCACAAGAAGATCAGGGAAGCCGTCGTTATCGTAATCTCCCACGGCCACGCCCATCCCAAAGAGTCCTTCCGCTCCGACTCCTGCCTGCACGGTTACGTCGGTAAATGTTCCATCGCCGTTATTGCGGTAGAGCGCGCTTCGAAGCGGCTGTTCAGGCCTGTATGCCCGCGTCGCAGCGCCATTCACTAGATAAAGATCAAGCAGTCCGTTCTGGTCATAATCTATCCACGCGCAACCGGAACCCATTGTCTCGATCAGATACTTTTCGGGAGACGCCGCGTTCCGGTGCTTAAACGTAATACCCGAGGATGACGTCACATCGAGGAAGACCACGGGCGTTACGAGCGCATTCGGGGCAGCCGCCAAATGCGAAAACGGCGCGGCAGTAATCGCCACTCCTGCAGCCTTCAACAGCTCTCTACGCGTGAATGTCGCCATCTTGCCTCACACTTATAACAAGAAAGTGTAAACGACTGAAAAAGGACGGCCAAACGGAGCGATATGATTCGCGCATCGTCGGTCCCATTGCAAGCGATATTTGCAAGCGCTCTCACGATTGTGGATAAATTCAAAAAACGAATAATAAGTATTGACATACCGGGAACTCTCGATATAGCCTGCCGGGCAGAAGGACTAAGGGGTGGTTCTTTACCGCATTCTGAAAGCGCTTTCATTCGTCGGGTGCTTTTGGGACGTCTTGGTCGGCGATCCTGCTTGGTGCTGGTATTACAGATTTGATCGACCGCTCCCTAACTTTCGTGGTCAGGCGCTCAGACAGCCTGGCCCACTTCAAAATTCTTGCTTGACCGATGGAGGTTACATGTCGAGATATAGTTCGGTGTCTTTCGCCGCTCGCTTGGCTGTACTAGTCCTCGCGTTGGCGGTAATTGTTTCGCCCGCCTTTGCACAGGGATCTACAGGCAAGGTGGACATTACTGTCGTCGATCCCGATCACAGAATTGTCAAAGGTGCGCACTTGGAATTGGTGGACCTTGCGACAAACGATGTGCGGCGAGCCGACACGCAGGACGCCGGCACCTACAGTTTCGTGAATCTATCCATTGGGAACTACAAGCTGACGATTACGAAGGACGGATTCATCACCAAAGTTTTCACCCCTGTCGTGGTTGACGCCACGAAGACCACGGACGTCCAGGTCTCACTCGCTCTGGGCGCCATGGTGCAAGTCGTCCAGGTGGAAGCTCTGGCATCCGCCATCGAAACTACGTCCAGCGCCATTACGTCGACCATAAACACAAAGCAAATTGAAGACCTGCCTCTGGGCAACAGGAGTTTGACCTCGTTCGCCCAGCTCAGCCCCGGATACACGGGTACGTGGAATGGCCTGCCGGTGGTCGACGAGGGCAATAACATTGACGGTGTTTTTGGAAGTCCCGAGCGAATGAAATTCAGCGGTAATGCCGCGCCGGCCGTGCAGCCGCGGCTTGAGGCCATCGAGGAGATGACGATCCAGACCGACCAGCTCAACCTGAACCAGGGCGGCGGTCAATCCTCGATGCAAATTAATTATGTTACGCGGCGGGGAACCAACAAATTCCATGGACGCCTCTATGAAGATTTCAGGAACTCCGATCTCAATGCCAATACCTGGTCAAACGACGCCTTAGGTATTAGAAAGCCGCACTATGAATTGAATGACTTTGGCGTGAGCGTGGGCGGGCCCATTCTTCATGACAAGCTTTTCTTCTTCGGAAGTTTCGCCCAGTCCATACAGCCGGGCCAAGTAACCAGATCGGCAAGCATACTTACTCCTGCCGCCCAAGCCGGTAACTTTAGTTATCTCGGCACTGACAACACGACGCATACGGTGAACGTGTTGAGCATGGCTGGCACCGCCGGTTTCCCCAACGCTATTAACGGCATTACCGCCACCGAGTTGACCAAAATCAATGGAGGACTTACCGGCGGCACCATCGCTACCACGTCGGATCCGAACCTTAATACGGTCAACTGGAACACTCCACAAACATTCACGATTTACTATCCCGCGGTCCGCGTGGACTATAACGTTTCAAAGAAGCTCCGTGTAAGCGTGGCGTGGAACAATACCCGCACCACCGAAGTGGGCTACAACACGGCGTTTTTCCCTGGAGCTAACTTCAACAATACAGCTGCCGGCGCGTTCTTTAACAACTACACGGCGGCTTTGGGCGTGGATTACACCATCAATTCACATCTCATCAACCAATTCCATGGCGGATTCCTCTACAACGTGAGCAAGTTCGCCAACAACGCCACGGCTTCGCTTTATTCCAACGAACCGTCGATTGCTTGGAACTACGGCACTTCAGGGTTAAATAATTACCCAACACCCGTAACCTCCTACTATCCAAATTTCAATTTCACAGATACCTTGAACTATCAGCATGGCGGACACAATTTCAGCTTCGGCGGCTCATGGTGGCGTGAACAAGACCACTACTGGAACCCGCCAGAAGGTTACGACGTTCTCGGTCTTTCACTCAGCTCCACCGACCCAGCGGTTAACGCATTCACAATCGGCTCGGCCGGATCGCTGCCTTTCGGGTCTTCGACCAACCAAGCCAACGCTGAGAACTTGTACGCCGAGCTGGTAGGACGAATCGGCAGTTTTGCCACTGCCACCCCATCACAGTACGCATACCTTCCAAAGACGGGCCAGTATAGCAATACAATCGGAGCGTATAATCTCGATGAGTTGCAGAGCGCTTGGGGCTTATTCTTCGAGGATAGCTGGAGAGTACGGCCGAGCCTGACCATCAATTACGGCTTGCGCTGGGATTTTACAGGCGACAATCATGACCTCGGCCTTGCCTATCACAACGCCGATCCGAGTTCAGTTTTCGGACCCACGTCGCAAAACCAGCTGTTCACCCCGGGGGCGCTCAACGGCAACAATAACCCAATGCTGGTTGCTCGCCCTCACGTCTATAATTCCTGGAACGTCGCCCCGCAGCCCGCGCTTGGTATAGCGTGGAACCCGAACTTCCAGGAAGGGCTTTTGGCGAAAGTCTTTGGCGCGGATCAAACCGTATTTCGCGCGGGCTTCTCGCTAAGAGATTATACGGAGCCGACACAGTTCTTCTGGGACAATGCTTCTGACCAAGGCGCATTCTTCTATCAGACATTCAGTTTAGTTCCCAGCTCAAGCACAGGTGCCGGCTTCTACACGCCGGGGAGTCTCTCTCTGCCGGGCACTATGCCCACGACTCCGGTGCCTGCGTTTCCTCCCTTCACATACTCGCTCACACCAGCGACCTTCCAGTCAACCGCTGCGGTGTCGCAGTTCACCTTCATTTCTGGTGCACCGGGCGTGGCCGGTATCAATCCGAATATTCACCAGCCGTATGTGCAAGCGTGGAACGTTGGCATACAGAGGAGCTTGGGTGCGTCGCGTGCGATCGAAATCAGGTATAACGGCAACCATGCGGTGCATCAGTGGCTCAATATGAACATCAACGAAGTGAACACTCAGAACGGGTTTTTGACGGAGTTCGCGCAGGCTCAGAATAATCTGGCCATTAACAAGGCGCACGGCACTGGAGCCCAAGTAAATTCGTTCGCAAACTATGGCTTTCCGGGCCAGGTGAACTTGCCGATCATGTCGGCCGCGTTCACCGGCGAATCAACCGGTTCATGCGCGGGCGCGCCGAGAGACTTTTGCAACGGCACGTACGTCAACGATCTGAATGGCGGCGGAGCGGGAAACTTGGCGCAGTCGCTTAGCGGCGCCAACGGCAACGGTTCCTATTTCTGTAACATGGTAGGCGCGGCCAACTTTACACCGTGCTCCGCCAACTTGGGCTCTACCGCTGCGGGCGCTGGGTATCCGATCAACTTCTGGCAGGCAAATCCGTACGCGACCGGAAACGGCAACAACGCGGACTACTACATTAACGACAACGGATCGTCGAATTATCAGGCCCTCCAGGTTGATTTCCGGCAGCGAAACTGGCGCGGCATGACGTTTGACGCGAACTATACGTGGAGCCACACGCTGGGTATTTCTACTTCCGGCAACTATTTTGGCTCACAAACCAATGCATACACGATTCGCAATATGCGGCTCAGTTACCTTCCCACGGCGTTCGATATACGGCAGGTGGTGCACATAAATGGCACGTGGGATCTCCCGTTTGGCCAGGGCAAGCGGTTCCTGGACCGGCATGGCGTGGTGGACAGGGTCGTCGGCGGCTGGAATGCTGGAACGGTATTGACTTACCAAACCGGTTTGCCGTTCCAGTTGAGCGGCACCGGGTCCGGAGGTTTCCGGACGTATAACAACGTTGCGGATAGCGGCATCAACCTCAACGGTGTGACGGTGGCTCAGTTGCAGGCAGCAGTTGGTGTGTATCCTGTTACTGCGGCGCAGAACGGTGGGAATCCGTCCACTATCGTGGACATCATCAACCCAAAGTATTTGGTCGCACCAAAGGGAGGCGGCGCCAATGCAGCGTTTATCACACCGAATCTAACTCCGGGGGTGATTGGCGCGACGCCGATCTTGTACGGCCCGCGTCAGTTTGCTGATAACATCGCGCTCACGAAGAGTGTTCTTATCACCGAGCGGGTTCACTTTACGTTCCAGGGTGAATTCATCAATGCCTTTAACCATCCCACATTTGGCCTTCCGAATGCCTCGATACGGAGCCCGAGCTTCGGCATCGGAGGGATCGGAGGCATCGCCTCGCCGAGGGTGATTGAGTTCCGCGCAAATCTAACGTTCTAGAAACATAACGGCTTCGACCGGACGAGCCCCTTGGATGTGAAACATCGCATTCAGGGGGTTTTTTATTAGCAGCAAGGAGATGGGTATTATTCTCGCGGGGCTGGGCCGGACGATTCTCTCACCACAAACTCGGGATCAATCACGATCTCCCGGCCTTTTGAACGAGACTTCCTGGAATCGGGAACGAGGCATTCAAAGATGGTTCTGCCAATCTGATCTCGAGGAATATGTACCGTCGTCAGCGCAGGACAACAGAACTCAGACAGCGCTATATTATCGAAGCCTGTAACGGATACGTCTTCAGGCACCCGGATACCCTGCTCGCGCAATTCCCGGAGCGCGCCCACAGCCATAAAGTCGTTCACACAAACGATAGCGGTGGGACGAAATCCAGATCGCAGAAGTTCCCGAGTGGCCTGACGCCCGCCTTGCAATCCATCCGCAGCGTCTATGGCCTGGATCTGAGCGCGAGGGGCGAAGTGCGAGACAGCGTCTAGGAACGCGCTTCGTCGCTCACTGATGGGGCCCAGTGACGTGTGGTGGCCGATAAAAGCGATGCGGGTGTGGCCGAGTCCATGCAGATACTCGACAGTCTTTTCGATCCCCCTGCGGTAGTCAACGCGCACATTCGTGATATTGCGGCCGGGCTTCCCGACGTCATAAAACACGCAGGGAATGCGGCTGTCGGTAATCGTCTGAATCAGATCCTTGTCCATTTCCGAGACGATTGCCGCCAAGCCCGCAACGCGCCAACCGATCATGAGCCGCACGCTTGAAACCAGTTGTTCGGACCGGTAACCCGTATTTGCCACGACGACTTCATAGCCGCGCGCGCGCGCATAGGATTCCAGAACCTGAAAAATGTCGAAGAAAAACGGATTTTCCATGTTCGAGAGAATGATACCGAGCGTGCGACTTTGTCCCTGCGCAAGCGAGCGAGCGTGAAGATTGGGGTGGTAATTAAGTTCCTTTGCTGCGCGCATCACGCGCGAGCGTGTTGAGCTCTTCACGATGTTGGCGTTATTCAGCACGCGCGAAACAGTGGCGGATGATACGCCTGCTTTTTTAGCGACGAGCGCAAGAGTCATATTGAAAAGTAGGAACTTTCTGTCAAAAAGTGAATGCGCAAAAATGATACCGTGATGGAAGCGTGCGGTCAACGCGAGCGGTGGCTTCTTGCCCGGAAATCGGTTTCACACTCGAAAAAACACACGCCCAGTCAGTGTCCGAAACCCGCATCCTTTATCTCAGAGTTCCCGATAACCTCGTCCGAACCGCGCCGGCAAAGTGCATTGCGCGCTGAGCGAAAAGCGAATTCGTAAGTGGATGACAATCATCTGGCGGTCAGATCGAACGCCGTAATCTGTTTCCCGAGTGGAATCACGTATGCGCCCCGCTCGAGACCAACCGTCCGCACTGGATGATACTTACCTACGCCTTGAATTGCAGCGGGTTGTTCGACGCGCAATCGCGCGGTGGAAGTGTATTGCGTGGCGGGTGCAAATTCCAATCGTACAAGACCGCTCTTGCTGTTTACCTCAACGGCGGCAAAGGTTCCGGCGTCAAGTGTCAGCCACAGGCCCAACGGGGCCACGTACACGCGTGAATGCGAGGAATCCAGGGGCGTTAATTTCACCATATCAGCTTTTATCCCGAGATTGCCGCCAAACGCTACCCAACCAAATTCGGGATGGTGTACCAGATAAGTTGCGTCAGTCAGCGCGTGACCGAAGAAATTTGGGCCATAGTCCCCTGAAAGCGGATCGAACTTCAACATATCGGGGAATGCGTGGAATGCGGCTGATGCAAAGCCTTCCTGATCAATATTGGTGATGGCGCCCATCGTTCCGCCATAACCGACGCGCAGAAGGTAGAGGTCATCAGGATGGTCGCGATACTCGCTCAGCACCGGAATTGCGTTGATGCCTGACCCGTAGTGGTGAAGTTGGCGCTCGATCCTGGAATACTTCGCGCTCGCACCATAGATAAAATCCCAATAGCGTCGCGCGCTACCGTTATAGCCCCAGTGGGGGATCGTCGGCATGTAACCTAACACGGCGTTCAGAGTCACCTCGGCCTTATCGTTATAACCAAAGTATTTGGACCACGCATAAACCTCCTCCTGCCCGGTCGAATCCCAGGGCATCTCACTGCCAAATGGATACGCTTGTTGACGCCAGCGTTCCGCACGATTGCGCATCTTACTTTCTAGGTCGTTCGCTTGGGTGTTCATTCCCTCACGCTTCAGATCGCGCAGAATTTCGAGAAAGATATCTCCTTCCATCTGGCCGAACCGGGCGTATCCGGGGGCAAATCTTGTCATCGCGATTGACGTTTGATAAGCGTGGTCCAGATACCATTCCCACGGATGATTCGTGACCAGACCCTGATGATTCCGCGCCAGCCGGTAGAGAGCCCAGTATGCAGCGGCGACGTGGGGATAGTCGTACGACCTGTCCACGGCCTCGGATGCTTTTTTATTCCAACTCGTCCAGCTCGTCCAATTCAAATCCGAGCGGTAGAAATTGGGCGGAAGTTCATCGGGCTGATAATAAAATAGGCTTTTGCGAACACCATATTCTTTGGGCGCGTCCTTGAATTGAATGCCGCCCCACAAAACTCCATCCACGAATCCTTGAAGCTTATTGATCTCTTCCTTATCCGGCTCGACAAGTTCCTTCATTGCCGCGGCAAGCCAGGACCCTGCTCCGCCTTCATCGCTCAAGCCGGCGATCCAGACGCGGCTGTCCTGCGTCACCATTTGATTGAGTTCTCGGTCATAGGTAATCGGCGAGGGTGCACGGTGAAATGGATCGTCCTTCGCGTCGAACCATTGCTTCGTGGTGAGAAAATGACCCATATCAGATACGGCTTCAGATTCCGGCTTCATCACGCGGTACTGAATCGTCTGCACCAAACCATCCTCGTAGGTCACCGTCAATCTGGCGCGACCCCAGATCTTTCCTCGCAGCGTGTATGCACTCCAGGCAGTATTTGGGGAGCGGTCATCTCGGATGCTTACAGCCCCAGCGGGTACAACGGTCATCGTTTTTACCGGGCGGGGATATTTCAGAAATAGGCGCACGTCCATATCCATCGGCAAAACATATCCCGGAATTCCGACTGCTACGGGGCGGCCATTGGAGGCAAGCGTTTGCTCGATGGCACGGATTTCGCCTGAGAACAGAAATCGCAAACCGAATGTTTTTGAATCGCCGGGACCCAGCGTGACTGTGGTTGGTGGATTCCACTGCTCCGCGTTCTTCCATTCGTTTTCGACAAACGCCTGGCTGCTGATCATCCAGTCGTAGAATCCCTCGAACGTGACCCCTCGCGGGGTTCGGTCCGTGAATGGCTGGGGCGCCTGGCCTCGACGGCCGCTCAAAATGGGGCCGTATGCTTCAAACGGGGTGTGACCATCGGGCACAACAACGAGCGCGGGACCGTGACCGGTCAGGCGTGTCACCTGCAAGTAGCCGGCGTCTTCTCCTATATATGGATCGTAAAACGAGCACGCGGCGTGAGCTTGGTCCAGCGTCCGATTCGCTAGGTCGTTATTGAAAACCATCGGAATACCGAGCGCGCCAATCTGGACTGCGGCGGCCGTCTTGTTTTTTATCGCGAACCGCAGAACTAGGTTCCCGTGATCCACCACCCAGGTTCTCGTGATCTGTAATGGGATATCCGCAGGAAGTGTTGGCGCGAGGTCTGCGGCCGCGAGTTCCCCGAGTTCCCCCGCCGCAGCGGGAAGCGCGTTGACGGGAGCGCGAGCTACAGATGTGGAGTAGCTCTTCCATTCGCCTCCATCTTGTGTGCGCACGCGCAGGTCAAGATCGCCCAGGTGGTCGAAACCATCTTGAGAGCGCTCGACCAGAATGTCGCCCGGCGTGAAGTCAAATCCATCTGCACTCTTCGGCTTTAGCGCGGCCACCGTTTGCGATGAGCGCACCAAAGAAAGCTTGAAATCGGGGGTATCAAATTCTTCCGTACCGTCCTTCAGCATGGGCCCGGGAGTTGCCGGCGGTCTTGCCCCCCGAGTTTGCGTGTTCAGAAACCGGGGAATAATCAGAAAAAGAGCGAGAGCAGTCAAGCACAAAAAGAAAAACGTTTTTGTTCGTAGACGACGCATTGTCCCTCGATCCTTCTCAGTTTCACGGCTGGCGCCACTCATGGCAGCACAATTCTTAAATGCTGACTGTGACCGATGATCATTTTGGGGCACCAGCGCTTGTCAGCTTCTTCTTGTCCGAGAGTTAGGCTTATAGCGCATGGGCGGTGGTCGCGTCAAAGATAATCTGCAAGCGCTTTCACTCAGTGTAAGCGCTTGCAATTGACGTCATTTTGGGTTAAGTACTGCCTCATGAAACGACGAAAATTCCTTCAAAGTTTTGTCACGACCGCCGCAGCGGCTCTGCTTGTAAAGCCGGGAAACTCCGCGAACTTGATTTCGGAATCTTCGCACGAATCCGCGAAGGACATGATTGACGGCCATACCTTGCTCTGCGAGTTCACGCTAAACGCGATGCGCTGGAAGGTCTATGAGGATCTGCGCACTCGTGAGGGCGCGATCACGTTCGTCCCTGCATCAGGTGCAAGGCGCGTCATGACGAAGAGCGCGGAAGCGTCATTTGAGGAGGCCAATCCTTCGCACCTCGGCCTCAGTATGGATGACATCGGAGTATCCGGCCCTGATTTGTTGGCCGACAAGCTTCTCGCAGGGAACGACGATCCGGATGAGGAAATGGTAAAGAAAGCTGCTCCACCGCAAGGGGCGCCGCCACCCAGGCCGGCCAATGCTCCGGCACTGCCAGCGGGCGGCGGGGGCCGGGCGCGTTGGGACAATTTTGTTGGCACGAAAGAGGCAGAAGATACTCAGCCCGTGTTTCCGTCTGGCACGACGCGCACCTATCACCCCAACCAGTACATTCCTGAAATTCGTGGCGAGGCTGTCACCCAGCGATTCGATGGTTTGCTGGGTGGCTGGATGCCGGCGGTTCGCAAAGTCATGCCGCTTTCTCCAACTGTCCACGTCGAAACACTCACCTTTGGCGATGTCACCGCGCACGACCGCTTTATCATTCAGACGTGGCACCGCACGGCGCAGATTGAAAACGGAAAGATCACGAAAGTGTTCTACGGTTATAGCTATCCCGCTTATCCGCCCGCGCGGCAAGACCCGAAGCCGGAAGAGTTCTATCGCGGATTGCTGCTCTTTGCAGAATACTGGGAAAAACAGTTGCATGATTTCGCGTCAACCAGTTTGCCGGACCAAGCCTGGGTTGACATGCCGAAGCACGCATTCGTGAAGGAACTCATGGTTCGGCCTGGCGGCGTATATCCGAAGTATGGTGCCGTCGATCGTGACTACTACGGATCGGAATACGATGGCTTTCAGGATATTTTCACCAGCGCCGTTTACGCGAACCTCGAATGGGGCCGGTTTGAGCAAGCTCGGGCCACCCTTGATAATTTCCTTACGGATTTCACGGATTCAAAAGGGATGATTAATATGCGCGGCCCGGAGACCGCGCAGTTCGGACTCACACTTTCATTGCTGGCGCGCTACTACGAATACACCCGCGACGCGGCGCTCATGGCAAAGCACCGGGGGAAGATCGTGGCGACCGTTGACATGTTGGCTGCCATGCACGACGAGAGTCTCAAGCTACCGCAAGATGACCCCGGATACGGATTGATTCACGGTTGGAGTGAGTCCGACGCTTGTTTGGCGCAGGATCCCAGCATTTGGTGGCTTCCGTATTATGCGAACAGCGCGTTTGCGGCCCGCGGCATGATGGACATTGCTCGCGCGTGGACCGAGATGGAACACGGTGCGCCCTCTGGCGCTGCAACTAGCCAAGCGCGGGCGTGGCTGAAGCGCGCCAAAATTCTGCAAAACGCAACTGTCACGACGATGGAGAAGAATGTCTGGAAAGATCATAATCCGCCATACATCGGCACATATCCGGGCGTAAAAGTGACGTTCCGCGATTCTTATGGTCCGGCACCAGCTCCAGGACAAGCAGGAGCTCAGGGGCAAGTAAGAGCCCCGAATCCTCAGCAGTGGGCTCATCGTCCCTACTCTGAACTACTGCAGGCCGATGTACTGCCGGACAACTTGGCAAATACTGTGATTGATTGCATGCGGGCTTATGGTGCAACAACGATTGGAGTCGTCGCAAATGTGGGCCCGGCGAGGCCCGGCAACAGAGTGATCCTCGGATTTATCTCCTACGGATACGCGCAGAAGCTATTGCGCCTGGACCGAGTTGAAGAATATTTGCTGTTCCTATATTCACATCGATATCACGATCACACGCGCGGCAGTTGGGTTGCTGGCGAAACCGTTGGAATCAACGGCGGAACCGCCATATTCTGCATTCCAGCCCAGCTGACGATTCCCCTTCTCATGCGATGGATGTTGGTGTTCGAGGATTCCGACGAAGATCGTCTGTATTTCGGTAAGGGCGTCCCGCGGTCGTGGGTTGCATCGGGCGAACCTATTCGGATTGCGCAAGCGCCAACGCGATGGGGCCGGGTCAGCCTGAATATATTGTCGAAACCGGCTGCTAAGTCAGTGGCCGCAAACGTGGAGCTCGCGCGTGCGGGATCGCCCAAGGAAATATCAGTGAAATTAAGGGTGCCGAAGAAGACGCCGCTACGCAGCGTCACTGTAAATGGCCGCGCCGGGGTTTTAAGCGGCAAGGACAACGACACGGTACTGATCACCACAGGAACCGAAAAGCACTTCGAGGTTGTGGGACAGACCATCTGACCGAAACGAATCCGATCCACCCGGAGGAACCATGCATCGCAGCGTTCGATTCTTGTTGCATACACGAATTGTAGTATTCGCAATTCTTTTTTCGATTGCACCGATCGTTACTCGCGCACAGGGAACTGCGGCCGATTATCAGCGCGCCAATAGTTTGCGCGAAAAATTCCAGCGTCTCGCCGTGAATGTTCCCGGTCAGACGAATTGGATCGAAGGCACGAATCATTTTTGGTACAGGAAATCCGTGCCGGGTGGCAACGAGTTTATTCTGGTGGACGCGGAATCGCTCACTAAAAAGCCGGCCTTCGATCATGAAAAACTCGCCGCTGCTCTGACTGCTGCTTCCGGCACAAAATACACCTCTGCTACTTTGCCATTTACAGATCCGCCGCTTCCGGGCGGCCGCGGTGGATTCGGAGTCACGCCAGTTGGCGCACTCAATTTCACCGATCACGAAAGCGCAATTGCCTTTGCCGCCGCAGGATTTATGTGGAACTGCAGTCTCAATTCCTACGAATGCACCAAGGGCGCAGCAGTACAGCAGGGTCCTGGCGGCCGTGGAGGCCGTGGACCGGAAGACGAAACTCTTTTGCCCGACGATGCCTCGCTTCAGAATCCCGCGATCTTGGAGAACAACGTCCAGGACGGTATGGAATATCTCATGCCGCAGCAAGGCGCGGGCCGAGGAGGCCGCGGCAGCCCGATTCCGGAGACTTCACGCATTTCTCCTGATGGAAACTGGGAGGCGGTGATCGAGAACTATAATGTTTTCCTTCGTATGAAGGGAGAGACCAAAGCGGCGCCACTGAGTTTTGACGGTTCGGAAGGAAATTACTATACGTTGCGATCTATCGCCTGGTCGCCGGATTCCAAACATTTGGTCGCATATCGGACCCGCCCAGGCTATCAGCGTGAGGTTCATTACGTTGAATCTTCACCCGTAGATCAACTTCAACCGAAGAGCTCCGTGCTGATTTATGCCAAACCCGGAGACACGCTGGATGTTGCGCTTCCAGCGCTGTTCGATGTGGCCACAAAAAAAGAAATCAGCATAGATACTGCGCTGTTTCCGAATGCTTTTGACCTTACGCCGCCTGTCTGGTGGAAGGACGGACGCGGATTTACATTTGAATACAATCAACGCGGCCACCAGTTGTATCGGGTCATTGACGTAGATGTGCAGTCCGGCAACGCTCGCGCGCTCATCACAGAAGAAAGCAAAACATTTGTTGACTATCGCCCGCTGGCCGAAGGCCGCGCCGACACCGGTAAAAAATTTCGCCGCGATCTGGACGACGGCAAGGAAGTTATCTGGGCGTCCGAACGCGACGGCTGGGAGCATCTCTATCTCTACGACGGCGCAACCGGCAGAGTGAAGAATCAAATCACGAAAGGGAATTGGATAGTTCGTTACGTGGATTTTGTGGACGAAGCCAAACGCCAAATCTGGTTTCGCGCCAGCGGCATGGTTCCCGGACAGGATCCGTATTTCACTCACTATTACCGCGTCAATTTTGACGGCAGCGGTCTAACGCAACTCACCGACGCGGACGGAGACCACGCTGTTCGATTTTCAGCCGACAGAAAATTCTATGTGGACACGTGGTCGCGCGTGGATCTGGCGCCTGTTTCCCAGCTTCGGCGTTCCGAAGACCGCAAAGTGGTGATGGATCTCGATCGCGGCGATATTTCCGCTCTGCAAGCCGCCGGATGGAAAGCGCCAGAAGTTTTCATCACCAAGGGACGCGACGGTACAACCGATATCTGGGGAGTGATTTACCGGCCCACAAATTTTGATTCCTCAAAGAAATATCCTGTCGTTGAAACAATCTATGCGGGGCCACAAGGTTCATTCGTGCCTAAGACATTTGCAGGCACAGCGCAGCCGCTCGTCGATCTCGGATTCATCGTGGTGCAAATTGACGGCATGGGCACCAATAATCGTTCGCGCGCATTCCACGATGTTGCGTGGCAAAATCTTGCCGATGCTGGTTTCCCCGATCGAATCTTGTGGCATAAAGCCGTGGCGGCGAAGTATTCCTGGTACGACATTTCCCGTGTCGGTGTTTACGGCACGTCAGCAGGAGGGCAAAACGCGCTCGGCGCCGTATTGTTCCATCCGGAGTTTTACAAGGTTGCCGTCGCAAATAGCGGATGTCATGATAATCGAATGGACAAAATCTGGTGGAACGAACAGTGGATGGGCTGGCCCATCGGCCCTCAATATGCCGCTTCGTCAAATGTAGATAATGCCTATCGCCTGCAAGGAAACGTGCTACTGGTTCTGGGTGAATTGGACAACAATGTGGATCCCGCTTCCACTCTGCAGGTCGTAAATCAATTCATCATCCACAACAAAAAGTTTGATCTGTTGGAAGTTCCCGGTGGAGGCCACGGAGCAGGCGGCGCTTACTACCAGCATTTATTGCAGGACTTTTTCGTCCACAACCTGCTGAATGTCGAGCCTCCGGATTGGAATCATGTCGCCGAGGCGGCTCCGGCGCCAGCCGCCAGAAACGAATGAGTTCTGTCCTTCGACAGAACTGAAAACAGTTCTGAATTCACCTTTCACTTAACTCTGATCTCAAAGATCGTGGCAGTAACGGGCGCGACTTCGAGCGTATTGCCAATGTTGTTGAAGGATTTCTCGGTAAACTTCACCACCGGATCTTTGCCCGGGTCATTGTAGGACATATCGTCCGGCCCCGAGAGAACCCAGGACCGTCCCTTCGAGTCGAGACGCGCGCCCACAACATTTAAAGTGAGATGCTGACTCTCGTAGGTCGGATTGATAATGGAAATTGTGAGTGCCTTCTTGTTCGTCGTCCACGTGACAGCAACGTCGAGCGGTTCGCTTGCGCCGCTGATTTCCACGGGAATCGAGCCGAAATGGTGGCGATACATCGCCAACGCTTCGCCAGTTGAGTCCAACACGGCAGCGGTTTTGCTCGTCTTGATGGCGCCGATTACATTTACCGTCTGCGCGTAACAAGCCAGCGCGATGACATCGCTATCCCGGCTAAACTCATTAATCCCACCGGCGATGCCCAAAGCGTCCCGCAGAAAGTAGCGCGTGCCGAGTTCGCCGAATACGTGTGGGCCGTACCAGTAATTCCACTCGTCCAGGGATATTCGGATGTTCTTGCCCTTCATTTCAGGAATCGAGTTTAGATAATTTCGGTGTGCTTCAGCGATTTCGTGAATGGCGTCACTTATTTGGCGCACATGGGTCATTAATCCACCTCCGTGCCAGTCCTGTCGGTAGAAGTGCTTGCTGATCAGGCTGATGTAGTCGGAGGAGTTGGACAGAAGTTGACGATCCCAATTGCTGCTTGGCCTGACCGCATCCCCGGAGGCCACCAATTTGATTGATTCGTCGATGTTAAACAACGCCTGCGAGAAAGCGTTATGTCGTTTGACGAATTCTTCAATGGGAACATTCCCCAGCTGCCAGCTTCCGGACATCTCATTCCCGACTGCCCAGTAAGTGCAATGAAATGGTCTGGGGTGCCCATTCTTCGCGCGCAGCATTCCCATCGGCGTCTCCGGCCCGCCGTTCACGTACTGCACTTCCTGCACTGCCGAATCCACGCTGCCCAACCCTGCATTCAGGGCGATAAATGGCTGCGTGTTTAGCTCCTTACAAAACTCGAAGAACTCGTGCAGGCCGAAATCGTTGTGCTCGATACCAGTCCACGCAGGATTCTTCCGCGGCGGGCGTTTGTCTCGATCGCCGATTCCGTCCATCCAGTTGTAGCCGCTCACGAAGTTGCCGCCCGGCCAGCGATAGATTGGTGCGTCGAGCAGCTTGAGTTGTGCCAGTGTGTCCTCGCGCATACCGTTGACGTTGTCATCCGGCATTAGCGACGACGTACCGATCAGGAATTTGCCGCTGCCCTTGCCGGCTATTTCAAAGGTGGCGTTGTCGCTGGAGGCCCCGGCTACAAACTTAAACACGTACTTCTTGTATTCCTTAGGGAGGCTCTTGATTTCAACCGTTTGGTGATCGCTCACGCCGTTACCCCAGCTAAGAGTAACTTCAACCGGCGCTGCCGACGGATCGCCAGCCAAGATTACGTATCCTTCATAACCCTTCCCGCCAACAACCCCCAACCCGGATTGTGTGATACCTTTCGCTACGCCGTCTTCGGCCAAGTCCACCTGCGGGGTGTGCTCGCCGACAAAAGCATTTTCCTTCACCATTGTAATGGCGGACGGATCTCCCACGGATTTCCAGGGCGAAGGAACATAAACCTTGTCGCGGCGTGTTTCACCGACGGCGGAATAGAATTTCCGGTCCTCCAGCATCTCTGCCCATATACCGCCATAGATGCTGCGCCCCAGATGCTCGATAAACTGTCCGTAAATCAGGTCCGGCATCGGTTCGCGCGTTTTCGCGGCATCAATTGTAATTGTGGGCGCGAGAATCCGAGCCGAAACCAGCTCAAGCTTTAAGTCGTCGAACCAGGCATTTCCTGCGCCGACGACCGCGTTCGCGCCCGGGTTAGTCCGAGGGGTGCGAGCGCCAAGTGTCGCAACGATAATTGCGCTGTCCTGGCCTTCGGTGTCAAAAGTAATTTCCACGTTTGACCAATCCTGGGTGCCATTGATTCTCTGGCTGGGTGAGATCACCCTAACGCCGCGCAGTTCAAATCTGGCGCCCGATTCGCTTGTGGTGGGCACGTTCTGCGTTTTGATCCAACCGGTCAGCTTGTATGTCGCGTATGGCTTCAAAAGCACTTTGTTCAGCCACGAAACGCCACTGGCTGAAATCAAAAGACTGTTCGTGCCAGCATGCGCCGTATCCGACGAAACCTGCATGCTTGGACTGACGTTTGGACGCGGGAGCGGTTCCATTGTCCAGTTCGTGGGCTGGCGGTTTGAATCCAGTATCTCGATGGATGGGTTCAGGATCTCACCGACGGGTTGCTTTGGCCCGTCAAGGGCGACAACCATTGTCAGGCTCGCAATGGCAACGCTGGCGATGCTCGTTAAGCGCTTAAAAAGCATGTCTCCTCACCCTCAAACGCAGGAAGTGCACAAAACAAAGCTACCTTAATCGCAAGATATCGATTTAGCAAGGATTCTCGGGGCGATACTGAACTCCTCACGAAGCCTTCGGTAGACCGTCGTTTTTAACACTTCTGGACGCACGGAAAGTTCGAAAAAACCCCTTGAGAACCTGGAAAGGATGAGTATGATGGCCGAAGGCGCTTTTATGAAAGCGCATTCATTTTTGCGAGGCAAAACAACATGGCGCCAATGGAGCCCAAAGACCGGGATCAAGTTCGCGGATTTCAGGAAACTATCTCGAGAAGAAGCATTCTTGGCTTCGTGCCAGCGGCTTTATTCCTCCGAAGCGCGGGCTTTGCGCAAGCGAAGGATGCAGCGAAAACTTCCGAAGATAAACTCATCAAGGTTCGGCCTCTTCCTTTGAACACCGTCCGTCTAACTGACGGACCACTCAAGGCCTCGCAGGATCTGGACGCCAAGTATCTACTTCAGCTTGAACCGGACCGTATGCTCGCCTTCCTCCGGCAGCGCGCCGGATTGGAAACTACAGCCAAACCATATGGTGGTTGGGACGGCGCCGGAAGACAACTTACCGGCCACATAGCCGGACATTATCTTTCCGCTGTTAGCTTGATGTACGCGGCCAAGGGCGACCCGCAATTTAAGGACCGGGCCGATTATCTGGTGAAGCAACTTCAGGAAATCCAAAATAAGCAGGGCGACGGCTACATCGGCGCGCTTATGGATAATCAAGGCGTTGATGGGAAAGTACGCTTCACTGATTTGTCCAACGGCATCATCCGGTCCGGTGGCTTTGATCTGAATGGATTGTGGTCTCCCTGGTACGTGGAGCATAAGATCTTCGCGGGATTACGAGATGCTTATCTTTACACGGATAATCGCACTGCTTTGGACGTAGAAATAAAATTCGCCGCTTGGGCGGAGCGCATTCTTTCGAAACTCGATGACGATCAGATCCAACGGATGCTGGCAACCGAATTTGGCGGGATGAACGAGGTCACTGCCGATCTCTACGCCCACACGGGCGACGCGCGCTGGTTGGCGCTTTCCGACAAATTTGAGCATCGTGCGATGATTGATCCACTCGCAGCAGGAACGGATATCCTGGGCGGCAAACACGGCAATACCAACGTGCCCAAACTCATCGGTTCTCTCTCCAGGTACATGTACACCGATAATCCGACTGACGGCAACGCCGCGAGATTCTTCTGGACCGCGGTCGCCTATCATCACACCTTCGCCACCGGCGGGCACGGCAAGAACGAATACTTTGGCCCGCCCGATAAGTTGAACGAGATGGTGGATGGTCGCACCAACGAAACCTGCGACGTCTACAACATGCTCAAGATGACGCGCACTTTCTTTTCCATCGAACCTGACATTCGATACGCCGAATTCCACGAGCGGGCATTGTTCAATCATATCCTCGCGTCCCAGGATCCCAACGATGGCCGTGTTTGCTATATGGTGCCGATTGGCCGGGGCGTCCAGCATGAATATCAGGACATGTTTCAAGATTTCACGTGTTGCGTGGGTTCCAGTATGGAGAGCCACGCGCTTCACGGCGATGGCCTCTATTATGAATCCGGCGACAAGCTTTGGGTAAACCTGTATGCGCCCTCTACTGCGGACTGGCAAGCGGGCGGGGTGAAGCTGGAAATGACAACTGATTTTCCCGCCGGACAAACAGCTTCGCTCAAGTTGAATCCAGATTCCTCGAAGAAATTCACCCTCGCGCTCCGCCGCCCCTCATGGGCAGATTCAGGCTTCACCGTAAAAGTGAATGGTCACGAAGTTAAGGATCTGCCTAAAGCTGGTTCGTACGTCGAGCTGAATCGCACCTGGAAAAAAGGCGACACAGTGGATTTAGTTTTGCCGATGAAACTGAGCTCCGAGCCGCTGGTGGATAATCCGAACCGCATGGCTTTGAAGTGGGGCCCGTTGGTGCTGGCCGGAGATTTAGGGCCGGAAGTATCCAGAAGAAGAGGAGCAGCGCAGAGTGCCGGTGCAGTGCCATCGCCGCCAGCGCCTGTATTTGTGACCGCAGCCGGGCCCGTCGAGAAGTGGCTGAAGCCCGTTGCAGATAAGCCCGGTACCTTCCGGACGGAAGACGTCGGTTTGACGACGGACGTAGAGTTCAAACCGTTCTATCTCCTTCCCGAATGCAGGTACGGAATCTACTGGGACGTGTTCACACCCGACGAATGGCGGAAGAAATCCGAAGCATACGCAGCTGAGCAGGAAAAACAGAAAAAGCTGGAGGCAGCCACGGTCGCTTTCGTGCAGCCCGGACAAATGCAATCGGAGCGCGATTTCAATCAACAGGGCGAGGATACTTCGCC
>ODAK010000303.1_pt1 | contig 56371 bp, 56 predicted proteins | sample 1539591 | NCBI WGS metagenome assembly ODAK01 (sample SAMEA3539303, study PRJEB22396) | soil metagenome | biome: tundra; feature: field; material: soil | place: USA | collected 2010-05 | depth 0.15 m | reverse complement strand
AATGCGTGCAATAGACTTGACCGAAAGGCGTTTGAAGTTCATCGTCAAACGAACCATGGACCGGTGATCGCCTTGAAATAGGTCGACTTCGTCTTGCCGCGAGCGGCGCGGGACTTAACACTGCCGTGGTGCATGAAAATCACGTCATACGGCGCGTCTCTGGCGGGCGGGCCCCAGATCTTGGTGCAGTGCAGCGAGTAATCGATTGGGTGCATCGAGCGACGTCCTGTAACTCAGGTACGTATGGTGTTCCTCGACACGAATAATTCTGTGTGTTCGCTTCGCAAATCCATCCAAAGATTCCCGATAGCCGCCGCTATTTCAGTTGAAAATCATGCTGCATAGCAACGAAGCACCAGCATTTATGGGTTTGCTCGGGTTTTCGATGTTGACTGAACGGAGCATCCGCGAGGGCATAGTCGAGCTTGCGGAGTGAGCGTAGATCAATCAGGACATGGATGGCGGACGCCCATTAAGCCGGTCACGACAACCCTGGAGATACCGATTGCTTGGAAACTGGACGCGGCGCCTCCGAAGTAGGATGTAGCAGACTCCCCAATAACGGTCATTGGTGTCCGGCCGGGGTCGACACCGGTCCCCTCGTGTTCTCGAAAGCGGACATACGCACGGCTTGGCAAATCGTAGCTCGTAAACGGCTATTGAAGAACAGCAAGAGAAATGGTCTGTTCCCAGTGCCCAGTGCCCAGTGCCCAGTGCCCAGTGCCCAGATTCATCACCTATGGCGCACCATATAATCAATAAGTGGTAGAAACACGTCCTCGTTGACCTGACAATGAGTACCAATGAGTGACCGGATCAAAACGCGCTCAGGCGTGCAGGTGATGGGAGACGCTTTTCAGGAAGATACGGGCCCCTATACATCTAGAGGTCCCGAATTCTCTGGAGTTCAACGCCATGAATCGCCCTCACACTGATCTCCATTACTACGATTGTTCACATCCGGATAGCCACGGCCGAACTACCTGCAGCGGCAAAATGGAATTTTGGGGCTATGAACCGAATGGCAAGAAGCAAGCTGTCTATAAATGCTGTGTCTGCGGACGCGTAACTGGGGAAAGCATGCTTCTCTTCGCATACAACAAGATGAAAAGGTGGGACTGAGCGCCCCGCGCCATGCGCAGGGATCGCGGCACTAGAAATGCTGACGCAAATCGGATCATGCGCGCCGGCCGCCCTTCGGCGAGACCGGCTTCTCTCAAGCCTCAGGAATTTGAGTCGCAGAAAGAGTATCGCTTTGCCTTTGAGCCTGTGTCACAGAAGATCAAACCTGTGGTCGCCAAGATTCCGCCGCTTAAGAAATGTTGCCGGTGGCACAGCGAGCGGCCGCAAGAGTAAGGGACGCTCCGAAACCGCCTCAAGCAGGGTGCCGGGTCGGCTGGCATTGAGCGGCGTGACCGACCCCTTTCGATGAACGAAGTCCGAGCAGTGACGGTCGACGAAATGATCTTAGCCTTTGTGCGGGCAGAGATCGATTCTCCCACGTACGCGACATGGTTGATAAGAAATCTTTAATAGCGGCGAAATGAAACGCGCGAATTCCGAACAATACGCTGCTTCCGTCGTAGGGAGCGAGAAAGTGCGGGCATTCATTCCCGCTCCATTGCCTCCGGTGCCCGATCTAAGGATCACGGGTCCTGTTGGGACTTGCGAAAATCGATGGTGCGCGACACCGCATCAACTGGACGGTACCAACCGGTACGCCTTGCGGTTCGCGCCCGGCCATATGCCACCCGCTAATGCATTCTGGTCGCTGACGATGTATGAGTGCCGGCTGGCCGCGAAGGACAGTGTGCACGCTAGTCCGCCAAGCCGATGACGAATGCGAGGGCGATATTCAATCGCGCAATGTCCTTGTCGTCGAGATGGCCGATCTGCCGTCGAATTCGCTCGCGCCGAACCGTGACGGGCTTATCGGCCATCACCTGCGATCTTAATCGCAGGCCGTTCTTCTCGGTCGGATCGATTGTGACGCGGAAATCCGGCGCGTCGCTGCATTCGGAAGTCATCTGGCAGACCACAACCGATGCATGCTCAGCCGGGAGGGCATCCGTCTGCACGATCACCGCGGGGCGCGGCTTACCATAGTCGCCGGTAGCTGCAACCGTGACCACGTCACCGCGCCTCATCGGGCATCAAATTCTGAGATCGACTCGATCCATCGCAGAGCCTCCGATTCGCGTGCTTGATCCAGGGCTGCCACCTCCTTGGCGACGCGCCTGCGGACCGCCTTCGAGCGTGCATCCGGTACGACCAATCGCAGTTCCCGCAATCCGCGAACACGGCGTCGTTCGCGCATAGCCTTCATTCGCTCAGCAGCTTGTGCCATCGGTGTCCTCCAATTGTAACGCGTGACAGCGTAACGCGTTACGCGTAGAGAGTCAAACTACGGTGCTCTGGGGTCGATTTGCAACGGACGGTTCTGGTGCATCTGCGGACAACAGGCGCAACTCGGACACAGAAGCGCTTCGAGTCACACTCGTCAGCAACGGAAAACGGCTTGAAATAGGGCATTTGTGATTCGCGGCCGGTCGGTCTCCAGTGCGTCAGCGAGTCTTCTCGGGTCCGAAATCCCTAGATGTACCAGAACCGGCAGGAAGCACCGTAGCAAAAACGTAGCGTTTGATGCCGTTTCATGCGCTACGGTGCCCGTTCCTTGTGAGGGCGGGCCTGCAACTCGCGATATAGAACAGCCGGTCAAATGCCACTACTCTTGCGGCTAAGACCCGTCAGCGCGAACACGAGTTTCAGAGGTCGATTGCCAAGGGAAATAAAGCCGTGGTGACGATAAAAGCCTTCTGCCAAATCATCCTTGGCATCGACTACAAGCGCGAACACGGCCAGTTCGGAGCGCAACGCACGCTGCACCGCCGCGTATGCGATCACCACGGTGACGAGCCGCCGCATTGAATACATGCATTTGCCGTCGCTCAAGTTTCTCAAGACCTTTCAAGTGGCGGCGAAGTTGCAGAGCTTTAAGGCTGCTGCGAAGGAATTGTTCGTCACGCCGTCCGCCGTCAGTCACCAAATCAAGACGCTGGAGGAGCAACTCGGTATAGCGCTGTTCGAGCGCGGCGTCCGCACCCTAACCCTCACCGATGCGGGCACTCATTACCTCGAACACATCGACGAAATGATTGCGAAGCTCGTGCAATCAATCGCGTGCCCGCAGGCTACGGCAAGGTCGCGGTGATCGATGAGCTCCAGGATCGATTGGCTATTGCGCCTGACCGCATGATCTACGTCGGCGATGGCAGCTCGGACATTCACGTCGTGCTGCACGTCAATAATTGCGACGGGTTCACCATTGCGGTTTCCGAAAACAAGCAGCTTGCGAGGATCGCCAAGAGCACGGTGATAAGCGACAACGCGTTGAGCATCATGGTGCCAATCCTTGATCAACTGCTCCGCTGGCGAACTGGGGACATTCGGACGGTGTTCGAATCCTACGGCTTGACGCTGAACGAGTGGGAGAAGGAACGCACGGATCGCGTGAGGATTGGTGAAATCTTGGCCGGCAATGCGCGGGCGGAGGCCGCGGCGGTATGAGTCACGTCGCGATCGATTATTTGGGGTGGACGGCAACCGCGGCTTTTGTCGGATCATATTTCTTTACACGCCCGTCGCTGCTGCGAGGCGCGCAGATGTTTGGGGCGCTCCTGTGGGTGACCTACGGCGTGTTGATCAAGGCATCTCCGGTCATTGTCGCCAATGTGCTGGTGTTCTCCGCGGCCGCCTGGACCATTTACGGCAAGCGCACCTTCTGAAGAAAAATCAACACTGACACCGGCCGGCACCCGTAAAGACCCTGCGTGAGCTCTCCGCCCGGTTGGACAAACTGCACTGCGCTCCTTCGGAAACTACCTACAGACGTAAAGCCGTCCACCTTAATAAGATACACTAGGAATGCATGTTCAAGGTTACTGGGGCGCGCATCGATCAGGCTTCGACATGCGTCTTGTACTCATCCCGAGCCGCGCTCGAGGTGATTGACCACTCAATTAACTGGGGGACACTACTATGGGACTGTATGAGGATCTGGGCGGTGCACCCGCCGTCGATGCCGCAGTGGATATTTTCTACCGCAAAGTGCTCAAGGACAACCGCATCAGCCGGTTCTTTACGGGCGTGGATATGGCCAAACAGGCGGCCAAGCAGAAAAGTTTCTTGACCATGGCTTTCGGCGGCCCAAATAACTACACCGGCCTGGACATGCGAAAAGCTCATGCGAACTTGGTCAAGCAGGGACTTAATGATTCGCATTTCGATGCCGTGGTCGAGGATCTCGGGGCAACGCTCAAGGAACTGAAGGTGCCCGATCACCTGATTGCCAAAGTGGCCGCCGTCGCCGAAACGACCCGCAACGACGTCCTCGGTCGGTAACGGGTGCCCGAATGCCTCGCGTCCTCTTTCAGGGATCGACGTACGAGGCAGGCGCGCAGTCGGTGCTCGACTGCCTGACGGCTCAGGGCCACGTGGTGCCCAGCGCCTGTCGCGCAGGCGTTTGCCAGTCATGCCTCATGCGCGCTGTTCGGGGCGGCGTTCCCGAACAGGCGCAGCACGGAATGACGCCGACCATGGTGGCGCGCAATCTGTTTCTCGCCTGCCAGTGTTTTCCGACGCAGGATCTCGAGGTCGCTCTGGCGGACGACGTGATCGAACGTATCGAGGCGGACGTTGCCGCGATCGAATTTATGAACAACGAAATCCGAGCCGTTCACATCCGGCCGTTGACTCCGTTTGAGTACCGCGCCGGCCAGTTCGTGCGCCTGTTCATGGATGCCCGCACCTCGCGAAACTACTCTCTCGCCAGCGTTCCCTCATTGGACGATGACCTGATGATGCACGTGCGCCGAGTTCCGGGCGGGCAGGTGAGCGGCTGGATCTTCGATCAGATGAAGCCCGGCGATACCGTGACGATCTCCGAGGCATTCGGCGATTGTTTCTATGTTCCGGGACGGCCCGATCAGAACCTGCTGCTGCTCGGCACCGGCTGCGGCCTGGCGCCGCTGTATGGGATCGTGCGCGATGCGCTGAACCGCGGGCACCGCGGGCGAATCCACCTGTGCCACGGCAGCCGCGACGTCTGCGGGCTGTACCTCGTCGAGGTGTTGGATCGGCTCGCCGCCGGCCATCCGAATTTTCGCTATCGTCCGTGCATTTCCGAGGGGCCATCGGCCGAGGGTTACTGGGCCGGAACGCCCCTTCAGGTCGCGCTCGATGAGAGCCCGGACTTGAGCGGATGGCGGGTCTATCTCTGCGGAAACCCGCAGATGGTCGAGGCGGCCCGAATGCAGACCTTTCTGGCGGGAGCCGGCAGTTCGGAGATCTTCGCCGATCCGTTTCTGCCGTCGGGCATTGCGCCCACGCCGGCGCACAACGCGCAGTGATTGGCGGCGCGGTGGCCGGCGCCGGCGAACCCGGCGCGACCGGAGTTCATGGCATCGCGTCTCGCTCGAAGCGCTGCGCCTCATTGCGCGCGGCGCTGTAGCTCGAAACGCAGAAGGGCACCACGAAGTTCAGAGCCACGCGCCAAATACTCACGCTATGACCCGCCCACAACTGTTCGCCGTTGTTTATGACATTGAGCAACGTCCCGACCACCAGCGACACTTTGAGCGCAGCTCGCGCAATACGGGGCTGCAGCACCAGCCGCAGGATGCCCGGACGCCGGCGCACCGAGGCGGCTGAACCTGTGTCACTGTCCATACCTCTGTCCGTCGGCATCAGCTTAATCCTCGCTAGAGTGAAGCCGCCTGGCGCAATTCTATCCGAGCGGCGCTCATTCACCGACGCAGCGCTCAGGCCCAGGGGGCGGGCGCTACGTCGCCTTGATGAGCGCTTTTATCCTTAAACTAACCGGATCCATGACGACCAGCAGCGGCCGCCCCCGCCCGGTCAGCGCTATCGTGTCGCGCTGATCCGTCGCAAGGCCGCGGGCGCTCATGCGCTGTTTGAGCAGCTTCTTTTGGTTGCGCGAAAAATACGCGACCTCATCGACATTCTTCAGTTGCGTGCGCAGCGTCTGCAGCCCCTGTTCCCACGGCTTGTAATATCGCGGCATCGAGATCACGTCAAGGCCGCCTTGAACCGCCGAGGATACGATTTTTCCACGCTCCGTGGGATCCTCCGGCAGCGGCGCCCAGATCCAGCGCGGCAGGCTGTACCAGTGCGGCACCAGTGCGGCGTGTTGCTTGCGGGCGATCTGCAATTCACCGGGATCTATGTCGTACGCCTGTATCATCTGAAGGACGTTTTCGGAGAACGCGTAGTACAAAGGCCGTCCCTCCCACAGTTGCGTCGTGCCGTAAATGAGCGCGATGAGCTGCGCGGCCACGATTATTGAGAGGTCGCGACGAAGCTCGCGTCGGGGCTTATTTGCGTTGGCAATGATCAGGGTGAGCGTGGGACCAATGACCACATCGACCCCGGCCATCACCGCAACCACATGCGATACATCGGTCAAGTACCAGCCCGGCCAGTAATACCAACCGAGGTAGAGAGTGCCGAGCGTGAGCGATAGGACAACCGTGCTCGCGAGCAAATGTAGTCCAAAAGCCTTAAGCCTGAATTTCATGTTCGTTCCTAAGTGAACGCGCGATCGCGCTGCCGCTGCTCTATTTTTCACAAATTGCGCGGGCGGCGGAAGACCGCGAAGCCGCCGTCGCCGGATTTTGCAAATGCCGTCACAGCGCCAGAAGGAATTGTCCGTCCCGCCGGCCGATTAAGTGAATCTTAAGATGATCTGACTCGCTGCAGCGCATTTCGCCAGCCGGCGATCCCCGCGTCGCGATCGGCGGCCGGCCTGGGCTCGTAGCGTGCCGCGGGCTTGGCCAGCGCGGCGATATCCCGCAAAGAGCCAAAGATGCCGCAGCCGAGCCCGGCCAGACAGGCAGCGCCGAACGCGGTCGACTCGGTGATCTGCGGTTTGTGAATCGGCACCATCAAGATATCCGCCAGCCGCTGCAGGAACAACCCGTTGTGCGCCATGCCGCCGTCGACTTTCAACACCGGCGGCCGCAAGCCATCGGCCGCCATGGCCTCGATCAGGTCGTAGGTTTGGTAGGCGACGCTATCGATGGCCGCACGCGCGATTTCCCCTCGACCCGTCGCTCGAGTCAGTCCGACGATCGCGCCGCGCGCTTCGGGGTCCCAGTACGGTGCCCCAAGCCCGGTAAATGCGGGCACCAAATACACCCCGCCGGTGTCTTGCACCGAGGCGGCCAACGCTTCGACCTCCGATGGCCGCCCGATCAAGCCCAGTCCATCGCGCAGCCATTGAATCGTGGTGCCGGCCGAGAGTATCGAGCCTTCGAGCGCGTAGGTCACTTCGCCCTTCAAGCGGTAGGCAATCGTGCCAAGCAGCTGATTTTTACTCGACACCAGCTGCTGAGCGGTATTTTGCACCAGGAATGCGCCGGTACCGTATGTGCTCTTGACGTCGCCCGCCGCGAAGCAGGCCTGTCCAACCAATGCCGCTTGTTGATCGCCGGCAATGCCCCGTATCGGCAGAGCCTCGCCAAACACATCCTTGTCGATGTGCCCGAAATCGCCCGCGCTGTCGCGCACCTCCGGAAGGCATGATTGCGGCACGTCGAACATTTCGCACAACGCCTCGTCCCAACAGCCTTTGCGGATATCGTAGAGCGCGGTACGGCTTGCGTTGGTGGCGTCGGTCGCGTGCAATCGGCCGCCGCTCAGGCGCCACAGCAAAAAGCTGTCGATCGTGCCGAACGCTAGGTGACCGGCCTTGGCCGCAGCGCGTGCTCCGGGGACGCGATCCAGGATCCATGCGATCTTGGTGGCTGAGAAATACGGATCGAGCAGAAGCCCGGTTTTGCGGTTCAGTTCCGGCTCGGCATTGACCCGGTTCAGCTCTCGGCAGCGCTGCGCAGTGCGGCGATCCTGCCAAACGATCGCGTTGTACAGCGGCGCGCCGCTGCGCCGATCCCACACCACGGTCGTTTCCCGCTGGTTGGTGATACCGACCGCGGACACGGTGCCTCCCGTCTCGCGCAAACGCTGCAAAACCTGGCGGGTGGTGGACATCGTGGTGCTCCATATCGCCTCGGGATCGTGTTCCACCCATCCGGAAGACGGATAGATCTGCTCGAACGCTTGCTGCTCGATTGCCAGCATGTCGCCCGCAGTGGAGAAGCCGATCGCGCGGCTGGAGCTCGTCCCTTGATCGATCGCGAGCAAAATATCCTGTGACACTTTAAGGCGCACCTCGTATCCGGCCGGGAGGGGATGCTAACACCGCGTGTCGTCCGGAAGGATCCGGTGGCCGCCAAGAAGGTTCAATCGAAATCCGCCGGCAAATCGGGCCGCTCGGCATGTTCGAACATGCGCTCGATCTGCTGCGCGGTGGTTCGTCCGACCGACAACGACGGCAGCGCATCGCCCGGAAAGAATGCCGCTTCGCTGGTTTCAATGCTGGCGCTGGCGCTGCCGCCCAGCAGCTCGCAGATGAAAAACATCTTGTAAATGGAATCGAGGTGCAAAGGCCGGTTGCGCTTGCGATAATCGTAAACGGCGGCGAGCTTGACGGCCCGCACCAAGTAGCCGGATTCCTCGGCGACTTCCCGTGCTACGCATTCGGCGGCCGATTGATTGACGTCCGCCCAGCCGCCCGGCAGGGTCCATGCGCCATCGCTGATCTCTCTGACAAGGAGCACTTTCCCCTCGAGAAATGTCGCCGCGCGTACGTCCACTTTCGGTGTCGCATATCCCGTTTCACGCCGGAAATAATCGAGCATGGCGCCGTCTTCCAGGCCGGAGCGCTGCGCGAGCAGCGACGCCGCCAATTCGCGAATGCGCTCATACCGAAGGCGGTCGTAGGGATCCTGGCTGAAGGCGAGGCCGATTTGCGCAATGGCCTGAAGCTCCCGGCCGATGGTCAACCAGGAAGGTTCGACGGGCTGCGGGTCCTGCGTCGGCACAGTCGGTCAGGTCCCGGCAATCGCGCAGGTCGAATCCAGCAATAACTCGCCGGATCGGCCGCTACCGGCCAACAATATGAATCCGGGTCCACTCTCGAATTGCATACCGGCGACCACGAGCGTGTAATCCCCCGTTGCGTGGTTGGCACGCGGCATCTGCTTGACCAACAGTTCAAACGGATTGGCGCGATTCAGGTCATCAGCCTCGATCCGCAGGGCATTGTAACCCGAGCCGCCGATCTCAATCGGCGACCAGGTGTTCGTAACGTGAGCGGCCGCCGCCTGCAACTGCATGAAAACATCCGGGCGCAGGCATTCGATGTGAATGTGCAATTGATCCTGGGTCCGCGCATGCACGGGGTTTACCGCCAAACCAACGGCACTTCGAGGAACGCTGTGACCCGCCACAGCCGCCAATCGGTCGCGTGCTTGCCAGGCCGCCGCAAAGTAATTCGGTGCACCCGGCTCCTCAAGCTCCGGACTCTCGATGCCGGGGATCGATCGGATGGGTATCAGCAGAAAGTGCGCCCCTCCCTTGCGATCGGCAAGCAGCGCATAGCCTTGCCTTTCCTGGGTGGGGCCAAATAGGTACACCCGCTCGCAGGGTGCCGGGTCATGTCGCTGCAACCAATGTGCGAGACATTGATCCTGCACGATCTGGCGCAGGGCGTTGCGGTTCGCGCCGAGCGCCTGGATGGCGAACACGGACGCGGCGGCGATGATCGCCGCACACAAGGTCAACGATTTTGCGCGCAATGCGTTCCCGTCGAACCAACCCATACGAGCGGACATTAGAGCCGTATCATTGCAAATCGGCGGCATTGCGCCACCGGCGATCGCCCGCCAAACGAAACGTGCCAAAGCAATCGTGAAATGACGGCCGAAGCCGCTTAGTATACGCGGCCTCATGCCTCTCGCTCGCCTCGACAAGGTCTCCTTGAGTTTTGGGCTCAAGCCCTTACTGGAGAATATCTCGTTGCAAATCCGCAAGGGCGAACGCGTCTGCTTGCTCGGACGCAATGGCGAGGGGAAATCCACGCTTCTTCGGGTGATTGCGCGCGAAATAGTGCCCGATAGCGGCGAGGTATGGGTTCGCCCCGGCGCCCGAGTCGCGAGTCTTGCCCAGGTGGTTGCCGGCGCGAGCGAGGAATCCGTGCTCGCCGTGCTGAGACAAGGCGTCGCGCGCGATGGCGCGGACGGCGACTGGCAAGCGGAACTTCAGGTCGAACAACTCATATCGCGTTTGCAGCTCGATCGCGCCGCGCCGCTTGCTTCTTTGTCCGGCGGCTGGCGCCGGCGCGTCATGCTCGGTCGGGCGCTCGCCTCGGCGCCGGATTTGCTGCTGTTGGACGAACCCACCAACCACCTCGATATCGACGCGATTTCCTGGCTCGAGGACATGATGATCGACTTCGAGGGCGCTTTGTTGTTCATCAGCCATGACCGCGCTTTCGTTCGCCGGCTGGCAACGCGCATCGTCGAACTGGATCGCGGGCAGCTTCGCGGCTGGCCCGGGAACTACGATGACTATGTCCTGGAAAAATGCGCGGCTCTCGAAGTCGAAGCCAAGCACGCGGCGCTGTTCGACAAAAAGCTCGCGCAAGAAGAGGCCTGGATTCGTCAGGGCGTGGAGGCGCGGCGCACTCGAAACGAAGGCCGCGTCCGCGCGCTCAAGCAGCTGCGCCTGCAGCGTCGCGAACGGCGGAACCGAATCGGCCAGGTCGATCTGCAGGTTCAGGATGCGGCGCCGTCCGGCAAACTGGTATTCGAGGCCCGGCACGTGTCGTTGAATTTTGGCGCAACGCCGGTGGTCGCCGATTTTTCCGCGCGCATCATGCGCGGCGATCGCATCGGCATCATCGGGCCCAACGGCTGCGGCAAGACGACGCTGATCAAGCTCCTGGTGGGCGACTTGGAGCCGACCACGGGGTCGATATACCGCGGCACCTCGCTTCTGCCGGCCTACTTCGATCAGCAACGCGAGCAGCTGGACAGCGCCGCCTCCATCATGGACAACGTCACCGGCGGCGGCGAGACGGTCACGATTGCCGGTCGTGCGCGGCATGTGTCGGGATACCTGCGGGATTTTCTATTTCCGCCGGAACGATTGAACGCGCCGGTTAGCATGCTGTCGGGGGGCGAACGCAATCGGCTGTTGTTGGCGAAATTATTCGCAAGACCCAGCAATCTCTTGGTGATGGATGAACCCACCAACGATCTTGACGCGGAAACACTCGAGCTTTTGGAAGAAATGGTGAGCGAATACGCGGGAACGCTGCTGTTGGTGAGCCACGACCGCGAATTTCTCGACAATGTCGTGACTAGCACGCTGGTGTTCGAGGGCCACGGCCGCATCCATGAGTATGTGGGTGGATACAGCGACTGGATGCGTCAGCGCCGAACGGGCCTATCGCCGGCTCCCGGCACCGGCGTGGCGGCCTCGGGACGGGAGAAGGCGGCGGCCGCACCGGCCGGGCCGAAGCCTCGCAAGCGCTCTTACAAGGAGCAGCGCGAACTCGATTCGATGCCGGAGAGGATTCAAGCGCTCGAGACTTTGCAGGGAGAGCTGCAAGGAGCGCTCGCCGATCCGAAGTTCTTTCGACAAAGCCCGGCCGAGGCCAGTGCCGCATTGGAGCGATTGCAATCGCTTGTCGCGGAACTCGAAGCCGCGTACGCCCGCTGGAATGCCCTGGAGTCCTTCGACCGGACCTAGCGCCGCGGACGGCCGCGGCCCAGCAAATCGCTCGGGTTTGGCAACGCGCCGCCGGCGGCATCGGGGATGACCAGGGATGACGCCTGTTCGCGCCGCATCTCCTGAAGTTCACGCATGGTCTGTTGCACCGCCTGTTCCGTAGCTTCGCCGAATTTGGCGATCGCCGCATTCAAGGTGGCCGCCTCCAGCTCAAAACTGATCGGCAAAGCGCCCATTGGCGTCATCACCTGGGCTTGTCCGACGAAAATGACCGGCCGCGCCGCGTCGGGCGCCCCGTCGGCACCGACCGGCGTCAATCGCCGGATGGTGCCGACCCTGCGATCGGTGAATGTCTCCTCGCGATAGATTTGGGTCGAATCCATGTTTGCCTGGCGGCCATCGTTGGCGGGGCTCATGTGCGGGGCACCTTGATAATCGTGTGGGGATGTTTCCAGGCGTAACCCTAACAGCTTCTGCAGGCGAAGTGGACCTGCGGCAAGTGGGGGCCCTAAGTATGGGGCACAGCACCCGCATCGCGAGCGCCCTGATACGATATGTGGCTTGACGATTCCACACACAGTTCGCAAGGTCCCGCCGTGGACGACGCTGCTTGGAGCCGCCCTTTTCGGGCTGGCGCTCGTTTGGCTGCATCATGTCCTCGGCCAATACCGGTGGCAGGACATCCTGGCCCATATGCGGGAAATTCCCGCATCGCGGTTGCTGGGCGCAGTGCTGTTGACCGCGGCGGGATACGGCTGCTTGACGCTGTACGACGCGTTGGGTCTGCGATTCGCCGGCGCGCGAGTGGCCTATCCGAGGCTCGCATTGATTTCCTTCATGGGTTACGCGATAGGCCACAACGTCGGTCTGAATACCTTGAGCGGCGGGGCCGTTCGCTACCGCGCCTATTCGGCGCTGGGCCTGAGCGCCAAACAAATCGCAACCGTCGTCGCACTCGGCACGTTGACTTTTTCCCTGGGCGCGGCGGCGCTGCTGGGGTTATCGCTGCTGTGGGAAATCGGTTTGGCCGGATCGGTGCTGCATTTGCATCGCTCGCTGGTTGCGTTCGCCGGATTGGCGCTGCTCGCGGCGGTAATTGCCTATCTCACGCTGGCGTGCAACCGGCATGAGCCGCTGCGGTGGCGCAAGATCGTCATTCCGGTCCCGCGTCCGGGCATCGCCTTCGCGCAAGTCGCCGTCGCCTGCGGCGATCTGTTGTGCGCCGCCGGGGTTCTTTACGTGCTGCTGCCGCCGCAGGCTTCGATCGGCTTCGCGGCATTCGCGGGATTGTTTCTCATTGCGATCGCCGCCGGCATCATCAGCAACGTGCCGGGCGGCGTGGGTGTGTTCGAATCGGTACTGCTGCTGCTGTTCCGTACGGTGCCGGCGGATGAGCTGCTGGGTGCGCTGCTGGCCTTTCGCATCATTTATTACCTTGCCCCGTTCGCCGCGGCGCTGACCTTGCTCGGTGTGCACGAGTTGTGGGCGCACCGGACACCCTTGGTGCGTATCGCACAGCTGGGGCGCACCTGGTTGACCGCCCTCACGCCTCAGGCGAGTGCGGTCGCCGTATTCGGCGCCGGAGCGGTGCTGCTCTTTTCGGGCGCCACGCCCGGCGCCGGCAATCGCCTGGCGATACTGCATCATGTGGTGCCGTTGCCGGTTCTCGAACTCTCGCATCTGCTGGGAAGCGCGGTCGGCGTCGGCCTCCTGGTGCTCGCCAACGGACTGTACCGCCGGCTCGATGCGGCCTGGTATTTGACCATGTGGCTGCTGTGCGCCGGCATCCTGCTGTCGCTTCTCAAGGGCTTCGATTACGAGGAGGCGACCATACTCGGTGCGGTCGCGGTGGTGTTGGTGTCGGCCCGGGCGCGCTTCCGCCGCCGCGCTTCGCTGATTGAACAGCGCTTCTCCGTCTCCTGGGTCGCGGCGGTGCTGCTGGTGCTCGGCGCCGCGGTGTGGCTGGTGATGTTCGCGTACCGGCACGTGCCGTACAGCAAGGAATTGTGGTGGGAATTCGCGTTCGAGGCGCCGGCGCCGCGCAGTCTGCGCGCGTTGCTGCTCGCCGCCATGACCGCCGCCGCCTATGCATTATGGCGCTTGCTGCGCCCCTCCAAATCGCCGATCCTGCCCCCCAATCAGGTCGATCTCGAACGCGCAGCGGAGCTGATCGAGAATGCCCACGACGGCGTGGCGAATCTGGCATTGCTGGGCGACAAGAACTTGCTGTTCAACGCGGATCGCACCGCGTTCATCATGTACCAGGCATCGGGCAGCAGTTGGGTTTCCATGGGAGACCCGGTCGGCCCGACCGCGCTGCACGAGCCGTTGGTATGGACGTTCATCGAAAACTGCGACGGGATGGCCGTATCGCCGGTGTTCTATCAGGTCACGCCCGACAACTTGCCGCTGTACATCGACCTGGGCCTGACCTTGGGCAAGCTCGGCGAGGAGGCCCGAGTGCCTCTGGACACATTCTCCCTGGAAGGGGCCGCGCGCGCGGATCTGCGCCACTCGCATCGCCGGGCATTGCGCGACGGCGTCGAGTTCGAAGTGGTGAGGCGCGAAAACCTCGGCGGTATCATGGCGGAATTGCGCGCGGTGTCGAACGCCTGGCTGGCCGCGAAGAGCACCGCCGAGAAGCGCTTTTCCTTGGGTTACTTCGATGAGCGCTATCTTGCCCATTTCGACTGCGCCGTGGTTCGCCGCGCCGGTGCGATCGTGGCATTCGCCAATATATGGCGGGCCGGAGCCGACACCCAGTTATCGGTCGATCTCATGCGCTACAACGATGCGGCGCCGAAAGGCGTGATCGATTTCCTGCTTGCCGAATGCCTGATGTGGGGTAAGACGCAGCACTACCAATGGTTCAGTTTAGGGATGGCGCCGCTTTCAGGGCTGGAGGAGCACGCGCTCGCGCCGACCTGGCACAAGCTTGGGCGCATGGTTCAGCGCTACGGAGAGACGTTTTATCCCTTCGAAGGCCTGCGAAAGTACAAGGAGAAATTCGTGCCGGTTTGGCGCCCTCGCTATCTCGCGGCACCCGGCGGATTTGGCATGGCAGCCGCTTTACTGGACGTGACATCGCTCATTTCGGGCGGCGTCAGCAAGGTATTGACCAAGTAAATCGCATCGCCGCGGTACCGCCTCGCGCCCGGGAGCGGCTTGGGGCGCGTAAGTCGCGCAAGGCAAGACTGTTTGCGGTTCCGGTGCCGCAGACTTGGGCGTGTTCGGCTACAATCCGCCACCATATTTAAGCTGTACCTTCAGGAATCATCCTCATCATGTCGGAATCAATCGCAGGGTCGCCCGACTCAGGCACAACGGCGGAAACGGTCATCATCGGCGCCGGTCCGGCCGGTCTATTTCAGATCTTCGAACTCGGTCTTCTAGGAATCAATGCGCACATCATCGATTCGCTGGCCCAGGTCGGCGGGCAGTGCACCGAGTTGTATCCGGACAAACCGATCTACGATATCCCGGCGCTGCCGATTTGCGGCGCTCAGGAATTGGTCGATCGTTTGTTGGAGCAGGCAAAACCGTTCCATGCCATGTTCCACCTCGGCCAAGAGGTCACCGAGCTGCAGCCGCTGGCGAACGGCAAATTCCATGTGGCGACCTCCTTGGGCACGCGTCTGACGGTGGGGGCCGTGGTGATCGCGGCCGGCGTAGGCTCGTTCCAGCCGCGGCGTCTGGCGCTGCCCGGGGTCGATGTCTTCGAAGGCAAGAGCGTCCACTATCGGGTCAAGTCGGCCGCCGATTTTCACGGCCGCGATCTTCTGATCTGCGGCGGCGGCGACTCCGCCTTGGATTGGACGGTGGCGCTGTGCGGCAAGGCCCGTTCGCTCACCCTGGTGCATCGGCGCGCGGAATTTCGCGCCGCCCCGGCGACCGTGGCGCGCATGCGCGAATTGGTGGCTGCCGGCAAGATGCAATTCGTGGAAGGTCACGCAACGGCGCTCAAGACCGACGGCGGCGCACTCTGCGGTGCGGTGGTGCAGGCCAACGACGGGCGAATCCTCGAGGTGGCCGCGGAGCAGGTTCTGGCGTTTTACGGATTGCACCCGAAGCTCGGTCCGGTCGCCGAATGGGGCCTCGCACTGGAACGCAAGGCGCTCAAAGTCGACACCGAAAAATTTCAAACCAGCGTGCCGGGAATCTTCGCCATCGGGGACATCAATACCTATCCCGGCAAGAAGAAATTGATCTTGAGCGGCTTTCACGAAGCGGCTCTCGCGGCGTTCGGGATCCAGCACCACTTGTTTCCCGAGAAACGCCAGTTCTTGCAGTACACCACCACGAGTCCTATCATGCAAAAGCGGCTGGGAGTCGCCGGCGATTCAGCCACGGCCACCGGCTCGCATTGACGCGTCCATGAATCGTCTGCTCGAGGATCTCATCAAGGTCATGACGCTCGAGCGCCTCGAGTTGGACCTGTTTCGCGGCGAAAGCCGCGACATCGGCAGCCCGCAAGTGTTCGGCGGCCAAGTGCTCGGGCAGGCCCTGATGGCGGCGACCGCGACGGTCGAGGAGCGCGTCGTACACTCGCTGCACGCCTATTTTTTGCGCCGCGGCGACTTCAATGCGCCGATCGTCTACGAGGTCGACCGGGCGCGAGACGGCAACCATTTCTCCACGCGCCGAATCGTGGCGATTCAACACGGCGCGCAGATATTCAACATGTCGGCCTCGTTTCAAGCCCCCGAAAGCGGGCTCGATCATCAGCTTGCCATGCCCGACGTGCCGCCGCCCGAGTCGCTGGCGGATATGGAGTCCCACTACCGCGATGTGCCGGATAACCTGCCGGCCGGCATCCGGCGGATACTCGAGCTGAAGCGGCCGTTCGAATTTCGGCCGGTGCAGGCGCCGAGTTTTCTCGCGCCGAAAAAGTCATTGCCGCTGAAGAACATCTGGTTCCGGGCCGTCGATACGCTACCGCAGGATGAGGCGCTGCATCGCTGCCTGTTGGCGTATGTCTCGGATTTCAACCTGCTCGATACGGCCATGATGCCGCACGCCGTGTCGCTGCTGACGCCGCAGGCGGTGATAGCGAGCATCGATCATGCCATGTGGTTTCACCGCAAGGCGCGGCTCGATGAATGGCTGCTGTACGCCACCGACAGCCCGAGCGCCTCGGGCGCACGCGGTCTCGCGCGCGGCAGCGTGTTCACGCGCGATGGGCGCCTGGTGGCGAGCACCGCGCAGGAAGGTTTGCTGCGCATGTTGGACCGATGAAGGCGATCCTGATCGCGGTGCTGGTGATCGGCGGCGTTGTTGGCCTGCTGCTCACCCTGCGCACCAGCCGAAATACCGGCATGCCGAGCCCCGAGACGCTGGCTCGCGCCAAAGAACGGGAGCGCGAGCGCGCCGCGGATGACGCGGACGACTAGGGCGGCTATTCGGGCGTTCGCAAGGATTCCCAGACCGTGCGCGGCAGCACGTACAAGTGGCAGTCCCACCAGCGGTTCTTGGCGCGCCGGTGCTTGCGGAACACGGCCTCCCAGCGCATGCCGATCTTCTCCAGCACGTGAATCGACGCCTTGTTGTTGACATCGACCGTCGAGATGACGCGTTCGGCGCGCAGATCGAAAAACGCCGCATCGATGAGCGCGAGCGCGATCTCGGTGGCGAAACCCTTTCCCCAATCGGGCGTCCCGAGCATGTATCCCAAGTCAACGACATTGCTCTCGATCAGGGATAATTCACAGGCGCCTATCAAACGGCGGGAAGTGCTGTCCACCACCGCCAGTTCGAACCGAGTGCGCGGTATCTCGCGCTGCGAGGCCAGCAGGCCGTCGAGGTAGTCGGCGGTGCTGTGCGCATCGCGCGGGCCGAAGAACATGTAGCGGGTCACCCGCGGGTCGGCGGAATAAGCGCGGATCGAGTCAAAATCCGTCTTTACGAACTCGCGCAGAGTGAGGCGGCTGGTGCGAACCGGTAATGCGAGCGTACGCATGCGCCATGCGGACTAAAGCGGTCGCCTCATGCCAATACCTTGCCCGGATTGAGGATCCCCTTTGGATCCAGCGCACACTTGAGCACGCGCATTATTGCCAGTTCGACCGGGTCGGCGCGCTCGGCAAATTGCGCCGCTTTGAGCCGGCCGATGCCGTGCTCGGCGCTGATGCTGCCGCCGAGACGTTCAACCAAATCGAACACGGCCGACTCGAGCTGTGGGCCGCGCGCGAGAAACGCCGTCTTTGGCGTGCCTTGTCTTTGACTCACGTTGAAATGCAGATTGCCATCGCCCGCATGGCCATAGCTCACGACCTGCCCTTCCGGCACGAGCCTGCGCACCAGTTCCGAGCCCTCCTCGATGAGTTGCGGGATGCAGGATACCGGGACCGAAACATCATGCTTGAGGCTTGCGCCGTGATAGCGCTGGGCTTCCGGTACCGATTCGCGCAGCTTCCACATGGCTTGGGATTGCGCCAACGAGGTCGCAAGCGTGGCGTCCTTGATGGTGGATTGCACCGCCGCTTCCTGCAACTCATCGGCGAGCAAAGCGGCCAACTCGGACCGCGGATTGGGCGAACTCAGCTCGATGAGCAGATACCATGCGGTGCCTTGGTCGAGCGGATTGGCGACGCCGGGGATGTGCGTCACCGTGAGCTCGACCGCGAGGCGCGGCATCAGCTCGAATGTGGTGAGCTGGTCGCCGGTGGCGCTGCGCAACTGCGCGAGCAGATCGAGCGCCTGTTGCGGGGAGTCGATCCCGGCGAGAGCGGTCGCGGTGTCGGCCGGCTGCGGAAACAGCTTCAAGGACGCCGCCGTGATGATGCCCAATGTCCCTTCGGCTCCGACGAACAGCGATTTGACGTCGTAGCCGGTATTGTCCTTGCGCAGGCTCTTGAGCGCCGACAGCACCCTGCCGTCCGCCATGACGACTTCCAAGCCGAGCACCAGGTCGCGCATCATGCCGTAGCGCAGCACCGCCGTGCCGCCGGCGTTGGTCGATAGATTGCCGCCGATTTGCGCCGTGCCCTCCGACCCCAGGCTCAAGGGGAACAGTCGAGCCTGCGAGGCCGCGGCGGCTTGGGCCTCGGCCAGGGTGCATCCGGCCTCGACGATCATGGAGTAATTGGCGGGGTCGAGGTGCCGTATACGATTCAGCCGGCGCATCGACAGCACGATCTGACCGCCGGATTCGTCCGGTGTTGCACCTCCGCAATAGCTGGTATTGCCGCCTTGGGGCACCACCGCCAGTTCGTCGCGATTGCAAATCGCGAGTATCCGGGCGACTTGATCCACCTCGCGGGGCAGCAGCACCAGCGGCGTCGCGCCTCGATACAGACCGCGAAAGTCGGTGGTGAAGGGCGCGATATCGTTCGGCGAATCGAGCCAGGCGCCATCGCCGACGACGGCCTTCAGTTGCGCGAGCGCTGCCGGCTCAGGCGGGCGCGGCATTGACCACCGCAATCGAGGCGCGCCGCGAGCGCGGTTTGGTCAATAGCATTTGCGCGTCGCCGAGCTGCCGTTCCTCAAATCCACCTTCGCAATAGCACAAGTAATACTCCCACATGCGCGCGAAGCTCTCCGGATAGCCCTGCGCCCGCACCTCGCTCTGGCGCGCCAGCGAATCCACGATCGCCTGCACCGACGGAATGAAGCTGCCGGGAAAGCTGTGTTTCATGATCCTTGAGATTTTGCACGGTCACGCACAACTGGTCCAGCGGCGGGACTTTCCGGCGTCATGCGCCGCCTGCCGCTCGACGGGTACGGTTGGCGTAGGGAAACCACCACGGCTTGCGCTCCAGCGTGTCGGCGACCTGGAGGTACTTGGAGAGTTCGAAGGTCTCGACACCTGCGCCGCCGAGGCTCCGAAGGATACCGCGGTGGCGCATGCCGCCGAACGGTCCCAGGGCGTGGCCGCAGATCGGGTCGTTGATTCGGAAGATACCGGACTCCACGGATTTCGCCGCCCTCGCCGCGGCCTGCGGATCGCTGGTATAGATCGAGGCGCCGCAGCCGGGTGCGGACGCGCCGGCGAAGCGCAGCGCTTCGACCACATCGATTACCGGCGTGATCGTGATCACCGGGCCGAGAATTTCCTCGCGGGTGGGGACGCTCCCGGGGCGCACGTCCGACAAGATGGTCGGCTGGAAGAAATGACCCGGCAGACCGGAGGGCCGAAACCGCCGGCCGCCGAGAATGAGCTTGGCGCCTTCACGCAGCGAGCGCCCGACCTGGTCCTCGACGCGGTGCGCGGCGTTGAGCGAAACCAGAGGTCCCAAGTCCGTCGTCGGCTTCATCGGATCGTCGAAGTCGAGAAAGCCCACGCAGTAATGCATACGCTCCACGAACTCGGCGGCGATCGACCGCTCGACATAAATGTGCTTGCCCGACGTGCAGACCTGACCCGCATTCAGCAGGCGGTTGCAGGCGATTGCCGGCACGGCGACCTCGAGGTCCGCGTCTTTGCAGACCATGAAGGCGTCGACGGAACCGAGTTCGAGGTCGAGCCGCTTGCCCTGTGCCGCGCCCGCAATCGCGTGGCCGACCGCCGCGGAGCCGGTGAACCTCACCTGCCCGACGCCGGCCTGCCGCACCAGCGCCTGTCCGGTGTCGGCACCGCCGGTGATCACATTGAGAACGCCCGCCGGCAGTGCGCCGCAGGTCCGGGCCAGCATCAAGCTCGAGAGCGGGTTCTGGGGCGGCGGCTTGCAGACGACCGTATCGCCCGCCGCGATCGCAGGTGCGATCGCCCACGCCATGAACAGCAGCGGGAAATTAAACGGCGTAATCGCGGCGATCACAGCGCGGAGCTGCCGTGACGGCGAGCCGACCGAGCGGGGCGCGCCCGCGCCGCCGGTTTCGAACAAAGCCACCACCGCGTCGATGCAATCGAGGGACTCGCATAGGGGCTTGCCGGTTTCCCGCGTCAGCAGGGTCGCGAGATCGCGCCCCCCGGCGCGAATGCGGCCGCCGATCTCTCGCAGGAGCGCCGCCCGATCATCCGCAGGCATGTTCTGCCATCCGGGCTGCGCCGCGCGCGCGGCGTCGACGGCGCGGGCCACGTCGACCGGCCCACAGTCCGCCACGGAGTCGATCGGCTCCAGAGTTGCCGGATTCGTGACCGCGCGGGTCGAGCCCTCTAAGGGCTGGACCCAGGCGCCGTCGATGAAAATCCGCTGCATGCTGCCGCCACCTCCGCCGCGCGAGATTGGCACTATGATGCCTGACGGCGTGGAGGGAAACGCCATAACGGAAGCTGCGATGACCTTCGATGAGATCTGTCGGCGCGCGAATTCAGTGGGCCTCGCCGTGCGCGGCGCGTTACACCCCGAACCGCGGGAATTCGATCAGCTGTTGCCGGCGGCGCGGGTCGGAACCATGATCCTCTTGGGATTCACTGGCAGCGAACAATGGGGTGTTTATCGATGCTCCGCCGAGGCGAGCGACGGATTGCCGGATCCCCTCGACCGCTGGTCGCGTCGAGTAATAGGCACGCTCGCCAGCGAATTGGGCGGGGTGGGCCTCTATCCGGACGGCACGCCGCCTCAGCTGTCGTTCCAGCGGCTCGCTTTACGCAGCGAGACGGTGCATCAGAGTCCGATCGGCTTGCTCATTCATCCCGAGTGGGGGCTGTGGCACGCCTACCGCGGTGCGCTTGCCGTGCCTGGCCGAATCGATCTGCCGACCGTGGCGCCGTCGGTTCATCCCTGTACCGGCTGTGCGCCCAAGCCGTGCTTGTCTTCCTGCCCGGTTCAGGCGTTTCGCCCGGGCTCATTCGACGTCGAGACCTGTGTCGATTTTGTGTCGAGCGCAGCCGGGTCGGACTGTCGCGAACGCGGCTGCCGGGCCCGCCGAAGTTGCCCGGTGGGGGCCCCCTATCGCTATGTGCAGGATCAAGCGCGGTTTCATATGAGCGCGTTGCTGCGCTCGGTGCGAGGTTAGATCGACCGTTAAAAGCGCTTGCCGGCTCCCTCTCGGACCGCGGCGGGCACGGGTTTCAAATCCCAAATCAATCCGGCAAAGGACATCACTTTCAGCACCTAGAACGTGATGTCGAACTCCCACCAATAGAATCCCTGAGGCACCGAGCCGGTATAGTGATGGTGGTTATTGTGCCAACCCTCAGCGAGAGTGATGATCGCGAGCCAGACGTTGTTGCGGCTCAGCCGTTGGCCGCGCGCAATGCCGCCCTGCGGCAAGCGCAGACGGAACACCTGCTCGACCACGAAGATCACGGCGCTCAAAAGCGCCAATACGGCGAGGTTGGTCACGATGAACAGGAATATGCGCTTCATAGGCCTTTTCTTTGGGGAAATAAACCACAATATGATAGCGGCGCTGCCCTTGCGTCGGGGCGCTTGGGTCGAATTTCATTGCACGCCTCGGGTCGCTGCCGACGCGGACTTGGACGCGACCGCTGGGCGGACGCCGCCGCCACGGTGGCGGCGATTTCGAGACTAATTAAAGTGCAGGATGAGGCATGCAATTCAAGGACTATTACCACACTCTGGGTCTAACGCGCGGCGCCGGAGCCGAGGAAATCAAACGCGTCTATCGCAAGCTGGCCCGCAAATATCATCCCGATGTCAGCAAGGAGAAAAATGCGGAGGCGAAGTTCAAGGACGTTCAAGAGGCATACGAAGTATTGAAGGATCCCGAGAAGCGCGCGGCCTACGACCAGCTCGGCCCCAACTATCGATCGGGACAGCAGTTTCGGCCTCCACCGGATTGGGAGCAGCGATTCAGCCATTCCGGGAGCCAGCGATTTTCGGACATCAACGGCTTCAGCGATTTCTTTTCGAGTATGTTCGGCGGTGCGGCGGAGCACGAGGAACCGGACGCCGACGCCGGAGTGCTCGAAGTCACCGTCGAGGAGGCGTATACCGGCACCAAGCGCCGCGTGACCATCAACGAGAATGGTCATGCGCGGCCGGTCGATGTGCAAATTCCGGCGGGCATCACCGACGGCCAGGCGCTGCGCATCGCCGGCCATCGTCCGGCGCTCATATTCCGCGTCCGATTGCGCCCGCATTCCCTGTATGTTGCGCAGGGCAAGGATGTGCAAATCGAATTGCCGCTTGCGCCCTGGGAGGCCGCGCTCGGCGCCAAGGTCGCCGTGCCGACGCTCGGCGGGACGGTGGAATTGACCATACCGGCGGGGGCTCAGAGCGGTCAGAAGCTCAGGCTTCGCGGGCGCGGCCTGCCGGGAGCCCCGAGCGGCGATCAGTTGGTGAGCATCAAGCTCGTGACCCCGGCGGCGCAGACCAGTCAGGCCAGGGAAGCCTACGAACGCATGAGGCGCGAACTCAAGTTCGATCCGCGCGCCGGATGGCCCGCTTGAAGTATCGGGCGGCGGCCCCAATTCAATCAGGCGATGACTGCGTCGCCACCAGCAATCAACCAGCAACCACCAGTGTAAGGTCATGATCACGGAAACCAAGCCACAGATAAAAGAGTTTCAATCCGAAACCAAGCAAGTGCTGCGACTGGTGATCCATTCGCTGTATTCGCACAAGGAAATTTTCCTGCGCGAGCTGATTTCCAACGCCTCCGACGCATGCGAAAAGCTGCGCTTCGAGGCGCTCGCCAATCCGGCCTTGATGGGTTCGGATACGCTGTCGGTCACGCTGATGCCCGATGCCGCGGCGGGCATCCTGACCGTCAAGGACAACGGGATCGGCATGAGCCGGGACGAGGTCATCGAGAATCTCGGCACCATCGCGCGCTCCGGCACCAAGAAATTCCTCGAGGGTTTGAGCGGCGACTCGGCCAAGGATGCCCAGCTGATAGGGCAATTCGGCGTGGGCTTTTATTCGGCGTTCATCGTCGCGGACCGCGTCACCGTGATCTCCAAACGCGCGGACTCGGCGGCGGTCCGCTGGGATTCGGACGGCGAAGGCACCTACGAGATTCAGGAGCACGCGCAGACGGTTCGCGGCACGCAGGTGATCATGCATTTGCACGAGGACGACAAGGAGTTCCTCGAAGCCGCGCGCTTGCGTCAGCTGGTGCGCAAGTATTCGGACCATTTGAGCATACCGATCGTTCTGAAGACCGGCGACAAGGACGAGACGCTCAATCAAGCCAAGGCGTTTTGGACCCGCCCCAAGGCCGAGCTCACGGACGAGGACTATCAGGCGTTCTACAAACATCTGACGCACGATTCTGAGGATGCGCGCGCCTGGGCGCACAACAAGGTGGAGGGAAACCTCGAATACACCTCGCTGCTGTATTTGCCGAAACGCGCGCCGTTCGATTTGTTCGACCGCGATCAACGCGGCGGTGTGCACCTGTACGTCAAGCGCGTCTTCATCATGGACAAGGCCGCGGAGCTGCTGCCGCCTTGGCTGCGCTTCATGCGCGGGCTCGTCGATACCGACGACCTGCCGCTCAATGTGTCGCGCGAATTGCTGCAGAACAATCGGACGGTGGAGAAGATCAAGTCGGCACTCGTGAAGCGTTCCTTGGATTTGCTAGAACAGCTCGCGACCGAGAAGCCGGCCGAGTACGCCGAGTTTTGGAAGACCTTCGGCGTGGTGCTCAAGGAAGGGATCATCGACGACGCGGGGCAAAGGGAGCGTGTCGCCAAGCTGTTGCGCTTTCATTCAACCGCCGTTGCGGGCGAAGCCGCCGAAGTCACGCTTGCCGACTATGTCTCGCGCATGAAAGCCGATCAAAAGGCCATTTATTATCTGACCGCCGATACGCTCGCCGCCGCACGCAACAGCCCGCATTTGGAGGGCTTTCGGGCCCACGGCATGGAAGTGTTGCTGCTCACGGATCGCATCGACGAATGGGTGGCCGGGCACCTGCACGAGTTCGAGGGGAAACCGCTCGCCAACGTCGCCTCTGCCGGTGCAGACCTCGCTTCAGCTATAGAAACACCCGACAAGGCCGCCGCCGAGTCGGCTTATAAGGAGACCTTGGAGCGCCTCGGCAAGACCTTGGCGGGCAAGATCGCGAGCGCGCGCGTGAGCGGCCGCCTCACCGAATCGCCGGCCGTGCTCGTTGCCGGTGAGTTCGGCGTGAGCTTGCGCATGGGGCGCATCCTCAAGCAGGCCGGCCAGAAAAATCCGTTCGCGACCCTGCCGATTCTCGATTTGAATCCGACTCACCCGCTGGTCGAGCGGCTCAAGGGCGCCGCGGATGAAGCTGCCTTCGCGGATCTCGCGCACCTGCTGTACGACCAGGCCATGCTGGCCGAAGGCGGCGAGCTCGAGGATCCGGTGGCCTTCGTTCGGCGCGTCAACCGGCTCATCGTCGAAGGGCTCGCGACCGCGCCAAAGATCATTCTGAGCTGAAGAGACTGGTGATCGGCGCCTTGGAGCGCGCGGCGCCCGCCGTCAGCTCCAGTCGCCCCCGCCACCGCCGCCCGCATCGCCGCCGCTGTCGTCCCATGAACCGGGGTCGTTGACGCCAAAGTCGGTGCCGCCCATGTCGCTGTTGGACGAACTGGAGCCGTCACCGGCCGGAGGCAGTACCGTGCCGGATTCGCGACGGCCGTCGAGGAAGTGATGTGCAAGTTCCTCCCCCGCCACCACGCCCGCGCCAACTGCGAGACCGGACGCGAGCCCCCCGGCAATAGTGCCGCCGATGCCGCTGCCCGTCCCGCCCGGGCCGGCATAGCCTCCTGGGCCATAAGCAGCGGGTGCGCCGCCGGCCGGAACCGTGCCGGCCGGAACCGTGCCGGCCGGATATTGGACGTCGCTATGTCGTCTGCGGAACAGCATCCAGAGCACACCGATCGCCAGTGCGAGGACCAGCAGCGTGCCCCACGGGAAATGCGGCGCAGCCGGCGCGGTGCTCGAGCCGAAGTTGCCCTCGCCCCGTTGGCCGAGGCTGAGTTCGGATTTCAGAGCCTGTACCGCCTGCGGACTTTCATCCGGAAGACCGGGCTTGAGCTGCTCGGCGCGACCGAGTTCGCTGCGAGCCAGCCTGGCGTTACCTTCCCGCGCATACAGCTCGGCCTGAACAAAATGCGCTTTGGCGCTCTCCGGGTGATCACGCAGCACTTGATTCATCATCTCCTGCGCTTGATCGAGATGGCCGGACCTGGCCGCCTCATAGATCTGGTGCACCGTCGGCTCGCCGTCCGCCGCCAGGGCTGGTACGCCCGTCATCGCAAAAGTCAAGGCCGCAGCAGCAATGGATCCAGCAATCAGTCTTCGCATGATCAACCCCCTATCGGTCGATTCGACCGTAGCTGCGTTAGATATGGGCAAATGCCCGAAGTTCAACCGGGCGCCTTGTGCCCAGCCGGGTGTCATATTACGCCGCGGCGTTTTTGGTCGAGTTCGATGGACTCGAACAGCGCCTGAAAGTTCCCTTCGCCGAAGCCCTGGTTGCCCTTGCGTTGAATCACTTCGAAGAAAATCGGGCCGATGGCGTTTTTGGTGAAAATCTGCAGCAAAATTCCGGTATCGGCGCTGCCGTCGATCAAGATGCGCCGGCGCGCAAGCTCTTGCAACGACTCCTGGTGCTTCGGCACGCGCGCATTTACGCCCTCATAGTAGGTGTCGGGCGTATCCTGGAACTCGATGCCCCGAGCGCGCAGAGCGTCCACCGTGCGTGCAATATCGTCTGTCGCCAAGGCGATGTGCTGGATGCCTTCGCCTTTGTATTCGTTGAGATATTCCTCGATTTGACTCTTGTCGTCCTGGCTTTCGTTGATCGGTATGCGAATCAGGCCGCACGGCGAGGTCAATGCGCGCGAGAACAGGCCGGTCTCCCGGCCTTCGATGCTGAAGTAGCGAATCTCGCGAAAGTTGAACAATTTTTCATAAAAGCCGGCCCACAAGTTCATATTGCCGCGCCGCACATTGTGCGTCAGATGATCGATGCAGGTGAGGCCGACGCCGCTGTCGGCGGTTGCGGCGGCGACCGGCAGAAAATCCACGTCATAGATGGTGCGCTCGCCATAGCGATCCACCAGATAAATCAAACTGCCGCCGATCCCTTCGATCGAGGGGATGTTGAGCTCCATGGGGCCGGCAGTGACCGGGCCCGGTTTGGCACCGAGTTCGAGGGCACGGGCGTAGGCGAACGCGGCGTCGGCGACGCGAAAGGCCATCGCGCATGCGCACGGGCCATGGGCGCGCGCGAACCGCTGGGCGAAGCTGTCGCGCTCCGCATTGACGATGAAGTTGACGTCTCCCTGTCGGTGCAGCGTGACATCCTTCGATCGATGCCGTGCCACCGCCGGTAAGCCCATCGTCTCAAACAGCCGCCGCAACGATTCGGGATCCGGCGCGGCATATTCGACGAATTCAAAGCCGTCGGTGCGCATCGGATTGTCCATGCGCCTATTTGACCATGATTTTCGCGAAATGCCAGAGGAAGAGCGCGGCCCCGCGCCCGCGAACTACCGGGCTGCCTCAGGCGAGCGCGGCGATTCCGGTCAGCAGGCGGTCGATGTCAGCCTGCGTCGTGTACATCGAGATCCCGGTACGCAGCAGGCCGCCCCGTTCTTGGAGTCCCAGCACTTCAACGGCGCGCGCCGCATAAAAGTCGCCGTCCCAGACACAAATCCCCTGCGCACCCAAGGCGGTTGCGGCCGCGGCGGCCGAGTGCTTGTCGAGCGTGATGGAAACGGTGGGCGCGCGCGCGCGCGACTCGAATCCCGGCCCCCAGACCCGAACCCCGGGTATGCGCCGTACCCCCTCGTGATAGTAACTGGCCAACTGGTGTTCGTAGGCGGAAATGCCCGACATGGCATCGACGAGGCGCTCCCGCAAAGTGGCGCCCGCGCCCCAACCGGCGAGGTATTCGACCGCGGCGCGCAAACCATCGATGGCGGCGTGATTGAGCGTGCCGGTTTCGATGCGATAGGGCGCCGCCGGGTCTTGCACGCTCAAACGGTCGGTGGGCAGTCGCTCCAGGGCGCCCGGCCTCGAATACAGCACGCCCACGTGCGGGCCGTAGAATTTGTAGCCCGAGCACAGCAGAAAATCCGCATCCATGGCCTGCACATCGAGCGGGAAATGCGGCGCATAGTGCACACCATCGACCACCAGCAGGGCATCGACCGCGCGAGTCAGGCGCCGCGCAAGAGCAATGTCATTGACGGTGCCGAGCGCATTGGAGGAGGCCCCGAGCGCGAAGACCTTGGTGCGCGCGCAGATCTTGGCCGCCATGTCCTCGACATCGAGCACGCCCGATTCCTTCAGGCGCACCTCCCGTATGACCGCTCCGTGCTCCTTGAGGCGCAGCCACGGGCCGCGATTCGCCTCATGATCGAGTTCGGTGATGAGCACTTCGTCGCCCGGCTTCAAGGTGCGGCCGATCGCCGCACTCAAGAAGAAATTGAGCGTGGTCATGTTTTGGCCGAACGAAATGCATTCGGCGGACGCGGCACCTAAAAACGTGGCGAGAACTTCGCGCGCATTCTGCATGCGACGGTCGACTTCCCTGGACGGAGGGAAATTGCCGTGGGTGTTCACATTGCACGAGGCATAGAGATCCCCGATCGCCTCAATGACCGCGGTCGGGACCTGGCTGCCGCCCGGCCCGTCCAAAAACGCGAGTTCAACACCCTCGCGCGGACGCAGCAGAGCCGGAAAATCCGTTCTGCTGCGCCGCGCGTGCGCGGCGGTGTACGCCACTACAGCAAGTCGTAGGTGAAATCGTAGGCGGTGGGCGTCGGGTCCCGCGGATGCAGCTTCATGCTGCCCTTCGCGCCTACGTATTTGCCGGTGCCCCCGGTGACGGCCATCATCGAGTCGCCGGTGTCCAGATACGGCCCCTCGATCGTGATTTGCCCCTCCTTCAAGGTCAGCGTCCAGAAGCATTCCCAGCTCTTTCCGACCGCGGTGCGTATGCAGTAGCCCGAGTCAGTACCAACCTGATTCTTATTGGCGGCGTCGTAGATCTTATTGGCGAACACCAGCAGATCGCCAGGGGAGTCGCCCTTGGCGCCGAGATCAATCGTGGTTTCGCCCACCGGCCGCTCGACCACCACGAAATGTTCGCCGGCCCACGCCGGCAGCGAGACCAGTGCGGCAGCGAGCGCCGCGATGCGAATCGATGACTTGTTCATGCGAATCCCCGTTTGGTTTAAGTTATTGACGCCTCGTCGGCTTCCATCTCTAGATCTCTGCAATAATACCAAGCCGCTCAACTTTTGCCTCATGAGGCTTGCACCAGAGAGATGCCGCGATGCTGACCGACGAAGTGCTGCCGCTGATCAACGAAGCGGCCAATCGAGTGTATTCCCTGGTGCGGGAAACCCCGTTGGTTTCCCTCGGGACCGATGAACTCCAGATAAACGCGAACTCGGCCTTTGCCAAGCTCGAACAATTGCAGCTCAGCGGTTCATTCAAGTTGCGTGGTGCGACCAATAAACTGATGAGCCTCGAGCCGTCGGCGGCCGCCGCGGGGGTCATTGCCTCATCCACCGGTAATCACGGACTTGGTGTCGCGACGGCGGCGCGGTTCCTCGGTATCGATGCCGAAGTGTTTTTGAGCGCGCAAGTGAGCCCGGCCAGGCGCGAGAAGATACGCGAGCACGGTGCGCGGATTCGCATCGTGGGAGACGACCCGCTGGCGGCGGAACTGGCGGCGCGCGTCGCCGCCCGTGAGTCGGGGCGCACCTACGTATCTCCCTACAATGATCCGCATGTGGTGGCAGGGCAGGGCACGATCGCGGTCGAGATCATGCGCCAGTTGCCGGATCTGGACGCGATCTTCATCGCGACCGGCGGCGGCGGGCTGATCAGCGGCATCGGTTCCTATCTGCGCCACCGGGCGCCGAATTGCGAGATCATCGGCTGTTGGCCGGAAAATTCCGCGGTCCTGTACGAGTGCATCAAAGCCGGCCGCATTGTCGTTGCGCCGGAGAAGCCGACCTTGAGCGAGAGCACCGCGGGCGGCGTCGAGTCCGGCTCCATCACCTTCGGTCTGTGCCGGCAGGTCATGCACCGCGGCGTGTTGGTGAGCGAGGCGGAAATCCTGCGCGCGATGCGCTGGGGCCATGCGCAGGGCTGGGCCATGGAAGGGGCCGGCGGCGTCGCGTTGGCGGCGTATTTCAAAGAAGCGGCGCGCTACGCGGGCAAGAAAATCGTGGTGTTGATATGCGGCGGCAACCCGTCGCCGGCAGTGGCCGAGTTGATGCGCTAAAAGTCCGTCGCGACCACTTCGATCAAGGTCGGACCCGGGTGATCGAGTGCGGCGCGTACGGCTTCGCTCAGGGCCGCCGGGTTTCGCGCCCGTACCGCCGCGGCGCCGCAGGCGTGCGCCAGCGCCACGAAATCGGGATTGCGCGCGATCACGCCGGTGGGCGGAATGCTCGCCGCGATCATGTCGTCGCGGATTTGCCCGAGCGCCGAATTGTTCCAGACGACCAGGGGCAGAGGCAACGCCGCCTCCACCGCGGTCATCAACTCCCCCAAGGTGAATTGCAGACCAAAATCGCCGGCAAGCGCCAGCACCGCGCGTGCAGGACTCGAGATTTTGGCGCCGAGCGCGGCGGGCAGCGCAAAGCCCAGGGTGCCGTAGCCGGACGGATGGAACCACAGGCCCGGCCGATCGGTTCGGTACGCATAATTCCCGAAATACGCAATCTGCGTCATGTCGCTGAACACGACGCCGTCCGGCGGCAGCGCCGCGCGTATGGCATCGAGCGCGGCCAACTGCGCGCGCGCCTTCGAATCGAACGTGCCTGCGATCTCGTTGTGCAATCGCGCCGCGCCGCCGGTGGCGGTTCGCCAACCGGAACGAGCCGGCAATCCTTGATTGATTGCGTGCAGGCAAAGGCGCGCATCGCCCCAGACCGGCACCTCGGCCGCATAATGATCCGCTAGCTTATTTGGATCGATATCGATGCGTATCAATCGGCCGCCGATCGGCAATTTCAAGGCGAGGTAAATATCGGTCTCACCCATCTCGGTGCCCACGGCCAGCACCACGTCGGCATCGGCGATCAACGCTCGAGTTCCCCGGTAGGGAAGCGCGGTGCCGAGGTTGGCGGGATGATCGTGGGCCAGCAGGCCTTTGCCGGCCGCGGTCGTCACCAGGGGGCAATCCAGGGTTTCGAGCAAACGCTGCAATTCGGCTCCGGCGCGGCACGCACCGCCGCCCGCGATCACGACGGGTCGTGCGGCGCGGTCCAATAGGCGAACCGCCGCGTTGATTTGCTCGTCCGAGCCTTCAGGCAGGGGCGCCCCCTCGGCGAAGCGATCCGCCGGCAGCGCGGTCGTCTCGGCCAGCACGTCGAGTGGAATTTCCAAGTACGCCGGGCGTGGGCGTCCGGCACGCAGCGACGCCAGACAGACCCGCAAATGATCGCGCACGTCCTCGGCGCTAGCGGCGGCTCGCGCCACCCCAAAGACTCCGGCGGCGAGCGCCCGTTGATCATGCAATTCGTGCAATACGCCCCATTGCTTGCCAAGCGAAGCGCGCACCGGAGTGGTCGCGACCACCAACAGAGGGATCGAATCGGAGTAGGCCTGGGCAGCCGAGGTCAAGATATTGGTCAGACCCGGACCGGAGATGGTGAAGGCGGCGGCCACGCGGCCGCTCATGCGCGCATAGCCATCGGCGGCGAAGCCGGCCCCCTGCTCGTGGCGTACCAGGATGTGGCGCAGATTCGCGGCGGCGAGCCCGCGATAAAGTTCCAGATTGTGAACGCCGGGGATTCCAAACACGGTATCGATGCTGTTGGCGACTAACAATTCGACGAGATAGCGACCGATACTGCGTGACATATGCGCCTTCTTGAACGCCGCGCGGGAAACCGCGCTAGGATGGCACGCGGCGATCCGAAAAGTAAGCTGCCGCGCTTCCGGCAGGCAAGAGAAACAAGGTTGATTGCGGATGAAATTTTCGAGCTTGGTGGATCGAATAACCGGCGACGGTGCCGATGCGTGGGAAATACACTATGCGGCGCGCGCGGCGCAGGATCGCGGCGAGGACGTCATCATCTTGAGCGTCGGCGACCCCGATATCGACACGCCGCCGCCCGTGCTCGAGCGCGCGATAGAAGCCTTAAGGGCCGGCGATACGCACTACACGCCGGTGCCGGGTCGCGATCAGCTGCGCGAGGCCATAGCCCGCGCGCATCGTGAACGCACCGGCCAGGCCGTCGAAGCGGCCAACGTGATTTTCCTCGCGGGAGCGCAGAACGCGTTGTTCATCGCGTCGCTGTGTTTGGCGGGCCCCGGCGACGAGGTGATTGCGTTCGAGCCCCTGTACCCGACGTACCCCGCCACGCTCGAGGTCTCGGGCGCACGCATGGTGCGGGTGCCCGCGCCGGCAGCCAGCGGATTTCGAGTGGATCTGGCGGCGCTCGAGTCGGCGATTACGCCACGAACCCGGGCGATTTTCTTCGCCACGCCGAATAATCCCAGCGGCGCGGTCATCGGCGCCGAGGATCTTGCCGCCATCGGCGAATTGGCGCGGCGTCATGCGCTGTGGGTGGTGTCCGATGAGGTGTATGCGGGGCTCGCTCCCGCCGGCCGGGTTCCGAGCCTGGCGCCGGTCCTGCCCGAGCAGGTGATCACCGTCAGCAGTCTGTCCAAGACGCACGCAATGCCCGGCTGGCGCGCCGGGTGGTTGGTGGGACCCCAACGGCTGGTCGCTCACGCCGAAGCGTTGGCCTTGTGCATGCTGTACGGTCTGCCCGGGTTCATTCAAGAAGCTGCGTTGACCGCGGTGGGAGTTGCCGCCGCCGCGGAATCGCGCATGCGCGAGTTCTGCGCCAGCCGGCGCGATGTGGTCCTGGCGGGACTCGCTGGAATTCCCGGGCTGCGATGCCATGCGCCGGACGCCGGCATGTTCATGTTGATCGACGTCAGCGGCACCGGGCTGTCCGGATACGACTTCATGTGCGCATTGTATCGATCGGAGAAAGTGTCGGTGCTCGACGGCGGGGCCTTCGGCAAGGGAACCGCCGGCTTCGTACGCCTGTGCTACGCCACCGAGGAGGCGACGCTGCGCGAGGCGTGCGTACGCATCGGCCGTTTTGCGGGGCGCAGTCGGTGAGCGGGTGGCGGCGCGCGCAGGCTCACCGGGCTTGCGGTGCGGGATGTCCGTCCATGCTGCCCAACGGCAATGCCGTCGATTCCTTGATGACGGTCACCGCGACCGATGAATTGACCGACCGCACGCACGGTATCCGCGACAGGTAATCCAAATAGAATGCTTCGTAGGCCTTGATGTTCTTGGTGACGATCTTCAACAGAAAATCCCATTCGCCGGTGAGCGTGTAGCACTCGAGCACTTCGGCGCGTTCGCGGATCGCCGCTTCGAATTCGGCGATCGCGTCGCGGCCGGTGGTTGCCAACTTGACGTGCGCGAAGATGGTGACGTCGAGGCCGAGCGCGTTGCGGTCCAAGAGCGCAACGCGCCCCTTGATGACGCCGCTTTGCTCGAGTTGTTGAATGCGCCGCCAGCAGGTCGTGGTGGAGATGCGGATTTGGGAGGCCACCTCGGCCACCGACAGGGCGCCATTGCGCTGTAAAATGTCGAGCAGCCGCAGATCCAGCCGGTCGATCGTTTGATGGTTATTATTTTCCATTATTCGCGAAATAAAGGAATGAACATACCGGATTATCCGGTCGTTGCTTAATGAATGCAACATGAGAGCGCCGTCGGACGTAAGTTAGCACTATGAACAAACACTCGCGTTTGCATCTGCCCCGCGCCCCGGCCCGACCGGGCGAGAAACCCGATTTCAGCTACGTGCAAATATCGCCCGCGGGCGCCGTGCGGCGACCGGACGTAAATGCGCGCGCGCGCGACATCGAAGCCTTGGCCGTCGAGATGGTGAGAGTGCTCGACGATGCCGACGATGCGGTCGGCCCCTGGCACCCGCACCTCGACCCGGCCGAACTCCAGGTCGGATTGCGGCACATGCTGCTGACGCGCATCTACGACGAGCGCATGCAGCGCACGCAGCGCGCCGGCAAAATTTCGTTTTACATGCGTTCATTGGGCGAGGAGGCCGTATCGATCGCGCAGTGCATGGCATTGCGCCCGGGCGACATGCTGTTCCCGTCGTACCGCAACCAGGGTCTGCAGATTGCACGCGGAATCGCGCTCGTGGATCTGATGTGCCAGTTGCTGTCCAATACGCGCGATATGTGCAAGGGCCGTCAACTGCCGGTGCTATATCACTCCAAGGCGGGGAATATTTTCACGATCTCTGGGAATTTGGCGACGCAATTTCCGCAGGCCGTCGGCTGGGCCATGGCGGCGGCGATCAAGGGGGAGGACCATCTGGCGGCAAGTTGGATCGGCGAAGGGGCGAGCGCGGAGGCGGATTTTCACTATGCGCTGCTGTTTGCTTCCGTCTACCAGGCGCCGGTCATTCTCAACGTGGTGAACAACCAGTGGGCGATATCGACCTTTCAAGGCTATGCCGGCGGGGAGCAGCGATCCTTTGCCGCGCGCGGCCCCGGCTACGGCATTGCCGGCATCCGCGTGGACGGCAATGACTTTCTGGCGGTGTATGCGGTGACGCAGTGGGCGGCGCTGCGGGCGCGCACCGGCGCCGGGCCGACCTTGATCGAGCTGGTGACGTATCGCGCTTCCGCCCATTCCACCAGCGACGACCCGGCCCGCTATCGCGCCAAAGACGATCAGGAACACTGGCCGCTCGGTGATCCGATCGAGCGACTCAAGCGGCATCTGATCAAACTCGGCGAATGGTCCGAAGAGAGACATCGCGCGCTCATCAGCGAACTCGAGGCGCTGGTCGGCGCGAGTTGGCAGGAGGCGGTGACCTACGGCACTCTGAACGAGGGACCGAAGCTCGATCCGGATCTGATGTTCGAGGACGTATTCAAGGAAATGCCGCAGCACTTGCAGCGCCAGCGCGTCTTGATGCGCATGGAACGGAGCTAGCCCGTGGCCAGCATGAACATGATCCAGGCGCTCAACTCCGCCATGGACATCATGCTCGGGCGCGACCCGTCGGTGGTGCTGATGGGCGAGGACATCGGGTATTTCGGTGGAGTGTTCCGCACCACCGAAGGTCTGCAGCGCAAGTACGGCGAACATCGAGTGCTCGATACGCCGATCGCCGAGGGCGGGATCATTGCCGCCGCCATCGGGATGGGCGTGAACGGTCTGCGGCCGGTCGCAGAAATTCAATTCGCCGACTATATCTATCCGGGGTTCGATCAAATCGTGAGCGAATTGGCCCGGCTGCGTTATCGCAGCGCCGGCGAATTCTTTGCGCCGGTGACCATACGCACGCCGTGCGGCGGCGGCATTCGGGGCGGTCAGACGCATTCGCAAAGTCCGGAGGGGATTTTCACGCACGTGAGCGGACTCAAGGTGGTCATGCCCTCGAATCCTCGCGACGCCAAGGGCTTGCTGATCACCTCGATCGAGGATGACGATCCGGTGGTGTTTTTCGAGCCGAAGCGTCTGTACAACGGTCCTTTCGACGGCGACCCGACCAAGCCCGCGGTGCCGTGGAGCGCTCATCCGAAAGGGCAGGTCGACGAAGGCTATTACACCGTACCGCTGGGCTCGGCTGATGTGGTGCGCAGCGGCTCGCAGGTGACCATCATCACGTACGGCACCATGGTGTTCGTCGCCTTGGCGGCGGCGGCGGCGCTCAAGGTGGACGCGGAGATCGTCGATTTGCGCTCGCTCGTACCGCTCGACGTCGACACGATCTGCAGTTCGGTGAAGAAGACCGGCCGCTGCGTGGTGGCGCACGAGGCCACGCGCTTTTCGGGATTCGGGGCCGAGATCGTGTCGGTGGTGCAGGAGGAGTGCTTCTGGGACCTGGAGGCGCCGATCCAACGCGTGACCGGATGGGATACGCCCTATCCGCATGCCTTCGAGTGGGAGTATTTTCCGGGTCAGTCGCGAGTCGCATCGGCCGTCAAGGCCGTCATGGAGCCGACATGAGCCAGTTCGTTTTCAAGATGCCGGATCTGGGCGAGGGCACGGTCGAGGCCGAGATCGTCGCCTGGCACACGCAACCGGGCGCCGTCGTCACCGAGGATCAAGTCATTGTCGAGGTCATGACCGACAAGGCGGCCGTCGAGGTTCCCGCGCCGGTCAGCGGACGCGTGCTCTCGGTCACCGGAGCCCCCGGCGACAAAGTCGCCGTGGGTTCGCCCCTGATCGTGTTCGAGACCGATGCGGCCCCGGCGCCCGCGACCGCTGCAGCATCCGTGACCGCCCCAGCAGCGGTATCTGCCGCGCTCAAGGCGCCGGCGGCGGCCGCTGAAGATCTCCCCGGAACTCCGATCGAGGCGGGACGCGCAGGTCGGGTCATGACCTCTCCCGCCAATCGGCGCCGGGCTCGGGAAGCCGGGATCGACTTGTCGAGCGTCGCGGGTTCGGGTCCCGGAGGGCGCATCTTGCGCAGCGATCTCAATTCGACCGGGGTCGGTGCGGCCGTGAGCCAAGCCGCAAATGTTGCGCCCACGGCCGCGGCAACCTCGGAAATCAAAGTGATCGGGGTACGCCGATTGATTGCCGAACGCATGAGCGCGGCCAAAAGGGACATTCCGCATTTCGCCTACGTGGAGGAAGTGGACGTCACGGAACTCGAGGCCTTGCGTGCGCAAATGAACGCCAAGTTGGTCAAGGGCGAGCCCGGACTCACGTATCTGCCTCTGGTCATTTCGGCCCTGGTGCGGGTGCTTGAATCGTTTCCCCAGTGCAATGTGCTCTACGATGCGGCGCGCGGCGTGTTGGTCCGGCATCGCGCCGTGCATGTCGGCATCGCGACGCAGACGCCGGATGGGCTCAAAGTCCCGGTTTTGCGCAATGCCCAGGCCTTGGGTTTGTGGGAGATCGCCGCGGAGGCCCGCCGTGTGTCCGAACGAGCGCGCTCTAACAAGGCGACGCGCGACGAACTGGTCGGCTCCACGATAACGATCACGAGCCTTGGCAAGCTCGGCGGCATCGCCTCGACGCCGGTCATCAATGCCCCGGAAGTCGCCATCGTGGGTCTCAACAAGGCCGTAGACAGGCCGGTCGTCCACCAGGGTGCGATAGCGGTTCGTCGCATCATGAATTTATCGTCGTCATTCGATCATCGCTTCGTGGACGGCTATGATGCAGCGGCGATGATTCAAGCCTTGAAAGAGCTGCTCGAGCATCCGGCGATGATCTTCATACTCAAGGCGAAGTCCCCATGACCGCACCTACCAAACGACCCGCGTTCGGCACCCTGTTGACCTCTCACATGGCCGTTGCCGCTTACAAGGAAGGTCGCTGGTGCGAGGCCGAGATCAAGCCGGTGGCGCCGATCGAACTGTCTCCGGCAGCGCATGTGCTGCACTATGCGAGCACCTGCTTCGAGGGTTTCAAGGCCTTTCGGCATGCGGACGGCTCCATCCACGTCTTTCGCATGGATCGGCACATCCAACGCATGCGTCAGAGCGCCCGCCAACTGGTGCTTCCCGAGCCGGAGGCAGCGCAGCTCGCGCAGATGGTGCGCAGCGTGATCGAGCGCTGCCGCGACGTCGTGCCGGAGGCGCCCGGCGCTCTGTACCTGCGGCCGATATTGATCGGCACCACGGCAAATATCGGCGCGGCCGCGACGCCGACCAGCGAGGCCTTACTGATGGTGCTTGCGAGCCCGGTTTGGGATTACTTTGCCGGCGGTATGAAGCCGCTGCGCATCCTGGTCGACGATGAGCACACGCGCTCGGCGGCGCAAATGGGCATGGTGAAGACCGGCGGCAACTATGCCGCGGCGCTCGGCCCCACCTTGAGCGCGCGGGCAAAATTCCAGGTCGATCAAGTGCTGTTTTGCCCAGGCGGAGAGGTGCAGGAAACCGGCGCCGCCAACTTCCTGCTGATCCGCGACGGCGCGCTCTTGACGCGCGGCCTGGACAGCACGTTTTTGCACGGCATAACGCGTGATTCCCTATTAACGCTCGCGCGCGACCGAGGCTTTGCGGTGTCGGAGCGGGTGTTCGACGTGGGGGAAATGCTCGAATGGGTGAAATCCGGAGAAGCGGCGCTGTCGGGAACGGCGGCGGTACTCGCCGGAGTGGGCACCTTGATTTATCGCGGCGCTGAACACCGGGTCGCAAGCGGCGAGGTGGGTCCGCTCACCCGGGCGCTTCGAACCGCATTGGTCGCCATTCAACACGGAGAGGCGCCCGACAGCCACGGCTGGCTAGAGCGGGTGTGAGCGCCCCGTCACGCGGCGCGCCGGGAGGGGCTCCTAGTATTCCTCGCGATCCTCGTCGTCGTCGTCGTCCAAATCCTCATCATCCTCATCGTCTTCGTCGTCCCAATCATCTTCGTCTTCGTCCTCGGCATCTTTTTCAGCCTTGGAGCCCGACCAGCCCTCGGGTTCCTCACCGAGCTCTAGATCGAGTTCAGCCCAGCCGTCGACGTCCAATTCCTCGATATCACCGTCCAGATGCTGAATCTCGACGATTTCTCGGTCTTCATCCACTTTGAGCACCTGGAAGGTTTCGTCATTTTCCAGGTCATCGTACCACTGCCCGACGGTCGGTTCGTACTCTCTGCCCACGTAAGATCGTCCTTTCTTGACTGGTGTGCTGCTGTCGAGCCGAATATTAGGGGAGGCCGCTGCGCTAAGTAAATGGCAATATTGCATACACATGAACATTGCTGACCGCAGAGTCCTTGCCCGACGCCTGGCCGACGCCAACCGAATCGTCGTCAAGGTGGGGTCTGCGTTGCTGGTCGACGCGGACAAGGGACGCCTCAATCGTGCCTGGTTGGAAAGCTTCGCGGCGGACGTGGCGCACCTGCGCAAGCGCGGCCAAGAGGTCATTGTGGTTTCCTCGGGCGCCATTGCCCTTGGCCGCCGGCAGCTAGGCTTGAGCGCCGGCAAACTCAAGCTCGAGGAAAGTCAGGCGGCCGCGGCGGTGGGTCAAATTCGCCTCGCGCACGCCTACAAGGAGCTGCTGGATGCCCACGAACTCACCGTGGCGCAAATTCTCCTCACCTTGGGCGATACCGAGCAGCGCCGCCGCTACTTGAATGCGCGCGGTACGCTCAATACGCTGCTGTCCCTAGGCGCGATACCGGTGATCAACGAAAACGACACGGTGGCGACCGCCGAGATCCGTTACGGCGACAACGACCGGCTGGCCGCGCGCGTGGCACAAATGGCGGGCGCCGATTGTCTGGTGCTGTTGTCGGACATCGACGGGCTGTACACGGCAAACCCCGCTGAGCACAGGGAAGCCGAATTCATCCCCCGTGTACTCAAGATCACCCCCGAAATCGAAGCGATGGCGGGCGGGGTCAGCAGCGACATGGGTTCCGGCGGCATGCAGACAAAAATTGCCGCCGCCAAAATTGCCGTGGGGGCGGGATGTCACATGTGCATCGCCAAAGGAGCGCTGCAGCATCCGCTGAGGCGCATCGAAGAGGGCGCACGCTGCACGTGGTTCGTGCCGATCTCGACGCCGATGGCCACCCGCAAGCAGTGGATCGCCGGGACGTTGAAGCCGGCCGGCGCGATCGCGGTTGACGACGGCGCGGTGCGCGCCCTGCTGCAGGGTAAGAGCTTATTGCCGGCCGGCGTGACGCGCGCCGTTGGACGCTTCGAACGGGGCGATACGGTCAGCATCATCGGACCCGACGGGATGGAGGTGGCGCGCGGCATTTGCGCCTATTCGGACAGTGATACGGCACGCATCATCGGCCGTCAGTCGGCCGAGATTGAAAAGACCCTGGGGTATCGAGGCCGCGATGAAATCGTGCACCGCGACGACTTGGTATTGCTGAGGGATTCGTGATGGTGGCGCATATCATGCGCGCGATCGGCCGTGCGGCACGGGACGCCGCTTCGCGGCTCGAATTGGCCTCGAGCGACCAAAAGAATCGCGCGCTTAAGGCCGCGGCCGCCGCTTTGCGGGCGAGCAGCCGCGGGATACTGGCGGCGAACGAGCTCGACATGCGGGAGGCGGCGAGCCACGGCGCCGCGGGCGCAATGCTCGACCGGCTGCGTCTGGACGAAAAGCGCATCGAGACCATGGCCCGCGGGCTGGAGAGCATCGCGCAACTGCCCGATCCGATCGGCACCGTGCTCGCCGAATGGACGCGGCCCAACGGCATGGTCATACAGAGGCGCCGGGTGCCGCTCGGCGTGATCGGCATCATTTACGAAAGCCGCCCGAACGTCACCGCCGATGCCGGCGCGCTGTGCCTGAAATCGGGCAACGCCGTGATTCTGCGCGGCGGCTCGGAAAGCATGCATTCCAATGCGGCGATTCACTCCTGTTTGGACCAGGGATTGAAGAGCGCCGGTCTGCCGGGCGCCTGCATACAATTGGTGCCCACCGCCGACCGGGCGGCCGTCGGCTACATGCTGGCGGAGATGGCCGAGGACATCGATGTGATCGTGCCCCGCGGCGGCAAGAGCCTGATCGCGCGGGTGCGCAAGGAAGCGCGCGTACCGGTGATCGGGCATCTCGAGGGCGTCTGTCACGTGTACGTCGACCGCAGCGCGAATCTCCAGATGGCGCTGGAGATCGTGCTGAACGCGAAGATGCGCCGTACCGGCATCTGCGGCGCGGCGGAGACCTTGCTGGTGGACCGCGGTTGCGCGCACACGCACCTGCGTCCGCTGATCGAGATGCTGCTCGAGGCGGGCTGCCAGGTTCGCGGCGATGAATCGACGGCGCGTTGCGTCGTGCGCGTAAAGCCCGCAACCGAGCAGGACTGGTACACGGAATATCTCGACGCCATCATCGCGGTGCGCGTGGTCGATGATGCGGATGCGGCGATGGCGCACATCCGCAAGTACGGCTCGCAACACACCGATTGCATCATCGCCGACGATCACGCGGTCGCGGAGAGGTTCCTGACCGAGGTCGACAGCGCGATCGTGCTGCACAACGCGTCGACGCAGTTCGCCGACGGCGGCGAGTTCGGCATGGGCGCCGAGATCGGCATCAGCACCGATAAGTTTCACGCGCGCGGTCCGGTCGGCGTCGAGCAATTGACGAGCTACAAATACCTGGTGCGCGGCAGTGGGCAGATACGAGACTAGTTCCGCCGACGACCGGCCGAGGACTACAGCATTTCCTCCCACGAGCGACTCAAGCGGATGGCGCAGGTGATCACACCGACCATGCTGTAGGTCTGCGGAAAATTACCCCATTGTTCGCCGCTTACCGGATCGATGTCCTCGGACAACAGCCCCGCACTGTTTCGCCGACGCAGCAGGCTCTCGAATATCTCGCGCGCCCGATCCAAGCGGCCGACGGCGGCGAGCGCATTGACGTACCAAAATGAACACATGGTGAAGGTATTCGCGGGGACGCCGAAGTCATCCGCATGCCGGTAGCGATACACGAGATCGCCGCGCACGAGAGTCCGCTCGATGGCATCGAGTGTGGACACGAAGCGCGGATTGGTCGCTTCGATGAACCCTAAGTCCGGCAGCAGCAGTGCGGTGGCATCGAGATCTTCACCGTCGAAGGCGCTGACGAATGTTTGATTGCCCGGACTCCAGGCGCGCGCCAGGATTTGTGCGCGCATGGACTCGGCAGCGGCTCGCCAAAATGCGGCTCGGTCGTCGATTTTCAGCTGCGCGGCGATTCGCGCCAGCCGGTCGCAGGCGGCCCAGCACATCACGGCCGAGAAGGTGTGCACTCGCTCGATTCCGCGAAATTCCCAGGGGCCCGCATCGGGCGTCCCGAATGTCTTCATTGCGCGCTCGCCCAGCACCTCTGCGCGAGCAAACATCGCGGCATCGCCGGGATTCGTCAGGCGCTGATCGAAAAATAACTGCCGCGCTGCGAGTACCACCGCGCCGTACACATCGTGCTGGATTTGCCCGAAGGCCAGATTGCCTACGCGCACCGGTCCCATGCCGCGATAACCGTCCAGCGTTTCAATGACGCGCTCTTCGATGTGCGCCTCGCCGATGATGCCGTAGAGCGGCTGCAGATCCCCTCCGGGATTGCGCGCAACGATGTTGTCGAGATACCGCAGGTAACCTTCCATGGTGTTGGTGGCGCCCAGATGATTGAGCGCGAGAATCACGAAAAAGCTGTCGCGCAGCCAGCAGAAGCGGTAGTCCCAATTGCGCACGCTGCCGGCCATTTCCGGAATCGACGTGGTCAAGGCGGCGAGCACGGCGCCCGTGTCTTCGTAAGTGCACAATTTCAAGGTAATTGCGGAGCGGATCACCGCCTCCTGCCAATCGAAGGGCACGGCCAAACCGCGAATCCATTCGTGCCAGTAGGTGCGCGTTTCCTCAAGCCAGGACCTCGCCAGGTTGAGAGGCGTCTCCTCGATGGTTTCGTCCGGTGCGAGGATGAATGCGAGCGGGGTGCCCAGCACGAAGGCGCTCTCGTCGAGCAGAGGAGACAGCGAACTATTGGTGGTGACGCGGTAGTTGAGCGCCGCTGACAAGAAACGAATGTGATGGCTGCCGGCGACGCGCTGCGGATCATCCGCCCCGTTGTCGCACCGCGGCCGCAGTCGCACATTGACGATCGGCCGACCCTTGATCGGCTCGATCAGGCGCACCAAAGCCATGGGTCTGAAATTGCGGCCACGCGTACGAAAGCGCGGACAGAAGTCGGTGATCTTGAGCGAGTTGCCGTGCGCGTCGGTGAGGGTGGTCTCCACGATGGCGGTGTTGCGCATGTACCGGCGCTTCGCCTGGGTCATATCGCGCAAATCGACCGCGAACACACCGCTGACGGAGCCGCCGCCATCGCGCCGCAGCAACGCGCAAAACACCGGATCCGCATCCGGTTTGGGCAGACACATCCACACGATTCGGCCGCGACAGTCGATCAATGCGGCAACCTGGCAATTGCCGATGACCGCGAGATCCAAGTCGGAGACCGTGCTCATTCGCCGCGTGAATCATGCAGTGCGGCGATGCCCCGCAACCAACGGCGCACGGCGGCGGAGTCGTCGACGCGATATTGTCCCTGCACGCGATCGCCGACCGCGATCGAGACCCCCCCCTGGCCTTCGGCCACGCGAAAGCCTCCCTGGTCGGTGAGGTCGTCGCCGACGAATACCGGCCGCCGGCCCGAGAACGGCGGCTCGTTCATAAATTCCTTGACGGCGGCTCCCTTGTTGAAGCCGCGCGGCATTACCTCCAAGACCATGTTGCCTTCTTGGATGTGAAAGGAGCTGCCGAGCGGTGCGGCGATGGCGTTAAGCGACTCGCGAATACTCGCTTCGTGGCGAGGCGCCATGCGAAAGTGCACCGCGATGGTGCGGCCTTTGTCCTCGACGAAGGTGCCCCGATGAGCCGAGGCGAGCGCTTGTACCGCCACACGTACCCGGTCGAGCCGGGTATCAACGAAGTTCGCGCCCTGCATTCCGCCCGACGCCTTGCGCCGCTCGACGCCGTGCAGTCCCGCCGCCGGCAGCCGCAGAGGATCGAATAGTGCGTCGAGGTATTCGATGCTGCGACCGCTCACCAATGCGATAGCGCCGTCCAACCGTTCCATCAATATGCCTAACAAATTCTTGAGTTCCTGATCCGCAAAGGTCTCTAGAGGCGAGTCGGTCATTTCGATCAGAGTTCCGTCGACATCCAAAAATAAACACCAATCAAGGGAGGGCGAAGGCGGCGGTATTTGCATCATATGCAAGCATAGCCTACAAGGTCACATAGCTTATAGTGTCGCCGCCGCCAATGCTTCGCAAGCGCCGGTTCGAATGTAAGCCTTACAGGAGGCCGCACAGGGCGAAAGCCGGGACTGGTGGACGGAATGTATGTATCTTGTCTGCACCACCGGACAAGCCAGCACTTCCAACGGACGCGCGATGTTTCGCTCGATAATGTTACGTCTCGTATTGCCGATCGCGTTCGCCTCGTGCGTGGTCGCGTATGTCGGCCTGCCCTACATCGAACGGCTGTTGGCGGAGTGGTTTCGATCGGACGTCGAATTGCGCGCGCAGCTGGTGATGCATTCGATGGAGGAGTCGATCACCGATTTGGTGGAGAACGGCAACGCGGCGCGGCTGAAAAGCTACCTCGCGAAGATAACCGCCGACCAGCGCCTGCTTGCCGTCCTGGTGTGCCGTACCGACGGTTCGACGATCTACAAGACCGAGCACACGCCCACGACGATTTCTTGCGACTCCGAGGCAGATGCGAAGGGCGCCGCGACGCAGGTCGTGCAATTGCCGTCCGGCTCCGTGCAAGTGTCGCGCTTCGATTTCGCCACCGCCCAGCCTACGCCGTTTCGCGTGCTCATGCTGCATGATTTGAGCTTCGCCGATCGCAGGCAACGAACCGCGAGGGATTTCGTGCTCGTGTTCGTTGCGATTTCGGTGCTGCTGCTGGCGCTGCTGTTCGTGCTGGTGGCCTGGCTGCAGCTGCGCCGCTGGATCAAGATGCTGATCGGCGACATTCGCGGCAAGCGATATCTCGACGATGCCGAATCGCCACGCTCCTCGATGCCGATACTGTCGCAAGTGCGCCAGGTGCTGGCCGAGGCCGAGGAGTCGCAGCGCTTGGAGATCGACTTTCACGAGAACTGGACCCCGCAGGCGCTGCGGAAAGTGGTGCACGATTATCTGCATTCGTCACAGGTCATCATCGTGTCGAATCGCGAACCTTATATCCACAATTTCGACCAGCAACGGCATCCGGTGGCGCAAGTTCCCGCGAGCGGCATGGTGACGGCGCTCGAGCCGATCATGCGCGCGTGTTCGGGGGTCTGGGTGGCGCACGGTGCGGGCGCCGCGGATCGCGTGACCGTGGATCGCTACGATCAAATCAGGGTGCCGCCCGACAATCCGTCTTATACGCTGCGGCGCGTGTGGCTGACGAACGAGCAGGAGCAGGGGTACTACTACGGCTTTTCGAACGAAGGCCTGTGGCCCTTATGCCATTTGGCTTATGTTCGGCCGGCGTTTCGGGCCAGCGACTGGCATGCCTACGAAGAGGTGAATGCGAAGTTCGCCGAGGTGGTGGCCGCGGAATCCACCACCGACAGTCCGGTGGTGCTGATCCAGGACTTTCACTTCGCATTGTTGCCGCAGCTCATTCGCGCGAAAATTCCCAAGGCCACTATCGCGCTGTTTTGGCACATCCCGTGGCCGAATGCGGAGACATTCGGCGTGTGTCCATGGAAGCGCGAGATGTTGCTGCACATGCTGTCGGCCGACATCCTGGGGTTTCACACGCGCTACCATTGTCAGAATTTCCTGGATTCCGTAGACCGCTTCGTGGAATGCCAAATCGATCATGAGCACATGACCGTCACGCTGAAAGGGCACGTGTGCCGCGTAGCTCCCTACCCGATATCGATCGAGTGGCCGCCGCGCTGGCTGCAGGATATTCCGGACATCGCCACCTGCCGCGCGTCGGTGCGCGAGCGGTATGGCATCGGCGCCGGGGTCACCGTGGGCCTCGGCGTCGAACGCTGGGACTTCACCAAGGGCATCCTCGAGCGATTCCAGGCGTTGGAGGCATTGCTGGACAAGAACCCGCGGCAGCGCGGGCGCATCTGCTTGTTGCAGATCGCGGCGCCATCGCGCAGTCAATTGCCGGCATACCAGGCTTTGCAGAAGCAAACGTACAGCGAAGTCGAGCGGATCAACGCGAAGTTCGCGGAGGGTGATTGGCATCCGATCATTCTAGTCGACGAGCATCAGGAGCCGCAGCGCGTGTTCGAGCTGTACCGAGCGGCGGATTTCTGCATGGTGAACAGTTTGCACGACGGCATGAATTTGGTGGCCAAGGAGTTCGTGGCCGCGCGCGACGACGACGACGGTGTGCTGATACTCAGTACCTTCGCGGGTGCGTCCCGGGAATTGACCGAGGCGGTGCTGATCAATCCGTTCGACGTGAACGAAACCGCCGAAGCTATGTTGATCGCGATGCGCATGGGCCGCGAAGAACGGCGCAATCGGATGAGTCTGATGCGCCAGACCGTCAAGGAGAGAAACGTGTACCGGTGGGCGGGACGCATGCTGATGGATGCCGCGCATATACGCCAGCGGCAGAGCCTGCCGCTAGCGACGCGTCGTCACGGCGCGTCGGCGAGCTAAGTCGGTCCTTTCAAGAGCGCGGGTGCTCGATTGCGAACATGCGCAGGCGCTCGGCGGCGGCTTTGAGCGTTTCGTCGCGTTTCGCGATGCACAGGCGCAGAAGCGTCATGGTTGGAGCCGCGGCGTAGAACGGCGATAGCGGAATGGTCGCGATCTTCGCTTCGCGCATCAGCCGGTCCGCGAAGTCGAGATCGTTGGCGCGGCTAAGCGCGCCGTAATCGACCAGCAGGAAATAAGTTCCCGCCGCGCGCAACGGCTCGAATCCCGAGCCACGCAGCAGCCCCGCGAGCAGATCGCGCTTGGCCTCGAAAAACGCCGACAGGCCGATCCAGGCGTCGGGGAAGTGCTCCAGGTAGCGGGCAATCGCATATTGCAGCGGCGCGGCGATGCTGAAGGTGTTGAACTGATGGATCTTGCGCAACTCCGCCGTTAGCTTCGGCGGCGCTACACAGTACCCCACGCGCCAGCCGGTGGCATGCAGAGTCTTGCCGAATGAAAAGACCGCGAAGCTGCGTTCGCGCAATTCCGCGTGCGATAGGACCGAGGCGTGAGATCTGCCGTCGAACAGCACGTTCTCGTACACCTCGTCGGCCAGGATGCTGATGGGCCGGTCGCGAACCAGCGCCGCGAGGGCGTCGAGATCGGCGCGCTCCGCGACCGTGCAGCTCGGGTTTTGCGGACTGTTGACGATGATCAGGCGGGTGCGCTCAGTGAGATGCCGACGCACGCGCTCCCAGTCGTAGCGAAACTCAAGCGGCGCCATCGGGATTCGGATGCAGCGGCCGCCCGCCAAGCGGACCGCGGGCTCGTAGGCATCGTACGCCGGATCGAAGATGATGGCCTCATCGCCGCGGCCGATCACGGCTTGAATCGAATCGTACAAGGCCTCGGTGCCGCCGCAGGTGACGGTGATTTCCGCCCGCGGGTCGACTTGGACGGCGTAGCTCGCATGGATCTTTCGCGCAATCTGCTCGCGCAGCTCGATCGCGCCCTCCATCGGAGCGTATTGATTTCGCCCTTCCGCGATGGTTTCGATGAGCGACTGGCCGAGGCGCGGATCGATGGGATAGTCCGGAAATCCTTGTCCGATGTTCAGTGCGCCTTCCTCGTGCGCACGGCGCGACATCAACGTGAATATGGTGGTGCCGACATCCGGCAATTTGCTTTGGAATCGCACGCTACCGATCACCCGGCGCCAGCGCCTGCAGGCCGCCGGCAAGCGAATGCACGCGGAGTCCGGATTGGCGCAGCGCGCGGGCGGCGGCGAGGCTGCGCTTGCCCGATGCGCAAATAAAAAGGTACTCGACCCCGGGGCTCAACAGCTTGGGGTTGGCGAGCAGCGCGGGCATGGGGATGTGCCTGGCAGCGGTGGGCGCCGCGGCGAATTCCTCGGCCGAGCGGATATCGATCAATTCGAGCCGGTGCTGTGCCGCGGCGCCGAGCGAGGCGAAGCGCATCTCGATGGCGGCATCTTCGGGGGGCAGTTCACGAATGAGCGCGCAGCGCGGTGCGATGCACTCGGGGCGGCGCGGCGCCTGGATTTTGACGCTGGAAAAATTCATGAAATCCAACAACAAGAGCTCGCTCTCGAGCTGGCCCGGCATGCCCAATAGGATTTTGAGCGTCAACAACGCCTGCAGCGCGCCGAAGGTGCCCGGCACCGGCCCGAGCACGCCCGCTTCGGCGCAGTTGCCGACCACGCCGTCGGCCGTCGCATCCGGCCACACGCAGCGCAGACAGGCATGCCTCGGCTCTGGTTTGTAGACCTGCAGTTGGCCTTCGTATTGATAGACGCTTGCGAACACGGCCGGCCGCTGCGCGAGCACCGCCGCATCGTTGATCAGAAACTTGGTGCGGAAATTGTCGCTGCAGTCGACGACGATGTCGTGGGCGCGAATCATATCGAGCGCGTTGTCGGCCGTGAGACGCGCGGCATGAGTTTCAACCCGCACGCTGGGATTTTGCTTCGCGACCGCACTCGCGGCCAATTGGACCTTCATTTCGCCGACCCGATCCCGCGCATATATCGGTTGTCGATGCAGATTGCTGGCGTGTAGAGTATCGGCGTCGACCAATCCCAAAAATCCGACACCGGCGCCCGCCAGGTACTGCAACACGGGGCTGCCCAGGCCGCCGACTCCCACGATCAGAACGCGGCTGCGCGCAAATTTGGCCTGGCCGGCCGGACCCACTTCCTTGAGAAGTACTTGCCGTGAATAGTCGGGCTGCATCGGAGCCGCTACACCGCAGCCTCGTGCCCGTGGGAATGCGACGGCGAGGCCGCACAGCGCTCGCAGTTCACCCAGCCCGAGTCGCCGTTCCGATAGTGTTCCTTCTTCCAGATGGGGACCCGATGTTTAACCTCATCGATGATGAACCGACAGGCATCGAAGGCTTCGCCGCGATGCACCGAGCTCACGCCCACCCATACCGCCATGTCGGTCAAATCCAACGAGCCCACGCGGTGCATGCACAAGGCGCGTCTGATCGGAAAGCGATTTTGGGCTTCTGCAAGTATGCGTTCGCCTTCCTTCACCGCCAATTCTTCGAAAGCCTCGTATTCCAACCGAGTGACCTCCTGTCCCTCGTTGTGATCGCGTACCCAGCCCTCGAAGCTCACATAGCCGCCGGCGCCGGGATCGAGCAACTCGAGCCGCGCCGCAGCCGTATCGATGGCCGAGTGTGCGAAACGAAAGCGCATCAGCCGCCCGCCACCGGCGGTATGAACACTACGGCATCGCCGGAGACCAATTTACGCGACCAGGAGGAGAATTCGCTGTTGACGGCCACTTTCAACTGTTCACGCGACAAGGTGAAGCCATAGCGCGCCTGCAACTCCGAGTACAGATCGGCCGCGGTGGCCGCTTCAGTTTCGACCGTTTCCTCGGAGCGGCCTGCCTGCTCGCGCATCAGGGCGTAATACTGAATTTTGAGCTGCATGGGATTGGCCTCGGCACCGGAGTCGAGCAACCGCAGGGCATGCGCGTATTCCTCGGGCGTGTTGACGTTATCGAGTGCCTGTCGATCCAGGGGTTCAAGAATTTTCACGGCGCGATGCATCAAAAACTTGCGCGGACAGCTGCCGCCTCCTGCCTGGTATGCGGCTAGCTCGTTCGCGGCCCTCGGCTCCCACACGGCGCACAGAGGCTCGGGCAGGCCGTCGTGTGCGCTGCGATACGCGGTGGCCATGAGGCTTGGGTCGCGTTCGGCCAACAGATAGCTAAGCGCGGCGTCGCTCAAGAACGGTAAATCGCAGGCGAGCACCAGCCACGCGGCGTTCGGATGTGCCGCGAGCGCCGAACGAACGCCGACGATGGGGCCGCCGCCCGCGACGGAATCGATGATCAGCGGCCGGCGCGCGCGCACCGGATCCGTGTCCTGGCCGGCGCGGACCGAGACGAACACGCGGCCCACGTGCCGGCCTGCGAGCGCGCAGGCGCGATCGAGCTGGCTCTCGCCTTGATACAGGAGCGCCGCCTTATCGCGCTTCATGCGCGAGCTCGAACCCCCGGCGAGAATCAGTCCGAACACGGGGGTGCGCGCGGGTATTGCCGCGGGCCCGGTCAACGCGCGGCCTCGCGCAGGTAATCACTCTTGCCGCCGGCCTTGGAGAGCAAGCGAACCTCGCTGATCACGATATCGTGCGATAAGGCCTTGCACATATCGTATACGGTAAGCGCAGCCACGCTGGCGCCGGTGAGCGCCTCCATCTCAACGCCGGTTTTGTGATGCACGCTCACCGTGCAGCGAATCACCGCGGCATCGCCCTCCAACTCGATGGCGATGCGGCAACTCTCCAAGCCGAGCGGGTGACAAAACGGAATCAACTCGTGGGTGCGCTTGGCGCCCATGACTCCCGCCACGATGGCGGTATCGAATATCGGCCCCTTGGCCGAGCGCAGACCGCTCTCGCGCAGCGCCGCGGCGACACTCGAGGGAAACAGCACACGCGCCTCGGCGATTGCGGTTCGCTCGCTGACCGTCTTGTCGCCGACGTCGACCATGGTGGGGCGCCGCTCGGCATCCAGATGTGAAAACGTCATGATGTTCAGCCGCCGATGTAGTACATCTCGATCTTCTGCTCCGCGGGATTGCGGGCTTGCCGCAGCTCATCACGCTGCTCGCTGTAGCGATCGGTGCGTTCGAGCCAGGTGCCGCGGATCATTTGCAGCAAGTCGGCATCGGTCGCGCCGCTGCGCAGCGCGTCGCGTAAATTGAGTCCGTGGGTCGCGAACAGGCAGGTATAGAACTTGCCTTCGGAGGACAAGCGCGCCCGGCTGCAGGTTCCGCAGAAGGGTTGCGACACCGAGGAAATGAATCCCACTTCGCCCATGCCGTCGTCGAAGCGCCAGCGCTGCGCCACCTCGCCGCGGTAATTCTCGGCGATCGGGTGCATCGGCCAGCGCGCTTTGATGCGCGCGACAAGCTCGCGCGACGGGACCACGGTATCCGGACGCCACTCATTGCGGTTGCCGACGTCCATGAACTCGATGAACCGCACGATCACGGGCATCCCGCGAAACCGTTCCAGAAGATCGAGCGTTCCATGATCGTTGATGCCGCGCTCGATGACCGCGTTGATCTTCACCGGCGAGAGTCCGGCGGCGATCGCGGCATCGATGCCGTGCAAGACCTGTTCGAGCGCACCGAATCCGCCGCTCATGCGGGCGAAGATGTCCTTATCGAGCGTGTCCAAGCTCACGGTGACCCGCCTCAAGCCGTTGGCGTGCAAGTCGACCGCGTGCTGCGCGAGCAGCACGCCGTTGGTGGTGAGCGCGATGTCCTCGATTTCCGGTATGCCGGTCAGGTCGCCGATCAGATCGGCCAGATTCGCGCGCAACAACGGCTCGCCGCCGGTGAGACGGAGCTTGCGCACCCCAAGGCTGCCGAACAGCCGTGCGAGACGCACGATCTCATCGAATGACAGGCGTTCCTGCGACTTCAAGAACCGGTAGTGCTCGTGGAATTGCTCCTTCGGCATGCAGTAGGGGCAACGGAAATTGCATCGATCCATCACGGAAATGCGCAAATCGTGCAGCGGCCGCCCGAGGCGATCGACGGGATTACCGGCGCCCAAAATGTCGCGGACGTTGGATGCTTGTTGCATGTTTCTCAGCTCACCAGCGATACATGCTGGTGACGAAGCCCTTCGGGTAGGTATTCGGGCCGGGGGGAAGCTCGACGAAGCCGTCGGTGCCGGCCAGGCTCAAAAAATCTCCCGAGCCGTTCGGCGGTCGCGGTGTGGCCCAGGGGCGCCCCCAGTCGTCATGCTCGACGGCGACGGGGAGGAAATACGTGAGCGGCGGCTGGAACGTGACCGGAGCCGCCAAGGCCAGGCGTTCGGGCGCGGTGCGGCACGTGCCCATGGCTTCGGCAATCGCGGGAATCACGTACCGGATGAGGCACACCAAGGTTGAAACGGGGTTGCCCGGCAATCCGAACACCGATTGCCCCTGCGGGCCGATTCCAAACCACATGGGTTTTCCCGGACGCTGCGCAATGTTGTGAAAAATTTGCTGCACCCCCAGCTGCGCCAGCACCTTGGGCACGAGATCGAATCGGCCCACCGATACGCCGCCGCTCAGGATCACGACTTCATGGGTGGTCAGATGCAGGGCCAACCGCTCGTGCAGCAGATCTTCGTCATCCGGTACATGGTCATCGCCCACGCGACCGAAGCCGCGCGTGCGCAACGCCGCGGAGACCGCATAGGCATTGGAGCGGCGCACCTGGTATTCGGCGATCGGATCCCCGGGCTCGACCAATTCATCGCCCGTGGAGACGATCATGATCGCCGGCTGGCTGCTCACTCGTACCCGCGCCATGCCGGCCGACGCGGCGACGGCGATTTCCGGCGCGCGCAATAACGTGCCGGTCTTGAGGAGCAGGGTCCCTTGGCGGCTGTCGCTGCCGCGGCGGTGCACATTGTGATAGGGAGTCGAAACCGCCGTCGATTTCAGCGACGCGATGCCATCCTCGACCTGATACTGCTCGATCGGCACCACGCAATCGCTGTCGAGCGGCAGGATGGCGCCGGTCATCACTTCGATGGCGTCATCTCGGATTAGCCTGATCGCCGGCGAACCGGCCGGTTGGGTGGCTTGGATGCGAAAGCGGCGCACGCCGCGGCGCAGCGACTCGCTATCAACCGCTATCCCATCCATCGTGACGCGATCGAAGGGCGGCTGATCTCGCTCGGCGTATATATTTTCCCGCAGTGTCCCCCCGATACACTGCGTCAGCGGCAGTGATTCGATGGGTAGACACGTCAGCCGAGAGTTGATCGCCTCTTCGGCCAGACGCGGTGTGATAAGCGTGGCAGCCTGCATAGTCTAGAAAAATCGCGGCGGACGTGATCCGCCGCGACCCGCTTCAAGGTGTGTGTGCGGCCTTATAAGCCTTCAGCTGTTCATTGAAACGTCCAACCACCGCTTGAAGTTCGTCAACCGCAGAGTTATTTTTCTGGGTCAGCATCTTCTCCTGATCCAGTGCTTTCTTCTTTTCGTCGGCCGAGAGCTTGGACGGATCCTTGGGCGTCGCGGCATCGAGCGCCTGCTTGATGCAATCCAAGTAGGCATTCATGTCGGTGTTGTATCGATTGACGTCGTTTTTGGCGGCAATCATTTGTTCCTTCGTCGCCGTGGCGCCGTCGGGGATCGCGTCGGGCGCGCGCGGATAAGTGCAAGTCGACTGCGCATGAGCGATGGAGCCAAGTACAGAAACCAGCAGCATAAGCGGTATCCAAGCCTTCATCGGGAGTCCTCTAGTTATCGGTGCGAACGTTTATCGGTACCAATGCGATCTTACGGCCAAGGGCGTAAGGCCGCCAGCGTTCCCCGATAGCTGCGTAAGTTACTGATTATATGGTCTATTATGCGGCAGTTGGACGCCCTGGCGACCCGGCGCAGTAGCTTGGCGGATCCATGAGCTTGATCGATCAGGGTAATCGCCCAGCCAAGGGGCCATACTGCGAGCCGCCATCGCATTTTGCTGGAGTTATCGATGCGCAAAGCCAGCCTGGGCACTGCCGCGTTTGCGCTGCTGACGCTCACGAGCATCGCCTTTGGTGCGCCCGCGGCCGAGCAGAAGGGTCCGGCGGCCTGCGCGACCATGCGCGCCGCGTTCAAGGCGATGCTCGAGGCCGAATATGCGTTCGGCCAAAAGGCGCAAACCTCGGTGGCCGGTGCCTTTCTGGAATATCTGGCCGAGGATTCCTGGGTGCTGAATCCGGCCCCTGCGCCGGGTCGCCCGATCTACCAAGCCGCCAAGGAGAGCAAGAACACCCTTGAGTGGTATCCGGCCATCGGCGACGTCGCGCCGAGCGGGGATCTCGGCTTTACCGCCGGACCTTGGGTCTACACGAATTTCGATAGCGGCAAAAAGCTTTATGGGCATTTTCTGACCATTTGGAAGCGCGACGTAGCGTGCCAATGGCACGTGCAGATCGACGGCGGAATTTCGCACGCGATGCCGAAGATAGCCGAGCCTAATCTGCTGCCGGGCCAGGCGGCGGTGAGCGCGACCGAACAGCCTCCGGCAAATCTCGTTGCGCAAGACGCCGCGGGTCATGCGGTGAGCGATTTCCAAGACACCGCGCGACGCGACGGAGTTGCCGCAGCGCTGCGCACCTACGGCCGCGATGTTGATTTTGTATTTTTCACGGATGGGCAATCGCCAATCGGCGGGGCAGCGGCGGCCAACGAGTATCTCAACGAACATCCCATCAAGGGAGCTTGGAAAGAAGTGGCTCGCGGTCGATCGGCCGATGCAAGCTTGATGTATTCCGTCGGCGAACTCGCCGACAGCAACAAGCGCAGCACCCATGCCTATGTGCAGATCTGGCAGTACGATCCGAAGGTGGCGAACTGGGGGCTACGGGTGCTGTTGGTCAATCTCTTGCCACCGCCCAAAGAGCAGTCCTGATCGCCGATCGATTCAGTTCCGCGCCGCGCTCGCCATCCAATACAAAGGTGTCGCGAACTTTCGGCTAAACTTGCCGCAACGCGCCCGTAGCTCAGCTGGATAGAGCACCTGGCTTCGAACCAGGTGGTCGGCGGTTCGAATCCGTCCGGGCGCGCATATTTATCAAGCACTTAACCGCAGCTGAGCACCTGGCGCTTGTCCAATATTCAAGACTGCGTCCGGGGTTTCGCGCGCGGCGCCGCCGCCCAATCTCTCGGATCGCATCTGAGCCCAGAAGCCCAGCGGCGGAGGCACGGCCCGAGGTCGTCGATCCCTGCGCAGCTCGCTTTGAATATTTCCTGCTTAGTTAGGCTCGATAGCGTAGTGCATCAACCACGAGAGCAAATGCCGCCGAAGGCTGTCGGCTCGGGTAATTGAAGTGATACCCAGGATACGGTGGTCACCAGTTTTTCAATACTCGCTTGAGCCGTCGACTAGCAAGATGCGGTTGCGCCAAATCCATGCGCGTCGCGTTCCGACATTTCTTATTTGATCGGGAAGGCGCTCTGTATCGCCTGCCGAGCGCCGCCCTCGATCGTATGCTCCATAACCCCACCCGGCACCGCCCGGCCCGCTTTGCAGGTCAGCGGGTGCGCAGCGCGGAGGTCGTCGTGGAAATGATGAATGGTCGAGCGCTCCGGGTCGTGCGATCCGTGTTCAATGTGTTGACGTTCAATAGCGATGGGACGTTGGTACCGCCACTACGGAATCGCCATGTACGGGCCCGCGCCGAGCTGGCGCTCGCGCTCGACTAACCGGCCCCCCGTGCGAGCGTTGCTGAGGCCAGCACTCGATTCGTCGCTCGAGGTGGTCAATGGAAGCCACTACCTGCCCTCGTGTGGCGCATTGAGCAAACCGCCTTGGGGCAACTGAAATGCCCTCAGTTGTCACCCGCCCGACCCGGCAGTAAATGACCGCTTACCTCGCTCGTCAGGAGTCATTCCGATTCACTATCGGCCAGGGGACTAAACCGCTCGCGCGGTAGGGGTGGTTTCGATCAGGGGTGGTAGATGAGCTGAGTTCTGTAGCTCTGTTTCGTATGGTGCGAACCGAGGCAATCCGCCTCGTGTTTTCACCGGAGCTTCAGTCATGAACACTTCCACACCCAAGATCTCACCGCTGCGTCAGCGCATGATCGAAGACATGCGCATTCGCAAGCTTGAGCCCAAGACCCAGAGCGGCTACATCCGTGCTGTGCGCGATTTCACCGTCTGGTTCGGTCGCTCGCCTGATCGGGCAGGGCCTGAGGACCTGCGCCTCTTTCAACTGCACCTGGTGGATAAAGGCGTCTCGCCGATTAGCATCAACGCGATGCAGAGTGGCTTGAGATTTTTCTTCGATATCACGCTTAATCGACCCGAGGTGACGGCCCACATGCGCCACGTGCGTGTCGCCCAGCGTCTGCCGGTCATACTCAGTCGCGAGGAAGCCACGCGCTTGATCGAGGCCACACGCAACATCAAGTATCGAGCCGCCTTGTCGGTGGCGTATGGCGCGGGACTGCGCGCCAGCGAAGTCATTGGCCTCAAGGTCAGTGACGTGGACAGCAAGCGCCATGTACTGCGTATCGAGCAGGGCAAGGGCCGCAAGGATCGCTACGCGCTACTGCCGCCGATCCTGCTCACGCGCCTTCGCGGCTGGTGGCGCCACGCGCGGGCCGAGGGCAAGGTACTACCCGACGGCTGGTTATTTCCGGGGCTCGATCCGATGCAGCCCATGAGTACCCGGCAACTGAACCGCGCCGTCCACGACGCCGCCACGGCTGCGCACATTGACAAGCGGGTGTCCATGCACTCGCTGCGCCACGCTTTTGCCACGCACCTGCTCGAACAGAAGGAAGATATCCGCACCATCCAAGTGCTGCTCGGCCATAAGAAGCTGGAGAGCACCGCACTTTATACTCACATCGCCACCGCCACACTGGCCCAGGTGACCAGTCCGCTGGAACCGACTCGACCGACGTAGCACTCCTTCGTGTCAGGTCTGGAGGTCGCGGATATCTTCCGCGCCCACGGGCCGACCTGGCGGGATACTGAGCGGGGACACTTCAGTCTCGGCCAGCTCAAGGTCATGTCGGCCGTGGAGCACTGCCGCAGCGCCGCGCTCGGCGGTCATGCGCTGCGCTGCTCCTCATGCGCGCAGCCCCAGATCGCCTACAACTCCTGCCGTAATCGGCATTGCCCCAAGTGTCAGAGCAGTGCCGCGCAGCGCTGGCTCGAAGCCCGATCCGCCGACCTCCTACCGGTCGAGTACTACCACGTGGTCTTCACCTTGCCCGCGCCGCTCAGTGCGCTGGCCTATACCAACAAGGAGCTGATGTATGGATTATTGTTTGATTTGGCTGCCGAGACGCTGCGCACGATCGCCGCCGATCCGAAGCACTTGGGTGCTCGCATCGGCGCCACCCTGGTGCTGCACACCTGGGGTTCGGCCCTCACCCACCATCCGCATGTGCATGGCATCGTGCCCGGCGGCGGCCTCGCGCAGGGTGCCGATCGCTGGGTGCCGTGCAAGCCGGGCTTCTTCCTCTCGGTCCGGGTGCTCTCGCGGCTGTTCCGGCGTCGCTTCCTGGAAGAACTAGAAAACGCTCATCGGGCCGGTCAGCTCAAGTTCTTCGGTGAGCATATCGATTTGGCCGACGCCGATGCCTTCGCCGACTGGCTCGCACCAATGCGTCAGTGCCAGTGGGTCGTCTACGCCAAGCGCCCCTTCGCAGGACCTGAGCAGGTGCTCGCCTACCTGTCGCGCTACACCCATCGGGTCGCGATCTCCAACTCACGGCTCATCGCCAATGACGAACGCGGCGTCACGTTCCGCTGGAAGGACTATCGCGAACACGGCAGAACCCGCTACAAAACCATGACCC
>ODAK010000302.1_pt1 | contig 56451 bp, 54 predicted proteins | sample 1539591 | NCBI WGS metagenome assembly ODAK01 (sample SAMEA3539303, study PRJEB22396) | soil metagenome | biome: tundra; feature: field; material: soil | place: USA | collected 2010-05 | depth 0.15 m | reverse complement strand
TGGACGTAGGTGAGCTCCTCGCCGGTCTTCTCCATGCCGGTGTGCAGGTAGCCGATGACGGGCTTGGAACGCAGCACGGTCTCGCCCTCGAGCTCCATCATGATGCGGAGCACGCCATGGGTCGACGGGTGTTGCGGACCCATGTTGATGATCATCGTCTCGTCCTCGCCGAACTCGACGTCGATATCGCCGAGGTCGAGCATCGGTCCCTCCGGCGGGCGGAAGGGCGAGCCCTCTTCGATCGCGAGCGCGACCGGGTCGGTCTCGTCGCGCTCTTGCAGCTCCTGAAGGCCCTCGGAGGTCTCCGCCTTGAGCTCCTCGCTGGTCAACGTGGGCCCGGCGCTTGCTTGAACTGCACCGGCACGCGCCCGACCGAGTAGTCCTTGCGCAGCGGGTGCCCCTCCCAGTCGTCCGGCATGAGAATCCGTGTGTGATCCGGATGCCCCTCGAAACACACCCCGTACAGGTCGAACGCCTCCCGCTCCATGTTCTCGGTGCCGGGGTAGAGGTTGAACAGCGTCGGGACCACGGGGTCACTGTCGGGAACCTGAACCCGGAGGCGGACCCTTTGATGGATCTCGAGGGAAAGCAGGTTGACGACGATCTCGAATCGTTCGGGCGTCACACCTTCGGGCAACGGCCGATCGAGGTGGCGCAGGTAGTCGACGCCGCACAAGTCGGCGCACATTTCAAAGCCGGCACCGCGGAGCGCTCCGGCCACTTCGAGGTAGCGCTCGCGCGTGACGTGGAGCACCTCCTGGCCGCTCGCGCCGATCGAGGACGTCTCGCTCAAACCGGCCAGCTCTGCCGCGCTCGCTCCCACGGCCGCCATCAGCGGGGCGTCCCCAGGCGCACTCCCGAGGGAGGTGCGACCCAGCCGGGGGGAACCGGCTCTGCCGCAAGGTCGATGCCGGCTCCCGTCTCACCGGGGCGCCGCTGGGTGAGCTCACCCAGACGGATCTTCTCGTGCAGGGTCAATATGGCGTGGATGAGCGTCTGCGGGTTCGGCGGGCAGCCCGGGGCATACACGTCGACGGGGACGATCTGGTCGACGCCTTGGACGATGGCGTAGTTGTTGAACATCCCCCCCGTGGAGGCGCACACGCCCATCGAGATGACCCACTTCGGCTCGACCATCTGGTCATAGACCTGCCGCAGCACAGGCGCCATCTTCTGCGAGACGCGACCGGCGACGACCATGAGGTCGGCTTGGCGGGGCGAGCCACGGAACACCTCCATGCCGAAGCGCGCCAGGTCGAAGTCGGCGGCTCCGGCCGCCATCATCTCGATCGCGCAACATGCAAGACCGAAGGTGGCCGGCCAGAGACTGGAGCGGCGCGCCCACTTCACCAGCTCCTCCAGCGAGCCGGTAAGGAAGTTGTGGCTGAGATCTTCGAGGCCCATAGCCAGCGATCCGCCTAGGCCGCCTCGTCGTTCGACGGCCCGATATGCCGGACTGTCGACGACGAGGTTCGGCTGGGCTCCGACTCGACCGGGCGGACCCGCTTGACGGGCCCCCAGTCGAGGGCTCCATTTGCCACGAGGTAGATGAACGGCACGAACACCGAAGCGGCGAACACCAGGATCTCGACCAGACCGAACCGGCCCAGGCTTTGCGAGTCCACGGCCCAAGGGAAGAGGAAGATGATTTCGATGTCTACGACGACGAAGATCATCGCGATCAGATAGAAGCGCACGGGAAAGCGCCGTGCCGGCTCGTGGGTCGGCACGATGCCGCATTCGTACGGTGCCTCCTTGGCGGAGGTGGGCCGTTGGGGCGCCAGCAGCTTGGACGCGCCGAATGACAGGCTCGCGAACGCGATCCCAAGCACGATCATGAAGAAGATGGGGAGGTAGCTGTCCAGGCTGCCCATAATGCTGGAGCGGTTCTACCACGCGCGCTCCGGGTGAGCCACATCGGGACCGGTCGCCGGGCGTCGCTCCTATCATGCTCGCATGACCGCAGCCAACTGCGCCGCGGTGGAGCTGCAACCTCCCCGCCCTGACCGGTACGAGTGCGACGTCCTCGTCGTGGGCGGCGGCCCGGCGGGCGCCTCGGCCGGGTACTGGCTCGCGAGCTCGGGCGTCAACGTGCTCGTCGTCGAGAAGAAGCACTATCCCCGGGAGAAGGCCTGCGGGGACGGCCTCACGCCGCGCTCTGTTCTCCAGCTCGAGCAGATGGGACTCGCCGCCGAGCTGGCGCCACACCATCGCTACCGCGGCCTGCGGACCCATGCCTACGGACGCACGATCGCGATGGACTGGCCCGACCACCCCGTGCTGCCTTCGCACGGCTATGTGATCACCAGGGCCGACCTCGACGGGCTCGTCGCCGCCCGTGCCGAGAAGGCCGGTGCGGTGATCTGGCAGGGCGCCGAAGCAGTGGCGCCCCTCTCGGCGCCGGGCTCGCCCGCAGCCGAGAACGGTCCGGTCCCGGTACCTGGTGGTTCGCTGCTGCGCCGGGCCGGCGGCGCCATCGTCAGCGACAGCGCACGTGCGACCTTGACCGAGGTCCGAGCCCGTTACGTGATCGTGGCCGACGGATCGTTGTCCCGGTTCGGTCGGGCACTTGGGACAGGTCGCAACCGGGACTGGCCGCAAGGTATGGCACTTCGCGGCTATTACCGTTCGCCACGCAGCGCTGAGGCATACATCGACTCGTTCCTCGACATCCGTGATGCCAGTGGCAGGGTCGTGCCCGGCTACGGCTGGATCTTCCCGCTCGGGGACGGCCGCGTGAACGTCGGAGTAGGTCTCCTGTCCACAAAGGGCCGGGGGAAGCACGTCAACACGACCAAGCTCATGGATGACTTCGTCGCACAGGTTCCGGCGTCGTGGTGCCTCGACCCGCGGACCTCCTGCGGCCCACCGACCGGTGGCCGTCTGCCCATGGGTCTGGGAGTGGGCCCACGCGTCGGCCCGGACTCAATCGTCATCGGCGATGCCGCTGGTGTCATCAACCCCTTCAACGGCGAGGGCATCGCGTACGGCTACGAGACGGGCCGGCTGGCGGCCGCCGCTGTGTCGGACGCTCTCACAGCAGGTGAACCGATGCTGCTCGCCGCCTACGAACGATCCCTGCAGGACATCTACGGCCTTTACTACCGGGTGGCCCGGGCGTTCATCGGCGTGCTCTCACGGCCCGGCTTGATGCGGATCTGTGTCAACAGCGGTATGTACAACCGCTCCGTCATGGAGTGGCTCTTGAGGATCATGGGTAACTACCTGAGACCCGATGAGCTCGGGCCCGCCGAGGCCGTGTACAAGGCCGTTGTTGCGCTGGCTCGTCAGATCCCCGAGGGCTGGGCACCCACTCCTTCAGCGACCTCCAGTGCGGCGTCGGCCGCGGCCTCGACCGTGCGGTCGATGTCCTCGCGCGAATGCGCCAGCGACACGAAAGCGATCTCATATGGGCTCGGGGCGAGCGCGACGCCCCGGGCGAGCATGGCCCGGAAGAACGGGGCGTAGAGCCCGGACCGGGCGGCCCGTGCCGCGCCCTTGAAATCGCGCACCGGCTCGTCGGAAAAGAAGACCGAAAGCAAGGTACCGAAGACCGGTACCTCGACGGGGAGCCGGCTCCAGCTGATGGCTTGGGCGAGCCCATGGGCGAGCCGCCCGACATTCTCCGCCAGCTGAGAGTAAGCCTCCTCGGGCAGGCGCTCGAGCACGGCGAGCCCGGCTGCGGTCGCGAGCGGGTTGCCCGACAAGGTGCCCGCCTGGTAGACGGGCCCGATCGGGGCCAATTGCGACATGAGGTCGCGCCGGCCTCCGAGCGCGGCCAGCGGCAGGCCGCCCCCGATCACCTTCCCGAAGCACCACAGGTCTGGCTGCACGCCGAGCATCCCTGTGGCTCCGGCGCGCCCGACACGAAAACCGGTGATCACCTCGTCGAAGATGAGCAAGGCCCCGGCGTGGTCACAAGCTGCGCGGAGCCCTTCGAGATACCCCTCGACGGGAGCCACCAGGCCCATGTTCGCCGCCACCGGCTCGACGATGACGCACGCCACCGACTCATCGATCTCGGGGACCTCGTTGTATGGCGCGACGATCGTGGCCGACACGGCGCTCAACGGCACGCCGGCCGAGTCCGGGAGCCCGAGGGTGGCCAGGCCGCTTCCGCCGCCTGCAAGAAGGGCGTCGCTGTGCCCGTGGTAGCAGCCGGCGAACTTCACGACCCGGTCCCGGCCGGTCGCAGCGCGCGCGAGCCGGATGACCGTCATCGCCGCCTCGGTTCCCGACGACACTAAACGGACCTGGTCGCATCCGGGCACCGCCTCGGTGATCGCCTCGGCGAGACGGACCTCGCCTTCGGTCGGGGCACCGTAGGTCGTGCCGCGCGCCGCGGCCTCGGCGATCGCCTCGAGCACGGCGGGATGGGCGTGACCCAGGATGGATGCCCCCCAGGACTGAACGTAGTCGAGCAGCCTCCGGCCGTCGACGTCCTCGACGAAGGCTCCCTCGGCGCGGGCGACGAAGTACGGTGACCCACCGACCGAACCGAACGCCCGCACCGGCGAGTCGACACCGCCGGGAATCACCCGGCAGGCCTCGGCGAACAGCTCCGAGCTCCGCCGACCGGCCGTGGCCCGGCTCCCGAGACCGGCCTCAGCCACCAAGTACCTCGGCCACCTCGGCGGCGAAGTACGTGAGGATCACGTCCGCGCCGGCCCGTTTGATCGCTCCGAGATGTTCGAGCACAACGGCTTGGCGGTCGATCCACCCGCGTTCGGCCGCGGCCACCACCATGGCGTACTCGCCGCTCACGTTGTAGGCGGCTACAGGAACATCGACGGCTGCCCGCACGGCGGCGATGACATCGAGGCAGGCGAGCGCGGGTTTGACCATGACCAAGTCCGCTCCTTCCGCAACGTCGAGACGCACCTCCTCGAGCGCCTCGCGGCGGTTCCTCGGATCCTGTTGGTAGCCCTTGCGGTCGCCTCCCCCCACGATCGTCACGTCCACGGCGTCGCGGAACGGGCCGTACATGGCGGAGGCGTACTTCGCCGAGTAGGCAAGGATGCCGACGTCGTCGTGGCCCGAAGCGTCGAGCCCAGCCCGGATGGCAGCGACCTGACCGTCCATCATCCCGCTCGGTGCCACTAGATGAGCGCCGGCCTCGGCCTGGGCTACCGCGACCTCGACGTAACGCACGAGCGTGGCGTCGTTGTCGACCTCACCGCGATCGTCCAGGACCCCGCAGTGCCCGTGGTCGGTGTACTCGTCGAGGCAGAGATCGGCGATGAGGACCATCTCGTCGCCGAGGCCATCGCGCAGCTCGCTGAGAGCGATCTGGACGATGCCGTCGCGATTTGACGCACCCGATCCGACCGGGTCCTTGCGGGTGGGCACTCCGAACAGCACGAGGGCTCCGATGCCGAGCGACGCCAGCCTCTTCGCCTCGAGCACCAAGGAGGCAACGGTGTGCTGTGAGACTCCCGGCAGCGATGCGATCGGCACTGGAGCGTCGATCGATTCGCGGACGAACAGGGGTGCCACGAGATCGTCTATCCCTAAGGAAGACTCGGCCACGAGGCGGCGCATCGCGGGGAGCCGCCGCAAGCGCCGCATTCTGCGAGCAGGGAAACCCATTTTGCCGAGCCTACCTCTGGCCGTCCGGCGCGCTCCGGTGCTCCGCCCACTGGGCGAGCGCCCCTACGAGCCCCTCGACGGTGTGAACCGCCGCCACGATGTCGACGCTGAGGCCAGCCTTCATTGCCGCACGTGCCGTGACGGGACCTATGCACGCCACGACTGCAGGCACGCGCTCGGCACCGGCGAGCTCGAGGTAACCGGTCACGGTCGACGACGAGGTGAACGTGATGGCATCGGCGCCATCAAGGGATCCGAGGCCACTTTCGTCGAGGGTCGACCGGATCGTCCGGTAGGCCTCGACCACCTCGACGCGCCAGCCTTTGGCGCGGAGGCCATCGGCCAGCACGTCGCGCGCCTCGGCGGCGCACGGCAACAGAACCGGCGCTTCCCCGAACCGCGCCGGGACCGGGAACACCTCAACGAGGGACTCGGCGACGAACCGTTCCGGAACCAGGTCGGCAACGATGTCGTGCTCCGCGAGCGCAGCGGCCGTGGCCTCACCGATGACGGCAACCTTGGCCCCGCCGAGTCCCCGGCCGTCACCGAGGTGCCGCAAGCAGCGCTCCACGGCGTTCGCAGAGGTGAAGACGACCCATTCGAAGTCCTCGATCCTCGAGAGCGCCCGTTCGAGTGCAACGCCTCGGTCGATCGGGTCTGCGATCTCGATCACCGGGACCTCCACCGGGCAAGCTCCGGCGTCGACGAGCCGTTCCGCCAAGCTGGACGACTGTGCGCGGGCGCGCGTCACGATCACGCGCCAGCCCGACAACGGACCGGTCACCGGCGCGCCGGTCACAGCAACCCGGATGTGCCGGAAAGGATCTCCGCGCCCCCGCACCGGTCGCGAATCTCATCTGCCAGCGCCCGGCCCACCTGGAAAGGATCCCGACCGCCCATCGCCCGCCGGAGAAGGACCAGCCCGTCCAAGCTCGCGACGAGGCCTTCCAGCTCCACCTCGCCGTCCGGGCCGACCACAGCCAGAGCGCCCACGGGCAGCTCGCAGCCGCCGCCGAGCTCGCCCAAGAAGGCCCGCTCGGCATCGAGACAGCGATGCGAGGCGGCATCGTCGATCAAGCGCGCCGCCTCGGTCGCCACCTCGTCCCGCACCCGGCACTGGACCGCCAGCGCACCTTGGCCTACCTGCGGAAGCATCGTCGAGGTCGGCAGAACCTCGGCGGCGAGCCCGGTGAGGCCGAGGCGCTCGAGCGCGGCGTAGGCCATGACGACGGCCCCCGCTTCCGGCACTTTGCCGAGGCGCGTGGCGAGGTTGCCCCGCAATTCCTCAAAACGCAGGTCCGGCCTCACCCACGCCAGCTGCGCCCGTCTCCTCGGAGCACCGGTGGCGACGTGTGCTCCCGGACCGAGATCGGCGAGCGCACGGCCCACGAGCGCGTCCCTCGGATCGGCTCTTGTCGGCACGGCGACGATCGCGAGCTCACCGGAGCCGAAGCTGGACGGGAGATCCTTAGCGGAATGCACGGCAAGGTCCGCGCGGCCGTCGATCAGCGCTTGCTCGACTTCCTTCACGAAGGCGCCCTGGCCGCCAATTGCACCGATGGGACGGTCCCTGTGCAGGTCGCCGACCGTCTCGACGACGACGAGCTCGGTCGCGATCCGGGGGGTGGCGGCACTCGAGGCGGCCGAGGCGAGCGCTTCGGCCACGAGCCCGGCCTGCCGGAGCGCGAGAGGGCTGCCACGAGTCGCGATCCGGAGCGTCAGCACGTCGCGCCTACAGGTCGAACAGGCGGCGCAACGCCTCGGCGAGCCGTTCGCCGCGCGGCGAGCCGGCCGCGTCCTTGATCCGCACCGTCGGCTCGTGGAGGAGCTTGGCGACGGTGCGCCGGGTGACCGTTTCGACGATCTCACGAGCTTCGGGCCCGAGCGCATCGAGCCGCGCCCGCTGGCGCTCGAGCTCGGCGCGACGAATCGACTCGGCCCTCATCCGCAACGCCGCCACGACCGGGGCCGCGGACCTGGCCGCGGACGAGGCCCGATAGCGCTCGAGCTCCTCGGTCAGAACAGCTCGGACCGCCGGGATCTCTCCGCGGCGCGTCGACATCTGAGTCTCCGCAAATCGCCGCACGTCCTCCACGTCGAGCAAACTGACCCCTTCGAGGTCGGCCACGGCCGGGTCGACGTCACGGGGGACGGCGACGTCGACCACCAGCAAGGGCCGCCCGGGGCGTGACTGCATCGTCCGGCCGACGCGGGCCACGTCGAGTACCACGTCGGCCGCCGCCGTCGAGGTCAGCACGACGTCAGCCCGCCCGAGCTCCTCGTCCAACTTCGAGAGGCTCACCGCCTCTGCGCCCGACTGGTCCGCTACAGCAGCCGCCCGCTCGGCGGAACGGTTCGCCACGACGACGCGGGCCGCGGCCGCCGGCTGCGCGAGCGCCTTGGAGAACCCGGCTCCCATTTCCCCCGCGCCGATGACGAGCACCGACCGGCCGACGAGGCCGCCTTCGAGGCGGTCGGCCGCGAGCGCGACGGCTGCGTGAGCAAGCGACGTCGTCCCCTGGGCGATAGCGGTCTCGGCGCGCACGCGCTTTCCGGCCTCGACCGCATGACGGAACAGCGGCCCGAGCACCCGTCCGGCCGCGTGCTCCTGCCGGGCCAGCTCGGCTGCGGTTCGCACCTGGCGGAGGATCTCGCCCTCACCGAGGACCGGGGAGTCGATACCGGCCGCCACGTCGAACAGATGCGAGACGGCCGCGTCGTCGACCCAGCAGGAGAGAAGCTCCGAGAGCACCTGTGAATCAGTCCCCATGGCGTTCGAACAGGATCGGAAGAAGCGCTCGATGTCGGCGAGGCCGTCGTGGAAGCGCTCGACGACCGCGTAGACCTCGGTGCGCAGGCACGTGGAGAGCACGACGGCTTCGGAGATGTGCTCGCTGTCGCAAAGCACCTGGAGTGCCTTCGGCAGGTCGCGCTCTGATATCGCGCTCTGCTCGAAGATGTCGAGCGACACGTCCCGTTCGTTGATCCCCACGGCAACGACCGCCACGGCGCAGTTACCTCGTTTCTCTCGGGCGACAGCCTACGGCCGTCACAGCCCTGACAGAGACGCGTCCTCCGGTTCGACGGTGACTTCGGGGTGCGCCACGTAGAACGCGAGCACTTGCAGCTCGACGGAGAAATCGACCTGGCGCAGCTGCAACGGGCGCGACACGGTCAAGATCGCCGGGGCAAAGTTCAAGATCGCCGCTACGCCCGCCTCCACCAGCCGGTTGCACACGTCCTGGGCGACACTGGCCGGGGAGGCGATCACGCCGATCGACCGGCTGATGCCCCCGACGACGGCCTGCAGTTCCGAGATATGGCGGATCGGCAGTCCGGCGACCTCCTCACCGATCTTGTCGGGATCGATGTCGAAGAGGGCGACCGCCCTGAAATTCTGGGTCGAGAACCTCTGCGAGCGCGCGAGGGCGTGGCCGAGGTTGCCCATGCCGACGATGACGACCTGCCACTCCCGATCGAGGCCGAGCTCACGCCGGACCTGGCCGAGGAGGAAGTTGACGTCATAACCGGTGCCCGGCGTGCCGTAGGTACCCAGGTGGGACAGGTCCTTGCGCACTTTGGCCGCGTTGACACCCGCCGCCTCGGCAAGCTCCGCCGACGAGACGGTCTGGACGCCACCGGCCGAGAGTGCGAGCAGGGCGCGCTGGTACACGGGCAGCCGCACGACGGTGGGCTCCGGAATCCGACGAACGAAGCGGTCGGCCATCGCGGGTGATGGTAACGACTTCGTGCTCTCGCTCACAAACCGCGCCCACTCGAGGGCGCTGCTTCAGCTCAGCCGGCTTCTGTGAAACGCTCCGCGAGGTAGCGGTCGACGTCCTCGTCACGCAGCCTGTACGACTTGCCGACACGCACCGCCGGCAGCTGTCCCGAGCTGATGAGTCGGTAAACAGTCATGTTCGAGACCCGCAGTGCCCGGGCCACTTCGGCGACCGTGGAGAACCTTGCCTTGGCGTATTCGATAGTTGACAGATGCATCACCCCTCTCCGCCAGTCACGAATGTACGCCAATGTGGCTGAAGTGCAAAGTGGGAAAGTCCCTCGGCACCGGGATCGGGTCAGTTCCGACCTTGCGCCAGCCGCCCGGTCACTCGCTACGGCCGAGCTCCCGGGACCTGACTGAGGCGGCGGCGACCGCCTCGAGGACGGCCGAGCGGAAGCCGTGCGCTTCGAGGACCCGCAGACCAGCGGCCGTCGTACCGCCTGGAGAGGTGACCGCAGCTCGCAGGACCTCCGGCGAGTCACCGGACTCGGCAAGCAGACGGGCCGATCCGAGCAGTGTCTGCACCGCGAAAAGGCGGCTCACTTCCCGGTCGAGGCCCTCGCTGACGCCGGCGTCGACGAGCGCCTCTGCCAAGAGGAAAACGTAGGCAGGTCCCGAGCCCGACAGCCCTGTCACAGAGTCGAGCTGGTACTCGGGAAGGCGTGCGACGACCCCGAGCGAGGACAGCACGCCCTCCGCCCAGGTGAGGTCGCCTTCGGTGACAGAGGTGCCACCCGCGAGCGCTGATGCGCCGGCACCGAGCAGCGCCGGGGTGTTCGGCATGGCACGGAGAACCACGACCCCGCGCCCGAGCCAGGACTCGAGCTGGGCGATCTTGACGCCCGCGGCGATGGAGACCACTCGCTGGCAACCCGATCCCGCGATGGTCCTGCACCCGGCTTGAGCGTCGGCAGGCTTGACGGCGAGGACCGCGGACTCCGCGGCGACTCCGGACTCGGTTACGACGACTCCGGGAAAGCGCCGGACGAGATCGGCCCGGGCCGAGGCCAGCGGCTCCACGACGGCCAGCTCGTCCGCGGTTGCCCAGCTCGACCGGATCAGACCACCGATGAGCGCGTGGCCCATCTTGCCGCCGCCGACCACGACGAGACGTGTCACGGCGCTGATCTCAACACTCGACGAGCGATCGCGAGGTGAGGTCGGCGTACAGGCGGCGAAGCCGGCCTGCAGTGATCGACCAGCTGTAACCGGCCGCCATGGATGCGCCACACGCACCGAGCTCAGCCTGCAGCAAGGGGTCGGCGCAAATGTCCGCGGCAAACCTGGCGTACGCCCCGGCGTCGCCGTTCTCGACCAGGTAGCCCGTCCGCCCGTGCTGGACGAGCGTCGTCAACCCCCCGACCGCGGCCGCCACCACAGGAGTGCCGCACGCCGCGGCTTCGAGAGCGACGAGCCCGAACGACTCCGAACGCGAAGGCACGAGGCAACAGTCGGCCGCCCTGTAGTACGTCGAGAGCAGCTCATGCGGCTGCGGTGCCACGAAGCGCACCCGTTCGGTAAGACCGAACGCCTCGACCATCGCGTGCAACGTCGCAACCTCGGCGTCGCCTCTCGGGCCACTCGGACCGCCCACGACGACGAGCTGGGCGCTCGGAACGGACCGAACGAGGATCTCGAAGGCCTCGAGCGCCACCTCGGCGCCTTTGAGGGGCTGAATCCGCCCCACGAACAACAGGAGCGGACCCTCGCCGTCGAGGCCCAGCGCACGTCTCGCATGTGCGCGGTCACCTGGCGAGAAGAAAGCATGGTCGACACCGAGCGGGACGACCTCGACCCGTTCCCGGTCTGCCCCATAGAGCTCCACGAGCTGGTCGACCTCGACCGAACACGAGGCGAGCAAAGCGTCCGAGCAACCGATGATCTCCGACTCGGCTCGCGCCCTTCGGCCCGGTTCCGCGCTTTCGACCTCTTCCGGGCTCGCCTCGGCCTTCACCCGGTCCAGGGTGTGGAACGTCGATACGAGCGGCAGCCCGAGGCGGTGCTTGATCGCATGACCAGCCAGACCCGACAGCCAGTAGTTGGCATGGATGACATCCGCGGGCGCGTCACTCGCGCCGAGCATGGTATGGGGCGGGCCCGTCATCCGGTCGATGACAGATTCGGTGAACTCCTCGACGTGGTCTTGAAGTGTCTCCTTGGCGACCGCGATCGGAGGGCCGGCTGCCACGTGGTGCACCGCGAAACCGGGCTCGACAGCGACGACGTCGGGAAGGTCGTCGGACCAGCGCCGGGTGTAGACGTCACAGGTCACTCCTCCTCGAGCAAGTGCCGAGGAGAGCTCACGGACATAGACGTTCATCCCGCCGCCGTCCCCCGTACCGGGCTGGGCCAGAGGTGAAGTGTGCATGGAGAGAACTGCCAGCTTGCGCATCGGGTCCAGCCTAATGACGAAGTCTCGGCGTCAGGCCCGTGGCTCTTCCCTCGCTGTCTCGCACAGGCCGTTCTCACGCCGGAACGACAGGTAGATCCGCACGAGCGCCTGACGCTGCTCCTCGACCAGGTAGGGGTCCATGAGGATGTGCCGCACGACGTCGTCGTCGCGACGCTCGTCCTCGAGAATCCCCGCTCTCACATAGAGCGTCTCGGCGGATATCCGTAGAGCCTTCGCGATCTGCTGCAGAATCTCGGCCGACGGCTTGCGCAACCCGCGCTCTATCTGGCTCAGGTAGGGGTTGGAGATGCCGGCGATCTCGGACAATCTCCGGAGCGACAGCCTGGCGGTGTTCCTCTGCTGGCGGATGAACTCGCCGAGGTCCGCCCAGCGGTCGGACGGGTCGCTCGCGGTCATCCGACCTTCACTTGAGCAGGATGTCCGCGTCCGCCGCTCCGACTTTGTACCGTTCGACGATCGCCGTCTGGAGTTGGTCAATCTGATCGTGGAGCGTTCGGCGCCTGGTGGAGACGCTGGTCTCGGCGGAACTGAGCAACCCGGCAAGAGCGCGAAGCTCCTCGTCGCCGAATGCTCCCAGGTTGGCGCCGGGCAACAGCGGTTGGCGCGTATCGTCACCGTTGAGCTCAGCGACGAGAACCTCGACGACGAGGTCCTCGAGAGCGAGCTCGGACTGCTCGGTCCATCCCTCGGCGACCCCGGCCATGGTGAGGCGGGGCTCGTGAGCATGCTCTTGCGACGGTGCGTTGGCACTGGTTCCCGCCAGGATCGTCGGCAAGTCCTCGAGGAGGCGCCCTGTGTCGCCGCGCACACCTCTGCCGCGCGCCTCCAGCTCCGCCGCGACAATGTCGAGCTCGCCCTGGAGCAATCGCCGGACATAGGAGAGCGCGACTTCCGCGCGCTGGCATGCGTCTCGGCGAATCCTGAGCTCGCCCACGGCAACCGCTTCCAAATCGCGGGTCAGCTCAGGCTCCAGCAACCGATCAATATCCTTCTGGTGCAGGGCCATCTTGAACGAGCGTACCGCTGCTCGAGCCGGAATGCCGGAGGAATCCGGCCCGGGCGGGTGGGAAGTAGCGGTAGACGGCTTTGCCGATGAGACGAGAGGGCGCCACGAGCCCGAACGTTCGGCTGTCACGGCTGGCGGCTTGGTTGTCGCCGCGGACCTCGAGACCGGCTGGGAGAACTGCCACCACCCTCTTGACGAGCAACCGCGCGGGCTCGACCGGGTCGTGCAGGGCGACGACGTCGCCGACCAGAGGACTGCCCGTGCGTATGACGACCAGCCGATCACCCTGGGCGAGTGCCGGCAGCATGCTCGCGCCCTCGACCTGTACCCGTCGAAAGCCCGCTCGCGCCACCGCGACCACCGCGACCACCGACGCCCCGAACGCGGCACACAAGCTCAGCTTGGAGAGCACACGACCGGCGGGCCGCGCCCCTGCCCGATCATGCCAAGGCCGGGGATAATGTAAGCGATTCTTAGCCACTGATGACCAACCAAGGAGCCGAAGCATGCACCTCACCTCGCGTTTGCTCACCCTGCTCGACCGCCTGAGCAGCCCGGTGACCGTCCAGGCCCACTGCGACCTGCCGTGTGGTATCTATGACCCCGCTCAGGCGCGGATCGAAGCCGACTCGGTCAAAGCCATCATGGAAAAGTTCAACGCCTCGGATGACGAGGTCTTCAAGTCTCGGGCCATCTCGATCAAAGAAGAGCGCGCCGACCTCGTCAAGCACCACCTCTGGGTGCTCTGGACGGACTACTTCAAGCCCGACCATCTCGCGAAGTACCCCGAGCTTCACAGCCTGTTCTGGACAGCCACCAAGACCGCCGGCGAAGCCAAGAAGACCACCGACGTCGCTGTCGGCCAGAAGCTGCTCGACCAGATCGCTGAGATCGACCGGATCTTCTGGGAGACCAAGAAGGGCTGAGCAGCGCTCGGCCCGGTACCCACGAGGGTCCTGGCCGCTCACCCGCCTGACACGGGCGGCAGCACAGCGACCTCGTCGGTGTCGCCAACTGGCAGTTCGCGGCTGGCTGGCTCGCCATTCAGCCATATCGCGCTGAAGGCGATGACGGCGGCAAGATGCGTCCCGTAGCGCTCGACCGCCGCGTCAAGCACCTCACCTACGGTGACACCGTCGATCCCGGCCTCGCTGGTGCCGGCACAATCGCGTGCCTGAGCGAACAGGCGAAGCCGCGCCAAGCCTCAGATCCCAGCCGAAGCGCTCGGCGTGACCGGCGGCACGTGATCCGCGCAACGCCGCGTCACAGGTGATCGGGCGAGCCGGTCTTCTCCGATCGCCCGGCCGCACACTTCGCAGATGGCGTAGGTCCCCTCGTCCAACCGCCGCAGGGCCCGTTCGACATCCTCGAGCTCTCTCTCGGCGTGCTCGAGCACCCGGAGATCGCCTGGGTCTCCCGTGTCCACGTTCATGATGGTACCGGGGGGCGGCACCTGCCGGGGGGAGGCGTGGGAGGCGCTCTCGAGCTCAATCGTCGTCGAGCCACCTGCGAGTTGCACCCACGACTTCCAGATCCGGCCGCGACCAGATGAAGCGCTCCACGGCATCGAGGGTCTCGACGACGACCCGCTCGCTGGCCGCGGCCGCGGCCACCTCGAGGATTGAACGCTGGTGCAGGTCCTGGTAGTCCGTTTCGGCGACAGCTACGGCGAAACGTGAGCGGGCACCATCGATGACCGGGCGGAGAACGGCACGTTTGTCCTTGAGAGAGCGGCAAGTAGGAAAATGGAGCTCGACAACGAGGGCGCCGATCACCGACCAAGCATGCCCGAGTCGCGGCACCGGCTAGTAGCCCGACCCACGCCCGGCGCCTTTGCGACGCGCCCGCGATCTCCGTCCTGCCCGGCTTGGCAGTAGCATCCTGGCCGGAGAAGGCACTATCTTGCCGCGCCAGTCGCGGTACCAACGAGGAGAACACGCCGCAATGGCACAGAGTGGCAACCGTCCCCCGCGGCGCAGCCAGCCCACGAAGAGTGGAAGCAACTCGCCGGGCAAGATCAGCCCTGCTGACGGCAACGGGCATGACGAATCCGCGGCTGAGCGGGCGCGTGACCGCCTTGCGCAGCGCAACAGCTCCGGTCAGAAGCGCCAGAACGCCTCGCAACGGGCGCGCTCTGCCGCACCCGCCGCGCCGCGGACAAAGGCGCAAGCGGCAGCCGCTCAGCGAGCCAGGACAGGCGGACCCGGGTCGCGACGTGGATCCGCCAAAGGAGCCCAGAAACGCTCCACCGCCATGACCGCAGCGGTATTCGGCACTGTGTTCGTCGTGCTCGCAATACTCGTCATCGTCCTCGTGTCGGTGACCGGGAAAGGTTCGGCCGCCGGAAGTGGGTTCGGGATGAAACCTGCGCCCGCGAGCGTGGTCGACTCGATCAGCAACGTTCCAGCGTCGGCGTTCACTGAAGCCGGGTCCGCGATCACCTCGTCCGGCCCCTACACGGCTTCGATCAAGGTCCTCAAGAACCAGCCCTCGCTTACTAGCGACGGCAAGCCGCTGATCGCCTACATGGGGTCCAACTGGTGCCCCTACTGCGCAGCCAGCCGCTGGCCATTTGCCGTCGCCCTCTCCCGCTTCGGCACCTTCAAGAACCTCCGCATCACCGAATCTGGGAAGGCTGTGAACGAGGCCTATCCGGGCACCCCCACCCTGAGCTTCTACGGCTCGACCTACACGAGCAAGTACATCAGTTTCCTGCCCACCGAGCAGTGCACCGACATCCTTTCGTCGAGCACCTCCACGGCGGTGCGGGACTGCAACGGCTACGAGCCGCTGCAGACGTTGTCGGCGTTGTCCCACAAGATCTACTTCAAGTACGACTTCCCGCCGTACGTCATCTCGACCAACGAGGGCGGCATCCCGTTCATGGACTTTGCCAACAAGTTCATCGAAGACGGTGCCTTCATGGACCCGTCCATCCTCGGGGGCTTCACCCACGTGCAGGTCGCGCAGAGCCTCGGCAACCCCGTTGCCTCGCCGGCGCAGCCGATCCTCGTCACGGCCAACTACTACACGGCCGCGATCTGCAGGCTGACCAACAACAAGCCGGTCTCGGTCTGCAACATGCCGGTCGTCAAGCAGGCGGCCAAACAGCTGAAGCTGTGAACCGCCAGAACGCCTCGCGGCAGGCCCGCCCTGGCACGCCGACGACTCAACGGACGAAGTCTCAGCCGGCGGCCGCGAACCGCCTCCGGGCCGGTGACGTCCTTCAGGGCCGGCCTTGGCGGCCGTTGGCCATCGGCGCCGCCTGCCTTGCGGGGATCGCCGTCTCGATCTATCTCCTGATCGTGCACTACGAGCCGGGTGCGCTCATCTGCAGCAACACCGGCGTCGTGAACTGCTCCAAGGTGCTCACCAGCCCGTCGTCTGTCATGTTCGGCATCCCCGTGCCGATCTTCGGGCTCCTTTTCTTCCTAGGGATGGGCCTGATCTGCCTTCCTTTCGCGTGGCGCTCCGATGCCGCCTGGCTTGCCTGGGGACGGATCGCGGCGGCCGTCGCCGGGATCGGAATGGTGATCTACTTTGTCGCCCAGGAAGCACTCGTGCTGCACACGATCTGCCTGTGGTGCACTGGCGTCCACGTGCTCACGTTCGCGATGTTCCTGATCATCATCAGCGGCTGGGAGGATACCGGCTACGCTCAGTCGCGCTGGGAGGACTGACCAGCCCGTTCACGCTCGAGGCTAAGCCACTCCGGCCCAGCTGCCGATGAAAGGAGGCGTGGCCAGTCTTGTGCCTCTGGAGCCCGTGGGAATCGGCATCGCCGTCGCCATCGTCTTCTTCGCCTGGGGCTGGGCCCGGGCAGCACGGTTTCGCTCCGAACGTGGCAAGCCCCCCTGGGGCATCCCACCGACGGGGTGGGGCGCGATCCACGTCGTGCTGCTGCCGATCGGCTGGATCATCTACTCGGTGGCATCGCGAACCACCAGGGTCGCGGACTTCTCACTTACCCATCGGTCGGACACCGCGATCGCCGACACGGCCGAAGAGCGCGAGAAGCTCCGAAGGATCCGCTCCGAGCTGCCTCTCTTGCGCCCGCCGCAGCCGGATTCGCGCGGCTGGCACCCCGATCCTTTGCACCAGCGAGGCTTCCGTTTCTTCGACGGTCAGGGCTGGACGCGCGATGTCACCGACGATCCCGCATGGAAAGCAGCCGAGGCGGTGGGAGATGCGCGCGCTGATCTCCGACGGCGTCTTCGAGCATTACCCCCGCCGCCGGACTTGACCCCGTCCTGGCACGTCGATCCACTCGGCAAGGGCCACTACCGCTATTTCGACGGTTGGGCATGGACTGACAAGGTTCACGAGGCCCGTTCGTCCTGATCCTCGCTCCGGGGGGAGGGCTCGAACCTCCAACATCCGGCTCCAAAGGCCGACGTTCTGCCGATTGAACTACCCCGGAAGGAATCTCCCGACCGCATTTTTACAACAGTAAGTGTCGGTACTCGCCAAGTCGGGTCGCCGATGGGCGGGGCCGGCCCAAGTTCGGCTAGCGTTCAGCCGGCCATGGGATCACTCATAAAGAAGCGCCGCAAGCGAATGCGCAAGAAGAAGCACAAGAAGATGTTGAAGCGCACCCGCTGGCAGCGACGCGCCGCCGGCAAGTAGCACTGCCGCGGGAGCCGTCCGGCAAGGCGCATTCCCGGTCCATCGCCAGGCTGCCGGCAGGATAGCGAGGCGCTCGTCACGGGTGAGCAGTGCTCGCCGCAGCGACAACGAGGGCTTGCCCGCGCTCGGCCCGCACTGCGTCTTGGAGCTCAACTGCGAGTTGCGCGGCCACCTCCGGGTCGCGCTCGAGGTACCAGGTGCCGCCGCTTCCCGCCAGTCGCGGCCGTTCGCCCGCCACGGCCGAGATCAGGTCCCGCCACCAGGCCAAGCGTGGCTCGACGACAACCGCGGCAGGCTCGAGGTCGTTCCCGTGTTCGCCGATTGGACCACCGAGCTCGTCCCAGGCCCGGTAAACATCGGGCGTCGACACGGCCAACGCAGGTGTCACGAGCACCGCCGTGAAGGCCTCGAAGCCAAGCGGCTCGACCAACTCCCCGATGCCCCTCACGAGCGCCCTCCCACCCACGACACAAAACGGCACGTCTGCGCCCAACGCCGCCGCAACCGCCGGATCGAGAACTCCCGCCCAGCGGAGCACGGCCGCCGCATCCGAAGATCCACCTCCGAGGCCGGCACCCGCTGGGACGCGCTTTCGCAGCCGCACCCGGGCACGCCGGCCAACGGTGGCCAGCGCCCGGACGACGAGGTTCTCCATGCCCAGCGGGACGGCGTCCGGCGCCGGATCAGCGACGTCACGCCGGCGCCCCGCCGATAAGGGGCGGTCCCCCAGGACCCAGCCCACTTCGTCGACAACCTCGAGACCATCGACGCCGTCTTCGATCTCGAGCTCGTCTGCGAGATCGATCGTCGCCATCTCGGCCTCGAGCAGGTGGAAGCCGTCGTGGCGGACTCCAACGACCCGCAACGAGCGGGTCAGCTTGGCGGGTGCCCGAACATGATCGATCGACGACATGCGCCTAGCTTGCCCCACTCCTCGATGCCGAGCTCCTCAGCCCGGGAACGGCCGTCGATCCCGGCAGCCGCAAAGGTGGCCTCGTCGACCAGTCCTTCGAGCGACCGGCGGAGCATCTTCCTCCGACCGCCGAAGCCGGCCCGGAGGAGGAGGTCGATCTCCGCGTAGCTCGCCACGGCGGCATCGACCGCCGGAGACTCGCGGCGCACGATCTCCACGAGCACCGACTCGACATTGGGGCGGGGCAGGAACACGCCCGGCGAAACGCGACCGACCAGCGAAGCGATAGCGAAGTAGCTGATCCTCACCGACACGGCGCCGAAGCTCCGCGACCCCGGCACGGCGACAAGACGCTCGCCTGCTTCCCGCTGGACCATCACGAGCATGCGGCCGATGGCAGGCACGACACCGAGAAGGTCGAGAACGAGGGGAGTCGCGACGTTGTAAGGCAGGTTGGCTACAAGTACCCAACTGGGCGCCGCCGCGAGCAATTCGGGCCAGTCGCACGACATCGCGTCCGCCTCGACCACCGACACCCCGAGCGGCTGGACCATCTCCCGAAGGACCGGGATGATGCCCCTGTCCACCTCGACCGCCGTCACCGCGGCCCCGGTCGCGGCGAGCGCCACAGTCAGAGAACCGAGCCCGGCACCGATCTCGACGACGCGATCTCCGGGACCGACCCGTGCAAGCCGGGCGATGCGTTCGACTGTGTTCGGGTCGGTGACGAAATGCTGGCCGAGCGACTTCGAAGGATGAAGGCCATGCTGGCGGAGGAGGCGAGCAACCTCGCCGTGGCCGGGCGGCCGCCGGAACGGGACGGCCGCAGCACCACCTGGTTCGACGATCTCAGACTCCGAGCCCGAAGGCCTTCTCGGCGTTCATCCAGCTGACCGCGGCCAAGACTTCGGGCTCGAAGCCCTTCAACAGCCCTACCGCGTTCCCGACGACAGTGACGTTGCTCGGACTGTTGCGACGCCCGCGATGCGGGACCGGCGTGAGGAAAGGCGAGTCGGTCTCGATCAGCAGGCAGTCGAGCGGGCAATGCGTGACGACTTGGCGCAGCTCGACCGCGTTGGCGAAGGTGACGATGCCGCTGAACGACAGGAGGCCGCCTATCCGCAGACATCGGCTCGCCTCCTGCTCACCGCCAGTGAAGCAGTGGAAGATCGTCCTCTCGGGCACTCCTTCGTGCTCGAGGATCGAGAACGTGTCGTCCCACGCCTCTCGTGTGTGGATGACGAGCGCGAGGTTGTGACGATTCGCCAGGCCAACCTGAGCGGCAAAGACATCGCGCTGGACGTCTCGCGGCGAGTTGTCGTAGTGGTAGTCGAGCCCGCACTCGCCGATGGCCACGACACGGGACCGACGCAAGCCCTCGCCTGCGGAAAGTTCGTCGAGGAGCTCGATCACAGAGCTCAGCCCGGCCCGGGCATCGTGCGGGTGCAGCCCGACGGTCGCCCAGACCTCGATGTCGCGGGCGCCCGGGGCCTGTGCGTAGCCCATGGATGGAGCCGGAGCTTGATTTCCCGAAAGCTCGCTCGCCAGGATCACCGCCCGGCGGGACGATGCCGCGTCGGTCCCGACACACACCACCCGCCCCACTCGCGCCGCGCGAGCCAGCGCGAGGGTCGCGGCCGGATCGGGCTCGTCTTGCAAATGGCAATGGCTATCGGTCCAGATGGCCGTCGGCTGCGACGGTGACACAGGAGACCGCGACGACGGAGAGGCCTCGACAACGGGCTCGGGCCCAGCCGGTGCGTTCGTCTCGCGCTGCGCCCGTCGGGCGGTACCACGCCGGCGACGCAGCCACGAACCCTCCTGCTGCTCTACCTGCCCGGTCCGGTCGCTCGAATCGTCCACCGTTGCCTCTTTCGTTCAACTGTCAACGGTACGCCGCGGGAACAGCGGCGTGCCCTTTATTACGAGGAGGTTCCCCGGGTAGCCCCCCCACCCGAGGCTGCCGTTCTCCCCGGCCGAACCCAGCTCGTCGGGCCGGCCCATGAGCCCGATCCGCGCCCAGATCTCGGCTGCCGCGCCTGGCATGACGGGTGACACGAGCACGGCCACGATCCGCAGCGCCTCGAGGGCGTCCCCGAGAGCAGCATCGAGAGCCGGCCCGGGCGGCAGCTTCCACGGCTCTGCGGTCTCGAGCTCGGAGTTCGCGGCACGAACGAGTCGCCACGTGGCCTCGAGAGCTTCGTGAGCCGCAAACCGTTGCCACGCGTCCCGGCATGCCGCCACTACCTCCGCCGCGACTTCGCTCAACCGGACACTGGGCGCGGCAGGTCGCGGGGCGGGGCCGATCCCACCGCACTTGCTCCCGACAACCGCCGCGACCCGGGCGAGCAGATTGCCGAGATTGTTCGCAAGGTCGGAGTTGTACCTCGCGATCAAGCCCTCGTATGTGAAGTCTCCGTCGGATCCCAACACGACGTCGCGGACGAGGTGGTAGCGGAGCGCGTCGACCCCGATGTCGGTGGCGAGCTCGACGGGGTCGATCTGGTTCAACCGCGTCTTCGACATCTTCTCGCCGCCCACGAGCAGCCATCCGTGAACGATGTAGTGGGCTGGTGGTTCGATGCCTGCGGCGAGGCACATCGCCGGCCACCAGACGCAGTGAAACCGGATGATGTCCTTGCCGAGCAGATGGTGAGCCGCCGGCCACCACTTCGAGAAGCGCTCGGGGTCCTCGCCGTAGCCGATGGCAGTGATGTAGTTGACCAGGGCGTCGTACCAGACGTAGAAGACGTGCGCGCCGTCCCAGGGAACGCGCACGCCCCAGTCGATCGAGGTCCTGGTGATCGAGATGTCCTGGAGCCCGCCTTTGATGATCCCGAGCGCTTCGTTGCGCCTGGAATCGGGGAAGATCGCGTGCGGATGGCACTCGTACCAATCGAGCAAGGGCTGCTCGAAACGGGACAGCTCGAAGAACCAGTTCTCCTCGGTGAGCCACTCCACCGGTCGCTCGTGCACCGGGCAGACGCGACCTTCGAGCAGATCGCTCTCTGGGTAGTACGCCTCGCACGACACGCAGTACCAGCCCTCGTACAGCCCCTTGTGCATGTAGCCGTTGTCGTGGATCGCCTGCATGAACCTCTGGACGCTCAGGTGGTGACGGTGCTCGGTCGTACGGATGAAGTCATCGTTCGAGACATCGAGGGCGGCCCATGAGGCGATGTAACGGCGGCTCGTCTGATCGACCCACTCCTGGGGCGTGAGCCCCTGCTCCGCGGCCGCGCGAGCGTTCTTCAGCCCGTGCTCGTCGGTGCCCGTGAGGAACCAGGAGTCGTCGCCGATCAACCGGTGCCAGCGCGCGAGCACGTCGGCATTCACCGTCGAGTACGCCGTGCCGAGATGGGGGGCGTCGTTGACGTAGTAGATGGGTGTCGTCAGGAAGAAGCGGTCGGGCACCCTCTCAAACTACTGGCCGTTGCGAGCGAGCGAAGTCTCGTACGCAAACCTCTTCGACACGCCGAGGTCTGCGGCCACCTCGGCTGCCGCCTGCCGGCGGCTGGCGCCAGCGGCCATGCGGCTCGCGACGGCGCTTTGGACCGCACCTTCGCTCGGCGCCGACCGCTCCCCGGCCATCGCGGCCGCAACGACGAGCACGTGCTCACCACGTGCCGCTCCCGCCGCGTCGCGCTCGCACGCCTCGGCAAGCGTCCCGCGCCATGTCTCCTCGAACAGTTTCGTCAGCTCCCGGCAGACCGCCACCCTGCGATCGCCTCCGCAGCAATTCGCAAGATCGTGGAGCGTCGAGCTGATCCTCTGCGGCGACTCGTAGATCACGCTCGGATGCGGTGCCACCGCGATCTCGCCGAGGCGCCTGGCGCGGTCGGCCCCTCGTCTCGGCAGGAAGCCTTCGAACCTCCACCGTGCGGTCCCGAGCCCGGCGACCACGAGGGCGCTCACGGCCGCCGATGGTCCCGGCACGGTAGTGACCTTGTAACCGGCGGCGATCGCTGCAGAGATCACCCGCTCGCCGGGGTCGGACACCGTTGGCGTGCCGGCATCGCTCACGAGCGCGACCCGCTCGCCCCGCTCGAGCAGCTCGAGCACCTCCGCGACCCGCTCACGCTCGTTGTGCGCGTGCACCGAGAGCAGACGGGAGGCTCGCAAGCCCAGGCGGGCAAGCAGCTGGCCTGTGTGGCGCGTGTCCTCGCAGCACACGACATCCGCCTCTTGCAACGTGGCGGCAGCCCGTGGCGAGAGGTCACCCATGTTGCCGATCGGGGTCGCGACGACTACCAGCTCGCCGGCGCCCTGGTCCCCCCCGGTCACCCCTTGATCTCGAGGCCGTCACCCGGGACGAGCTTCCATCGCTCGAAGGCGCCGGCCTCCGCCTCGAGCACGGCTCTGCCTCCCCGGCGCGGAAGTGCGACCCGGTACGGCGGCATGGTCGTGGTACCGAGGACACGAAGGTCATCGGTCAAGAACGCGACATCGATCGCGAATCGCATCCCGACCGTGTGCACCGACCTCGTGTGGCGTAACAACACGGCGCCCTCCAAGTGCTTCTTGCCCAACAGGCCCCGCGATCTGGCGGCGAGCGACGAAGCGACCTCGACGCTCGCGAGCACCTCGCCGTCACGCAGCAGCCATGCCATGTAACCGTCTCCGTCGCTCTCCAAGCCAAGGAAGTTGCCCAACGCTACCGAACCGCCAGCTGCTCGGGGGAAAAAGCGCCAGCTTAGAAGCAACTACAATGTCCCGCTTGTGTCCAAGCGAACTGTGAAGCGGAAGCTCCGCAAGAAGAAGAAGGCCAACCACGGCAAGAAGCCGAACTGCGGTCGCGGCTGACCTTCACACCTTCCAGTTCGACCCCAGACGGCTGAGAACCCCCTCGAGAACCGACGGCTTGTCGGAGATGATCCCATCGACGCCAAGGCTTACCAGGTGCTCCATCTCGTCAGGATCGTCGATCGTCCAGACGTGGACCGCGAGCCCGCTCGAGTGTGCGGCCTCTACAAAGCTCTCGTCCACGACGACGAGAGGGCCGAAGCGCGCCGGGACCTGGAGCGCGACGTAGCGCTCGATGTCGTCTTGCGGTGCCTCACCCGCGCGCAGCCGCCGGTAGAACTCGGTCGTCGCCTCCGTGCCGGCCGCGATGCCGGTGCCGGGCGCATACTTGGCGAACTCGCCGGTTGCCTCGTCGGAGAACGACGCAACGACCACGTCGTTCTGCCGGCCATACTCGCGGAGCACCTCGGCCAGCGCCTCTTCGTAAGGGACGACTTCTGGGGCGGTGCGCTTGATGTCCAGGTTGAGCACGACACCCGGGAAGGCCTCCAAAACCTCCGCGAGCGTTGCGACGCACAAGTCTGGATCGTCGGGTGCCTGCCCGCGCAACACGTAGTCCTCCACCGGACGCCCTCTGACGGCGCCCTCGCCGGGGCAGAACCAATACGCGTTGTCGAGGTGCCGGACTTCCTCGAGGCGGAGACCGGCGAACTCGCCCGTGGAGTTCGTCGTTCGATCGAGCGCCGGGTCGTGGCAGACGACGAGTTCTCCGTCGCTGGTGGCGTGAACGTCAAGCTCGATGCCGGTGGCTCCGTGCTCGAGTGCTCGCCTCATCGCGTAGAGCGTGCTGGAAGGAGCCTCCTTGGCGCCTCCCTGGTGGGCGTAGGCGATCACCCGCCTTTCGAGCCAGGGATTGTCACGCACTCCCGCTGTCTACCAGCTGAATGCGCCTGCGGCGCAACTGGAGGGTAGCCTCGGCTAGCCATGATCGATCACATTCTCCTTGACGTGATCGCGGCCCTCCGCGAGGCGTTCGAGGGCGCGCTCCTGGAACAGCAGGCGGTCGAGGAGCGCTTCCAAGTCGACGTCTTCCTCGGCGACGTTGCGTTCGAGACCTCCTACAGCCTGCCTGGCGAGGACAGTCCGCCGCGAGTCCGGGCGGACCTCAGCCTCGATTGGCCGACCTGGAGCCAGAGCGCCTACCGGTCTTGGTCGATCGGCGAGCCTCCGGCCGAGCCGCCGGAGCTCATTGTCGAGATCGCGCTTCGGGTGCAGCGCCTCGCCGCGCCGCCAGATCCGACGCTGGTGCTCGCGGCGCTCGCCGGTGAGGGGCCCGAGTTCGGCTCCGAGCGCTTGGAGCAGTCCGGGCCAATGATCGAGCAGCTCTACGAGCCCTCTTCGGACGTTCCCGCCTGCGCGATCGAGGTCGCTTACCAGGGCAGCATCCGGCTCGAAGAGCCGCTCCTAGACGATCCGACCAAGCTCGACGGCCAGGTCGCAGGGCTCGCTCGGTGGGTCGCATCGGCGCTCGTGCGTCTGGCGGATCTCGACTTGGCCTTCCTCCCGCCCGACGAGGACAGCAACCGGGTCTGACGCGCGAGCCCCACGCTGCGCGAACCCCACGCTGCGCAGCGCTTGTCGGCGTCGCTACCAGGGCTCGGTAAGCCCGGCTTGCAAAGCCAGGGAGTGCAACGAGACCTGGGGCTGAGCGCCCAGGTGGGAGACGACCTCGCCGGCGGCGAGGGCTCCGAGCCGGCCCGCCGTCTCCAACGGCGCGCCACGGACAATGCCGTAGAGGACACCCGCTGCGAAGAGGTCGCCCGCCCCCGTCGTGTCGTCCACGCGGCCAACCGGCGGAGCCTGGACGACTGCGCGCTCCCCGCCGTTCAAGAGCACGGCACCTCGCGCGCCGAGCGTCACCGCTGCCATGAGCCCCGGTCGCTCCAGAGCGTCCAGCGCTCCCGACAAGTCGCCAGCCCCTGTGAAGCGCCGAGCTTCCTCTTCGTTGGCAAACAGCAGGTCCACTTCGTCTTCGACGATCTCGTTCAGGAACTCAGCGTGCCGTTCGACGAGAAACGGATCCGACAGGCTCAAGGCCACGAATCCGCCGCCAGAGGTGGCAAGCTCGACAGCCCGTTCGAGGGCCGCAGAGGTCCCGGGCGAGTCGAGCAGGTAACCCTCGACGTACACCGCCGCTGGGTTCCCGACGAAGGCCTGCTCGACGGCCTCGACGTCGATGAAGACACCCGCGCCCAGGTTCGTCGCCATCGTGCGTCCCGAGTCAAAGCTGACCAGCACCAGGCACTGGCCGGTGCGGAGGTCGACGGCGCTGTGGCTCAATACGCACCGAACACCGACTGACCCGAGGTCGAGCTCGTACTCGGCACCAAGCAGGTCATGGCCCACGGACCCCACGAATGCCGGATGAGCGCCCAAAGAAGCGAGGCCCACCGCAGTGTTGGCCGCCGATCCCCCGGCCACTTGGACCCAGTCACCCACAAGCTCGGCAATCCTCGCGATCTGTTCGCCGTCGACGAGGGTCATCGCGCCCGGCTCGACGCCAGCTGCTTCGATCGTCGGTGCGTCCGCGTGGGCGACTCGGTCGACGATTGCATGCCCGATGCACACGACGTCGATCTCTCGTCTGCCGAGCTCCTCATCCCAGCCGCCCAAACCAGCGCGCGACGATCCAGGCTCCGACACGAGTCCGACGGTAGCCGGTGAACCGCAGTTCGCGGTTAATCAGGCCAGCATTTCGTCGGTCGAGGGTGGCCGCCAGGTCACGTGCACTAATCTTCGATGTCCGTGACTTTGAACACCGACGAGAAGGACTTCAGGCTCCCCCGCGACGTCGTACCGACGCGCTACGAGCTCACAATCGCGCCTGACCTGGGCGCTGCGACATTTCTCGGCCGTGAGCGGGTCAACCTCGACGTGACGTCGGCGACGAGCTCGATCGTCTGCAACGCTAAGGAGCTTCAGATCTCCAACGCCACGCTGAGCTGGCCCGATGACTCGCCTCACCGAGTCGATCTCGACGTCTCCTTCGACGAGGATCTCGAGCGGGTCACCTTCACGGCACCGCGCCAGATCCTGCCGGGTCCCTATGTCCTCGAGTGCGATTTCGCCGGCGTTCTTAACGACAAGCTCTGCGGCTTTTATCGCAGCACCTTCCGTGACGAGACTGGCGACAAACACGTCATCGCGACGACCCAGTTCGAATCGACCGACGCAAGAAGGGCGTTCCCCTGCTGGGACGAACCGGATCGCAAGGCTGTTTTCTCCGTCGCGCTCGAGGTCGAAGCGGACCTCCTCGCGATCTCGAACGGTGCCGAATTCCGCGCGACAGAACTTCCCGACGGCAAGCGTCGCCTCGAATTCACCGAAACCATCCCGATGTCGACGTATCTGGTCGCCTTCGTCGTCGGCCCTCTCGAGGTCACCAACGCCGTGGATGTGGACGGAACCCCCCTTCGCGTGGTCCACACCGCAGGCAAGGAGCAGCTGACCACCTTTGCTCTCGAAGCCGGCGCGCACGCGCTGCGTTACTACGCCAAGTACTTCGACCAGCCGTACCCAGGCGACAAGCTCGACCTCGTCGCGATCCCCGACTTCGCCTTCGGTGCCATGGAGAACCTCGGATGCGTGACATTCCGTGAGGCCGCGCTGCTCACCGACCCCGCCAACTCGGCCCGCAACGAGCTCGAACGCGTCGCCGAAGTCGTCGAGCACGAACTCGCTCACATGTGGTTCGGCGACCTCGTGACCATGGGCTGGTGGAACGGCATCTGGTTGAACGAGGCGTTCGCCACCTACATGGCCCTTTGCTGCCTGGACGACTTCAAGCCTGAGTACCAATGCTGGGTGGGATTCAGTCGCGACCGGGAGATGGCTCTCTCCCTAGACGGGCTCCACACGACGCGGCCAATCGAGTTCCCTGTGCGCACGCCCGACGAGGTCGACTCGATGTTCGATGCCCTCACCTACGAGAAGGGCGGCAGCCTTCTTCGGATGCTCGAGCAGTACCTCGGCACGGAACGCTTCCGCGAAGGAGTCCGCCGGTACCTTGCAGCTCATCGCTACGGCAACACCGAGACAACTGACCTTTGGGACGCGATCGAGGAGGCGGCCGAGGGACTCCCGATCCGCGCGCTCATGGACTCGTGGATCTTCCAGGGTGGGCATCCGCTCGTGACCGCCAGCGCGGACGGCTCCGAAGTGCTGCTGACTCAGCGGCCCTTCTCCTACCTGCCGGCCACGGACAGGCCCGCGGGCTCGGGGCCGAGTGCCATCGGCTCGACGTGGCTCGTGCCGGTGGCCATGCAGAGGCGGCCTCGCGCAGATCAGTCCGCCGTCTCGCCATGCCGCTACGAGCTCCTACGCGAGCAACCCATTCGCGTCCCTGCCGGGCAAGGGATGCTGGTGGTCAACGTCGGAGGTAGCGGCGTTTACCGACTTCGCTATGAGGACGAGCTGCTCGACGGCATCCTCGCCGGCTTCGACCGGCTCGAGCCGCTGGAGCGGTTCAAGCTCGTGGCGGACACTTGGTCCTGTGCACTGGCCGGCTCGACGCCCGTGGAGCAGTTCCTCGCCCTGGTGAGACGTCTCGAGGGCGAGAAAGACCCGAGCGTGTGGACGATGGTCGCCGGCGCGCTCGGGCTCTTGGACTTTGCCGTAGCCGAGGCAGACCGTGGTGTGCTCGAGGCCTTCATCCAGTCGCTGCTCGGGCCAGAGCTCGAGCGCGTCGGCTGGGACCACCATGAGGGCGACGACAGCGAGGCGGCACGGCGCCGTGCGGTTCTCATCGCAACCCTCGGCACGATCGGCGCCGATCCGTCAGTGCGGGCCGAGAGTCGCGAACGATTCGTTGCGCTCGGCCAGGGCGCGTCGCTGGACGCGGACACGGCATCGGCGATCCTCCACGTCGTGGCAACCACTGCAGGACGCTCCGAGTACGACGCTCTCCTCGCGCGTTTCCGCTCCCCCTCCGACCCGATCGAGGAGCAGCGCTACCTCGACTCGCTCAGCTATGTACGCGATCTGGATCTCGTCGCGGCGACCTGCGAACTGTGCCTGAGCGAGATCAGGAGCCAGGACGCTCCCTATCTCCTCCGGAGGCTCCTGACCAACCGCCTCGCCGGTCCCGAGGTCTGGGAGTTCGTCTCCGGTCACTGGGACACGCTCCTCGAGCGTTATCCGGCAAACTCGATCACGCGGATGCTCGAGATCTCGCGTCTCTGCCAGCTGGACCCGGACGGCACGCCCGGGCTCTCGCGCAAGGTCACAGCGTTCTGCTCTGCGCATCCGTTCGGCGGCCAGCAAAGGGCTGTCGACCAGAGCCTCGAACGCCTGGCAGTGAACGTCCGTTTCGTGCTCGGGCACAGGTCGCTTCTCGGGGCCATCCTCACCAAAGCGTGAGCTTCGGCGGTAGATGTGGATCTCGCCATCGCGGCGACGACGTTCGCGCTCGTCATCCCGGCGGAGCTTCCTGACAAGACCTTCATCTCGTGCCTCGTCCTCGCGTCGCGTCACCGCCCACTTCCGGTTTGGGTCGGAGCTTTCTCCGCGCTCGTCCTCCAGTCCGGCATCGCCGTGGTCGCGGGCGGTCTGATCGCCCTTCTGCCGAAGCTCGCGGTGCGGTCGGTTGTGGCGGCGTTGTTCCTCGGCGGCGCGCTCTACCTCTTGGTGACCACCGAGCACGGCGAACAGGAGCGGGGCGAACAGCTGGCATCCGCAGAGGAGCACTCGCTGACCGAAGGACGCTCGAGCTTCTGGCGCGTCACCGCCATCACCTTCGCCGTGATCGTTGTAGCAGAGTTCGGCGACATCACCCAAGTGCTCATAGCAAACCTGGCCGCGCACTACCGGGACCGCTTGGCGGTGTTCTCGGGCGCAGCGGCGGGATTCGCACTGGCGTCGGTCTTCGGGGTGCTTGCCGGCCGCACGATCACACGCTGGGTGCCACTTGCGATCGTCCGGCGCCTCTCGGGCCTGGCTCTGTTTGGCTTTGGCATCTACACGGTCGTCTCGCTCACAACCAGCTAAGGGGGATTATGCGATGAACGAGCGCGGATGAGTCCTCTCTCGAGACCCGAGCGCCTGCTCGAAGCGGCTCGTGCAACCAAGGGCTTTATGCCCGACGACGAAGGCCTTGCACTTGCCGCTCTCGCCGAGCGCGCCACGCTGGCAGGCTCCTCTTCCATTGTCGAGGTCGGCGCCTACTGTGGCCGGTCCACCCTCTACCTCGCTTCGGGGATCGCCCGGGCGCTGAGCTTGGGCGCAGCACCTGCTGTGGTCTTCAGCGTCGACCATCATCATGGCTCGGAGGAGAACCAGGCGGGCTCCGAGCACCACGACGACACGCTCGTCAACCGCGAGACCGGCCGGATGGACACCTTGCCGTTCTGGCGAAGAACCATGGAGGCAGCCGGCGCAGAAGATCTCGCGGTTGCTGTCGTCGGAGACTCACCCACCATCGCTGCTCGCTGGAACGTCCGCGCCGGCTTGGTCTTGATCGACGGAGGGCACGGCGAGGCGCCGGCCTGGGCGGACTACCGGGGCTGGGCCCCCCGCGTGGCCGACGACTGCTGGCTTGCCATTCACGACGTGTTCCCTGACCCCGCCGACGGCGGGCGTCCCCCGTTCGAGATCTACAGAAGCGCTCTCAGCTCTGGTGAGTTCGAGGAGGAACACTCGGCGCAAACCGGGAGCCTGCGAGTGCTCAGACGGCTGTCCGGGTCTCGCTCGGCGTCGAGATCGAGGCCACAGGGGAGCGACCCGTCGACGAACAGCTGAGCCGCGGGGCTGAGCATGTGAAGACAGTCCTCGGCCAGCACGATGGCAGCTGCGGTGTAGGTCGACCGCTCGCCCTCCGGGTAGGTCGACTGCTCCGGGTACACGATGCCGGTGGTGTACGAGCCGTCTGGCCAACGGTGCTGTCGTGCCCATCCGAGCAGCGCCGCGGCCTCGTCACGGCGCCCGACCGCAACCAGGGCGATGGCGCATTCGGCTGTCTCTGCAGCGGTCACCCACGGCCGGTCCGAAACGCAACGCACGCCCCGTTGCTCGATCACGAACTCGGACCATCGGTCCTCGATGCGCTCGGATGCCGTCTCGGCGTCGAGCGCGCCAACCAGCACCGGGTAGTACCAGTCCATTGCGAACTCGTCCTTCGAAGCGAAGCCGCCTCCATTGTGGGCGATCGCGTGCCGCAGACGGCCGGCCGCGAGCTCCCAGTCCGGGCGCTCCCGGCCGAGCTGGGATGCGCACGCAATGGCGCACCTGAGGCTGAAGTACGCCGAGGAGGAGCCGGTCAACAGCCCGTAGTTCCCGGGTGTCCCGTCGGGGTCGACGGACCACACCAGCTCGCCGCGAGGCCGCTGCCAGTTGACGACGAAGTCGATGGCGCGCTCGACCGAGGGCCAGAGCTCCTCGAGGAAACCCGAGTCCCTGGTGACAAGGAAGTAGTGCCACACTCCGGTCGCCAGATAAGCACAGACATTGGTGTCGAGGCGGGGCTCTTCGACCTGGCCGTTCGCCCGGTAGTACGTGTGCCACGAACCGTCAGGCCGCTGGGTCGCACGCAGCCACTCATAAGCGCGCCCTGCGTCGTGTAGAGCGCCGCCCACTGCGAGCGCCATGGCAGCCTCGACGTGGTTCCACGGGTCGGCGTGGCCGCCGGCGAACCACGGGATCATGCCGTCTTGCAACTGGACGGCACGAATCGACTCGATCGTCTCGGCGATCAGGCGGCCGCCGACCATCTGTCGAGAGGGGGTGGTCACCGCTCTGCGTGCCTCAGGTAGACGACCAGGCTCTTGCCCAGGAAAGGGTTGAGGATTCTCTCTGGAACGCGGGTGACCGGCGTGTGGGCCGTGATGTCCCACACCAGAAGTCGGTGGTAACTGCGAACAGCTAAACAGTCTTCGTTCTCCAGTCCAACGAGGCACCGGAGCCACCAGTACGGGCTGTGAAGCGCGTGGGCGTGATGGGAGGCGACCAACTCCAGGCCCGCGTCCTCGAGCCGCCCGAGCAGCTGGCTTCGGCGGTAGATCCGCAGATGGCCGCCTGGGACGCTGTGGTAGCGCTCCGAGAGCGCCCAGTTGACGAGCTCGGGGCCGTACCGCGGCACGCTGACCGCGAGCGTCCCGCCCGGTCGAAGCACCCGTGCAAGCTCGGCCATCGCCGAAGAGTCGTCGGCGATGTGCTCGAGCACCTCGGCACAGATGACCTTGTCGAAAACCCCATCAGGAAACGGCAGCCTCAGCGCGTCACCCCTCACTCCCACTCCCGTCCCGCCTTCTCCGACCTCCCCGGCCTCGGCCATTGCCACCATCATCCCGATGACGCCCTGGACCTCGTCCAGGTCCGCGTCGAGGGCAACGACAACCGCACCGCGACGCAGGCAGCCGAAGGCGTGCCGGCCCCCACCACAGCCCAGGTCGAGCACGCGCTCGGCGCGGCGGAGGCCGAGGCGGTCGAAGTCGACGGTCAGCACGCCAGAAGCTCGAAATACTGCTCGGCCGTGGCTCGAGCCGTGACCGGCCAGGTGAAGCGCGCGGAGGTGCGCTTGCGGCCGGCTGGCCCGAGGCGACGGCGCAGCGCCGGGTCGCCAAGCGCGGTGAGAATGGCCTGGGCGAGTGAGCCCGGATCGTTCGGAGGCACGAGCAGCGCCGAGACGCCGCTCGGCCCAGTGACCTCCGGCAAGGCTCCGCCGGTGGTCGCGATGAGCGGGACGCCGCAAGCCATGGCCTCGATCGCCGGCAAGGAGAAGCCTTCGTACAGTGACGGCACGACTGCGATCTCGGCCTCGGCGTAGAGATCGACGATCGCCTGGTCGCTCAGCCCCGAGAGGAAGCGGACCGCGCCTGCAAGCCCGAAACGATCTAGCGCGGCAGGGATCGTGCTCCCGTCCCTCAGACGGCCGATTACCACGAGATGGGCGTCCTGGCGCTCCGTGCGGACCTTCGCGAGCGCCTCCAAAAGTGGGACCAGCCCCTTCATCGGCACATCGGAGCTCGCCGTCGTCATGATCCGGCCCGGCACCCGCTGGGTGCCGGGCATTGGCCGGAAGACCGCGCCGTCGACCCCGACCGGGACGACCGCCATGCGCTCGAGCGCGACTCCGAGCTGGTCCGCAATGTCGCGTCGCGACGATTCGGAGACGGTCACGATCCGCTGGACCTGTCGTGCGACCCGTGCCTGCATCCCGACGAACCCGTACCAGCGCCTGAGCGTCAGCCGCCGCTGCCACCCCTCGGCGTGCGCCAGGTCCAGCTCGCGGTCGACGGTGATGGGATGGTGGATCGTCGCGAGCACCGGCCAGCCGTCGCGCATCATGCCGACGATCCCCGTGCCAAGGGATTGATTGTCGTGGACGAGATCGAAATCCCCGAGCCGTCCAGCAAGAAGGCGGCGCGCCCTCAAGCTGAACGTCAGCGGCTCGGGAAAGCCCGCGCTGCACATCAGTGCGAACTCGAGAAGATCGACCGCGGAGGTGAACTCGCGCAGTCTCGGGACGCGGAACGGATCCGGTTCGCGGTACAGGTCCAGGCTCGCCACCTTCACGAGCTCCACGGACTCGCAGAGCTCTGGATAGGGGGGGCCCGAGAAGACAGTCACCGAATGACCGAGCTCCGTGAGCTCGCGCGTGAGGTGACGCGTATAGACACCCTGGCCGCCACAACGCGGATTCCCCCTGTACACGAGGTACGCGATGCGCAACCGGCGACGCCGAACTGGCTCTGGCATGACCGTCTAGCCTTCCCCGCACGAACTCGATAAGCAAAGCGGCAACCACTGGCTCTCCGCCAGTCAGACCCTTCCCAGCCCGACGAAGTCTTCACTACTATGAAGCCGTGCGGATCGCCGAGTGCCGATCGCGCTGGGCCTCCCTTTGATGGCCACCGACATCATCCATCTTTCCGGCATCGTCCACAGCCCCCTCTTGGGCAGTGACGGGGAACGGATGGGCCGGGTCGAGGACGTCATCGCGCGGCAAGGCGAACAGGCACATCCCCCGGTGAGCGGGATCGTCGCGAGGATCGGCCGGCGGGAGCTCTTCGTGCCGATCTCGATGATCGGAAGCGTTCGTCCCGGATGCGTCCAGCTCCAGGGCGAGACGCTCAATCTCGCCCGCTTCGAACGGAGGCCGGGCGAGCTTCTCCTGACCAAGGACCTGTCGGGAAGGCACCTGATCAACATCGTCGGCGCCCGTCTCATCCGTGCGAACGAGATCGAGATCGCGCTGGTCGACGGCACCTTCGAGGTAATCGGAGTCGACCCGACCAGCAGGCCCGTCTTGCGCAGGTTGCTCCCGCGCATGCTCGCTCAGCGCATACCGTCGAAGGCCATCGTGGACTGGGAGAGCATCCAACCGTTCGTCTCTCACGTGCCGACGGCGATGCTTCGCATCCCGTACCGCAAACTGGCCCGCCTGCACCCCGCCCAGATCGCCGATCTCGTCGAGGCCGCGTCACACGAGGAGGGTGAGGAGATCATCAATGCCGTCGGCCAGGATCTCGAGCTCGAGGCCGACGTCTTCGAGGAGCTCGACACCGAGCATCAGCTCGAGTTCCTGAGCGCGCGGACGGACAAGGACGCGGGGCGGCTGCTCGCGACGATGGAGCCCGACGACGCTGCCGACCTGATCGCCGATCTCGACCAGGACCGGCGGCTCTCAGTGCTGGAGGCCATTCCGCAGCCGACACAGGCGAAAGTCCGGGCGCTGCTCAGCTACAACCCTGAGACCGCGGGCGGCCTCATGAGCCCTGAATTCCTTGCCCTGTCCGGGAACGCGCTCGTCTCGGACGCGCTCGAGGAGATCCGTCGCAGCCCGGTCGCGCCCGAAGCGCTAGGGGTCATCTACACCACGGACGAGAACGGGCGTCTCACCGGCACGGCATCGGTCGTCCGGCTGGTGAAGAGCCCGCCGGCGGCGCGCATCGGTGAGGTCGCCGACCTCGACCCGGTGGCGGTCAGGGCCGATGCCGACCTCCACGCGATCGTCCGGAAGATGTCGGACTTCAACCTCGCGGCGGCTCCCGTTATCGACGACGAGCATCGGATGATCGGCGTCGTCACCGTCGACGACGTGCTTGAGCTCCTCCTGCCGACAGGATGGCGCCGTGACTTCGGGATGACCGCGGCCGACGAGTGAGCACGGGCCGGTGAGCGCCGCCGGCCTGCAACGGTTCGCTCGAGGTCGCCATGGGGGCTGAGCGGGTAAGATCATGGCCGCAAGCAGCCATGCCTTGTCCGGCAACGGTGAGCTGAGTGCACCCGGCTATGCCGGGGTGAAGCCGGTACCCGTCGGCACCACTCGTTCAAAGGCGGGCTCACGATGGGCCAGGAAACGGAGCACCCCTGAGTACCGACGGTTGGTTACCTGACCAACTTCGCGCGCACGCTGCTTCAGAGCAGGAGCGGCCGCCCGGCTGAGGCCTTCTGACCTCTGGTGTGCGTGCGCGGACAGCCACGCCTACGCACACCGACGACGCCAATGGCGGCGCGAGAGGTCACCATGGTCAAGAACCTGCAACCTGGCGACGACGAGGAGCCCGAGGAGCACTCCTCGGCAGCTCTCGACAGCGCGCACGTGGGCGACATCCAGGGAGCTTTCGGCACGATCCGCGAGCACGATCACGCTGCTCGGCGATCCTGGGGCAAGAAGCTCCTCACGCTGCTCGCCATCGTCGGCCCCGGCCTCATCGTGATGGTGGGCGACAACGACGCCGGGGGCGTCGCGACCTATGCCCAGGCCGGTCAGAACTACGGCCTCACCCTGCTGTGGACCTTGCCGCTGCTCATCCCGGTCCTGATCGTCAACCAGGAGATGGTCGTGCGGCTGGGGGCGGTGACGGGCGTCGGCCACGCCCGGCTGATCAAGGAGCGCTTCGGGAAGTTCTGGGCAGCCTTCTCGGTCGGCGACCTGTTCGTCCTGAACTTCCTCACGATCGTCACCGAGTTCATCGGCGTGAGCCTTGCCCTCGGCTACTTCGGCATATCTCCTGACATCTCGGTCCCCATCGCCGCGCTCGGGTTGATCGCCATAACCGCGACCGGCAGCTTCCGCAGCTGGGAGCGGTTCATGTTCATCTTCGTTGCGGTGAACTTCCTCGCCATCCCGCTCGTGATCCTGGTCCATCCCCACGCCGGCCCGATAGTACGCGGGTTGTTGATCCCGGGAGCCCGGGGTGGGATGACCTCGACCGCGGTGCTCTTGATCATCGCGATCGTGGGAACGACGGTCGCGCCGTGGCAGCTGTTCTTCCAGCAGTCCAACATCGTCGACAAGCGGATCACGCCACGCTGGATCAACTATGAACGGGCAGACACCTTCCTTGGTTCGATCGTCGTGGTGATCGCGGCCAGCGCGCTCGTGGTGACGGCCGCCTTTGCGTTCCGGGGCACCGGGCTCGCCGGCCACTTCACGAACGCAGCAGGCGTGGCGCGTGGACTCGAGCACAGGGTCGGGCACGGAACGGGAGCGCTCTTCGCGCTTGTGCTGCTCAACGCCTCGATCATTGGAGCCGCCGCTGTCACACTTTCGACGTCATATGCCTTCGGCGACATTTTCGGGATGCGGCATTCGCTTCACCGCAGCTTCGCCGACGCGAAGCAGTTCTACATCCTCTTCAGCGCGCTGGTGATCTGCGCTGCGGGCATCGTCCTGATCCCCCGCGCGCCGTTGGGGCTGATCACGACCGCGGTTCAGGCGCTGGCAGGAGTTCTCCTGCCGAGCGCGACAGTGTTCCTCCTCTTGCTCTGCAACGACAAGGCGGTTCTCGGGCCGTGGGTCAACCGCCCATGGCTGAACGCATTGGCAGGGTTGGTCGTCTCCGTGCTGCTGGCGCTGTCGCTCATCTTGATGACGACCACTGTGTTCCAGAACCTGGAAGTCACCTCGCTCGCCCTCGTGCTGGGAGCGATCATCGTGGCCGGGTTCCTCGGCGTGGGCTCGTGGGCGCTCCTTCCTGGCCAGCGAGCCAAACGCCGCGTCGCCATCCAGCTCGCCGCGGCCGCCCAACTCGAGACCAAAGTGCGGCGTGAGACCTGGAGGATGCCTCAGCTTGCCCTCCTCGAGCGACCGGTATGGTCGCGTGGGCGCACCCTGTCGATGCGGGTCCTCAGCCTCTACCTGGTCGCGGCGGTGGTCCTCCTCGTCGTGAAGGCTGTGCAGCTCGGAACCGGGCACTGACGCTCGAGCCGGCACTCGCCCAATCGGCCGGCAGATAACCTCCCGAGGTGGACAACATGCCAGCACGTGGTGCGCGGTGAGCCCGCCGAGCGGCCTGAGACAACCTCCCGGCCGGCTGAGCTCCGAGCAGGGCCTCGGGCCGGAGGATCTTCGCGCCATCGAAGATCTCGCCACAGCTTGCGTGGCAGCCGACGGTGGCCGCCTCAAGCTCGAGCTCGGGACCCTTCAGTCGAGACCCACCGATCAGGTCAACGACTTCCTATGGATCGCAGAGCCCGGCCCGGTCGGGTTCCTCGGCCTCTACGGCTACCGACCGGACCAGGCCGAGATCTGCGGAATGGTCCATCCCTCAGCGCGCAGGCAGGGTGTGTTCTCACGACTGTTCGAGGCTGCGACTGCCGAGCTCGCCAGGCGGGGCGTGCCGCAGGCCCTCTTGGTCGTGGACCGCCTCTACGAGCCCGGGTCCTGCTTCGCACGATCCGCCGGGGGCACGATCGAGCACTCCGAGCACCGTATGACTCTGCGACGGGAGCCGGCCATTGTGGTTGCCGATCCGCTCGTGACCATCCGCGAGGCCGTGCTGGCCGACGTGCCCTTAGTCTTGTCGTGCCTGACCGAGGCGTTCGGCCTTCCCACCGAACATCTCGGGGACGAAGAGCTCGCCGCCCTCGCCAGGCGGTTCCCCGGAACACTCGTCATCGACTATGCGAACGAGCCGGTCGGAACGGTTCGCGTCGATCGGAGCGATGACGCTGCCGGCATCTACGGGTTTGCCATCTTGGCGGAATTCCAGGGTCGCGGGATCGGCCGGCAGGTGTTGTCGGCTCTCGCCCGGGACCTGAGCGCCGAAGGGGTGGCAGAGATAGGCCTCGAGGTGTCCTGCACCAACGACACCGCGCTGCGTCTCTATACGAGCTGCGGGTTCGACGTCATGGGCACCGAGGACTATTACGCCGTGCAACTGAGGTCTCGCGGCGTCGGTTCGGAGCGGGGCGTCCAGTAGGCAATTGCTCGGTGCCCTGGCGGCGGAACTGGGTCGATCCGCGGATGTCCGGTTCGGATGTGTCGATTTCCTCGCGCCCCGTTCGTCTTACCGGTGACCATTCGCAGGAGGAGGAGAAGATGAAGTACATGCTGATGATCCATCAGGGCACGACACCGACACCGCTGGACCCCGAGGCGTGGGCGACACTCTCTGAAGGCGAGCAGCAGGCGATCTACGCCGCGTACAAGGCGATCAACGAGACCCCGGGCGTCACTCCTGGCAACGGCCTGCAGCCTCCCGAGACGGCCACCACCGTCCGAGTTCGGGACGGCAAGACGATCGCGACCGACGGCCCGTTCGTCGAGACCAAGGAAGCGCTCAACGGCTACCTCATCTACGAGGCTGACGATCTCGACGCAGCGATCGAGCTCGCTGCGAGGATCCCGGCTGCCCGCCTCGGTGGCGCCGTCGAGGTGCGCCCGATAATGGAGTGGTAGCGATCCTCGAGCAGACTTTCCGCGACGAGTGGGGACGCGTGCTCGCCACACTGATCGGCCTCCTCGGCGATTTCGACCTTGCCGAGGAGGCCGCGCAGGAGGCTTTCGCGATCGCCGCGGAGCGCTGGCCGCGCGACGGATACCCCGCCAATCCGCGCGCCTGGCTCGTGACGACCGCACGCAACCGAGCCATCGATCGCGTTCGCCGTGATCGCACGCTGGCCATGAAGACGGGACTGCTCCAGGTCGAGAAGGCAGCGGAGGTCGCACTGAGCGCGACGACGTTCCCGGACGAACGACTCGAGCTCGTCTTCACCTGCTGTCATCCGGCTCTCGCCATCGAGGCTCAGGTGGCCCTCACACTTCGGACCCTCGGCGGGCTCACCACCGAGGAGATAGCGCGCGCCTTCCTCGTGCCCGAGCCGACGATGGCGCAGCGGCTGGTGCGGGCAAAGCGAAAGATCAAGGCCGCCGGAATCCCGTTCAGGGTGCCTCCTGACCACGTGATGGCGGATCGGCTTGCCGCCGTGCTCGCTGTCGTCTACCTGATCTTCAACGAGGGCTACAGCGGCCGCGGCGACCTGGTGGCGGAGGCGCTGTGGCTCGGGCGTGCGCTCGCCACCCTGATGCCCGACGAGCCGGAGGTGCACGGGCTGCTGGCGATGATGCTGCTGCACGATTCCCGCCGCAAAGCGCGGTTTCGGGACGGCGACCTCGTGTTGCTCGCCGACCAGGACCGCTCGCTCTGGGACACCGAGCAGATCGCCGAAGGGCGGATGGTGCTCGAGCGAGCCAACAGCATGGGCGAACGGGGTCCCTACGTCGTGCAAGCGGCGATCGCCTCCCTGCACGCCGACGAGCCGCGCGACTTGCCCCAGATCGCCGTCCTCTACGGCGAGCTCGCCCGCCTCACCGACTCGCCGGTCGTCGAATTGAACCGCGCCGTCGCGGTCGCCGAGGCTGACGGTCCCGAGGCGGGACTCCTCATCGCTGATCAGCTCGCCCTCGGGGACTACCGCTACCTGCACTCTACGCGGGGTGAGCTGCTGCGCCGCCTCGGTCGGACCGAAGAGGCCCGCGACGCCTACCGCCGTGCGCTGGCGCTGGTCCACGACGACGCCGAGCGGCGTTTGCTCGAACGGCGGTTGACCGAGCTCGGCACGACCGGCCCGGCGAGCCATGACCCGGGGGCTGTTGGCTGACGCCAGGTCGTCATGAGCTCTTTCCCTACACGACGCTCTTCCGATCTGCTGACGCCAGGTCGTCATGAGACGCGCGGAACCTGCCTCCTCCCGAGCCGAGCTCTCACCCCAACGGCTGGCGGGCCATGGCGAGTGGCTCACGCCCGGCAAATAGCCAGGCGGCGGCCGCAGCGATCAAAGGGATGCCGACGAGAATGATGACGAGGTTCTCGACCGGGACGCTTCCGAGGGCGGAGATGCCTCCATTGAGAGAATTCGAGCGGATGTACCCGATCACTGCGACGTAGCCGGCCACCGTACCGAGTACGGCGCCGACCAGGCCGAGGGCGCCCGCAGTGGCAGCCGTCAGGGCTCGGCGGGTCGAAGAGCTCGCACCGGTTGCGGCAAGCGTACGGAGGTCGCCCGCTGTCTCGCTCCGAAGCAGGCCGACGGTCATGGCGAGAACGCCAAGCGCGAGGACCATCCCGAAGACGGTCGCCCAGTTGATGATCACTGACGACGAAGGCTGGCTGTTCTTGGTCTCGATGCTCATGCCGCCAGCCGCAGCAATCTGCCGGGCGTTGTAGATCTGTGAGGCCGCGAGGGGCCCCTTGGTCTGGATGAGCCAACCGGCAAGGCCAACGCTTTCCTGGAGGTGGAGTTGCTTGATGGCGTGCTCGGTGATCACCGTGTTAGGCGCGGAGGTGCCCGACGGTAGCGCGCTGACCTCTTGGATCACCGGGTTGGCGATGCAGGAGCCCTTGGGACAGGGGAAGGACTCCCGGCCGGATCCCTGGCCCTGGCCACCGGGACCGAAGTTGGCTTTGGGGGAGTAGTTCCCGTAGAGGAACTGCATGTCGGAGGTTCCCGACAGACCGGGCCGCATGGAGAGGAGGTCGGCATCGGAGTCGATCTCCGAGGCCTTGATCCCGAATGCCCGCAGCAGCGACGGGGTGGCGACGTATATCTGGCCCGTCCAGTTGCGTCCTGGGCCGGCGTGATTGAGCGAGCCGCTCGCCGTATCGAGTGGCAGGATGCTCCGAGCTCCGAGCTCCGCCCCGATGGCATCCACGGTCTTGTTCATGGAGCGTAAGGAGGGCGCGGTCCCGGATCCGGGGCCAGGGCCGCCATTGGGTGTGTAGATGACGACCTGGTTGGATGCGAGGTTGGGTCCGGCCCAGTCCAGGACGTTGCCGTACCGTACCGCCGCGACAACCGCGATGATGACCGCGATCAGCACACCCAGGCTCACGGCCGCGAGGGCCGAACCCGATCGGGCCCGGTAGCGCGACAAGTCGCGAAGGGCGAGGCGCACCGCTATCGGAGCCCGCCGGCCGAACTTCGCCAACGTCGTCAGGCAGAAGGGAGAAAGCAGGATCACCGCCGGGATGAGCGCCGCCAGGCCGAGGACGAGCTCGGGGGTCCGCGGCTTGGCGCTGCCGCTGGCGCCCGAGTACGACAGCAGGAAGAAAGCGATGACGAGGACTAACAGGCCTGGCAGGGCCGAACGGTGCACCTGTCTCGGGGGAGCCGGCCTCCCGGACAAGGCGGTCACGATGGAAATCCTCGTGATGGCGCGAGCCGGCCGTGCGGCAGCAAAGAATGTGGCCACGACCGCGAGCACCATCGCCACGGCGACCACCAGCCATGGCAGAGCGAACGCGCCGATCACGTGGTGGGCACTCGACTCGACACGCGGCCGGTATGCCAACCAGACCACCAGGCCCAAGACAGCTCCAATCACGGTGCCGACGACACCTGCGACGACGCCGTTGGCCCGCACGACGAGACGGATGTGCTTGTCGGTGGCGCCCAGGGCACCGACCATCCCGATCGAGCGCAGCCGGCGCTGGGCGAGCACCGTGAAGCCGCCCACGGCGACGAGGCCGATGAGGAGCATCCCGAGGGTGTCGAGCGCGAGCGCGATGGTCTCGGGGTTGAGCGGGTTGTTCGAAGCCACCGATGCAGGGGTCTCGACGTTCGCTCCGATCGAGGCGGCCCTTACCCCGTGTGCGTCGAACAGGAGCGTCACCTGGTCCGGCAACGAGATCTGGCCCGGCACCACGAGGGCGAACTCGTCGAGCAGGCTCTGGGGGTTCTCGACGATGCCCACCACGCGCCTCGACGTGCCGTCTTCGTGCCAGAGGTCACCGATCTTGAGCCTGAAGTCGGACGCCACGCCCTGGGTAACGGCCACCTGGCCCGGGTCGGCCGGGAAGCTACCGGAGATCAGGGCGAGCATGGGCTGTCCGAAGGGACCGTGAGGATCCTGGGCGCGCAGGTCGTAGGTGTCAATGGAGCCGGGGACGGCCATGGTCTCGTTCTCGATGACCTCGACACTGCCGAACCGGTGCCTCAGTGCGGCGAGGTGGGCAGGCAGTTTCGGGTTGGGTCCCTGGAAGTTGACGAGGTCCTGGGCGGTGCCAAAGCCCGTGTTGGCGGCTGGCGGCGTGTTGGTCGCCACGGTCGCACCAAGGATCGTGGCTCCGACCGCTACCACGACGAGCGCAACGATGAGCAACTGCTGTCGCCACTCGCTCCGGAAGAGGCGCCATGCCCAGCGACGCATGGCGCGGCGTGCAGGCGCGCCTCCGTTGTTTGAACGCGCCTCGGCGAGCGGTAGCTCGGACGTCGTGCTCATGGCTTCGGCGCGGTCGCGAGGAGTGACTCGGGACTCGGAGGTGTCACGGTCTGATCCACGACGCGACCGTCGCGGAGGAACACCACGCGCTCAGCCCAAGAGGCAAGGTGGGCGTCGTGGGTCACCACGACAGCGGCGACACCCCGCTTGCACGCGGCGAGGATCATCCGCATCACCGCCTCCCCGTTCGTCGAGTCGAGCGCGCCCGAAGGCTCGTCGGCGAGGAGCAGGTGGCGCTCGCCCACCACAGCGCGAGCTATCGAGGCGCGCTGGCGCTCGCCGCCGGAGAGCTCGTCCGGATAGCGCGTAGCCAGGTCCGCAAGTCCGAGCTCCTCCAGCGCGGCCATTCCCGCGGCGTGAGCCTTCTTCGCCGGGACGCCGTCGAGCTCGAGCGGGAGGGAGACGTTCTCCACGGCGGTGAGCCCGGCAAGCAGGTTGAAGTCCTGGAACACGTAGCCGATCGTGCGGCGCCGCAGGCGTGCCTTGTCGTTGCGCGACATCTTCGAGAGCGGCGCGCCGCCGATCAGCACCTCGCCGCTCGTCGGTTCCTCGAGGCTGCCGGCGATCGTGAGCAGCGTGGACTTGCCCGAACCGCTCGGGCCCATCACTGCGACGAGCGCGCCACGATCGACCGACAGCTCGACGTCTTCGATGGCATGGACCTGGGCGGCTCCCTCGCCGTAGAACCTGGAGACCTTGCGTAGTTCGAGAAAGCTCATCTGCGCACCACAATCCTTCGCCGCAGAAGCGGCACCGTTGAGGGGATGGGAGGGTCGATGACGGCCCGCCGCAACCTTCCGTCGGCGGCGTCGAGCCACCGGATCACCGAGTCCAGGCGGAACAGCTCGGCGTCGACCACGAGCGCGAGCGTGAGGTCGAACTCTGCCTCGTCCTCCTTGAGCCGCGTCCACATCTGCATCAGCTCGACGAGGTAACGGCGATGTACCTGGATCACGTCGCGGACATCCACTTCGGGTACTCGCATCGCGGAGAGGACCTTGATCACGAGCTCGTCACGAGGTGGTGAGGTCATGTCAGGCGGCGTGCGGAGCCAGTGGTCGAGCTCCTTGCGGCCCTCGGAGGTGATCCGGAAGCTCTTCTGGGGGCTGTCCGCGGCCGAGCCGTCGGACTCGATCTGGCCAGAGTGCTCGAGGCGCTGGAGCGTCGAGTACACCTGACCGACGTTGAGTGGCCAGACGTCACCGGTGCTCGCCTCGAACTCCTGACGGAGCTGGAAGCCGTACTTGGGACCCGCGCTCAAGAGCGCGAGCAACGCGTGCCGGACGCTCATCGCGTCACCGATCCCCGAACCCTACGGCTTAGATCACTGTGTACCATATGCAGTATGCTACATGGGAGGCGTTGGCTGTCAAGCTCCCGCGATACCTAAGGCCTCGTGGTCCGACCGTCGGGCGGCGGGGACCACTCCGCCGCGTCGGGACACTTCGCCACGCCCTAACGTGACGTTCATGCGCTATCGAACCCTCGGAGGAACCGGCATCCAGGTCAGTGCCTACTGCCTCGGTGCCATGATGCTCGGCGAATGGGGCAACAAAGACCACGAAGACGGGGTGCGCATCGTGCACGCGGCTTTGGGCGCTGGCATCAACTTCATCGACACGGCCGACGTGTACTCGCATGGCGAGTCGGAGGAGATCGTCGGAAAGGCCCTAAAAGGCCGGCGCGACGACGTCGTGCTCGCCACGAAGGTCCACGCGGGCATGGGCCCGGGCGAGAACATGTCGGGCAACTCACGGCGCTGGATCCGCTACGAGGTCGAGCAGAGCTTGCGGCGCCTCGGCACCGACCGGATCGACCTGTACCAGATCCACCGCCCTGATCCCGGAACCGATGTCGAGGAGACCTTGTCGGTACTGACGGACCTGATCCGGGAGGGCAAGGTCCGCGCCATCGGGTGCTCGACCTTCCCAGCCGAGCTGATCGTCGAGGCACACTGGGCCGCGGAGCGGCGCGGTCTCGAACGCTTCCGATGCGAGCAGCCGCCGTACTCGCTTTTCGCCCGTGGGATCGAGGCAGGAGTGCTACCGGTCTGCGAACGCTACGGCATGGGAGTCATCGCCTGGAGCCCGCTCGCGGGTGGGTGGCTGACCGGCAAGTACCGTCACGGCCAAGAGATCGACATGACCTCAGGACGGGCGTCGCGAATCCCGCAGCGTTTCGATCCGACCCTGCCGGCCAACCAGCACAAGCTCGACGTCGTCGACCGGCTCGAAGCCGTGGCTGCCGGTGCCGGGGTGCCGCTCAGGCACCTCGCCCTTGCCTTTGTCGTGTCCCACCCGGCTGTGACCGCCGCCATCATCGGGCCGAGGACGATGGACCAGCTGCAGGACCTGATCGCGGGTTGCGAAGTCACGTTGGACGACGACACGCTCGACCGCCTGGACGAGATCGTCCCGCCCGGAGTCACCATGAACCCCGCCGACGCCGGCTGGCAGAGCGAGTCGCTCGCGCTGGCTTCGCGGCGACGCCGACCCCTTGACGAGCGCGCCGCCGGCTGAAGTCATTCCCAGCGCGGTACGTATCCTCCGCGGCCCATGGAGGCGCTCTCGAAGGGGTCCACCGATTCGTCCACGCCGCCTCTGACCTCGCTTACCCATGGCAGGCGCTCCTTCAAGAGGCGCTCGACGCCTCCCTGCAGGGTCACCGCGGAGATGGCGCACGACCCACAGGCACCTTGGAGCTGCACCTCCACCACACCGGCGTCGTAGTCGACATCGACAAGGGCAATGTCACCGCCGTCGGCCTGGACAGCGGGGCGCATGAGCTCGACGAGATCATCAAGGGCTTCCTTGCGTCGATCGCGCTCGGTGGCGTCGATCGGTTCGCCATAGGACCTCGCGGAGATCCCGACGTTGACCGCGACCGGGGACACCAAACCCGCGGGCGCATCCGGGGCCGCCGGCCTCGCCGCGTCTTGTTGCATCGAACCGACCTCCCTTCGCTTGCGCCGCCTGGATGAGACTTGCCCACCGCGATGATAAGAGGTCGTAGGCTTCAGCCATGCAGCTCGTCTTGCTCGCGGCCGGTCACGGTCGTCGGTTCGGAGGCCTGAAACAGCTTGCTCCAGTTGGGCCGGCCGGCGAGGCGCTCATGGACTTCACGGCCCGCGATACCCTCGCTGCCGGTTTCGACGGTGTCATCCTCATCGTGCGCGAGGAGATCCAGACCGAGCTGCTCGACCACATCGGGCCCTTCTGGCCGGCGGAGCTCCCGGTCGTGCCAGTTGTCCAGGGGGCGATCGCCGGCACCGCTCAGGCGGTGGAGTCGGCACGGCCCTTCATAGACGGGCCGTTCGGCGTCGCCAACGCCGACGACCTCTACGGAGCAGCGGCGCTCGTGACGCTCGCGGATCATCTCCGCGATGGCACCCCGGGTGACCACGTGCTCGTCGGCTACCACCTTCGCGACACGGTCATCACCGACAGCCCAGTCACCCGAGGGCTCTGCGAGACCGGCGAGGACGAGTTTCTCGCCCGTCTCGTCGAGCAGCGAATGCAGCGCCTCCCCGGCGGGGAATTCGAGGGATCTCCCATAGCCGGACCGGATGCCGGACGCCTGCAACGACTGAGCGGTGAGGAGCAAGTGAGCATGAACCTGTGGGGCTTCGCCGAGTCGATCCTCGATGAGCTAGACAGCGCGCTCGATGCCTTCGACCCCGAAACGGCACCTCACGGCGAAGGCAAGCCCCCTGAGCTCCTCCTGCCCGACGTCGTCGGTCAGATCGTGGCTGAAGGACGGGCACGCTTCCGGGTCGTGCCATCCAACAGCCGTTGCATCGGGCTCACGCACCCCGCCGATCTGCCGCTCGTCCGCTCTCTCATCGCTGAGGAGCTGGCCGGCTGAGACGTCCGATGACGCGATCGCGCCGGCTCGTGCTGGCTCTCATCGTCGACCTGGTACTTGTCGCAGTGGAAGCCACTGGCGGTGTATTCGCCCATTCGACTGGCCTGGTTGCGACCGCCGGGCACGATCTGGCCGACGCCGCTGCGCTTGGCCTGGCCCTTGTCGCCACTCGGCTCGCGCTCAGGCCTGCGACGGCCGCAAGATCCTTCGGGTACCACCGCGCCACCATTCTCGCTGCCCTCGCGAACGCGACGGCGATCGTGGTTGTGGGCCTCGGCGTCGTCGCGCTCGGTGCATATCGGATCGCTCGCCCGGCACACGTGCACGGCGGGCTCGTGGTGATCGTCGCGGCAGTCGGGCTGCTGGGCAACGCGGTCGCTGCGCTGCTGTTGCGCGAACACGCCAAGGACCTGAACTTCCGGGCCGTGGCCCTGCATTTCACCGGGGACGCGGCCGCCGCGCTCGGAGTGATCGTGGCGGGCATCGTGATCCTCGCGACGGGACGTTTCGAGGTGATCGACCCGGCTGTGGCGCTCCTCATCACCCTGCTCATCGGGGCCGAAGCTTGGCGGCTCGTGCGCGCGAGCCTGGATGTCCTGCTCGAGTCGACACCACCTGACCTCGACGTAGCGGCGCTCGCCTCGGCGATCTCCGCCATCGAAGGAGTAACCGCGGTCCACGACCTTCACTGCTGGAGCCTGTCGAGCGACGTCAGGGCCCTCTCCGCCCACGTCGTGCTCGACGGGCACCCGAGTTTGGAGGAGGCCCAGGTCGTCGGGGAACGGGTGAAGACCTCGGTCCACAATCGCTTCCATGTCGCGCACGCGACCCTGGAGATGGAATGTGAGCCCTGCGCCGAGGACATCGCGGACGCCTGCGCAGTCGACACGGTCTACCGCTCCGCCGATTAGGGATCACGAAAGCGCCAGGCTGACAGCTGCGTTCCCGACGCGTATGTGCCGGTAGCGTTCGAGCCGATGTGTGGTCGTTTCGTCGCGAGCCGCCCCGTAGAGGAAATCGCCCGCTTGCTCGAGGTGGACAAGGTCGACGTCCCGTCCGAGCTTCTTCTTCCACGTTGGAACATCGCCCCACAGGCGACGGTGCTCGCCGTGACCGTGCCGCCTCAGGACCCAGGGCTCCGGCGACTCTCGGCGTTCCGTTGGGGCCTGGTGCCGTGGTGGGCGAAGGATCCGTCGATCGGAGCGCGCGCTTTCAACGCGAAGGCGGAGACTGCGAAGGACAAGCCGATGTTCCGAAGCGCCATCGAGCGGCAGCGCTGCGTCGTTCCCGCCGACGCTTTCTACGAGTGGGCCCCGGCGGCAAAAGGGGAGGCGATTCGACGTAAGCAGCCATGGTGCTTCCGGGCTTCAGCAGGCTCAGGGCTGCTCCTCATCGGCGGTCTCTGGGAACAGTGGCGACCCCGGGGCCCTGAGTCCTCGACGGCTCTGCACACCTGCACAATCCTCACCACGGACGCGAACGAGCTCGTGGGTCGCGTCCACGACCGCATGCCGGTGCTGATCGCCGAGGAGGACCTCGAGGAGTGGCTGATTCCCGAGCCACTCCCAACGGGCGAGCTTGGCCGGCTGATCCGTCCTGCCGCGCCAGAGGCGCTGCAGACGTTCCGGGTGTCGACGAGGCTCAACGACGCACGTGAGGACGGGCCCGATCTCGGAGAGCCCATCGCTGGCGAAGAGCCCGGTGACGTCGAACAGCCCGGTGACGCTCGGCTGTTCTGACCGGCCCGCCGGCGTTGCTTGGCTGGGTCCTCTTGTGGAAGGCCCTCAGCCCGCTCGGGTGGTCAGCCCCGCTTGAGCGGTTCCGCCTGCTGCGCCCGCTCGATCCGCCGGCGCCTTGCGAGCGCCCTGCGTGTGACCTCCGCGATCCCGGCGCCATCAAGCCCGAGCCGCGCAAGGATCGCGTCCGGCTTGGCGTGCTGCAAGAACTCCGTCGGGACGCCGAGCACAACCTGGCGCGGTCCCTCGAGCGCGTCGGCGTCGGCGACGCGATCAGCCTCGCCGACCAGGTACGAGCCCGCACCACCATGAGCCAGCCCATCCTCGGCCGTGACGACAAGTCTTGAGCACGCGATCGCCTCCAGCAGCTCGGGGTCGGCCGGTCGGACGACCCGGGCGTCGAAGACATCTGTCTCGATGCCGTCGTTGAAGAGCTCCTCCGCCGCCGCAAGAACCGATCGGGTCATCTTGCCGATGCCAACGAGGACAACTTCGCCGGTCCCTTTTCGGAGCCTGCGCGCCTTGAGACCGGTCCCCGGCTCGGCGAGCGGGCCCGGCGACGGCGTCTTCGGGAACCGGATCAAAGAGGGCCCGTCGAGCTTGAGTGCTTCGGCGAGCATTGGAGCGATCTCGGCGGCCTCGGCGGGGCAGAAGATCGTGCAGCCGGGTATTTGCAGCGCTTGGACAAGGTCGTAGATGCCGTTATGGCTCGGCCCGTCATCTCCGGTGACCCCCGCCCGGCCGGCGCAGATCACAACGGGCAGCTTGTGAAGCCCGACGTCGAGGTTCCACTGGTCTACCGCTCGGCCGAGGAACGTCGAGTACACGGCGACGACTGGGCGCAAGCCGGTCATCGCCATCCCCGCCGCAGCGGTGAGTGCGTGCTGCTCGGCGATGCCGACGTCCATGAAGCGCTTCGGATAGCGATCCTGGAACGCAAGAAGCCCAGTCGGGCCGGGCATGGCGGCGGTGATCGCCACGATTCGCTCGTCGGAGGCCGCCAGATCCACGAGCGCCGCCGAAAAGACCTCGGCGTAGCTCTCCCCGGCATCAAGCGGGCCGGGCAACCCGTCGTCGTCGGTCGACCCACTCACCCGAGACGCGCCAACCTGCTGAGACCCAGGACGTGCCGACATGTGACCGCCAGGACGGCTCGCCGGTGCTGGCGACGCCGGAGCCTTCAGATCGTGGAGGCAGGCGATCTCGTCAGCCTCTGCAGGCGCGTAGCCCTTCCCCTTGGTGGTGACGACATGAAGGACGATGGGGCCTTGCCAGCTCGCAGCGCGGCGGAGGGCCTGCTCGAGCGCAGCCACATCGTGTCCGTCGATGGGTCCCGTGTAGCGGATTCCAAGCGTCTCGAAGAACATGCGCGGCTCGACGACCTCCCGGATAGCCGCACTGAGCCCATGGAACGAGGTGAACGCGAGCGACGAGACACCACCCGGTAGGTCCTCTACCAAATGGCGCACCCGATCACGGACCTGCAAGTAGCGCGGGTCCAGCCGTAGGTGGGTCAGCGAAACCGACAGCCTCGAGACCGTCGGTGCGTAGCTTCGGCCGTTGTCGTTCAGCACGACTAGCACTCTGGTGCCGGAATGGCCGAGATTGTTGAGCGCCTCATAGGCCATCCCACCGGTGAGAGCACCGTCCCCGACCACTGCCACGACGTGACGTCCTCCACTTGTCGGATCGCTCTTGTCCTCGAGACGAAGGGCCGTGGCGATGCCGTGTGCGTAGCTCAGAGCTGTCGAGGCATGGGAGTTCTCGACCCAGTCATGGGGGGACTCCGCCCTCGACGGGTAGCCCGAGAGCCCACCTTCCTGCTTGAGGCCGACAAAGCCGTCACGGCGCCCCGTCACGATCTTGTGGATGTATGCCTGGTGCCCGGTGTCGAACAGGAGAATGTCCTTGGGCGAGTTGAAGACCCGGTGCAAGGCAAGCGTGAGCTCGACAACACCGAGGTTCGAACCGAGGTGCCCACCGGTACGCGACACGGCCGCCACGACGAAGTCGCGGATCTCAGCCGCGAGCTGGTCGCACTCGACGAGTGAGAGGGCCTTGAGATCGGAAGGTGAGTGGATTGAGTCGAGGATCATGACTGAGTGCCTGGCTTCAGGTTACCGGACTAGCGAAGCGCGAAGCTGACCGCGCGGTCGTTCCGCCTATACGCGACGCGGCCCGACGGTCCGAAGAAGCGGCCCCGCTGTGCGGCAACGGCGCTGGGAGCTCACGGCTCCGGTCTTCGGTCGCGTGTCAGCAGTTGCGCGACGAACCTCACGACTCGCTCGCGAGTTGCCTCGGCACTCTCGATCGCGGGCACGTTGCCATCGAGATCCACAACGACAGCCCGACGGCTCCGCTCGAGCTCCGGCCGGAGCGCCACGACAACGGAGGCGTCGCGCCAATTGGGGTGCTCGAGCAGGAGCAGGAAAGCGAGCAACGACTCGCGTTGCTCTCCGACGCACTCATAGGGCTTTCGCCCCGCGGCGAACAAGTCCCGGAATCCTTCGACCTGCTGGAGGTTATCGAGAAGGTTCTCACCGAAGATGGCCGCCAGGCGATCAGGCGCGAGAAATGGTGCCAGCATCAGGAACACGAACAAGCACTTCGGGCACCGCCCGCACCAGGCATCGAAAAGAGTGCCGGAGCGATACGCCTGATTGCAGCTTCGAAACCCTGCGTGGTAAGCGGGCAGGTCTGCGAACCATCTCGCGATCTCGATCTCGCCGCACGAGCGCAATGGCGAGGAGTACTCGATGGCACGGGAGACCGATTCCCGGATCACAGACCGCAGCCCGAGCTCGCACTCGGTGCTCTTGCTCCACTGGTGGTTGACCGCGACGTCTTCGACGAACGAGGTGGCCTCGTCGGCCGAGCGTTCGAGTGCCATGAGCGTCGTGTCATAGCCGTAGACGTACCCTGCTGCCACGACGATTAGCGAAAGGATCGCGGTGATCGGCACGTGACCGTTGAGCGCCCCGGCCGAGTTGAGATCGAGCAACCGGGGCGAGACGGTCCGTGTGATCGAGGCGAGCGGCAGGCCGGCGATGTCCGCTGTGCGCCGCATGGCGGGTTGCGGGTTGACCGCGACCAACAAGGTTGCGAGCCCGGGTGGCGGGTTCGTGGCCTTCAGCGCCTCGACCAGCACGATCGAGTCCTTCCCACCGCCGATGGGCACGGCGACTCCCTCCCCGGGGGCGTCATGACCGTGCCCTGTGGCCAGCGAGGATGCTGGGACCTCGCCAAGTGCCGCGGCCTCGGCCACCGAACCGGGCTCGGGTTCCACCTCCACCTCGAACTGAAGTGGCACCTCCAGGCCGTTCGCCACCGCGAATTCGCGCAGGCCCTTGTCGTACAGGTCGTGGACGAGTCCTGCCTCTCCACGGCTGAGTGGGCCCGTCTCGATGATGATCCTGCCCGGCGCCGCCGCTTTGTAGTAGCTGACCCCGGCAGCGAGATGCACGAGCCGCAGCACGCTCTCGATGCCGGGCCCTGCACGCGAACCGAGCGGAGACCCAGCGAACTCGACGACCTCCTGGAAGCTGTGGGTGTCATCGAAGGCGTAGTTGAAACGCGCAATGTTGCGTGCGGCGTCGAAATCGAAGCTGACGATCCTGAAGGTCTCGACAGTCGCCAACTCAGGCGCTGTCACGACGTCCACGCCCGGCTCAAATGGCCCTCTCCGACGCCGGCGACCTGCCGGAATCGCCGGCTGCGATCGAGATATGAGCCTTCGTTACGGGGAGTCGGCGACGCGGGCGAGAACAGCACAACCGCAATATCCGGACGAGAAGACGCGAGGCCGACCGCAGCCTCGAGCGATGGCGCTGGTTGGCGTTGGACACTGCTCGAGATGTCGTCGAGCGCGGTCGCGATCGCCGCGCCGGCATCCCCGATCCAAAAGACGACCGGTTGCGGCAAGCTTGAATCGATCGTCTGGGCAAGCGGTGCGTAGTCGAGGCCACGATCGTGTCCGCCAACGATCAACGCCACCTGTCTTCCGGCGAAAGCCTTCACTGCGGCAACCGTCCCTTCCGGGTTGCTCGCGAGCGCGTCGTCGATGTAGCTGACGCCGTCGATTTCCCCGATCGGCTCGAGCCTCGAACGGGGCGCCGTCACCAACGAGAGCTCGCGTTCGAGCCGTTTCTGATCGGGCAACTCCCCGGTGACCAGAAAGGCAGCGGTAACGGCGCCGCAGGCATTGAGAAGGTTGTGCTCCCCCAACAGTCGGAACTGACTTAGGTCCAAGGGTCCGAGATCGGACACGACGACCTGGGCTTTTTCGAGGCGCACCGGACCACCGTTGCCGTAGAGGACCCTGCCAGTCAGCCATGAGCTCCGCGCCACGGCCTCGTCGCAGCATCCGTTCACCGCAACGGGGACATCGGCGCGATGGGAGAACAAGCGAAGCTTGTCCTCGTAGTAATTCGTGAGGTTCCGATGCCAGTCGAGGTGGTCCGGCGCCAGCAACGTGAGAACGCCTACCGAGGGCGACACCGTCACGTCCGCAGCCTGAAAGCTCGAGAGCTCGACTACGAACACGTCATGAGCGTCGTCGTCGTACAGCTCGGTCAGGGGACGGCCGATGTTGCCGGCAAGAGCTACATCGAGACCGTAGGCGCCGAGGGCACCCGCCGTGAGCATGGCGGTGGTCGTCTTGCCCTTGGACCCGGTCACGGCCACGACTCGCCTATCCTGGAAATCCTCCAGGAAGAGCGCTGTCGGAGTCGTCACGACCGCACCGAGCCGGGCCGCGGCAGCAAGGCGCTCATCGTAGCGCGAGACCCCGGGCGAGTGGACGACGAAGTCGAAACGGCGATCTTCGAGAACCGACGGCGGCTGCACATCGATCCCCGCTGACTCAGCCTCGACCGCCTGCCGAGGACCCGTAAGACCGCTCGGGTCCCCCGCGATATCGTCGACGACGACAAGTTCGGCGCAAGTGGGACCGACGCGCCGGGCGAAGCACTGACCTTCCATGCCTGCTCCGAATATCGCGACGCGACTACCAGCGAGCGCCGCGACACCTCCTATCAGCGGCACGCCGCGATGGTACACAGGCGTTCGAGCCACTGAAGCGAATCGGGCGAACGTCAAGGTAGCGTTGCAGCGTTCACACAGTCGAGCGGTCGGGGACCAAAGGGTGGCAGCCATGATCACTGAAGCAGCCGTATCCGGGTCGCGCCAACAGCCGGCGGACCCGTCGTGATCGTCGGAGTCCCTGCCGAGGTGAAGGTCGCGGAGGGCCGAGTCGCCATCACGCCTGATGGCGTCCGGGGATTGACGTCGCTCGGCCACAAGGTGCTCGTCGAGACGGGGGCCGGCACCGGGTCGTCCCTCAGCGACGCTGATTTCGCCGCCGCCGGAGCGACCGTGGTCGACGCGGATGCTGCGTGGTCTGCGGAGCTTGTCTGCAAGGTGAAGGAGCCGCAGGAAGCCGAGCTTTCGTATCTGCGCCCTGACCTCGTCTTGTTCACCTACCTCCACCTCGCCGCCTACCCCGGCGTGGCCAAGGCTCTGCTCGAGTCCGGGACCACCGGGGTTGCCTACGAGACCGTGCAGCTCCCCTCGGGTGACCTGCCCCTCCTCGCGCCGATGAGCGAAGTCGCCGGACGGATCGCTACCCAGGTTGGGGCGCACTTCCTGGAGGCCCCACACGGAACGCGAGGCATCCTGCTCGGTGGCGTCCCCGGCGTACGGCCGGCTCGCGTCGTGATCATCGGTGCCGGCCACGTGGGATGGAACGCTGCGTGGATCGCCCAGGGCATGGAGGCCGAGGTCCTGCTCCTCGACCGCGACATCGACCGCCTGAGGTGGGTCGACCAGATTCACCAGGGCCGGATCATGACCCTCGCGTCGAACCGTGGGTCGATCGAGCGCGCGATCTCGGAGGCGGACCTCGTCATCGGTGCCGTCCTGGTCGCCGGTGGGCGGGCGCCGGTTGTCATCACCGAGGAGATGGTCGCCGGCATGAGAGCTGGAGCGGTCATAGTCGACGTCGCTGTCGACCAAGGTGGATGCATAGAGACGACGCACGAGACGACGCACGAGAACCCCACCTACTTCCTGCACGACGTGCTCCATTACGCAGTCGGGAACATGCCCGCCGTCGTGCCGCACACCTCGACATATGCGCTCACCAACGCGACATTCCCTTACCTCGTCGAGCTCGTCGAGCGAGGCGTGGAGGAGGCGGCGGCGGCAGATCCGGTGCTCCGCGGCGGCATCAACACAATGCGAGGCAGCTGCACGAACGCGGCGGTGGCATCCGCCCTCGGCCTCGACTGGACCGACCCGATCAGCTTGGTGTCCGGCTGAGCCGGGCGGCCTAGGGCCACGAGGAGACACCCGCCTAGCGCGCCGACGCCGCGTGACAGGTCTACCGCCATTTGTCAGCACTCCGCTCCCATCCGGAACCCGATCTGCAGCCAGACCGAGCGTCGCGAGGCGCTCGAGGGCGACCGCCGTCAACGCAAGCCCCAGGCCTGAGCGCCCACACACGAGCTCGAACGGAGTCGCAACATCTTCGAGAGCCTCCAGCACCGAACACTCGTCCGGTGAGAGACGGCCGGTGACGGTCGACAGCGAAGCCCGAGTAGTGCCCGTCTGTGCGCGTGGCCCGGTGCGCGGGCCAAGGGCGCGGCTGCTGCCGGCACAAGCGAGCTCCAGCGCCGCAAGCACGTCGGCGGCGTCTCTCGCCACACCACAGCCATCTGCAATGAGGGAGTTGGTGCCTTCGGACGCGGGGCTCCGCACCGACCCCGGCACCGCGAGCACCGTCACGCCGCGTTCGTCCGCGGCCGTCACGGTGTGGAGCGCTCCGCCCCCCTTGTGGGATTCGACCACAACCACGACATGGGCAAGCGCTGCAATGAGCCTGTTGCGAAGGGGAAACCGCCATTTTTCCGGTGCCGCTCCGGGTGCCGCTTCTGAGAGGATGCCCCCGGCGACCTCCAGGCGAGCCCAGAGCCGGCTACTGCTGGCGGGGTAGACCACGTCGACTCCTCCACCGACGATGGCGACGGGCGGTGCTGGGCACACGGGCGCGAGCGCTCCCTCGTGAGCCGCGGCGTCGATGCCTGCAGCCAGACCTGAAACGACGACCACACCGGCATCCGACAGGTCCGCTCCGAGCTCGGCGGCGACAGCAGACCCGTAGTGCGTCGCTGACCTGGTGCCCACGAGTGCCACACAGGGCCGGTCCAGTTGAGCGATCGACCCGCGAGCAAACAGGACCTCGGGCGCAGCCCGGTCATCGACGAGCCGGGACGGGTATCCGGGCGACCCACGGCGGTACGTCGCCGTCTTCGATTCCACTAACCGCTCCCAGACAAGAGCGGGGTCTGTGTCGATCGATGCCCTTCGCCAGGCATCGACAATCTGGGCGATCCGTGGACTGCGGTGGCCCGGATGCTGATCGGCATGCATCAACCGCGAGACGAGTCGCGCTCTCGGGCCGCGAAGGTCAGCGAACACCTCCTCTGCCGGCCTGCCGCGGAGCAAGCGCTGAAGACGCTGCGGTGTCATCGAATCAAGCCCCGCCAACGTCGCCGCGTATGCCACATCAGGTAAGTGGTCCCCATGCTGCGGAGGGCTCTCGGAGGCGCTCACAGTTCCCCCGATCCGCCCAGCAATGCAGCTCGGCCCGCCCGGAGCTCGAGAGCCATCGCGACGTGGCTTTCGTCGACGACCCTCTTCGAGGTATCGAGGTCGGCCAGTGTCAGGGCAACCCTACGCACGCGATCGAGACCGCGGGCCGAAAGAGCACCCGAACACAACTGCCGCTCGAACAGATCGCGCGCGGCGTTGGTGAGGGGGGCATGCAGGTCCAGGCTCGCTGAGGGCAAGGCCGCGTTCGCCGTCACACCCCTGCAGTGCGCGAGCTCTCGCACCTTGGCGACACGCTGGGCAACAGACGCGCTCGACTCGGCAGGCGTCGAATCGAGGAGCTCACGGACACCGGGCCTACCGACCGAGACGTGGAGATCGAACCGGTCCAAGAGCGGACCCGAGAGCCTCCTCGAGTAGCGGGCGAGCTGAGCGGCCGAGCAGACGCAGCTGCCGATGCCTCGTCGTTCGCCGCACGGACAAGGGTTCATCGCCGCAACTAGGAGAAACCTGGCCGGGAAGGTGACTGTCGCCCTCGCTCGAGCGACTCGGATGACTCCCTCCTCGAGCGGCTGACGGAGCAGGTCGAGCAACGGGGAAGGGAACTCAGCGAGCTCGTCCAGGAACAGCACGCCATTGGTGGCAAGGCTGACCTCGCCCGGACGCATCCACGACGAGCCCCCGCCGATGAGCGCCGGGGCTGAGATCCCGTGATGCGGAGCCCTAAAAGGGGGGCGGCGCTCGCCCGCCGGCGGCAATGGCAAGGCAGCTGCGGAATGGATCCGATAAGTCTCCAGGAGCTGAGCTTCGTCAAGGGGCGGGAGGACGCCCGGGAGGCGCTCAGCGAGCATGGTCTTGCCCGAGCCCGGCGGCCCCGACAAGAGGAGGTGATGGCCACCGGCGGCGGCGACCTCGACGGCGAGACGCCCCATCGGCTGGCCCCGCACTTCCGAGAGGTCGAGCGGCCCGGCACGGCCCTGCCCGCACGCTCGGTCGGCGGTTGCTGTTCCTGGCACCCCGCGCGCCTGCGCCGGTCCCGGCGAGACCGTCCTCAAGTCGGGCCAGGCAATTCGTCCCGACAGCGCATCGACGAGCTCGCGGAGCGACCGCGCGGTGCGCACTACCGGCTTACCTACAAGCAAAGCCTCGGGAATGCATGACGGAGGCACGACGACGGCCGGTGAGGTGAGCGCGTCGGTGAGCGGAAGAGCGCCGGGGACAGAACGGATCGTGCCGTCGAGGCCGAGCTCTCCTACGAACCCACAGTCGGCGACCGCGGCCGACTCGAGCTCGCCGGTCGCGACGAGCAGCCCGACGGCGATCGGAAGGTCGAGACCGGCGCCCGTCTTGCGAACACCCGAGGGAGCCAGGTTCACCGTCACGCGCCGCAGCGGCCACGGGAGTCCGCTCGAGAGCAGGGCGGCCCGGACCCGGTCCCGGGCCTCCCGGCACGCCGCGTCGGGCAGGCCCACCACTGCAAAGCCAGGCAGCCCGTTGGAGACGTGCACCTCGACGAGGACGGGACGACCTCGAACACCGAGCAAGCTGGCAGATGGGATGGAGGCGATCATGGGCGGGCTCCCGGCAGGGCGGCTGTCTGTCTGCGGAACGCCCGAGGAGTGGCGCGCTCAATAGTCCTTCGGACCGCACGCTACCGGTGGGGTGTG
>ODAK010000301.1_pt1 | contig 56493 bp, 47 predicted proteins | sample 1539591 | NCBI WGS metagenome assembly ODAK01 (sample SAMEA3539303, study PRJEB22396) | soil metagenome | biome: tundra; feature: field; material: soil | place: USA | collected 2010-05 | depth 0.15 m | reverse complement strand
GAGCCCGCGCCGCAGGACGGCAGTCAGGTTCCCGAGCCCGCGCCGCAGGACGGCAGTCAGGTTCCTGAGCCCGTGCCGGGAGGCAGCGGTCAGGTTCCTGAGCGGGTGCCGGGAGCAGGCGGTCCGGGGCCCCCGCCGGCCGCCGGCCGTCAGGTGCCGAGGCCGGCGCCCCGGCCGGCCGCCGGCAAGTCCGCCGCAGCTGACCAGGCCGCCAGCCAGCACGGGCGCTCGCTGACGCAGCCGAGCGCCGTGCTCGACGAGGCCCATCTTGGCGACATCGAGGGGGCGCTGGGCCGGATCAGGCTCAGCGACGACCAGGGCAGCGACTTGCGGCGCCGGCTGGTGACCTTCCTCGCCATCGTTGGTCCCGGCCTGATCGTGATGGTCGGCGACAATGACGCAGGCGGCGTTTCCACCTACGCGCAGGCCGGCCAGGACTACGGCTACAGCCTGCTCTGGGTGCTTATCCTGCTGATCCCGGTGCTGATCGTGAACCAGGAGATGGTGGTCAGGCTGGGCGCCGTGACCGGCGTCGGGCATGCCCGGCTGATCAATGAGCGGTTCGGCAGATTCTGGGGCTGGTTTAGCGTCGGGGACCTGTTCCTGCTCAACTTCCTGACCATCGTCACCGAGTTCATCGGCGTCTCGCTGGCCCTGCGCTACTTCGGGGTGAGCCCGTACATCTCGGTGCCGGTGGCCGCATTGCTCTTGATCGCCATCACCACCAGCGGCAGCTTCCGGCGCTGGGAGCGTGCCATGTTCGCATTCATCGCCGCGAGCCTGGTGCTCATCCCGCTCGTGCTGCTCTCGGGCCCGCATTACGGTTCGATCGCCCACGACTTCGTGGTGCCGGGCATCCAGGGCGGCATCAGCTCCAACGCCGTGCTGCTCGTCATCGCGATCGTGGGTACCACCGTCGCTCCCTGGCAGCTGTTCTTCCAGCAGTCGAACGTCATCGATAAGCGGATCACCCCGCGCTTCATCAAATACGAGCGCGCTGACACCATGCTCGGTTCGCTGGTCGTGGTCGCTGGCGCCTCGGCGGTCCTGGTGGTGGCCGTGTACGCGGTCCGCGGTACCGGGCTGGCCGGGCATTTCACCGACGCGCTCGGCGTCGCCAGAGCGCTGGGCGCCAAGAGCGGGGTGCTTGGCGGCCTTTTCGCGATTGTCCTGCTGGACGCCAGCATCATCGGCGCGGCCGCAGTGACCCTGTCCACCAGTTATGCGTTCGGCGATGTCTTCAACCTCAAGCACTCGCTGCACCGCAGCTTCCGTGAGGCCAAGGCCTTCTATGCCAGCTATAGCGCGATGATCGCGGTGGCCGCTGGCGTGGTCCTTATCCCCGGGGCGCCGCTCGGGCTGCTCACCACCGCCGTGCAGGCGCTCGCCGGGGTCCTGCTGCCCAGCGCCGCCGTCTTCCTGCTGCTGCTCTGTAATGATCCAGAGGTCCTCGGCCCCTGGGTGAACCCGCGCTGGCTGAATGCCACCGCCAGCGTGATCATCGGACTGCTGCTCACGCTGTCCGGCACCCTCGTCATCACCACGCTCTTCGCCGGCATCAACGCGGCGCAGGCCGCCATCTGGCTCGGGGTCGCGCTCATCGCAGGCGGAGCCGCGGCCGGCGGGTGGCTTCAGTTGCGCGCCCGCCGCGGCGGGCCCGCCGCGGCGCCCGCGCATCTCACGATGTCACGCGCCGAACGCATCAACTGGCGCATGCCGCCGCTTGCCCTGCTCAAGCCGGTGCAGTGGTCGGCCGGGACCAAGCTGGGCATGCTGATGCTGCGTGGCTATCTGGTGATCTCAGTCCTGCTGCTGATCGTCAAGGCGGTACAGCTGGGCGGCGGCTGAGCCCCCGCCGCGGCGCGGCTTTCGCCCCGCGCTGCCGCCACTGGTCAGCCGCCGATCGCAAGCTGCACGATCTTCACGATGACCAGCACCGTCGCTATGGCCAGGTAGGACCGCAGCACCGACATGCCGATCTTGCGACCGGCGGGCACCGGTGGCCTGGACAGCAGGGCCAGCTGCGGCATCCGCCAGCTCTCCTTGCCGCTGCGATCGACCGGCAGCGCGGCGCTGGCACCCCGTAGCCGCGGTGCCAGGGCAAGGCCCGCGCCCAGCGCTGCGGCACAGCCGCAGCAGCAGGCAACAATGGCCAGGATCTGCCCGGCGGTGATATGGGGGAAGAGCACCGATGCCGTCAGGATGACCGACAGGGCGACCAGGAGGGACACCACCGCGCCGGTGAACACGTTGGTCCTGCGCCCGTTGACCCAGGGCCCGAGTACCGCACGGTCGTTGCAGAGCAGCAGCAGGTAGACGGCGGCTGAGGGCAGCAGCACTCCGGCGAGCGCCTGCACGCCCTCAGTCAGCAGCCCAAGCGGCGAGCCAGGGATCAGCACGACGGCAGCGGCGGCCAGGACGAGCCCGCCATAGATCGCGTAGAAGCCCTTGGCGCCCTGCACGCCGCGATGCAGCGAGTGCCTCAGGCCGAACACGTCGCCGATCGCGTACGCGGTGGACAGCGAGACTGCGAACGCGCCGATGATCGAGGCGTCGAGGAGCGCGATCGCGAACAGCACCCCGGCGACCCGGCCCGCATGTGCCTGCAGGCCACTGGCGATTCCCGCGGCGTCAGTGAAATGCCCCGCGCCGGCGTGGCCCGCGAACGCCGCGGCGGTGAAGCCCATGATGGCCCCGGCCCCGAGGATCACCACGACGATGCCGATCCACAGGTCGGCCTTCTCGTAGCTGATGAACCGCGGGGTGATCCGCTTGTCGATCACGTAGCTCTGCTGGAAGAACAGCTGCCACGGCGCGACCGTCGTGCCGACGATCCCGATGACCAGCAGCATGACCGCTGCCATGTTCCCGGATCCGCCAGGCATGCTGGGCACCGCGAAACCATGCGCCATCTGCGAGGCAGCCGGATGCGCCAGGAAGTAGATCGGGATGAGCAGCAGCGAGCCGCCGCACAGGGCGACCGCCATCCGCTCGAAGCGCCGGAAGCTTCCGGTGAACGCCGCGCCGATGATCACGATGGCCGCCAGCGCCACCGCGGCCACCTTCGGCAGGCCCAGGTAGCCGGCGGCCAGGGTGATGCCGATGAACTCGGTGACGATGGTCAGCGCGTTGAGGATGAACAGGTCGATGACGCTGAACGCGCCCCAGAACTTGCCGAACCGCTCCAGGATGAGCCTGGCGTGCCCGACGCCGGTCACCGCGCCGAGGCGCAGCACCATCTCCTGGTTCACGTAGAGCACGGGAACAAGGAGCAGCAGCGTCCACAGCAGGCGGGTGCCGTAGTTCTGGCCGGCCTGGCCGTAGGTAGCGAAGGCGCCGGCGTCGTTGTCGCCGACCATCACGATCAGCCCTGGGCCGATGATCGCCAGCAGGGTCTTGAGCTTCGCCGACCGGCCGCGGCGGGGCGAGGTGTCGTCGAGCCGGATGGTGCCGAGGGCACCGCGGATGTCGCCGGTGTGCTGTGAGTCGAGTACCGCGTCGCGGCGCTCCAGCGTCGTGGACATGGTGATCCCTCCCTCTCCCCGGTGGGGGTCTTGGGAGGCACGCAGCATCCGTCCGCGCTGCGCTCAGGCGCAGCTGCAGAGGTCGTAATGCGGTCGGGATCGCGCAGAACGGGCGGTTACCGCGTGCCGGAAGACGAGAGTGCTCGGATGCAGGGCCGATGATGGCCCGGACTACTGCAGTCCATGTCTCGCCTCCCTCCGGCCATGACACACGCGGGTGCCAACCACAGGCAGCAGAGGAAGACCGGCTCCGCAAAGCCGGCGCGCACCCCTGACTCGTCAGAGCTTTGGCACGACACGACGTAGCGCCGGAGGCGCAGCCACTTCGGGTCACCCCTTAAGCCGGGGAGATCTGTCCTGACCCTGGGCGTCTCTCGACGTCGTCGGATCAGTGGCCTGTGTTCGTGTCGACGCCTCACCGAACGAGGTGCCTGAACCAACCGTCCAGCAGCTTACCCGCCGCGCAGCATTCCGGGCAAACCCCGCAGCCGCCGGCCGCTCGCGCCATTATCACGTAAGGAAAGGGGCGCGGGAGCGCCCGAAGTTCACCGGATCAAGAAACCCCCGGCCCGCACCCCCGCCAGGCCGGCGCGCCGGCGCGCTCAGCCGACGGCGCCGCTGGCACGGAGATCGGCGATCTCAGCCGGCGTGCGGCCGAGGGCGGCCAGCACATCTTCGGTATCCGCGCCAGGCCGGACCGGCGGGTGCGGCGTCCCGGCGGCGGTGCGGCCGAATCGGGGCGCGGGTGCCGGCTGCACCAGGCCACCGACGTCGACGAACACCCCGCGCGCGGCGTTGTGCGGATGGAACGCTGCCTCGCCGGGCCCGAGCACCGGCGACACGCAGGCGTCCGAGCCCGTGAAGACCGCGTCCCACTCGTCCCTGCTGTGCTGCAGGAACGCCGCCGTGAACCGCTCTCTGAGCACCGGCCAGCCGGACGTGTCGTACTGCGGGGGCAGGCCAGCATCCGACAGCCCCAGGCCGGCCAGCAGTTCGGCATAGAACTTCGGCTCCAGCGCGCCCACCGCGATGTAGCGGCCATCGGCAGTGGCGTAGGTGTCATAGAACGGCGCGCCGCCGTCCAGCAGGTTGGTCCCGCGCGAGTCCTGCCACCGGCCAGCTGCGCGCAGCCCGTGAATGAACGCGGTCAGCAGTGCGGATCCATCCACCATGGCGGCGTCGACGACCTGGCCGAGCCCGGACTTGTCCCGCTCGACCAGGGCAGCCAGCACCCCGAGCGCGAGCAGCATCCCGCCGCCGCCGAAGTCGCCGAGCAGGTTGAGCGGCGGCACCGGGCGCTCGCCGGCCCGGCCGATCGGGTCGAGCGCGCCGGCGACCGCGATGTAGTCGATGTCGTGCCCAGCGAACGCCGCGAGCGGGCCGTCCTGGCCCCATCCGGTCATCCGCGCGTAGACCAGCCGGGGGTTGCGCGCCGTGCACTCCTGCGGCCCGAACCCGAGGCGTTCGGCGACCCCAGGGCGGAACCCTTCAACCAGCACATCGGCCGACTCCGTCAGGTCGAGCAGCAGGCTGATCCCGGCGGCGTCCTTCAGATTGATCCCGATCGACCGGCGCCCGCGGCTGAGCGGGTCGGCGGGCGCCACCGCACCCGGTCCGCACGCATCGGCCCGGTCCACCCGTAGCACGTCAGCGCCCAGGTCGGAGAGGATCATGCAGCCGAACGGGGCTGGTGCCAGGCTCGCGATCTCGATGACGCGCACGCCGTCCAGCGGCCCCATCAGCCCCTCCAGCATCCACTGAGAACCATGACATAACGGGAGCTCCCCAGCGGCTCGCCCGCACCGCCCGCTCTAGCGCGATCGTAGCCGCCCGCCGGTCAGTCGTCGCTGCTCAGCAGCAGGGCCAGGGTCGGGCACGCCGCGACAGCCCGCTTGGCGAGCGGCAGTAGCTGGTCGGGGACCGGGCCTGGCCGGATCAGCGGGTACCCCCACGGGTCGGACCTGATCAGCTCGGGCAGCAGCTCGATGCAGAGCCCGTGCGCCTCGCAGGCGATCGGGTTGACCCGCAGGCTGGAGCGGCTGGAGCGGGCGCGCCCGGCGCGGCTCATGGCTGGCCGTCCTGATGACGGGATACCGGCAGCACAGCTGGCCGTGTCACCCGCCGGCATGGCCCGGCCGAGGCATGCCGGCGCAGCTCCTCGCCGAACATCCGCAGCGCGCTGGCCGCCAGCGCCGCCGTCCCGTCCGGCAGGTGACAGGCACCCCGGCCCGCGACGAGCGTCAGCAGCCGGCTGGCCCATCCGACCGTGTCCTTATCGGGCCGGCCGAACGCGGCCTCCCAGAGCGCGTCGGCTAGCGCGGGGAGCCCGTTAAAGCAGGGCCCGCACTGGCCTGCGCTCTGGTCGGCCAGGTAGCTGACCACCCGGGCCGTCTCAGCCAGCCCGCACGCCGACTCCGGGACCAGCATCAGGATGCCAGGCCCGAGTGACGCGCCAGCCGCCCGCAGGCCCGGATCGCTGACCGGGAGGTCGAGGGCATCCTGATAGCGGATCCAGCCGCCGAAGTAGCCGCCAGCGAGGATCGCCTGGGGTGCCTCGGCCGGGCCGCCGGCCTGCCGCATCAGGTCGCCGAGTGGCGTGCCAAGCGCGATCTCGTAGACCCCCGGCCGCTGCAGCGCCCCGCCGACGGTGACGAGTGCCGAGCCTGCCCCGCCGCCCACCGCGCCGAACCAGCCCGCGCCGTACCGGGCGATCAGGGCGATATGCGCGAGCGTCTCCACGTTCTGCACCAGAGTGGGGCGGCCGTGCGCGCCCTTGTCCGACGGCCGCGGCGGGGTAAAGGCTGGCTTGCCAGCGCCGCCATTGATGTAGCTGACCAGCGCCGTCTCCTGGCTAGCCACGTAGCTGCCGTCGATGGGTAGCACCTGGATCGGCAGCCGGTTCAGCCCGGCCCGGTCGCGCGCGGCGACCGCGTCCTCGAGCAGCCGGGCAAGCCCGTCGCCACCGGCGTGTACGCAGAGATAAGAGCGGGTCGCCCCGACTGCTTCCGCGGCGAGGACGATCCCGTCGAGCACCAGGTGTGGCGCACGCCGCAGCAGCAGCCGGTCCTTGATGCTGGCCGGCTCGGATTCCGCGCCGTTGGCGACCACGACGGTGCCGACCGCGCTGCGCAGCGGTCCGGCCCGGCGCCCGGCGGCTGCCACTGCGCGCATCTTCCGGCCGGCCGGAAAGCCCGCCCCGCCCCGGCCGGTCAGCCTGGCCCGCTCCACCTCGGCGATCAGCGTGCCGTCGTCCTGGTCGGCCGTGGTGTCCCGGAACGGTACCGGCCCGTACCTGTCGAGATGCTCGGCGAGCCCCAGCGGGCCGTCCGGCGGGATCAGCCGCGGCAGCCGGCGAGCTGGCGGAGCCTGGCCGGCGGCCGCCGCTGCTCCGGCCAGGCTCATTGTGCCGCCCCAGGTTGCGCCGCAGTCCGCGCGCGTGCGGAGCCGGAAACGAGCGCCGCAGCCCGCGTCCGTGCGGAGCTGCGGATCTGCGGCGCAGCGCCGGCCCGGGTACCGCCGTTGATCAGCGTTGGCGGCGTACCGGACCGCCGGGCCCAGCCCGGCTGCAGCGGCCCCGCGGCCAGCCACGCACCCCCCGCGATCAGCGCGAGGACGACGACGAGCGCACCTGCCAGCCGCGCGATCGCGTGCGACGGCCAGCCATAAGCCAGCCGCCATCCGACCAGGCCAGTGATCAGAGCGACGCATCCGGCGGTGAGCCCGAGCACCCAGCTGACCGGCGTGTCCGATCCGGTGCCCAGGCCGTGCAGGACGGCAACCGGCCAGCACAGGTAGGAACTCCAGTGCACCAGGTGCCAGGACCGGTAACTGATCCTGGTCCGGAGCAGGCTGGTGATCGCGAGCGCGATCATCAGGTCGAAGGCCAGCGTGCCCAGGCCCAGCCAGAGCGGCCGGTAGGCGGAGATGAACGGGATCACCACGTCCTGGAGCCTGACTGGCGCGTAGCTATCGGCGAGCGTGGTCGCGATGTGCGCAGCGGTGAAGGCCAGCGCGAGCAGCGAAGCGTTCCTGTGCAGCCCGATGATGACAAACCGCGGCCACGCAGGCCGCTGGTACCGGACGGAGCTCAGCAGCCCGAGTGCCATGCTGGCGGTGAGCAGCACCAGTGCGACCAGGCCGGTGGCCCGGGTCAGGTACCACAGCGGCGTCGATGCGTTGACGACGATCGCGCCCGGCGCAGCGGCACCCGGAGCAGTCATGCCCGGTCGGCCGGCGGCCGCTCGGAAGGCCAGCCCGCGACCACCTCGACGGAGCCGTCGTCCCGTACCAGCCGGGCCGGCAGGCCTGCGTCACGAAGCCAGGAAAGTGCCGCCGCACTACGGATGATGGCCGCGGTCGTCGCGGTGTTGGCGTCCACGCAGCTGCCAGCCGCCACGCTGACCGTTCGCCAGCACGAGCGGGCCGGCGCGCCGGTGGCCGGGTCGATGATGTGATGCATCCGCTGGCCGCCGACGGCCCAGGTGCGAACAGTGGTACTGGAGGTGGCCAGGCCGCCAGCGGCGATGGTGACTGTCTGCCCCGGTGCGTCCGGGCTCGCCGCATGATCGTCGGTGACCCGGATCCGCCAGCCGGCACCCGGCGGCGGCCCGGCGACCGCGATGTCCCCGCCCAGGCTGACCAGCACCCCGGAGCCGGTTCGCGCGGCGATCATCGCCGCGCAACGATCCGCCGCCCACGCCTTCGCTGTCGAACCCAGGTCGAGCTGTGCCCCGCGGTGCAGCCGCACCTGCCGGAGCGGGCGATCCAGCTGCACGCTGCGCCAGCCCGGCACCCGGCGGGCCGGGCCCGGGCGCCGCTCCGCGGTGTCACCGGCCGCCAGCAGGACCGCGAAATCGCGGTCGTAACCGATGTCGGACAGCGCCCGGCCGCAGGTCGGGTCGACGTCGCCGCCGGTCAGCTGTGCCGCGCGCAGGGCCACTTCGAGGATGTCGGCGAACAGGCCGGTCACGGCGACCGGGCGGCCGCCTGCCGCGTTCAGCCGGGAAAGCTCGGAGTCCGCGCGGAACCTGCTGCACGCGCGGTCCACCGCGGCGAGCTCGGCGTCGGCCACCGCGCGCGCTGCCCGCACGGCCGCGGGATCGCTGACCAGCAGGGTCGCCGTGGTGCCGAACACGCTGAAGGTTTCCGCAGCCGTGGCGAGGCCGGTCATGAGGCTCCTGAGGTCACCTGGCCAGCGCCCGGCACGGGGGCCGGCGGCTGAGCGGGGACAATTATCGTGCCCTGTCCGGGCTGGCTGCCGTTACCGTGCTGCTGATGGGCGGCAACGTTATGCCCGAATGCGACGGCGATAAGCGCCGAGCAGGCGGCGCCGGCCGCGCCTGCGCGCCAGGTGACCTTGCTGATCTTGCGCACCCCGTCGTCGCGCGCGGCCACCGCGAAGCGCACATCGTCCCGCCGCATCGCGTTCCTCCCTGCCAGCCTGGCCCGACGCTCCTGCCGTGCCTAGCCAGCCGATCCAGCATTCCGGTCCCAACCTAAGAATCGCTGCAAGGCGCATCCAGGTTCACTGCAAGGTCTGCGGTGTCCTGCTCACGGCTGTGTCCCCGGCCTGTCCCCTTTCTACCCGCCCGGCGCGTTCGCCGCGACGCAGGGAGCCCCGTTAGCCGCCCGGCGGGGCGGGCGTCCCGCGCGGCGGGAGTCGGCTGTCCGCGCCGGGGAGCGGATCCGGGGCCTGTCTGCGCGCGCGGACGTCACGTATCTTCTCAGCATGCCCGGATACACGCAGGACAAGGACGCTCATCGACGTGCTGACCCAGGTCTCGGCGGTGACCCGGGCGCTGCAGGCGGTGGCGCTCGGCCTGGTCGCGGATCACCTGAGCCACTGCGTCACCCAGGCGATCGAGCAAGGCGGGCCGGAGGCGGCGGACAAGGTACGCGAGGCCGCCGCAGCCATCTCCCGGCTGGTCAGGTCCTGACGGCTACGAGTGCTCCGGGCCGGCGAGCCTGGCGAAGGCCCGGAGGTTGGCCAGGCTCTCCCCGCGCTTGGTGCGCCAGGCCCACTCCTTGCGGATCGAGGAGGCGAAGCCGAGCATCAGCGCGGCGTCGAAATTGTCGTCGGAATAGCTGAGCACGCAGCCGAGGATCCGGTCGATCTCGTCCGTGGTGATGCTGCCGAGTGGCAGCCGTCCTACAAGATAGACGTCACCGGTCTGGTCAAGGGCAAAATGGACACCGTACATGCGGCCGCCGCGTTCGAGCAGGAACCGGTAGAACGCAGCGTGGTTCTCGTCTGGCTGGCGGCAGAAGAACGCCTCAACGTGCAGGCTGTGCGTGCCCGCGATCAGCCAGGTCATGGTGGCGAGCTTGTGCTGGCCTTCCAGCCGCACGAGGAAGGCGCCCGGCCGTGGCGTCTCGAAGGAGAGCCCGAGGTTGCGCAGCGCCGCCTCGATAGCGCTGGCCGCCACCACCGGGCCGGGTGGCCCGGCGCTGCCCGTCTCGGCCATGGTCAGGCCTCGACCGCCTGCGCTGCCTCGCTCATTGCGGCCGAGTACATCTGCAGCAGCCGGTCGACCGTCGCGCCCCAGCCGAAGCTGGAGGCGTGCCGGCGCGCTCCCACCGAGAGCCGGGCCAGCGCGGCGGGGTGCGCGATCAGCTCCCGGACCGCGCGTGCATAGCTGGCGGGATCCCGCGAGTCCACCAGGATCCCGGAAACGCCGTCCAGCACGGCGGTACGCAGGCCGCCGACCGACGCGGCTACCACGGGCGTGCCACAGGCCTGCGCCTCCACGGCCACCAGGCCGAAAGACTCGGAATGTGAGGGCACCATGACGATCGTGGCGGCGCGGTACCAGTCCGCGAGTTCAGGCTGCGGGCAGGGCGGCTCGAGCCGGATGATGCCGGACATCCCCAGCTTCGCGGCGAGTTCCGTCAGGCCATCGGGATCTGCCCGCCCGGAGCCGCTCGGGCCGCCGACGAATGCCACCGTCAGCCGGCCGGCCAGCTCCGGATCGTCGCGGAACAGCATGGCGGCCGCGCGCAGCACCACATCGGGCGCCTTGAGCGGCTGTACCCGGCCGGCGAAGACTAGGACGACCGCATCGTCGGCAAGGCCGAGCCGGCGCCGGGCTTCGCGCTGCGACCCTGGCGTGAAGACGGACAGGTCGACACCGGGGTTGATGACGGCGACCCGCGCCGGCGCGGCGTCGTAAAGCCCGATCAGCTGGCGGGCCTCGTCGTCGGTGTTGGCTACCAGCCGGTCGGCCGCCGCGACGACTTCGGCCTCCCCGCGGATCCGCGCGGCAGGCTCGGCAGTGTCGCCCGCCGCCAGCGCCGCGTTCTTCACCTTGCCCAGGGTGTGCATCGACTGCACGAGCGGGACGCCCCATCGTTCCTTGGCCACGGCGCCCACCTGGCCTGACAGCCAGTAATGCCCGTGTATCAGGTCATAGCGGCCCGGTGCCGACGCGGCCTCCGCGCGCAGCACGCCCAGCGTGAAGTTGCAGAGCTGGCCGGGCAGGGCGGCCTTGTCCAGGTCCTCAAACGGCCCGGCGGCCAGGTGCCGCACGAGAACTCCCGGCGCGAGCTCGGCCACCGGCGGCACGTGCCGGGACGACGCGCGCGTGAAAATATCTACCTCCACGCCGCGGGATGCCAGGCGCTTGGCAACCTCCACGACATAAACGTTCAGGCCGCCCGCATCTCCGGTTCCCGGTTGCTCAAGCGGTGATGTGTGAACGCTGATAGTCGCGATGCGCCGGGGAAAGCGTCGCGGCACGGGCATGCACCTCCGACTGAGCAACCTCCGGCCGCCGCGTCCTGTTCCCGCCGGGAGCGGCGGGGGCCCGCGTGGCCGGCCCCGGCACCAGCCTGGCTGGCGCCGCTAGGCTGTTGTCCGTGATGAATCTGGTGCTGCTCCGGCACGGCGAAAGCGCGTGGAACGCTGAAGGACTGTTCACCGGCTGGGTCGACGTGGGCTTGTCGCCGGCCGGCGCCGCCGAGGCGGAGAACGGGGGGCGCCAGCTCGCCAGTTCAGGCCTGCGTCCCGGCGTTGTCCATACGTCGGTGCTGACCCGGGCGATCCAGACCGCCAACATCGCGCTGGAGGCGGCGCAGTTGTCCTGGCTCCCGGTGCGGCGGTCCTGGCGGCTGAACGAGCGGCACTACGGTGCGCTGCAGGGGAAGAACAAGGCACAGACGCGGGAGGCGTACGGCGGCGAGCAGTTCATGCTGTGGCGCCGGTCCTACGATGTCCCGCCGCCGCCGATCCCGGCGGACGACCCGTTCTCGCAGGCGGGCGATGTCAGGTACGCGCTGGTGCCGCCGGAGCTCCTGCCCAGCTCGGAATGCCTGAAGGACGTCGTGTCCCGGATGCTGCCGTACTGGTACGACGTCATTATTCCCGATCTGGCGGCCGGGCAGACCGTGCTGGTCGTCGCGCACGGCAACTCGATCCGCGCGCTGGTGAAGCACTTGGACGGCATCGGGGACGCGGAGATCGCGGGGCTCAACATTCCTACCGGTATGCCGCTTATCTACGAGCTGGACGCCGACTTCCGTCCCCTGGTGCCAGGCGGCCGCTACCTCGATCCTGAGGCGGCCGCGGCGGCTGCGGAAGCGGTCAGCAACCAGGGCCGCTGAGCCGTCACGGCTGGCTGGCTCGCCCGGGCATTGCGCTCATCCGACGGGGCCTGCGGCCCCCGAGGACAGCGCCGCTATCGCGGCGTGACTATGCGCCGGCGAGTCGGCTCCGACGTGGACTGACGCTTGCGGTCACATGAATATTGCGCGAATAACGGCACGTCGCAGACCCTCGCCCGATGCACCGGGGTCGCCTGCCGCTTACCATCAAAGCGTGGACATGGGGGTGAAAGCGGCACCCGGGGCCAGTGGGTACCCGCGAGTGGGCCGCGTAAGCAGGGACGCCGGGCTGCGGCGCCCTCATGGCTGCGCGGTCCCGGCAGAGGAAGCTCAGGCGTGAAGATCCGCACCCAAACCGGAGCGGCCGCCGAGGACTTCGGCCCGGCCAAACCGGACAACTCAGCTACGCCGGGCAACGCGGCTAAATCCGGCAATGCGGCTAAGCCAGCCGGACCGCCTGTGCAGTCGCCGCCGCCGCGGCTCCCGGCCGGTATCGCTTCGGTGCTGTCGGTCCTGTCCTCGTCCGCCGTGGTGCTCGACAGCGAGGACCGGGTGCTGACGGCCAGTTCGGCGGCTCGCGCGTTCGGGCTGGTCCAGGGTGACAAGCTGGTGGTCGGCGAACTGCTTGCGCTGGCCCGCCAGGTGCGCCGGGACGGCGAAATCCGCGAAGGTGAGATCGAGGTCTCGACCAGCAGCTTCAACGGGCGGACCACGAGTTTCAACGTCCGGCTCGCGCCGCTGGGCGCTGCGGTCGGCGGCGGCGGCCTGGTGCTGCTGCTGGCCGAGGACCAGACCGAGAGCCGTCGGGTGGAGGAGGTCCGCAGGGACTTTGTCGCCAACACCAGCCACGAGCTCAAGACGCCGGTCGGGGCGCTTGCGCTGCTGGCCGAGACGGTCGAAGACGCTGCCGACGATCCGGAGGCGGTTCGCCGGTTCGCCGGGCGGATGCGTCAGGAGGCAGCCAGGCTGACGCACCTGGTGCAGGACTTGATCACGCTGAACCGGATCCAGGCTGCCGAGCCGATCCCTGATCCGTTCCCGATCCAGGTCGACGCGGTGGTCGCGGAGGCGCTGGACAGGTGCAGGATGAAGGCCAGCACCCGCGGCATCGAGATCGCCGTCAACGGGCCGCGCGGGGTCAGTGTGCTGGGCGATGAGGACCTGCTGATCACCGCGTTGCGCAACTTGCTGGAAAATGCCATCGCCTACAGCCCGGACAAGACCCGGGTGGTTGTTTCCACCCGGCGCGCGGGCGACGATGCCGTTGAACTCAGTGTCGCTGACCAGGGCATCGGCATACCCGAACGGGACCTCGAGCGAATCTTCGAGCGCTTCTATCGTGTCGACCCCGCGCGGTCGCGTGCCACTGGCGGGACCGGCCTCGGCCTGGCCATCGTCAAGCACGTCATCGCGGCGCACGGGGGAAAGGTCACGGTCTGGAGCAAGGAAGGGACGGGCTCCACATTCACCTTGCGGCTTCCGCTACGACCCCCAGCGCTGCCGATATGAGCGGCGGCACAGTACCGGCGATGAGTCGACCTGCCAGGGAGGCAGCCAAAGTGACCCGTGTGCTCGTTGTCGAGGACGAAGAGTCGTTCAGCGACGCGATCTCCTACATGCTGCGCAAAGAGGGCTTCGAGGTCGCGGTCTGCCCCACGGGCCCGGACGCGATCGAGACGTTCGACCGGACCGGAGCCGATCTCGTACTGCTTGACCTCATGCTGCCCGGGCTGCCCGGCAGCGAGGTCTGCCGGACGCTGCGCGAGCGGTCGAACGTGCCAGTGATCATGCTGACCGCCAAGGACAGCGAGATAGACAAGGTCGTGGGCCTTGAGCTCGGCGCCGACGACTACGTCACCAAGCCGTTCTCATCGCGCGAGCTGGTCGCCCGGATGCGGGCCGTGCTCCGGCGGCGCGGGGAGTCCGACGAGCCGACCACATCGATCATGGAGTCGGGACCGGTCCGGATGGACGTCGACCGCCATGTCGTCACGGTCCGCGGTACGCAGGTGCAGCTGCCGCTCAAGGAGTTCGAGCTGCTTGAGGTGCTGCTCCGTAATGCCGGGCGGGTGCTGACCCGGATGCAGCTCATCGACAGGGTCTGGGGCGCCGACTACGTCGGGGACACCAAGACGCTCGACGTGCATGTCAAGCGGCTGCGCGCCAAGGTCGAAGTTGATCCGGCGAACCCGGGGCACATCGTGACCGTGCGCGGGCTCGGCTACAAGTTCGAGCCCGCGGGCTGAGCGCGCAGGCCTGAACGGCCCGCGGCGAGCGGCGCCGCGCCAGCGGCCCGAGCAGCCCGCCGCAGTGCGGCCCGGGGACGTTCCCCCTCAGGGCGTGCTGCTCGGCGTCGGGGTCGCGGCGGGCGTGCCGCTGCTGCCCGGCGGCGGGCTTGCCGTGGCGGCGCGCTTGCGTTTCTTGACGGCCGGCGACGGTATGGGCGGTGGCGCCAGCGTAGCGAAGTACCTGGCCCGCGGCACGACAGGGACGAGGAGCGAGACGCTGCCGGCGTTCTGGAAGGTCATGACCATGCGGATGACTGACGAACCGGTCAGCGGCCGGGTCAGGTCCTGGAGGATGACCTCCGGAGCGGGGCCAGTCAGCAGGACAGACTGGTTGTTGCCGAGGCTAACCGAGCCGCCCGGAAGCGTGACCGACTTGGCGGCACCGGGTGCCGAGACGCTGAGCAGCTTGTCCGGCGATGTGCCGTTGACCACCGCGAAGAACACGCTCGCCGACTGCCCGGCCGCCAGCTGCGCCCCAAGGGATGGCCCGAGGACGAAGACGTTCCTGATCGCGATGTCGCCCAGCATGGCGGCCGCGCCCTCAGTTGGCTGATGCCACTGGTTGGTCGGCGCGTTATCGCCTGCCTCGCACCCGGCGAGCGCCGGGATCAGCACGGCGATCGCAAAGACGATCAGGCGGCGCGGCCTCCCCGCCCCGTGGCTGCTCCAGATCACGGCGTGCTCTCCTCGTCTTCGTAATGTGAAGCACTGGGAACGCCGCACAGCGTAGCCGCCGTGACGACCGGGGCCAGCGCCGGCCCGGTGCCTGGGCGCCCGATCAGGTTCCAGGCGGCCGGCCCGCGGACAGCTGCAGGATCTGCGAGGTTAGCTGCAGTCCGGGCCGCAGGCCGGGTGCGACGTGCGCAACCGAGCCGTCGGCCTGCACCAGGATCGCCGTCAGCCCCAAGGGGCGGTAGGTGCGGTAGGTGGTGCCAAGCACGTTGCGGACGTCCTGCGCCAGATAGGTGACCGGCTGCCCGGCTATCGCGGCCAATCGGGTCAGCGGCGTCATGTCGGCTCCGGTCCCGACGAAGTAGAGCGGCACGTGTGCCGTGGCCGCCTGCGCCACTAGCGCCCGCAGCGCCGGTGCGCACTGGCAGCCCGACGGGACCAGGGCGAGCACGGCGGGCGGGAGTGAGCGCAGTTGCGTCCCCGTCCCTGCGACGAGGAGAGTCCGGTCCGGCAGCAGCCCGCCGACCTTGCCGACGGGCGGTGCCGTCCCTACTGCGGCCGTGCCGGGCGTGGTGATATCCGCGGTGGTGGCAGGCCGCGCGGACACGCGGTTCGGCAAGCCAGGTACGTCGGCCTGGCCAGTAGAGAACAAGGTCAGCAGGGTCCCTGAGATCAGCGCGAGCACGAGGCAGCTGGCCAGCAGTGGCAGCACCATGCCGTCCCGTGTCAGCGGGCCACGCAGCCTGCGGGCCCGCATCCGCCGCCGCTGCGCCCGCAGCTCACGGTGATATGCCTGCACGTCGCGATCGAGTTCCCGCGCATCGTCGGGGATCTCTATGTCGACCGGTGGCAGGCCAAAATCGTCCCGTTCCGGTTCGCCGCCAAGATTCACGCGCGCCCCTCTCCCAGCATGAGCGGCAACGTTAGATTCAGTATGAGCCTCCGGAGCAGCCGTCGTAACAGCGCGGGCACCCGTACCGTGGCTCTGCGAGAAGAAAGCCGGCTTTCCGGACTCCGATCGCGTCAGGCGGAGCGCTGCGCGCACCCCGGCCGCAGGACTGCCGCCGGGCATCAGCCGGGTGCCTTAGCTGCAGTTTCTCCGGGCCACTGAGCCCGTGATCGCGGGGCTGCGGCGCCGCTGCGGGCCAACTCCGACACGCCGCAATTCCACGGATCTTGAATTGAGCCATTGACCTGCAGGTTTGCTGTCAAGGACGGCTAATCACCCAACTTCGGCGTGGTAACATGGGTTCAGCGGAAGGGGTACTTGCCACATGTCTTTCAAGGTCGGCGACACAGTCGTCTACCCCCACCATGGGGCTGCTCGGATCGAAGAGATCGAGACCCGTTCGATCAAGGGTGAGGATAGAACTTACCTCGTGCTGAAGGTCGATAAGGGCGACCTTACTGTGCGTGTCCCGTCGGACAATGCCGAGCTTGTGGGCGTCAGGGACGTGGTCGGGCAGGAAGGGCTGGAGCGGGTTTTCGAGGTGCTGCGCGCCCCGTACACCGAGGAGCCGACCAACTGGTCCCGGCGGTACAAGGCCAACCTGGAAAAGCTCGCCTCAGGCGACGTGAACAAGGTCGCCGAGGTCGTTCGTGACCTGTGGCGCAGGGACAAGGAACGCGGGCTTTCGGCCGGCGAGAAGCGGATGCTCGCCAAGGCGCGGCAGATTCTGGTGAGTGAGCTGGCGCTGGCCGAGAAGACCAACGAGGACAAGGCCGAGGCCCTGCTCGACGAGATTCTCGGTACCTGACCCAGTTGGCCCGCGTGCCCGCTGGTCATCGGTGTGCACCACGCCGCGCTGTGAGGTGCGCGGCGTGGTAGGCGCTTGGGGTACGACGGGACTATGACGCCTAGCATTTTGCCTCGTGTCGGCGTTGGCGCGGATGTCCACCCATTCGGTGACGGCAGGCCGCTGTATCTGGCCGGACTGCTCTGGCCTGGTGAGCCGGGGCTGATCGGCCATTCTGACGGGGACGTCGCGACGCACGCCGTGTGTGACGCGCTGCTTTCAGCGGCGGGGCTTGGCGATCTGGGGACCCATTTCGGTACGGCGCTGCCACGGTGGGCTGGCGCCCGCGGGACGGCGCTGCTCGCCGAGACCGCCCGCCTTCTGGCAACCGCAGGTTTCGACCTGGGGAACGTTGCTGTCCAGGTCATCGGCAATCGTCCGAGAATCGCCGCGCGCCGGACGGAAGCGCAGAGCGCCCTGTCGGCGGCCCTCGGGGGCGTGCCGGTCAGCATCTCAGGAACGACGACCGACGGGCTCGGGCTCACGGGGCGCGGCGAGGGCATCGCCGCCATCGCCACCGCCATAGTGATTCCGCGTTCGGCATCGTGATGCGCGGGCGGGTGGTCCGGCTCCGCTCCGTGATGCGCAGCTAAGTTCTCCGGGTCCCGCCACGTAATGCGCGGCTAGTTCTCGGGCGGGGTCGGTGAGCTCCACATCCGGCGAAGCTGCGGCAGGGCCGGCCGTCCAGGTGCGGCGGACGTGGCATCGTCGCCCGCAGCCTGCCCGGAATCGGCCGCATCGTCAGCCGGCTGCCCGGGCGCCCCGCTGGGCGGACTTGTCACATTTCCGGCGGCAGCGTCGCGGGCGGTCTCGCCGGGAGAGCCGACTGCCGGGCCCTGGCTGAGAGCGTTCGGATCGTGACCGGCGAAGGTCGGGGCCGGGCTGAGCATGCCCAGGTCCTGACTGGCGACTGCCGGGGCTGGGCTCAGAGCGGTGGGGGCTGGGCTAAGGGCGCTGGAGGCCGGGCTTGCTGTCAGGTCTGAGCTAGTCGGGGCCGGGCTGAGAGTGCCCGGGCCGGGAGCGCTGCCGGCTGTGCGGTAACCGCCGCTGTAGGCGACATCGGTGCTGGCCATCTGCTCGTCCCGGGCGCGGGGGACCCAGGCGGTCCCGGGCTGGTCAGTGAGACGAGCCTCGTCGCTGGTCGGATCGTCCAGGCCGGGATCGGTGTCGATCGCGAGGTCCGGCCCGTTGTTGGTCCACAGGTCCGCAGCGGCCGGGGCGGAGATGGCCGCAGGCCCCTGCGTAGCTGCCGCCGCCACCTGGACGGGGGCCGCCTCCTTGGGGGCAGACAAGTCCGTTCCGGCGGTCACGTCCGTTCCGGCGGCCCCGTCCCTAACGTCGGCCACGTCCGTTCCGGCGGCCACGTCCCTGGCAGCGGGCACGTCCGTGCTGGCCGCCACGTCCGGGACGGCGGGCACGTCGCTGGTGGCCGGAATCTCCCTAGTGGGCACCTCCGCCGGCTTCGGCGGGCTGAGCAGCTCGGGAATCGCGGGCCTCGGCCGGCCTTGACCGGTGGTTCCCTGAGCGGCCGCGTCCCGCCACGCCGTTGCCTCGTGTTCGGCCGAGTCCCGTGCCGCAGCCTCCTGCGCGGCGATGATGCGCTGGCGTGTGTGCCGCAGCATGCTCAGCAGCAGCCCGAACCCGATCAGGACCAGGGCCCACGGGATGATCGCCACCGCGGCGGCGGCAGGCCGGTGCGGGAGCTTGGTGCCGGTCGCGTGCAGCGCGTCGGCTGCCGCCGCGGCAACGAGCAAGGCGAGCATCGACAGCCAGGCGTAGCAACGGGCAAGCAGCCCGCCGCCACGCAGCGACAGCACCGCGGCGCTGGCGATGACCAGCATCGCATCGAAAATCAATGGATAAATCCGCGCTAGCGACCGCGAGACACCAGCCGACAGCGCGATCGCGTGAATGCCGGAATATGACAGCAAGAACGCCGCCGCTGCCAGTGCCAGCACGCCGATGATGACTGCGGCCAATGCAACGGCCCGCAGGCCGCGGTGGTTGTCGGCGGCGCTGGAGATACTGGCCATGGGGTGATCGCTCATCGGGGCCGATCGTCCTTCCTGCGGGATGCTGACTCCTGCGCCGTCAGCCTATAGGCGCCGTCAGCCTATAGTCGGGACAGGGCCGCGATGGCCAGGGCCGGACTGGCAGCTAGCGGCTGCGCGCCACCGGGGTAACGGCGATAGAGCATCGGGCTGCACCGGAATGACGGTCGGCCGGGCTGCCCGCGACCTCACCGTCAAAGGAGACGATATGCCGTACTACCGGGTCATCGGGGAGATTCCCAGAAAGCGTCACATCCGTTTCCGCCGGCCCGATGGCGGCCTCTATGCCGAGGAACTGATGGGGGAGGAAGGCTTCGTCTCCGATTCCTCATTGCTCTACCATGCGCATCTGCCGACCGCGATCGTGAAGAGCGACGGCGTCGAGGATCCGGAGGTCGCGGCGGGCCTGGCGCCCAATCATCCGCTGCTGCCGAGGCATTTCCGCACCCAGGACCTCCCAGGCGGCGGCGACCTGGTCCTCGGCAGGCAGCTACTGCTGGCCAACGATGACGTGCGGATCTCGTTCGCTGCCGCCGACGCGCCGTCGGAGCTCTACCGGAATTCCGCCGGCGACGAGGCGATCTACGTCAGGACCGGCGCCGCCCGGTTCGAGTCGGTCTACGGCGCGATTGACGCGGCCGCTGGTGACTATGTCGTAGTGCCCCGCGGAACAATCCACCGCTGGATCCCTGTCGGCGAGTCCGTGCATGCCCTGGTCATCGAGGCACGAGGTCACATCAGGCCGCCGCGGCGCTACCTGTCGCAGTACGGCCAGTTCCTTGAGCACGCGCCGTACTGCGAGCGGGATCTGCGCGGCCCGGACGGGCCGCTGCTGGCTGACGGCCAGGGCGTGGCCGTCATCGTGCGCAACCGGGATGGCCTGACCCGCCTCACCTATGCCCACCACCCGTTCGACGTCGTCGGCTGGGACGGCTGCCTCTACCCGTACGCGTTCAACATCGCCGACTTCGAGCCCATCGTGAAGCGGACCCACGCGCCGCCGCCGGTGCACCAGACCTTCGAGGGCCCGAACTTCGTGATCTGCTCGTTCTGCCCGCGGCCGCTTGATTTCGACGACAGCGCGGTGCCGATCCCGTACAACCACCACAATGTGGACTCCGACGAGATGATGTTCTATGTCGCGGGCGACTACACCGCGCGCAAGGGCTCGGGGGTGGGCGTCGGATCGATCACACTGCACCCTTCGGGCTTCACCCACGGGCCGCAGCCGGGGGCGGTCGAGGCCGCGGTCCGCGGCCTGGCTGAGGGCCGGACCACCACCGACGAGACCGCTGTCATGATCGACACCTTCCGGCCGCTGCACCTGGGCCCGGCAAGTCGCCGGTCCGAGGACTCGGAGTACGCCTGGAGCTGGGCCAGGGGCGCCCGCGGCTGACCACGGGCGACGCAGGGAGGCGCCAGTGGCTGGCCAGCCGGTGCTGAATCAGCTGGCCGCGGGCGCCCGTGCTGCCTGACTGCGCCGCGCCCGGGTTCCGGCGCCCAGTAGCCTTGCTGCATGGTCCTGCGCCTTTACGACACCGCCGCGCGCTCCGTGCGCGATTTCACGCCCGTGATACCGGGGCGGGCGTCGCTGTACCTCTGCGGGGCTACGGTGCAGGCGCCCCCGCATATCGGCCACATCCGCTCCGGCGTCAACTTCGACATTCTCACCCGCTGGCTGCGCGCGACCGGCTATCAGGTGACGTTCTGCAGGAACGTGACCGACATCGACGACAAGATCCTGCGCACTGCCCAGCAAGAAGGAACCGAGTGGTGGGCGGTCGCGGAGCGCAACCAGCGGGCATTCACCCGGGCATATGACGCTCTCGGCTGCCTGCCGCCCGATGTCGAGCCGCGGGCGACCGGGCACGTGCCCGAGATGATCGCGCTGATGCAGCGGCTGATCGATAGCGGGCACGCCTACCCGGCCGCCGGGGGCGTGTACTTCGATGTGCTGTCCTACCCCGCTTACGGCGCGCTGTCCGGCCAGCGGCCCGAGCACATGCGGGCTGCCGATGACACCGACGGCGGGGACGTCAAGCGCGACCCGCGCGACTTCGCGTTGTGGAAGGGCGCCAAGCCAGGGGAGCCTGCCTGGGAGACGCCGTGGGGCCCGGGCCGTCCCGGCTGGCACCTGGAATGCTCGGCGATGGCCATCAAGTACCTGGGCGATACGTTCGACATCCACGGCGGCGGCCTTGACTTGGTATTCCCGCACCACGAGAACGAGCTTGCCCAGGCCCGCGCCGCTGGCGACGGCTTCGCCCAGTACTGGATGCACAACGGCCTGCTGCACCTGGCCGGCGCGAAGATGAGCAAGTCGCTGGGCAACTCCATGCTGGTGGACGTCATGGTCACCGAGGTGCGGCCGGTGGAGCTGCGGTACTACCTGGGACAGGCTCACTACCGGTCGGAGATCGAGTACTCCCGCGAGGCCCTGGATGAGGCTGCCTCGGCCTACCGGCGGATCGAGGGGTTCGTGACCAGGGCCGCGCAGGCTCCCGTCGACGGGCCCGCCGACGTGTCCCTGCCTGCGGCATTCACCGCGGCTCTTGATGACGACCTCGGGGTGCCGCAGGCCCTGGCCATCGTCCACGAGGCAGTCAGGGACGGCAACAGCGCCCTGGCCGCGGGGGACCTGGCTGGCGCCGCCAAGCACGCGGCCGAGGTGCGGGCGATGCTGTCGGTGCTCGGGCTTGATCCGCTGGCGCAGCCGTGGGCTACCGTGACCGGCGGTGGTGAGAACCACCTGCGGAGCGTGATCGACGCGCTGGTCGGCGTGATGCTGCAGCAGCGCCAGGCCGCCCGCGACCGGAAGGACTACGCGGCCGCGGACGCGATCAGGGCCGGGCTCGCCGCCGCCGGCATCCTCGTCGAGGACACCCCGAACGGCCCGCGATGGGAGCTGAGCAAGTGACCGGATCCGAAGGCCGGCATGCCGGGCCGCGATGGGAGCTGAGCCGGTGAGCGGGTCCGGAGGCCAGCCGCGGTCCGGACCCGGCGGCCGCACCAAGTCAGGAAAGCCCCGTCCGGGGACGGGTGGTTACGGCAAGCGCCGGCTCGAGGGCAAGGGGCCGACGCCGCCCGCCCACATGCGGCCCGGCCACCCTGCACAGCGCCGGGCAGCCGCGCCAGCCGGCCCGGCCGGTGCCCGTGACTCAGCCCGCGGGCCTGCGGGACCGGCGCCAGCGGGCCGTCCTGCTTCGAAGTCATGGCAGGCGGGCGGCACCGAGGTCGTCGCCGGGCGGAACGCGGTGCTGGAATCGCTGCGCGCCGCTGTGCCGGCCACCGCGTTGCACGTCGGGCCGCGACTGGACGCGGACGACCGGATCAGCGAGGCGATCAAGCTGGCCGCCGACGCCCGGATCCCGGTGGTCGAGGCTGGCCGCGCCGAGCTTGATCGCCTCACCAGCGGGGCCGTGCACCAGGGGCTGGCGCTGCGGGTCCGGCCGTACGCGTACGCGCACCCCGATGACCTGGTTGCGCGTGCGGTGGCGGCCGGCGAACAGCCGCTCATCATCGCCCTGGACGGTGTCACGGACCCGAGGAACCTGGGCGCGGTGGTTCGCTCGGTAGCCGCGTTCGGCGGGCACGGGGTGCTGGTGCCGGTGCGGCGCGCGGCCGGCGTGACCGCCGGGGCGTGGAAGGCGTCAGCCGGCGCGCTGGCCCGGGTGCCGGTCGCCCAGGCCACGAACCTGGTCCGGGTTCTTGGCGGTTATCAGGAGGCCGGGCTCTTCGTGGCGGGCCTTGACGCGCGCGGTGAGACTCCGATCGGTGAGCTTGAGCTTGCCGGCTCCCCGCTGGTGCTGGTCGCCGGGGCCGAGGGCCGGGGGCTGTCCAGGCTGGTCGCGCAGCGATGCGACGTGCTGACCCGGATCCCGATCTCGGCCGCGGCGCAGTCGCTGAACGCCGGGGTCGCCGCGAGCATTGCCCTCTACGAGGTAGCCAGATCTCGCGCGGCAGCCTCCCGCTGAGCGGACCCTATACAAGACTGGCGGGGTGTACGCCTGGATGATGGATCTGACATGAGTGATCTTCATGATCTGCTGACCTATGCGACAGCCCGCGCCGCCGATTACCGGCAGAGCGCCGTCGGAGGCTCGGTTTTCCCCAGTGACGTCGACTTCGATGCCGTCCGCGCGGCGCTGGGATCCCTGCCCGACGGGCCAACTCCAGCGGCTGGCGTGATCCAGCAGCTGGCCGATATCGTCGAGCCGGCCCTGGTGGCGACCACCGGCCCGCGCTACTTCGGGTTTGTGATCGGCGGCGCCCTGGACGCGGCTACCGCAGCGGATGTGCTGACGACAGGCTGGGACCAAAACGCCTTCAACGCGGTGACCTCGCCTGCTGCCGCGCTGGTCGAGGACGTGACGGGCGGCTGGCTGAAAGACATACTCGGCCTGCCGGCCCGGTCCTCTTTCGGCTTCGTGACTGGCGGGCAGGGCGCGAATACGGTTTGCCTGGCTGCCGCTCGCCAGCACGTGCTGGCCGAGGCCGGCTGGGACGTGGAGCGCCATGGTCTGCAAGGGGCTCCGACGGTGCGGGTGGTGGCGAGCGCGGAGCGGCACGCCACGATCGATCGCGCCGTGCGCCTCCTCGGCTTGGGTGCCGACACGATCAAGCCCGTCGGCACCGACGCCCAGGGGGCGATCGATATGAGCGAGCTGGAGCGGGTGCTGGCGGACGGGCCTGCGGGACCGGCCATTGTCTGTCTGCAGGCCGGCAACGTGAACAGCGGCGCCTTCGACGATCTCCGGGGGGCGGCAGCTACGGCCCGCGAGCATGCCGCGTGGGTCCACGTGGACGGGGCGTTCGGCATGTGGGCGGCGGCGAGCACCGCGACGCATCACCTGGTCGACGGAATCGAGGAGGCCGACTCGTGGGCCACCGACGGCCACAAGTGGCTGAATGTCCCCTACGACAGCGGCTATGCCTTCTGCGCGCACCCGCAAGCTCACGAGGCTGCCATGTCCTACACCGCCGCCTACCTGACCGGCCAGGGCGAGGGCGGCCCCCGAGCGCCAGCGGACTACGTGCTGGAGTCCTCCCGGCGGGCCAGGGGTTTCGCGACCTGGGCAGCGCTACGCCAGCTAGGCCGGGCCGGAGTGGCCGAACTGGTCGAGCGGTGCTGCGCCCTGGCCCGGCGCTTCGCCGGGCAGCTCCACGCGGTCGACGGCGTAACCGTCGCGAACAACGTCGTGCTCAACCAGGTGCTCGTCAGCTTTGGTGACGAGGAGGAGACGAACCGGGTCATCGACGCTGTGCAGCGCTCGGGCGAGTGCTGGATGGGCGCGACCAGCTGGCACGGCAAGCGCTTCATGCGCATCTCGGTGTCTAGCTGGCGCACGACCGAGGACGATGTGGACCGCTCCGTCGCCGCCATCCTCACCGCACGCTCAAGGTCCGCGGCTCAGTGAGACGCTAAGCCGACGCTCACGACGGTGATTGCTATTCCCAGCTGGTTCGTTCCCTGAGCCAGTCCATCGCGACTTGGCCCTGGGCCCGCTGGAACGCGCGAACCGCCGGCAAGCCAGGTGCCGCAGGCTGGCGGCCCTGGTAAGTGAAGTAACCGGTGAGGGCCGCAAGGACCGCGTCGACCGCCGCCGGGTCGGCATCCCGGGCAGATCCAGCCAGGGCTGAGCGAGACACGCCCACGGCCAGCCGACCACGAACACGCGGGCGGGGGTCAGGAGGAGATTGCCGGCCCGGATGTCGGCGTGCGTCACCGAGATGACCTGGGAATGGCCAGGCGGCGGCGCTTTAGCGACTTCAGTGTCGGCCGGTAGTGAAGTCCTCAACGCTCGGATAGCCGTTCTTGTACTGGTACTGATGCGGCCAGCCGAGCGCGTTGAGGCAGTAGTCGTGCCGCGTCGCCCACCACCGCGCGCTGGCGCGCACCAGGTCCCCGGTTCAGGGCCAGGGCCAGGGAGCTGAGCAGGCGAGCGCGTCAGGCCAGCTGCTGCGGCTGAGGGTCTTGACCGTCGGTGACCGGGACGATCTGCGGCCGCGGGGCTTCGTCGCCCTGTAGCTCCACGACCGGCTGGGGCTCGGGGCGAGCTGCGCTGTCGTGCGCGCGAGCGCCGGCGTCACGCCTGCGGGCGGCGCCGTCGTGCGAGCGGGCTACGTCATCTTCGTGCGGGCGCCCGTTCGCGGCCAGGCTGCCGACGCTGGCCAGCCCGGCGCCCTCGCCCCGGCCGCCGGCCACGGTAAGCCGGTGCTCATCACGCCGGATGACGCCATCGGGGCGGGGCAGGTTGATCACGTCCAGCGTCCGGCGAGCCCGGCGCTGCGCGGCCAGGGCCAGCTGGTCCGCGCCGCTCTCGTGGAGCAGCGGCGCAGGCCCGACGACGAGAGGGTCAGGCTGGCCGATAACCTGTTCATCCTTTTCCGCATAGTCCATGGATGACAGCACATAACGCAGGGCTTCCAGCCTGGCCCGCCTCTTGTCGTTGCTCTTCACGACCGTCCACGGCACCTCGGCCTGGTCGGTATGGAAGAACATCGCCTCTTTGGCGGCGGTGTATTCATGCCATTTGTCCAGCGAGGCAAGGTCGATCGGGCTCAGCTTCCACTGCTTGACCGGGTCCAGCTGCCGGTGGATGAATCTCCTGAGCTGCTCGGTCTGGGACACCGAGAACCAGAACTTGACCAGCGAGATGCCGTCGCGGGCGAGCATCCGCTCGAATTCAGGTGCCTCCCTGAGGAATTCCAGGTACTCATCCTGACGGCAGAAACCCATCACGCGCTCAACGCCGGCCCGGTTGTACCAGGAGCGATCAAAGAAAACTATCTCCCCGGCGGCGGGCATGTGCTTGAGGTAGCGCTGCAGGTACCACTGGGAAAGCTCCCGCTCGGTCGGCTTCTCCAGGGCGACAATCCGTGCGCCGCGCGGGTTGAGATTCTCGGTGAAGCGCTTGATCGTGCCGCCCTTGCCCGCCGCGTCGCGGCCCTCGAACACGATCGCCAGCCTGCCTCCGGCTGACTTAACCGATCTCTGCAGTTTGAGCAGCTCAATCTGGAGCGGCTGCATCGCGGCGTCATACGCCTCGCGGCGTAGCCGCTTGTCGTAGGGGTAATCCTGGCGCCACGTCTGTACTTCGGTGGCGTCGTCGCGGACTAGCCGGGCGCGGCCGTTATTCTTCCGGCTGATGCGCAGGCCAAGCTGGTCGGCAAGCCGCTGCAAAATCGCGCCGACGTTACCGTCATCAGGCCGGCCGGACACTGGACTGCCCCGCAGAGCCCTGGTGTCGTCCCGTCTGCCGGCCCCTCATCGGTGCGCGATGTCCTTGCCCATCAGATCGGCTGCGGCAGCCGATGCCCTGCCGCCCGCCTCCTGCAGGGTGCTGCTGACCTGACCGGCTAGCTGCCCGGCCTGGCGCCCCGCTGCCCGCACTATCGCGGGATTGCCATAGGTCCCGAGAATCCTCAGGACAAGCCCTTCGGCCGCGCGCCGGACATTGCTGACGAAACTCACCACAATCCCGTTCCCCCCGGTCAGTGAGTATTCGGCGGTGTGCCGAACAACGCGGGGTAGATACCCGTGCGACGGACACGCACACGTGCTCGTTACCTCCTGTTAACCATTCCTTCGCCGGAAGTCTGCTCGGCGCCGGCCTATCTGGCTGAGCGCCGGCGCAGGCCTACGGCGGCCATCGTGAGGCCGGCCAGTGCTACCAGCGGGCCCGCAACCGCCCAGAACGTGACGCCCGACATGACACTGCCGCCGATGTAGCCAAGACCCTGCAGTCCCCAGACGATGCCGGCGATCATGATCAGCACGCCGGCAGCGATGATCAGGCTGTTCTTCATGGTGATGCGCACCTCTCCGAGGCCAGCGGCGGCGGACGTCCCGCCACGATGGTGTCATGGCCGAAACGGCCGTGGAGTCCGGCAAGTTCAGTCGTTAACCGGCCGGCCGGCCGGTAACGAGCGAGTAATCCAATTTCGGGCCGTGCTCGCAACCTGCGGCTACCGCCGGGCGTCTAGCAATGCGAGCGCTCGCATACTGGGGGAACAGGCCGGGCGCCAGCGAGATTTCCCCCCCGATCCTGGCCCGGGCGTGCGGCCAGCTTGAAGGAGCAGACATGGGAACTCCGATCTGGCGGTGGCTGTCCGGCCTGGGCGCGGTGGCTGCGGTCAGCGCCGCCGTGCTCGGCCAGGCCGGGATGGCGGCCGCCATCCCGGCTGCAGCCGGCTACCGGGCTGCTCCCCGGACCGCGGCCGGGCCCGCCTACGTCCCGCCCGGCAAGGTCCTCGCCCTGGGCATGCGCGGCACCGCGGTGAAGGACCTGCAGCGGCGCCTGGCCGTCCTGAAGTATTACCCGGGCAAGGTCGACGGCGCGTTCGGCCAGGACACGATCGAAGCGGTGTGGGCGTTCGAGCGGGTGCAGGGGTTCACCATTACCGCCGCGAACGCCAGCGAGCTCGGTATCCGGATGGAGCGGGCACTCGTGCACCCGCGGCTGCCCAAGGTGCTGGCCCCCCGGGGCGGCCACAACTTGCGCGTCGAGGTCAACCTGAAGACCGAGGTCCTGGTCCTCTACCACCACAACAAGATCGAGCTGATCAGCCACGTGTCCACCGGGGCCGGCTGCCTTGAGGGCCAAGGCTGCGGCTGGACTACTCCGACCGGGGACTTCCGGTTCCTGAGCTACGCGCCCGGGTGGATTAACGTGCCGCTCGGCGAGATGTACAACTCGTCCTTCTTCATCGGCGAGCTCTATGCGGTCCACGGCGACGTCCCGGTCCCCTGGTACCCGGCCTCGCATGGCTGCGTGCGGATCCCGATGGACATCGCCGGGTTCTTCCACGCCCTGATCCACTTCAGTAGCCAGGCGCGCGCCGGCACTCCGCTCTACATCCGCGGCTGACCCTGAGGGGACAATGTTCTCCGCAGCCGCGTTCTCTGCAGCCGCCTGCGCGGCGACGGCCGAGTGAGATTTCTACCTGGAACTTGGGTTCGCGTTCCAGTCCCGTTAGGCTGGCCAGTCACACAGCTGGCCAGGTGCCCCATGCCCGGCCGGCCCGTCTTGATTTGAGGTTGATCCGATGCGACGGATTCTTCCGGCAGCCGTCATCGTGGCCATGAGCGCCGGGATGGCCGCCTGCGGCAGCACGAGCAGCCCGACGGCAACCGGCGCCACGCCCTCCAGCAGCGCGACGGCGGCTAGCTGCTCCAACGCCGGGATCCAGAAGGACCTCTATCAGAAGGGCGCCCTCACCGTCGCGACCGACAAGCCCGTGTACCCGCCCTGGTTCGAGAACAACAACCCGGCCAGCGGCACGGGCTACGAGAGCGCCGTCAGTTACGCGATCGCTAAGCAGCTGGGCTTCACGCCCGCGCACGTGCACTGGGCGTACGAGCCGTTCGACGCCTCGTACGCGCCCGGGCCCAAGAAATTCGATTTCGACATTAACGAGATCTCTTACACGCCCCAGCGGGCAACGGCGGTCAGCTTCTCCAGCAGCTATTACGACGTGCAGCAGGCCCTCGTGGCGCTGAAGGGGACCCCGATCGTCACCCATCACACCGCGGCGGACCTGAAGTCCTACATCTTCGGCGATCAGGTGGGCACGACCAGCCTCGCCTTCATCACCAGCCAGATCCAGCCGGCGTCGCGGCCGAAGGTCTTCCAGACGCTGAACGACGTAAAGCAGGCGCTGCAGACGCACCAGATCGCCGCGCTCGTGACGGATACGCCGACCGCCCAGTACATCTCCTCATCGGAGATCCCCGGCTCGGTCATGGTTGCCCAGTTCCCGAGCACCGGCGAGCACTACGGGCTGCTGTTCAGCCTAGGCAGCCCGCTGGTCAGCTGCGTCAACCAGGCCATCGCGAAGCTGAAGAGCGACGGCACGCTGCACGCGCTGCAGAAGAAGTACCTGCAGATCTACCTCACCGTGCCGACGATCACTCCCTGAGCTGGCGAGGCGGCCGGATCTCCGTAGCGCATGGACGACGACCAGCCGGCCCCACCGGGCGGCGACTTCACCGGCCCCGATCCGATTCTGGGGAGCCTCGGCGCCGGGTGGCAGGCTCCTGGCCCGTTCGCCGCCACTGGCCGCGGCCCGCGGCTGCTGTCCGGCGGCGGTCGCCGGGCGAGCGTGATCTCGACGGCGAGCACACTGGTTGTACTCGGCGCGCTGGCCGCGGTCTTCCTGCTGGCCCCGGGCAGCGCGCAGGTCAGGCATACGTTCTTCAACCCGCACGACATGTGGCAGTCGTTCATCGGCAACCCCAGGAAGGGCTACTACTCGGTCGGCGAGGCTATCTGGCTGAACATCAGGATGTTCCTCGCCGCCGAGGTCCTCATCCTCGTGTTTGCCCTGGTCATCGCGCTCATCCGGCAGTCGGCCAGCCCGGTCCTCTTTCCGCTCCGGGTGCTCGGCGTGATCTATGTCGACTTCTTCCGCGGAGTGCCGCTGCTGCTCGTGATCTACGCGGTCGGCTTCGGCCTTCCCGCATTGAGGCTGCCGTTTGCCTCTTACCAGTCGGACGCCGTCTACGGAGTGGTGGCCCTTGTGCTCTCCTACTCAGCGTACGTCTCGGAGGTCTACCGGGCTGGCCTGAACTCGGTCCAGCAGAGCCAGGTCGCGGCGGCGCGGTCGCTGGGGCTGTCGCAGCTGACGGCGCTGCGCCACGTGATCCTGCCTCAGGCGGTGCGCAACATCGTTCCCCCGCTGCTGAATGACTTCATCAGCCTGCAGAAGGACACCGCACTGGTGGGAGTTCTCGGCGCGATCGAGGCGAATGAGGCGGCCCAGATCTACGCGAGCACGGTCTTCAACTTTTCCAGCTTCACGGTGGCCGCGATCCTGTTCCTGATCCTGACCATCCCGCTGGCCCGGTTCACCGACCGCCTGATCGCCCGCGACCGCAGGCGCCGCCTGGCCGGGGTGGCGCCATGACGGGGGCCGCCGGGGTGGGCGAGGTGGCGCCGTGACGGGCGGCACCGGGCCGGGGGAAGGCCGTCCCCGGCGGGGCGCCGAGGGCCGTCCCGGGCCGGGCGCAGAGGCGATCCGGGTCGAGGGCCTGCGCAAGTCGTTCGGCGCCAACCAGGTGCTGCGCGGGATCGACCTGTCGGTCGCGACCCACGAGGTGATCTGCCTCATCGGCGCGTCCGGGTCGGGCAAGTCGACCCTGCTGCGCTGTCTCAACCTCCTTGAGCCCATCGACGCGGGCGAGATCCGGCTATGGGGAAACCTGATCACCGGACCTGGCATCAACGAGAACCTTGTGCGCCGGTACGTCGGGATCGTCTTCCAGTCGTTCAATCTCTTCCCGCACAAGAACGTGCTGCAGAACGTGACACTCGCGCCGGTAAAGGCGCTCGGCATGCCCAGGCAGCGCGCCGAGGAAGAGGCCAGGGCGCTGCTGAGCAGGTTCGGGCTGGCCGACAAGGCGGCTGACTATCCGGACCGGCTGTCCGGCGGCCAGCAGCAGCGTGTCGCCATCGTTCGGGCCCTGGCGGTAAAGCCGCAGATCATGTTGCTCGACGAGGTCACTAGCGCGCTCGATCCCGAGCTCGTGGCCGAAGTGCTTGACGTGATCCGCGAACTCGCTGGGGCGGGCATGACAATGCTGATCGCCACTCACGAGATGGGCTTCGCCAGGGACATCGCCAACCGGGTCTGCTTCCTCGAAGAAGGGACGATCATCGAGGATGCGCCGCCCGGCGAGCTGTTCACCAACCCGAAGGACGAGCGCACCCGCCGGTTCCTGCGCCGCATCGTAGAAGCTGGCCGTCTGTAACTCACTCAAGGCGCGTCCGTCCCGCTCGTCCGGTGCGTCAGTCCCGTCCGTCCCGCGTGTCCGTCCCGCCCGCCCGGTTAGCAGCGCTTCCTCTCCGTTTCCGCTGTCTTTAATAACGCATTCAGGACTAGAGTCCTGCAAAGCCTTGAAATTAATGGCATGGCATAATAAAGAGTGAGCATGCGAAGACTCAGCAAACGTCCGGTAGCCGCGCTTTCGGCGGCGGTGCTGGCCGCCGGGATCGGCTTGTCGGCCGCACCCGCACCCGCGCTCGCTGCCGCCCGGCCGCAAGCCGGCCCGGTACCGGTGACCACGCTGACCGGCACGTTCCAGGACGGGGCGACATACAAGATCGAGGTCCCGGCCGGCTGGAGCCACGGCACTCTCTTCCTCTACAGCCACGGGTACGTCACGCCAGGCTCGGCCAATCCGGCCACTGACGTCGGCGACCCGGTGACCGGCGCCTGGCTGCTCGGCCACGGCTACGCGCTGGCCGGCTCGTCCTACGCCAGCACCGGCTGGGCCATCCAGCAGGCGCTGTCTGACCAGATCCGCACCCTGAACCTCTTCGACTCCAAGGTTGGCGAGCCCGCCAGGACGATCGCCTGGGGCCACTCACTCGGCGGCATCATTACCGCCGGCCTGATCCAGACCTTCCCGGGCCGGTTCAGCGCCGCGCTGCCGATGTGCGGCGTGCTGTCTGGCGGCGTCGCCACCTGGAACACTGCCCTTGACGCTGAGTTCGCATTCCAGCAGCTGATTGACCCGTCGGGCGGGCTGCAGCTGGTGGACATCACCAACCCGGCCGGTAACCTCACCAACGCAGAGACCGCCGCGGCGGGGGCGCAGGCCACCCCGGCAGGCCAGGCGCGGCTTGCCCTGGTCGCCGCGCTCGGTGACACGCCCGGCTGGTTCACTCCGTTGTCCGCGCAGCCGGCGCCGACGGATTTCGCCGCGCAGGAAGCCAGCCAGTACCTGTGGGACTCCGAGGTGACCTTCCCGTTCGTGTTCGCGCTGCGGGCCGAGCTTGAGGCAAGGGCCGGCGGCAACGTGTCCTGGAACACCGGCGTGAACTACTTCAGCGACCTGCGGAAGTCGGCCGGCTTCCGCGAGGTCCGCGCCCTGTACAAGAGCGCCGGGCTGAGCCTGACTGCTGACCTGACGACGCTGAACAAGGCAGCGCGGATCAACGCCGATCCCTCGGCGGCGCGCTACCTGGCCCGTTACATCACCTTCAACGGCGACCTGTCGATGCCGGTCCTCACGATGCACACCACTGGTGATGGCCTCGTGGTACCGCAGAACGAGCAGGCATACGCCAGCGTGGTCCGGCGCGCCGGTGACTCGCGGCTGCTGCGGCAGATCTTCGTGAGCCGGGCCGGGCACTGCGCGTTCACCCCGGCGGAGACGATCACCGCGGCCACGGTGCTGCTGAACCGGCTGCGCGCCGGCCACTGGGACGATCCGGTGCTCAGGCCTGCCAGCCTGAACACAGCGGCAGCAGAACTCGGCCCGGCCTACAACATCTTCGCGGCGCAGGGCCCGACCTGCCCGGCGGGATCACCGGTCGACGGGGCCTGCGCGACGGCACCGGCATTCGTGCACTACCGGCCAACTCCCTACCTGCGCCCGTTCGACCGGCGCGGTTGGCAGGGAAGCCGCTAGCTGCAACGCCGCCCGGGCCCGGGCCCGCCGCCTACCGTCGGCGGCCCGGGCTCAGCCGTATCAGGCGCCGCCACGTGATCAGGCAGAACACAATCGCGAGCAGCACCATGACGCCCATGTCCGTCAGCCAGGTGCGCGGATTGTGTTTCCACAGCGGGTCGGGCTTGGGTGCCGCTGCCGCTGCTGGCGGGGGTGCCGATGCTGCTCCAGCCGCCGTTGCTGACCGGGCAGCGGCGGCAGGGGCCGTCTTGCCGTCGCGCGTCGTCTCCTTCGCGGTCGTGCTAGCCGTGACTGGCCCGGCCGCCGCGCCTGCGGGCAGCATGATCACGTTGAGGTTGGAAGTGGATGCCGTCGCGGCGAAACCCCAGCGGGACGGCGAGAGCCAGGCGATCTGCTCGATTCCCGTCTTCCCGTTCAGCGAGAAGATGCCGCCGGTGAGGATGACCTGGAACATGACGGTCACCACTAGCAGCGGCATTGTCTTCTCAGAGCTGTTGACGATCGCGGAGATGAGCAGGCCCAGCGTCATCGATGCGATCGCGAGCAGGGCAATGGCCAGTAGCAGCTCCACTAGCGGCAGGTGCTTGAGAACAGTCCCTTGCGGCGGTAGCGCCCGCCCGGCCAGGCCGGCGACGACCAGGATGACCGCCTGCAGGGCGCTGATCACGCCCAGGATCACCAGCTTGGAGGTCAGGTATGCGCCGGCCGACAACCCGGCGGCCCGCTCCCGGGTGTAGATCGGGCGCTCCTTGACCAGCTCCCGCACCGCGTTGGCGGCGCCGGTGAAGCAGGTACTCATCACCAGGATCAGCAGCAAGGACTCGGCGTCGCCATTACCGGGGCCCGTCAGGCCCTGCGGAGACGGTATCGCGCGTATCAGCACGCCCAGGACGACCGGCATCACCCCGAGCACCGCCAGATACATGCGGTCGGAGCCGATGACCGCCATGTACCGCCTGCAGAGGGTGCTGAGCTGGGCGAGCCGGTTGCGCGTCGCAGGCGGTGACACCGAGGCCCGGACGGGCGCGGCAGCCGGGGCAGCCGTGCGCATCTCTGCTGCGATATACCGGTCATAAGCCGGTGACCTGCGGAACTCCCCGGCCCAGTCCCGGTCAGGCTCGGTATCGAAAGCCTGGAACACCTCCGCCCATCCCGGCTGGCGGAAATGCTTCAGGCCTTCCTCGGGCGGCCCGAAATAGCCCACCTTGCCGCCGGGAACCATGACAAGCAGGCGGTCGCAGAGGTTCAGGTTGGCGACGCTGTGCGTGACCACGATGACAGTCCGGCCATCGTGCGCAAGGCCAGCCATCATTTCCATGATTGACTTGTCCAGGCCAGGATCGAGGCCTGAGGTCGGCTCGTCAAGGAATAGCAGCGATGGCTTGGTGAGCAACTCCAGGGCGACGTTGACGCGCTTCTGCTGGCCGCCGGACAACGCGGCTGTCTTGGTCTCGGCGTGGGCGCCCAGCGACAGTTCCTGGAGCACCTCGCCGATCCGGCGCTCGCGCTCGGCCTTGCTCGTGTCGCCAGGAAATCGCAGCTCCGCGGCGTAACGCAGGGCCCGGCGCGCGGACAGCTGAGTGTGCATGATGTTGTCCTGCGGCACCAGGCCGATCCGGTGCCGCAGTTCTGCGTAATAGGTGTAAAGGTCGCGATTGTCGTAGAGCACGTTGCCCTCGGTCGCCGGCCGCATACCGGTGAGCGCGCCGAGCAGCGTCGACTTGCCCGCACCGCTCGGCCCGATCACCCCGAGCAGACAGCGCTCGCCCAGCGGGAAGCTCACGTGGTCAAGCAGCACTTTGCCGCTGGACAGCCGTACGGTGAGGTCTCTGGCGGCCAGGGAGATGTCCCCGGAATCGATGAACTCCTGCAGCTCATCACCGACCAGCCGGAACGTTGCGGGCCCGATGCTGATGATGTCGCGCTCGGTGACCACCGCAGCGGAGATCCACTGGCCGTTAACGAAGGTGCCGTTGTGGCTGGACAGGTCCACGATCTCGTAGCCGCGCCCGGATTTGCGCAGTTCCGCGTGGTAACGGGAGACGCTCAGGTCAGAGACAACGACATCGTTGTCGGAGGCCCGGCCGATCCGCAGCGTCCTGGTCGGCAGCTGCATGATCGCGCTGGGCTGACGTACCAGGCTCGACGCGGGGGCCTGGTCCCAGCCCATGCCCCGGGCCGGAGCGCGAGCCGGCGCGGGCGGGCTGTGGGCTGCCCAGTCGGCCCGCTGATCCGGCGGGGTCTGGGCTGCCCAGTCGGCCCGCTGGCCCGGCGGGGTCTGGGCTGCCCAGTCGGCCCGCTGACCAGGTGACGGGGTAGCCACGACGGCGGTGCCCATCGGCCCTGCGGCCGGCTCGGCAGGTGCCGTCCGCGCGATTGAGCAGGACACCGCGGGCCCGGTATCCGGGTGGCCGAGCCTTAGCTCGCAGGCGCTAGTGATCGGCACCCGCCGCACCCGCTGGGCGTCTAGGTACGTCCCGTTAGTGCTGCCGGAGTCCTCGAGAAGCCAGCAGTCGTGCTCAAGTCTCAGCACGGCGTGCTGCCATGACACCCGCGAATCGTCGACCACGATGTCGGATGCCGGATCACGGCCAATCTTGTAGGCGGGCCCCGCCTGCAGCCTGCGGTCAAACCCCCTCGTCCGGACGACAAGCACCGGGGAGTTAGAGGAGACTGCACCCTCGAAGGTCATTGGACAACTCTAAGGCGAGAAGGCCGAAAGCAGAATCCGCCGGTATCGCGCCGAAGCGCCGGCGAGCCGGGAGAACTCGGTTACCGCTGGGGCTATTATCCCAACGTCTGACCGGGAATCCAGGACGGCTTCGTGAGTCATGGCGAGAGTTGCAGGGGATAGCAGCCGACCCAGATACTGGGAGCGCACCCGGCGGCTTTGTGACTGACCCTCGCGATCCCGGAGCTGGCTGACGCAGCTTTCCAGGAGCTATGGGGAGCATCGGGACCGGCAGGCAGGCGCTGGAGGCGCGGTGAGCGAGGACGATACGCCGGGACGCGGCGAGTTCACCGTCGGTTCCCAGATAGCCGGGTACCGGCTAGAGGAGCAGATCGGCCGTGGCGGCATGGCGATCGTCTACCGTGCCCTCGACGTCCGCCTGGACCGGCACGTTGCACTGAAGATCCTGGCCCCCGGCCTGGCCATCGACGATGCGTTCCGGCAGCGCTTCATCAGAGAATCCAGGGCCGCCGCTGCTGTCGACCACCCCCACATCATCCCTGTGTTCGACGCGGGCGAAGCCAACGGCGTCCTGTTCATCGCGATGCGCTACGTGCATGGCGGGGATGTGCGCATGCTGCTCGACGCCGGCGGCCCGCTGCCCGCCGCGCGGGCTGCCGACATCGTCACGCAGGTGGCGGCTGCGCTGGACGCTGCCCACGCGCACGGGCTCGTCCACCGGGACGTCAAGCCTGGCAACATGCTGCTCGACTCCACATCGGGCGGCGGGCGTCAAGATCATGTGTATTTGTCGGATTTCGGGCTCAGCAAGCAGTCGCTGGCGGTCACCGGCCTGACCTCTACCGGCCAGTTCCTTGGCACGCTCGACTATGTCGCGCCTGAGCAGATCGAGGGCCGCCCCGTCGACGGCCGCGCCGACCTATACGCGCTGGCCTGCGCATCCTTCGAGATGCTCTGCGGGTCGCCCCCGTTCCGGCGGGATCAGGGACTGGCCGTTGTCTGGGCGCAGCTTTCCGAGCGCCCGCCGTCGCTGTGCGCCCGCCGGGCCGATCTGCCCACGGCCGTCGACGCAGTGCTGACCAGGGCGATGGCGAAGGCGCCTGGCGATCGATACCCGACCTGCCTTGCGTTCGCCACGGCGCTGCGCGAGGCGCTCGGGCTCGAGGGCCCCGGTTCGCCGGGCACGAGCAGTCCCGGTGCTGGCCGGCCCGTGGCTGGGACGCCCGGCGGCCCGGGTGAACCCAGGGCCCATCCGCCGACCGAGATCTCGATGCCGGGCACCGGCCGAGCGGGCGCGGCGGGCGGAGGGGTCCCGGGGCCGGAGCCTGGAGCAGGCGCGGGCGCAGGGCTGGAAGCGGGTGCCGGTGCCGCGACTGACTGGGCGGCAGGTCAGCCTGGCGGCCCCCGCGAAGGTGGCGCGTCCTGGGAACCTGGCGGGCCGCCGACTGAAGCGCGGCGTGTCCCGCGGGCCGCTAAACCGGGCCTCACTGAGCCGCCCGGCGCATACCCGCCTTCTGGGCTGGCCGGGTACCCGTCGTCGGGCCGAGCGGCGTACCCGCCATCCCAAGGCCAGGGCGGCTATGCGCCATCGGGCCGCCAGGGCGGCGGCTACCCGCCAGGTGGCCAGGGTGGTTATCCGCAGCAGGGATACGGCAGCCAGCAGCGCCGGCCGTGGTGGCGGTCGCCGGCGGCGGTGATCATCGCTTGCGTGATCGTGATCGGTGCCGCCGGAGGTGCGTACGCCCTCCGCGGCGGGCACGGAAGCGGCGGTACTGACGGCAAGACCGGCACGGTAGTTTCCATGCCGGGCTGTACGGCCGCGGTCGCGTCCGCGGCCTCCCTGTCCAAGGTGCGCACGGCAATGACGAAAACCGGCGGTGGCCCGTTCGCAGTCAACGTCACTGCGGACGGCAAGTACTCCTTCGTCACGCTGGGCGACTCGATCGCGCTGCTCAGCAACGGTGTCACCCTTGCGCCGACGCTGATCAGGACCTTCTCCGCGCCGGGTGCCAAACACGGCGCGGCGCTGACCAGCGACGGCCGTTATCTGGTTGCCGCGGCCAATAGCGGTGCGATCGTGATCAGCGTGCCGGCCGCCGAGCAAGGCAGCAGCAACCCGATCGTCGGTACCCTCACCAGCACGTATGGCAGCGGAGCGGTGGAGGTGGCGATCTCGCCCGGCGGCAAGTTCGCCTTCGTCACCCTGCAGAACAGCGCCGACATGGTGGTATTCAATCTGGCCAGCGCGCTGAGCAGCGGCTTCGGTCCGTCTGACGTCGTGGGGGAGATCAACCTCGGTCAGCAGCCAGTCGGGATGGTCATCTCGCCGGACGGCAAGTGGCTTTACGTGACCAGCATGTCGCGTACCAAGACCGTCAGCCCATCCGAGGGTACGATCACCGTTCTCGACCTGCACCGCGCCGAGGTCAAGCCCTCGTCGTCGATCGTGTCGACGGCGACGGCGGGCTGCAGCCCGGTCCGCCTGATCACCTCCGCGGCCGGCAGCGACGTCTGGGCGACCAGCAGGGAGAGCGACACGTTGCTCGGCTTCTCCGCCGTCAGGCTGCGCACCGACCCGGCGCACGCGCTCATTGCCCGCGTCAACGTGGGAGCGGCTCCGATCGGGATGATCATGGTGAACAACAGCAGCCGGATCCTGATCGCCAACTCCAACGTGCACAACCAGCCGGGCGCGACCGCCAGCCTCGCCGTGATCAGCGTGCCGGCGGCGCTCGCCCACGGCCAAGCCCTGCTGGGCGTCATCAAAACCGGGCTGGTGCCGCGCGAGTTCGGGCTCGAGCGTGGCGGCAGGACCGTGCTGCTGGCCGACAACGGCTCCGGGCAGGTGCAGGCGATCGACGTTGGCAGCCTGCCGTGACGGGACCTCAGCGGGAAGCAGCCGCCGCGCGGGCCCAATGCCATAACATCGGATCATGAACCGGGCCAGGGCGGCTGAAAGCGCCGCGCAGCTGCCGCTGCGGATAGCTGCGTGAGCGGGGGACCGGGCCCGCGCCCGCGCCCGCGCAGGCGGCTGCGCACCAGCCTGATCACCCTGATCGTGCTGGTCGTCGTCCTGGTAGTCGCGGATTTCGCCGCGAAGGCATTCGCCGAGAGCCAGGTAGCGAACCAGATCCAGAAGCAGGCCGGCACCTCGAAGAAGCCGAGCGTCTCGATCCAGGGCTTCCCGTTCCTGACGCAGGTGATCACCCGTGACGTCCACGCGATGAACATTTCCTGGACTGATCTGAACGAGGGACCGGTAACCTTCAAAACCATCAATGCCGTGCTTAACGGTGTGCACATCAACTCAAGCTTCAATGGCGCGACGGTCAGCCAGCTGACCGGAACTGCCAATATCAGCTTCGGCGAGCTCTCGAGCGCGCTGGCCTCGCAGGTGGGCCCGCTGGGCTCCCTGGGCGGAGCCGGTCTCACGCTGTCCGCCGCTGGTCCCAACGAGGTGAAAGCCAGCCTGGACCTGGTCATCACGAGTGGCTCGGCGACGTGGCGGATATCCAGGCTCAGCGGTAACCGGCTCAGCGCGCAGCTGGTCGCCAGCAACGGGCTGCCATCAGGGCTGCTCGGCTCCGTGCAGGACATCACGGTGCCGTTGTCCGGCTTGCCGCTGCATCTGCAGATCCAGAACGTGAGCGTTACCCCCAACGGCGTCGTCGGGACGCTGACCGGACAGAACGTGACCTTCGGCGGTTAGTGCCCCGCCGGCACGTGGCCCCGGCCTTGCCGCCAGCGCCCGCCCGGTCATCGAGTTAAGCCGCGCCTTCCGGCGAGCCAGCGGGGACCGCGGGCAGAACGGTCTCGAAATAGGAGCGGGCGGCCGCCGTCGTCCCGACGTCCCGGCCTGCCTCCTCGGACAAGTACCAGCGGTGCTCCAGGATCTCGTGAAAGATCTCCGCGGGAGCCAGCCGGCCGCGCAGCCCGGCCGGGATCGCCTCGACCACCGGGTCGTACACCTCGTCAAGCCAGCGGCTGGCCGCCACTATCTCCGACACCGGCTTGTTGTCCTTCTGCTCCAGGTAGCCGCGGAAGCTCGCGATGTCATTGAGCAGCCTGCGGGCCTGGTTCTCCTCGACGCCCAGCCCGGTGCGGAGGAAGAGCTGCCGGCCGTAATGACCGGCGTCGGCCACCTTGGTCCGCACCCGCAGCCGGTTCCCGTCCGGCGCGCTGACTATCTCTAGCTCGTCGGCGTCGAAACCGAGCTCATTGATCCGGCGCAATCGCTCAGCGATCCGGTAGCGCTGCTCGTCGGGGCGCAGGATCTCCTCCTGGGTCAGCTCGTCCCAGAGCCCCCCGTACCGGCTGGCCAGCTCGTCGGCGATCTGCATGGGATCGACTTCGGGCGGCAGCAACTCGCCGGCCCGCAGGTCGAGCAGCTCACCGCAGACCCGTTCCTGGGCGAGATCGAGATCAAAGTGACGCTGGCCATCGGTCAGTGACGGGTGCTGCTCGCTCGTCTCCGCATCGACGAGATAGGCCTCGAGCGCGCCCGCATCAAAGCAGAACAGTGTGTTGGAAAGGGAGCAGTCGCCCCAGAAGAACCCGGACAGGTGCAGGCGGACCAGGAGTTCGACCATGGCGTCGAGCAGCCGCTGTGTCGGCTGGCCACCGCGCGGATTCGAGAACAGCGCCCGGTAGGTGGTGGAGTAACCGAGGAACCGGGTGACCAGGATCGCGTCCGCGTCGCGGCCCCGGTCGACGACCACGCCGACCACCTCGACGGCGGGAACGTTCAGCTCCGCCAGGGATCGGAGCAGCCGGTACTCGCGCCGGGCGAGCCGCTCGCTGATTGCCTTGAGCGCATAAATCTCGCCGCCGTCAGCAACGAAGCGGACGATGTGCCGGGAAATCCCGCGCTGCCGTATCTCGACGAGCCGCTCGTCTTGCCAGTCCTCCAGCGGCTCTGCCCAGGGCAATGTCAGGAGGCCCGCTGCCTCCTCCGCAGGGGGACTGAAGACGAACTTCATCTGCCTGTCCGCTCCTTCGCGCCGAGGTGGCGGTCAGCCCGCCCGTGTCGGCCAGCCGCCGGTGCCCGGCCGGCCGGCCAGCCTGCCGCTGCCAATGCTGGCCAGCCTCATCGCCCCATGTTGCTGATCCGTTGCGCGGCTGTTTCCGCTTGGTATGTCTTATGAATGTAGCGTCCGTTACCGGGACCGGGGGAGCGAGCCGGCGCCGTGCCTTGCTCAGGCGGGCCAGTTCGTCGTGTGCGGTGAACGCCTGCGCAAGTCGTCCCGCACGTCGTTGCCCAGGCGGCGGGTCTCGCGCCGGTTGAGAGCCGCGCCTGCGGCCGCGCCGGTGAGCAGCGGCCCGAGTGATGTCGCGCTGCGCCCGGCGCGGACGATGAGCCGGCGCTGCAGCCGCCTGCGCAGCGGTGAGCCCACGGCAATGACCAGGCCGGCCGGCGCGACCGCAACGCCGCGCCGGTGCGCCCACGCCGCGACGTAAGCGAGCATGCGCTCGGTTGGCGTGCCTGGCGGGCGCATGCCGTACACCTCATGTAGCTCGGCCACGAGCTTGATCTCGATGCCGACCAGCGCCAGCGTCTCGATCGCGACCTCGACGGGGGCGGCCGGCAGCGGCAGCACCATGGCCATCCCGGCCGCCGCGCCAACCGCAGTGGCGGACCGGGCCGCGCCGTGGATCAGCGCGTCGGCCAGTTCCTCGGGAGGCAGGGACGGGAACTGCGCCCGGAGGGTCTCGCGATCCCGCACCGGCAGGCGCGGCGCCATCGCGAGTACCTCGGCCGTCAGCCATCGGCCGCCGTAGCGCGCGCCGTACGCGCCGTAGCGGGTGGCCTGCCCGCTGCGGCGCGCGAGCACGGAGATCGCCGCCGGCAGCCTGCGTCGCCGTGACAGCCTTGTGTCCTCGCTGATCTCCCCGACAAGCTCGGCGACCTCACCGGGTAGCTCCGGCGAATCACCGATCAGGTCCGGGGGCTCACCCGGCAGGCCGCCGGGCTGACCGGGCGTCCCCTGGCGCTCACCCGGCGGCCTTTCGTGCTCACTAGGCACCGCCTGGGAACCCCGCTCGGCAGGGGGCAGGGCTTCGCGGCGGCGGGTCACTTCCGCTGGACTGTCTGATGCGTGGCCGGAATTGTCCATCAGCTAGGCCTACCCGCTGAGGGCCGTCATACGCCAAACTGGCCGCTTACGATTGCGCCTCCTGGCGGGCCGTCCGGTCAGACGACGGCACCGCCGGCCGGCCAGTTTCGAGTGTCCGCATTGGGGCAGTAAGCGGCGGTGCGCCGGAGTCGTCGCTAGCGACATGCACCGGCGTGCAAGGTGGCCAGAAGGAGACATGGCGGCCAGGTCGCCGGGTGCTAAGGAGCGGTTTCGATGGGCAAGGTACTCCTGATCATCCTGTGCTTCTTCCTTCCGTTTGTCGCCGTGCTGATCCATGACGGGCCGTGCCGCAAGGTGCTGTGGGCACTGCTGCTGCAGCTGCTCGGGCACTTCCCGGGCGTGATTTACGGCATCTATCAGGTGACCCGCGACTGAGAGTCGAGAAGCGCTGGCTGGCCGCCGGAAAGCCAGGATGCTCGCCGGCGGCCAGAGCCAGAAGTGCCCTCGGGCGATCAGGCAGGGCGGTCGGCGGTGCGGCCGCTGCCCTTCGGCCACGCCGCCGGCTGGCCGCCTGGGCGGGCCCCGGTCTCGGCGTCGTGGAGGCAGTCCAGAGCGGCGCTGGCGACCGCATCGGGCGTGATGCCGAACTCGCGGTAGATCGTCTGGTAGTCAGCAGACGCGCCATAGTGCTCCACGCTGATGCTGCGCCCCGCGTCCCCGACGATCTTCTCCCAGCCGCTTGCGACCGCGGCCTCGACGCTGACCCTGGCGCGGACCGCGGGCGGCAGCACCTCGTCGCGGAAGGCCTGCTCCTGCGCGCCGAACCATTCCATGCACGGCATGGACACCACCCGGGTGGGGATTCCCTGGGCCTGCAGCTGATGGCGGGCGTCGAGGGCGATCTGTACCTCGGAGCCGGTGCCGATCACGATGACCTGCGGGGTGCCGCCGTCGGCTTCGGCGAGGATGTACCCGCCGCGCGCGGCGCCGTCGGCGGAGGCATAGCCGGTGGCCTCGCCGCGGCCGACCACGGGTATGTCCTGCCGGCTGAGGATCATCCCGGCGGGGCGGTCGCGGTGCTCGATGACCGTCCGCCAGCAAATGCTGGTCTCGTTCGCGTCGCCCGGCCGCACTACGTCGAGGCCGGGGATGGCGCGCAGCGCAGCCAGGTGCTCGATTGGCTGGTGGGTCGGCCCGTCCTCGCCGAGCCCGATCGAATCGTGGGTCCATACGTAGATCGCGGGCAGCTGCATTAGCGCGGCCAGCCGCACCGCGGGGCGCATGTAGTCGCTGAACGTCAGGAAGGTGCCGCCGTAGGGCCTGGTCAGGGACTGCAGCGCGATCCCGTTCAGGATCGCGCCCATCGCATGCTCGCGGATACCGAAGTGCAGCGTGCGCCCGTAAGGGCCGCCTGGCCACTCCTTAGTCTGATGGCTGGACGGGATGAAGGAATCCGCGCCATCCATGGTGGTGTTGTTGCTCTCGGCCAGGTCCGCCGATCCGCCCCACAGCTCGGGCAGGACCGGCGCCAGCGCGGATAGCACGGCGCCGCTGGCCTTGCGGGTTCCCATCCCCTTCGGGTCGGCGTCGAAGCCGGGCAGTACGTCCGCCCAGCCCGCGGGCAGCTCCTGGGCCAGGAGCCGGTCAAGCAGCGCGGCGCGGTCCGGGTTGGCCTGACGCCATTCCTGGTAGCGGGGCTCCCAGGCGGCGTGCGCGGCACGGCCTCGGTCCGCAACCTTGCGGGCGTGCCCGAGCACCTCCGCCTCGACGGCGAAGTTCAGCTCCGGGTCGAAGCCCAGCAGCTTCTTGGTGGCCGCAACCTCGTCCGCACCGAGCGCAGCGCCGTGGGCCTTGCCCGTGTTCTGCTTGGTGGGCGCTGGCCAGCCGATGATCGTGTTGAGCACGATCAGGGACGGGCGGCCGGTTTCGTCCTTGGCGGCATTGATCGCGGTGAGCAGGCTGTCGACGTCCTCGACGTACCCGTCAGGGGTGCGCCAGTCGAGCTTCTGGACGTGCCAGCCGTAGGCGGCGTAGCGGGCGGCGGTGTCCTCGCTCATGGAGATGTGGGTGTCGTCCTCGATGGAGATGTGATTCTGGTCATAGAAGACGATTAGGCCGCCCAGTTCCTGGTGCCCGGCCAGCGAGCTCGCCTCGCTGGTGAGGCCCTCCATGATGTCGCCGTCCGAAGCGATGACGTACACATGGTGGTCGAACGGGCTCCTGCCGGGCTCGGCATCGGGGTCAAGCAGGCCGCGCTCGCGGCGCGCTGCCATCGCCATCCCCACCGCGGAGGCCAGCCCTTGCCCGAGCGGCCCGGTGGTGATCTCGACGCCCCTGGTGTGCCGGTACTCAGGGTGCCCTGGGGTCTTCGAGCCCCAGGTCCGCAGCGCCTCCAGGTCCTCGATTTCCAGCCCGTATCCGGACAGGTAGAGCTGGATGTAGAGGGTCAGGCTGCTGTGGCCGCACGACAGCACGAACCTGTCCCGGCCAAGCCACTGGACATCGGCCGGGTCATGGACGAGCACGTGCTGGAACAGCAGATACGCCAGCGGGGCCAGGCTCATCGCCGTTCCCGGGTGCCCGTTGCCGACCTTCTGGACCGCGTCGGCCGCCAGCAGCCGGACGGTGTCGGCCGCGCGGACGTCGACATCCTGCCAGCCGGCCAGTTCGGCTTTCGGCCGGGCCAGCGACGGGTCACGGTATTGCAGGCCGGTATGTGGCGCGGCCGCGGGATCGCTGCCGGCGGCGTTCTGCTGGTCCATCGCTACCTCGTCCATTCGTATCGAGTCGGGTCGCTCGTCAGTTGGTGTGGCGTTCTGTCCTGATCGCCGGCTGGGCGGGCCAGCCATCGGCTCCGGGCCAGCTGGGGCCGGCTCCGTCAGGCACTCTCGATCAGGCTGGCGGCTGACGGCCAGGACTGGCGCCGGAGATCGTTAATTCCAGGATTTTCAACGACACCAGCATCAGACCACATTCCGCTCACCTGCGCGCTAGCGGTTACCCGGCAGCGCTCCGCCGCTGCTATCGAGCCATCGCCGGCTTAGCCGGGACTACCCGGCGGCGCCGGCGGTAAACGGCACGGCGGGGGCCGCGAACGATGCTGCGGCGGAGGCGGCAACGGCGCAGGCATCCCGGGCGCGGAGCGGCATCGAGGCATCCTGGGCGCGGCGGTCGGCTGGCCGGGGGCGGCTGCGGTCCCTCGGTTAGCATCGTCGCGGTGGTCGTGTGGCTCATCGCCGCCGGGCTCTTCGCCCTTTACGTCGTGAATTTCGGGCATTACAACAAGGTGTACGGAAGTATCGCCGCGGTGATCATTTTTCTCAGCTGGCTGTGGATATCCAATGCGGCCGGGCCATAGCTGGCGGGCTACCGCCTGACAAGGAGCCGTTCGCAGAGCTACGCGACACAAGGAAACTCCGCAAGAAGTCCGGACGCAAGCTCCGGTCTTGATGCGGCTGTCCCACGAGGAAGGTGCCACCATGTCGGTTGCCTCGTTCGCTGACCTGCCCCTGGCCAGCAAATCCCGGCGCTGGAACGGCGGCGCCGCCAACCGGCGGCTGCGCAGGTGGGCTGGCGCCCAAGACGAGCCCACTGCCAGATACCGGCGGGGTTTCGTCTGGTACGACGAGCAGGCCAAGGATAACTTCACCGGCTACAAGCTGCAGATCGCCGACATCGTTGACGGCGAGCTGAAGGCCGTTCCGCACGCCATCATGAGCGCCGCGGCGGTCATGCAGGGCTCGCGCGGCGGAGCTGATCTCCCGCATGGCGATATCTCAGCGGTGAAGAATCACCTGGCTCGGTATTACGAGAAAATGGGCGCTAAGCCGCCCTGGGAAGCCAAGTAGCGCGACCTGCGCGACCGCGCCACGCGGGGCCGCCCCGCGCACCTGGCGCTGTTGCGGCCGCGGTGCGGCGGACCGGGCTGGGTGGCTCAGCGGCGCCGGCCTCTCGCTTGGCCGACACAATGGACCGAGCTCCTATTACCCTTGGTGCCGCGTTCAATCTAGCCAGGATCAGCGAGGAGTCAGCTATGTCGTCCCGAGTCGAGTCTGTCCAGACGCCCGAAGGGTCGTTCGACCTGACGGTTTGGCTGCCGGAGGGCGGTACCGGCCCGGGGCTGCTGCTGATCCAGGAGATCTACGGCGTGAGCGATTACATCCGGGCGGTGGCCGAGGACCTGGCCGGGCTTGGCTATGTCGTGGCGGCGCCGGATCTGTTCTGGCGGCTCGAGCCCGGCTATCAGGCCGACCATGACGAGGAAGGCTTGACCAAGTCGCTTGAGCTGGCGTCGCGGTTCGACTTCGGGCTGGGGGTAACCGATGCCGCTGCCGCCTTGCAGGCCCTGGCCGCGCTGCCCGAAGTAGATGGCGGCACGGGGATCATCGGATTCTGCCTCGGCGGGTCGATCGCTTACTTCGTGGCCGCGCAGGCTGAGCTGGACGCCGCGATCTCGTTCTACGGCTCGGCCGTGCCTGACAACCTGGATACGCTCGTGCAGATAGAGGGCCCGCTGCAGTTCCATTTCGGGGGGAGTGACCCGTACATTCCGCGCGACCAGGTCAGGCGAGTGGAAGTCAAAGTCGCAGAACGCCCCAACGCCGAGATCCATGTCGAGGAGGACGCCGGGCATGCCTTCCACAATCGGAAGGCCCCGATGTTCCACCAGCCGGAGCCTGCCGCCCGGGCGTGGCACCGGACCGAAGAATTCCTCCGGCGCCACCTGCCGGTCCGGCACGGGACGTCACCAAAGTCCTGAGCCGCTGGCGGGGCCCTGACAGGTCTGGGAGCGAGTCCGGGCAAGCGCCGCCAGGGTCCGCGCAAAGTCGCTTCCCGGTGGTCCCGATGCTGCGGGCTCCTGGCTATCGGCGTCGTGAGCGGCGGGCATGATGGATGGACCATGACGCTGACCGAACTGCTGCCGCAGACCGCCGCCCCCGATCCCGTTTTCGATGCCTTCGCCAGCTGGGCGGCGGCGCAGGGGCTCCTCCTGTACCCGCATCAGGAAGAGGCGCTGATCGAGATCGTGTCGGGCGCGAACGTGATTCTCAGTACGCCGACCGGGTCGGGCAAGAGCCTGGTCGCCGCGGGCGCGCACTTCACGGCGCTGGCGCAGGGGCGGCGGAGTTTCTACACCGCGCCGATCAAGGCCCTGGTGTCAGAGAAGTTCTTCAGCCTGTGCGACATGTTCGGCCCGGCCAACGTCGGGATGATGACCGGCGATGCCAGCGTCAACGCGAGCGCCCCGATCATCTGCTGCACCGCGGAGATCCTGGCCAGCATCGCCCTGCGCGAGGGCGAGTTCGCCGACGTGGGCCAGGTCGTGATGGACGAATTCCACTACTACGCCGATCCGGATCGGGGCTGGGCCTGGCAGGTACCGCTCATTGAGCTACCGCAGGCGCAGTTCGTCCTGATGTCGGCGACACTGGGCGACGTCACCCGTTTTGAACGTGATCTGACCAGGCGCACGGGACAGCCGACCTCGGTCGTCCGCTCGGCGGAACGGCCGGTGCCGCTGGTCTTCTCCTACGTGATCACGCCACTGCACGAGACGCTGGAGGAGCTGCTCGCCACCCGGCAGGCGCCCATCTACATCGTGCACTTCACCCAGGTAGCGGCGATCGAGCAGGCCCAGGCGCTGATGAGCGTCAACGTCTGCACCCGCGCGGAGAAAGACGCGATCGCGGACCTGATCGGCAACTTCCGGTTCACCGCCGGCTTCGGCAAGACCTTGTCACGGCTGGTCCGGCACGGGATCGGCGTCCACCACGCGGGGATGCTGCCCAGGTACCGGCGGCTGGTGGAGACGCTGGCGCAGGCCGGGCTGCTGAAGGTCATCTGCGGGACCGACACCCTCGGCGTCGGCATCAACGTCCCGATCCGCACGGTGGTGTTCACCGCTCTGTCCAAATACGACGGGAGCACCACCCGACTGTTGCAGGCACGTGAGTTCCACCAGATCGCCGGCCGGGCCGGCCGTGCCGGGTTCGACACCATGGGATACGTGGTCGTGCAGGCGCCCGAGCACGTGGTGGAGAACGAGCGGGCGCTGGCCAAGGCCGGTGATGACCCGAAGAAGCGGCGCAAGGTCGTGCGGAAGAAGCCGGCCGCGGGATTCGTGTCCTGGGGGAAGCCGACCTTCGAGCGGCTGGTGGCGGCCGAGCCTGAGCCGCTGCGGTCCAGCTTCAAGGTCAGCCACGCGATGCTGCTGGGGGTGATCAGCCGGCCAGGGGACGCATTCGCGGCGATGCGCCACCTGCTGACGGACAACGACGAGGACCCCGCCGCGCGGCGGCGGCACATCCGGCGCGCCTTCGCCATCTACCGCGCGCTGCTGGCCGGCGGAGTGGTCGAACGGCTCGCCGAGCCCGATGCCGACGGCCGCCGCTGGCGGCTGACCGTGGACCTGCAAGCGGACTTCGCGCTGAACCAGCCGCTCTCGCCGCTCGCCCTCGCGGCGATCGAGCTGCTGGACCGGGAATCGCCGGGCTATCCGCTGGATGCGCTGTCGATCATCGAAGCCACCCTCGATGATCCGCGGCAGGTGCTTTCGGCGCAGCTGTTCAAGGCGCGCGGCGAGGCTGTGGCGCAGATGAAGGCCGACGGCATCGAATACGAGGAGCGGCTTGAGCTGCTGGATTCGGTCACCTATCCCCGGCCCCTGGCCGACCTGCTCGGTGCCGCCTACGAGATGTACCGGCGCGGACATCCCTGGGTCGCCGACCACCAGCTGCGGCCGAAGTCGGTGGCGCGGGACATGTACGAGCGGGCGATGACGTTCGTGGAGTACGTGGGTTTTTACGGGCTGGCCCGCTCGGAGGGGCTGGTGCTGCGTTACCTGGCCGACGCCTTCAAGGCGCTGCGGCAGACCGTGCCGGAGGAGGCAAGGACCGAGGAGCTCGCCGACCTGATCGAATGGCTGGGCGAGCTGGTCCGGCAGGTCGACTCCAGCCTGATCGACGAATGGGAGCGGCTGCGGAACCCGGCGGAAGAGGCCGTCGTCGAGCTTGACGAGCGGCCGCCGGCGGTGACCGGCAACCAGCGGGCGTTTCGCGTGCTGGTGCGCAACGCGCTGTTCCGGCGGGTCGAGCTTGCGGCGCTGCGCCGCTACGGCGAGCTTGGCACGCTGGACGCCGAGGACGGCTGGGACGCCGGCGCGTGGGCCGGCGCGCTGGAGCCGTACTTCGGGGAACATGCTGACATCGGCACCGGTGCCGATGCGCGCGGCTCCGGGATGCTGATCATCACCCAGCACTCCGGCCACTGGATGGTGCGCCAGATCTTCGACGATCCGGCCGGCGATCACGACTGGGGGATCAGCGCGCGGATCGACCTGGCAGCCTCGGACGAGGCGGGCGCGGCGGTGGTGACCGTGACCGAGGTGGGCCAGCTGTAGCTTGCGGAGACCGAACCTGTCCCAGATGCTGGTGAGAGGGGCGCCCAGGGCAAAGCGCCGCTGGGGCCGGGCGCCCTCGCTCCGGCTATTGGCTACGTGACGGCCGACGATGGCCAGCAGGAGCGTGAATGACAGCGAGCCGGGATGTGGTGGTCATCGGCGGTGGGCACAACGGGCTGGTCGCGGCCGCGTATCTGGCGAAGAGCGGGCTGGGGACGCTGGTGTGCGAGCGGCGCGACGCGCTGGGCGGGGCGGCGGTGAGCGAGCAGCCGTTCGGGCCCGGCTACACGGTGACAACGTTGTCGTACGTGGTCTCGCTGCTGCCGCCCGGGCTGGTCCGTGATCTTGGGCTGGCCCGGCATGGGTATCACGTGTTCCCGCAGGGCCCGTATTTCGCGCCTCGGGCGGACGGGCGGTACCTGCGGCTGCCGCATGACCCGGCGCAGTGCCGCGCCGAGATCGCCAGATTCTCCGCCCGGGACGCCGCCGTCTACGACGACTACGAGGCGCATCTGGCGGGCATCGGCGCGATCCTGGGGCCGATGCTGGATGAGATCCCACCGCGGCTCGGCTCCCGGCGGCCGCCGGACCTGTGGCGGCAGGGCCTGCTGCTGCGGCACCTGCGCAAGCTGGATGTGCGGGGCGCGGTCGATGTCACGCGGCTGCTGACCGGGAGCATCGCCGACCTGATCGAGCGGTATTTCGAGAGCGACGCGATGCTCGGCTTGCTGTCGGTGTCGGGGGTGATCGGGACCTGGGCGGGCCCGCGGTCGGCGGGGACGGCGTACGTGATGCTGCATCATCACATCGGCGGGGTCGACGGGCAGCCAGGCGGCTGGGGATTCCCGCGCGGCGGGATGGGCGGGGTGTCCGCGGCCCTGGCGGGGGCAGCCAGGTCGTTCGGCGCCGAGCTGCGCACCGGCGCGGAGGTCGCAAAGATCAGGACCAGCGCCGGCCGGGTGACCGGCGTGACGCTGGCCAGCGGCGAAGAGGTGGACGCGACCACCGTGGTCACGACGTGCCACCCCCAGATATCGTTCTTGCGGCTCCTCGATCCCGCGGATCTGCCGGCCGGGTTCCTGGCCGACATCCGCGGCTGGCAGACGCGCAGCGGCACCGTGAAGATCAACCTCGCCCTGGCGCGGCTGCCGGTGTTCGCCAGCCACCCGCAGGTCGATCCGCAGGTGCACGGTGGCACGATCGTGCTGGCCGAGAGCCTCGACGACGTCGAGAACGCCTACCAGCAGGCGGTCGCGGGAACGCCTGCAGCAGTGCCGTTCGCCGACATCTGCATCCCGAGCGTGTTCGACGACTCGCTGGCCCCGCCGGGCCAGCACATCATGTCGATGTTCACCCAGTGGGTGCCGCATACCTACGCCGGCAAGCCCGATGAGGGGGCCCTGGCCGCCTACGCCGACCGGGTGATCGCCCGGATGGAAACCGTCGCGCCGGGCTTCACCGACTCGGTCCTGCACCGGCAGGTCATCGGGCCGCACCAGATGCAGGAAGAGTACGGGCTGGTCGGCGGGAACATCTTCCACGGCGAGCTCAGCCTCGGGCAGATGTTCCACGCCCGGCCCGCCGCCGGCTACGCGGACCTGCGCACTCCCATCCGCGGCCTTTACCAGGCCGGGTCAGCGACTCACGGCGGCGGCGGCGTCACCGGCATCCCCGGCCGCAACGTCGTCCGCCAGATCCACGCCGACCATCGCGCCGCCCGGTGGCGCCGGCCGGGCGCAGGGCGCTCCGCATGAGCCGCGCCCTCGCTGGCGCCGCGGGCAGGCCATTCCGCTTGACCCGTTCCGCGTGAGCCGCGGCTGTGACCTGGGGCTGTGCGCAGGCGCAGCTCAGCTCCCCGGCCAGGGGGCGCGACCTTCGGCCCCTCCCCGCCTGGAGGCGGGACCTTCGGCCCTTCGCGCGCCGCCGCCGCGGTGTGACGCTGAGAATGGCACCTTCACCGGAACGTGGAAGGGAGGTGTAGGCAATGAGGCTGACGTGGAAGGACGCGGTCACGACCGCGTTCATGGCGGCGGTCGTCGCCGTGTACGCGGCATTCCTCAACGGGACGAGCCTCTGGCTGATCTCCAGCGCGCGGGGCGCGACTTGCGCAGTGCTGGTCCTTGGCATCGTCGGCGGATGCGCCCTCGGCGCCGCCGCCGAGCTGTACTCGGGAGCGCAGTCGCAACCGCAGGGCCCGTTCATTGTCCTCGCGACAATGGCCGGAATCGTTGCGCTCGTCGCCGCCGTGGCCGGTCTGATCACTGGCAGCACGGTGGCGCTCGCGATCCTCGTCGCGGCGACGCTCGCATTGTGGCTCATGGCCACGATGCGGCACGCGCTTACGGTTCGCGCGGAGCCTGTCCGCGGGCGTGACGTGCACGAGGCGATCAACCCGGAACTGGCGGCCAGGCACTAACGACAGTGCAGGAAGACCGGCGGGAGCCCGCGCCCGCCGGTCTTTCCCGTGCTCCGGATTGCGGGCGCCGCGAGCGCGGGCCTTGGGATTGCAGACGCCGCGGGTCGCGGGCTGGGTTCCTATGCCGCGGCGCGGGCCTCGAAGAAGCGGCGCGGGGTGTCGACGAGCATGGTCGTGATCTCCTCGTCGGTGACACCGTGCTTGCGGACGTAGGGCAGGACCTCATCGCCGATGTGCAGGTAGTGCCATTGCGGCAGGACTGGCAGGACCAGCGGGTCGATCCAGTCGATGTAGCAGGACGCGTCGTGTGACAGCACCATGCTGCTCGCGTAACCGCGCCGGCACATCTCTACCAGCGTGCCGGCTCGCGCCTCGAACGTCGTCTCAGTGTTGATGCCAAACCGGTCAAAGCCGAGGACGAAGCCGTACTCGGCCAGTTTGGCGAGGTGGTCGCAGTCGGTGGTGTCGCCACTATGGCCGAGCACGACGCGGCCGGGTGCCACGCCTTCGTCATCGCAGAGCACCCGCTTGACTTCCAGCCCCGCTTGGGACCCTGGGTGGGTGTGCACGGTAATGGGCGTGCCGGTCTGGAGATGCGCCTTGGCGACGGCACGCATAACGCGCTCCACGCCAGGCGTCATGCCGTTAGCGTCAATGGCGCATTTCAGCATGCCTGCCTTGACGCCGGTGCCGGCGATTCCGCCGGTGATGTCCCCGACGAACATGTCGACCATCGGATCGGGTACCTCGGCGCCGAGCGCCTCGTTCAGCGCAGGGCCGCGGAAGGCGAAGAAGAACGGGGCGCTGTCGTAAGTGTAGATACCGGTCGCGGCGATGATGTTGAGCTCGGGCACCTGCTCAGCGATGCGCTGGATGCGCGGGATGTAGCGGCCTAGCCCGACCACGGTGGGATCGACGATGGTCTGGATTCCCTGGGCGGCAAGGGCGCGCAGCTTGCTCACCGCGTCGGCGACGCGGGCCTCCTCGCTGCCCCACTCCTGCGGGTAGTTCTGCTGGATGTCGGTGGTGAGGCTGAAGATGTGCTCGTGCATGTAGGTCCGCCCCAGGACAGCCGTATCAACGGGGCCACGGACGGTTGGTACCTGGCTCATCGTGCGGCTCCTGTCAGGTGGCCCGGGTTATCGCCGGCGGCCCGAGTTATCGCCAGCCATGGCACCTCGTGGACATTGACTAAGCGTGTGCCCCTCGTGACGGGCCTCCTAGAGACGAAGGTCCCCATCCCGTCCCGCCGCCGGCCGGCGGCTCGCCAGAAATAGCTGAAGCGCGCCAGTTGTCATCTCCTGGCCGATTCCCGATCATCGGTGTATGGGCTGAGCATGCGTCATGGAGGTCCCGATGGCGAGAGCGCGACACGGCGAAGGTCCTCATGGCTGAGGTGCCTATTGCGGGCGGGGCGCAGGGCGTGCTCGTCGCACCGGAAAAGGCCAAGCTCCGTAAGGTTCTCAGGCGTTTTGACCTGGTCCTGTTCACCGCGTGCGCCATCGTGGGGCTGGACAGTGTCGCCTTCGCGGCCCAGGCAGGCGCTCAGGCGATCACCTGGCTCGCGATCTCGCTCGTGTTGTTCCTGATCCCCTACGGGATGCTCGTCGCCGAGCTCGGATCGGCATTTCCCGTCGAGGGCGGCCCGTATGAGTGGGCCAAGATGTCCTTCGGCAGGCTCGCCGGCTCGGTTACCGCGGTGCTCTACTGGCTGTCGAACCCGATCTGGGTCGGCGGGACGCTGTCAGCCACCACGATCGCCACCCTGAATGATTTCGTGTTACACAAGCCTCTTGGCACGACTGGCGAGATCGTCGTCGGCCTTGTCTTCACCTGGGTCACCGTGGGGACTGCCATCGTCGCCTTTCGCTACGGCAAGTGGGCGCCCAATGCCGGCACCTTCGTCAAGATCGCGGTCATCGGGATATTCACGGTCCTGTTCATCGTGTTCCTGACCCAGCACGGCCGGCCTGCGGGGGTGTCCACCGCGGCTGACCTGAAGCCCTCGGTCAACGGGTTCCTGACCGTGATCGGGGTCCTTGTCTTCCTGTGGGTCGGCTTCGAGCTGTCGAACGGCGCGTCCGAGGAGATGCACAACCCGCAGCGCGACGTGCCGCGGATGATCCTCCGATCGGGGCTGATCGGCGCCGTCCTGTACGGCCTGGCGATCGCCGGGATCATCCTGGTGGTCTCCAAGGCCAACCTGTCGAGCGTGTCGGGATTCACCGACGCTTACAGGGCGGTCGCCAGCGACCTGCACTCCCGTCCGCTGGACGTCACCTTCGGGATCCTGATCATCGTCACGCTGGTCGGCAGCGGCTCGGTCTGGCTCGAGGGCGCCGACCGGACGCAGGCAATCGCCGCGCTCGACGGCGCGGCGCCGGCCTGGATGGGCAGGTTCGCGAGCTTCGGAACGCCGATCGCGGTGAACCTCATGTCAGGCCTGATCGCCTCGGCGTTCGTGTTCTTCGTGTTCTTGATCACGAAGGGGAGCCTGGCGCATTTCTTCTCGGTGATGATCTCGCTGGTGATCTCGACCACGTCGCTGAGCTATGTTTTCGTGTTCCCTGCTCTGGTGGTGCTCCGGCGGAAGCATCCGGCTGTGCATCGCCCTTACCGGGTGCCCGGCGGCATGGCCGGAGCCTGGCTCGCGGCCGGGATCGCCGAGCTGTTTGTCCTCGTGACAGCGATCACCCTGGTCTGGCCAGGCGCGGTCAACTCCTGGCTCGGGCAGTCTTATTCAATCCAGAGCGGCTGGGGCGTGTCGCGGGTCTTCTTCGAGTCCGTCACCCTCGGGGCGCTCGGGGCCATGGTTGCCATCGGCGTGCTCTTCTGGGCGATCGGCTCTCGCAGCAGGCGGCGCGGCCTGACCGGAGAGGTCAACGCGTACGTCGAGGCGCCCGTGGGCCGGCACCGCGCGTAACCACGCGAATCAAGCGTGCGGCGCTGCCCGCCTCATCGGCGGCGGCGCGGACGAGGCCGGCCTGCGGCTGCCGAGATGCCCGTTGTTCGTGCACGCATGGCGATGCCTTACCGGGCAGTAGGTAGTTTGGCTCTATGAGGCTGAACATCGTCCGGCTCGTGAGCTGCCCCGTTGGGAATGCGGGCGGCAGGCAAGGAGCATCGGCGTGACCGCGGATCCGTACGCGTCCGCTGCGGGGCTGGTCGAGCGCTCGGCAGCAGCCTACGCGTCAAGCATCCCGGAAAAACCTGCGGATAACGGTTTCTTCGGGCCGGCCAGCGTGGCCTGGCGAGTGAGCACCGACCTGGCGTCGTCGGTGGCCGGCCTGCGGTCGTTGCTGATGCAGGCGCTGCATCCGCTCGCGATGGCCGGAGTCGATCAGCACAGTGACTGGCGCGGCGACCCGGTTGGCAGGCTCGCGGCGACCTCGGCCTACGTTGCCACGGTCACCTTCGGCGAGCGGGCGGCAGCGCAGCGGGCCGCGGCGCGGGTCCGCCGGATCCATGAGCACGTCCGGGGCGTGGACGCGGTGACCGGCCGCGAATATGCGGCCGGTGATCCGGCGCTGCTGCTGTGGGTGCACGCTGCGCTGGTCGAGTCCGCCCTGGTTGCCGGCCAGCTGTTCGGAACGCCGCTGTCGCCGGAGGACGCCGGCCGGTACGTCGCGGAGATGGTGGTCGCGGCCGAGCTCGTCGGCGTGCCGCGCGCGCTGGTGCCCGCCAGCCGCGCCGAGCTCGACGGCTACATCTTGTCGGTCCGGCCAGAGCTGCGCTGCACGCCCGCGGCCGCCGAGTCGATGGTGTATCTGCTGGACCCGCCGGGGCTGGACGAGGACATTGCCGAGATCTGGCAGGACGTCAGGGCCGGCGCGATCGGCTCGCTCCCGGAGTGGGCCAGGGATATGTACGGCTACCCGGCCCCGGAGTCGCTGACTCCCGGCCGCCGGACCGAGATCCGGCAGGCGCTCGGCGTCCTGGACATGGTGTTCCTCGGTGAGCCGGGCGTGCTCGAGGCACGGCAGCGCATCGCCGTGCGGATGCGCTCGGCGCGGGCCGCGTGAGGACGCCGGCGCGAGCCACTACGCCGGCGCGAGCCACTACGCCGGTACCGGTGAAGAGGCTTGTCGCGGGGGTGGCGGCGTCGGCCGGCGCCGCGACCGTGGCGGTGCTCCTGCTGCGCCGCCGGATCGGGCGGCTGCGGTTCGACCGGGGCCTGGCCGCTCTTCAGCTCGCCGGGCGCGGCGCGGCCCGCTACGCGGGCAGTGCGCCGCGGCTGTTCGCGGCGGCCGGGGAGAACAGGGAGCGGCTGCGCAACGATCTCGCCCTGCAGACGGCGGAGGATGTCGCCACCACGCTGGGGGCGATGAAGGGCGTCCTGATGAAGCTCGGCCAGATGGCCAGCTACGTCGACGACGGCCTGTCGCCGTCGGTCCGCCGGACGCTCAGCCGCTTGCAGGACAGCGTACCGCCGATGACCGCAGAACTCGCCGTCGGCGTGATCACCGAAGAGCTGGGGCTGCCACCGGAGCAGGCCTTTGCCCGCTGGGACCCGGAGCCGATCGCCGCGGCTTCGATCGGCCAGGTGCACCGCGCGATCACGCACGACGGCCGGGCGGTCGCGGTCAAGGTCCAGTACCCGGGGATCGCCGAGACCATGGCGGCTGACCTCGGCAACGTCGCGCTGCTGCGCCGGATGCTGCGCGTCACCGCACCGAGCCAGGACGTCGACGGGCTGGTCGCCGAGCTCAGGGACCGGGTCCTTGAGGAACTTGACTACTGCCGCGAGGCCGATAACCAGCGCCTCCTGGCGGCCTACTACGACGGCCATCCGACCATCCACATCCCCGCCGTCATCAGTGAGCTGTCGACGCGGCGGGTGGTGACGAGCGAGCTTGCCGACGGAGCCCGTTTTGCTGAACTTGCCAGCTGGTCCCAGGACGAGCGGGACCTGGCCGCCGAGACCATCTACCGGTTCGTATTCAGGAGCCTGTACGACGTCCACGCGTTCAACGGTGACCCGCATCCGGGCAATTACCTGTTCCACGGCGGCGGCCGGGTCACCTTCCTCGACTTCGGCCTGGTGAAGCACTTCACCCTGGCCGAGCTGCAACCGCTCATGCAGATGGCCCGCCACCTGTGCGTCCGGGGTGACCCCGAGGCGTTCCGGCAGAGCATGGAGAAGGCCGGCTTCCTGATCCCTGGCGCACCGCTCAGCACCGAGACGGTCGTCGATCACATGGCCGTCTTCTACGACACCATCCGCGAGCGAGGGCCGCTGACCATCACCGGCGAGTACGCCTCCGCGGTGGTGCGCCGGTTCTTCGACCTGCGCAGCCCGGTGGCCGGTTACGTGAGCATCCCCCGGTCATACGTGATCCTGCAGCGCATCAACCTGGGCCTGTTCGCCGTGCTCGGGCAGCTGACCGCCACCGCCGACTGGCGGTCGATCGCCGAGGAGATCTGGCCCTTCGTCCAGGGCCCGCCATCCACCCCCATCGGCGAAGCCGAAGCCGTCTGGCGGGCCACCCGCTCCGCGGTCGCCGAGCAGCTGGGCGGTACCTCGTCCGCCGCCAGCTGACGCCGCGTACTTCGTCCTGGCGATCTA
>ODAK010000300.1_pt1 | contig 56654 bp, 50 predicted proteins | sample 1539591 | NCBI WGS metagenome assembly ODAK01 (sample SAMEA3539303, study PRJEB22396) | soil metagenome | biome: tundra; feature: field; material: soil | place: USA | collected 2010-05 | depth 0.15 m | reverse complement strand
AAGGAGCTGGTCCGGCCCGCCCGCAGCAGCTCGATGCAGGGTGAGCAGGAATACGGCTTCTGGCACCTCCTGGTGCGCGACGTCTGCTACGCCCAGATCCCGCGGTCCAGCCGAGCCGCCCGGCACCGCGCGGCAGCTGCGTGGATCGAGCGCGAGGCCGGGGAACGCGTCGACGACTTCAGCGACATGCTCGTCTATCACTACACCCAAGCGCTGGAGCTGGCCCGTGCCGCCGGCCAGGAGCAAGACATCCCCGAGCTGGAGGCAGACTCGCGCCGGTTCCTCGCCTTGGCCGGGGATCGGGCGTTGCCGATCGACGTCGCCGCCGCCGAAGCCAGCTTCGCCCGAGCGCTCGAGCTCGCGCCTAAGGACCACCCTGATCGGGCAGTCCTGCTGGAACGGTGGGCGCAGGCGGCGCACCTGCGGGGAGGCCACGCGGGGGCGAGGGCGGCGCTCGAGGAGGCGCTCGCGCTGCATCGCGATGCAGGTGCCACCGTCGCCGCGGCGCGGACGCTGACCGCGCTGTCGAAGGTGCTCCTGATGGCCGGCGATCCGACCTCGCGGGATCCCATCGCTGAGGCGCTCCGGCTGCTCGAAGCCGAGGAGCCGGGCATGGAACTCGTCAACGCATATACAGAGCTCGCCAGCGGAAAAGGAATTGATGGCGCCTACGCCGAGGCGATCGCTGCCGCCGAGCGAGCAATCCTGCTGGCGACGGGCTTGGGCCTTCCCGAACCGGCTCGAGCTCTGGGTGTGCGCGGCATTGCCCGGGCGTTCCTGGGGGATGCGCAGGGCCTGGCCGATATGCGCCGCGGGCTCGCGCTCGCCGTCGTGCAGGGCCTGGGCCGCGAAACCGCCGGCCTGTACAACAACCTGGCCCTGGTTGTCTGGCAGTACGAGGGCCCGGGGGCGGCGCTGGTCCTCTGTGAAGAAGGCATCGAGTTTTGCGAGCGGCGTGGCATCGCCGGGATGGCAACCTGGATCGCGACGCAGAGACTGACCTTTGTGGCTGCCTGCGGCCCCTCAGAGCGTGCGCTCGCCGACGTCGAATCCCTGGCAGCGCACGGCGAAGCGGCAGGCTATTCGACTTTCATTGAGGCTCGCTCGGTCCAGCTCGCTCTTCGAGGCAGGCGTGGCGAGGGGGCCGACGCCACCGCCGCAGAGCAGCTGGTGGCGACCGCCCGCAAGACCGGTGGGCCAGAGTTGATTGCAATGGGGTTCGCGTCGGCCGCCGCGCTGTTACTCGCAGGCGGCCATCAGGGGCGGGCGACGGCGGTGCTCGAGGAGTTGGAGCAGACCACCGGCACGCGCGGTGACCCGTATTACGCCGCGGCGCTGCCAGGGCTCCTCCGTTGCGCGCTCGCGCTCGGCGAACCGGCGCTGGCCGCCCGCCTGATCGGCGGCGTCGAGCCGCGAATCCCCTTGCAGCAGCACGCCCTGGCCACGTGTCGCGCCGCGCTCGCGGAGGCTGCCGGCGATCGCGCCACGGCGGCGACCGCCTACGCCGATGCGGCTACGCAATGGCGCAGATTTGGCGACCTGCCCGAACTCGCCTACGCGCTGCTCGGCCAGGGACGCTGCCTGGTCGCCCTCGGCATGCCTGAGGCTGACAGTCCCTTGGGCGAAGCTCGAGACCTCTTCACCGCGATGGGCTACGCTCCAGCCGTCAGCGAGACTGATGCACTGCTGCACAGGGCGACGGCGACAACTTCATAGAGACGGCTCAAGCTGGCAAAGCTGAGACCTGGACATAGATTCTGCATGTCCGACGTGCGCTGGCTCGGGAAATGTAGGTCGACTTCGGTCGTAATAGCGACTGCTATAAAGCACTGAACCTCTGGTGTGTTAATTGCACGCTGGGGTGAGCGACCATCGCCTCTCTGAGCCCTCTCAGGGTCGTGATGTGATTCCCGAGATACCGCGCCCGCGCGAACTCGCCGACTGGATCACCTCGTCAGGTCGGCTCAACCTGCATTTGCGGACTGACGGGCATCACGTGGTCCATTGGGGGCGCGGCGGGGCGACCAACCTCGAGAACCTGGTCTCCCTCTGTCGGCCGCACCATCGCGCGGTGCATGAGCAGGGTTGGCGCATCCACAGTGCTGATGGAATTGCCGTGGTCGAGCCGCCACCCTGACGAAGGTGATACGTGGTATTGCGCACTATCCAGGAGATCGACGGTACCGGCCACGCATGATTGCGGCATGGAGCTACAACCAGATGCCGCCATCGCCCTTTGCCACGAGGCGCACGAGCGACTCCGAGTCACAGTACTGAAGATCGACGACGACACAGTGCGCCGGCAGAGCCGGTTACCTGGGTGGACTGTTGGTCACGTGCTCACGCACCTCAGCCGTAATGCCGATGGGCACGCCCGCCGGCTTGAAGGCGCGCTGATCGGGGTGGAAGTTCCGCGATATCCCGGCGGCTCCGAACAGCGCGACGGCGAGATCGAGGCGGGTTCGACACGGAGCGCGCATGCGCTGTACGAGGACGTCGACGAGTCGGCGAAGCGACTCGAGGCGACATGGGCCAGGTCCGCGGCGGCCGGGTGGCCGAATGCCGAACTGCTTGCCACCGATCGCTTTGCGACCAGCGGCAGTCCGCTGCGTCGCCTTCGCGAGGTGGAGGTGCATCACGTCGACCTCGGGCTCGGTTATGTCGTGACGGATTGGCCGGACGAGTACGTGGCATGGGAATTGCCGGCGACGCTCGCTCGCCTCCCCGAGCGACTTGTGAACGCGAAAGACGCGCACCGACTGCTCGGCTGGCTCACCGGGCGAGCGCCGAACATCGACGGTGTCGTTCTGCCGCCCTGGATGTAGTCATCGCGATCGGTTCCAAGGTGGGGGGGAAATCTGCGCGTTACCGCCCGGCGTCGAGACGGACGATGCGTCGCTACGCTCGTACCGTGACGATGGCCTCGGTGAGTTCCGAGGCCGCGCCGCAACTCGGAAACGTGTAGCAGGCGTTGGTCGTCTCGACCGTGGCCTCTCCCGGGGCGACTGCACGGAATGTTGCTTGCGCGCCGCCACCCAGTTCGTCGCCGTGCGTCATGGGCTCCAGCACCGTTGGGGCAGTTGACGTGGGAGTCGACCAGCAGAACGGCGCCAGTTCGTCGGGGAGCGTGACGACCACCATCGTGCCTACCGGAATCACGTATTGCGCCGACGGAGAACGGGAAAGCTCAATCGGACCGAGTCGCAAGGTCGGCGCCGTCACGACGATGGGTAGGGCTGTCGGCGTGGGTGTCGGAGCCGGTGGCGGTGAACCGACCGACGGTATGGGCGCCGGCGCTGCGCCCTTGGGTTGCGGGACTCCAGGCGACGCGGGACTCTGCTGCCGCGCCCGCGCCGCAGCCGCCTCAGCGGCCGCGCAGTGGGGCACCCCGGGCTGCAGCGACTCGACCGCAGGCGACCCACTCGAGCCGCACCCTGTCGCCATGGCGAAGGCAACCAGTACGGGCAGCACCGTCAACTGCCCTGAACTTCTCACGCGGGTACTTGTACGCCTGAATCGCCCCCCGGTTCCAGCCGCGGGCGCCCCGGCAGACGCGCTCGTGATTGCGCACCAGGTAGCGCTCCGCTATCGTTGGCGGCCACCGGTGCAGCGGTCGTTCGCACCAAACGATCGACGTCATCGATAACGGCCCCAAGTGCCAACGAGAGGAAGGGGGGTCGTCGCAGCAATCATCGCGCACCCGAGGGAGAGGCATGCAACCCAATAACGCGTCCCGCGCACCGAGCCGCCCGCATCGGAAGACCGCCGCCCTCGGTGCCGCCGTGGTGGCGACGTTCGCGCTGGGCACGACCGCCCACGCCGCCAGCGCGGCCTCGGCGTCCACCTCGAGCCGGCAATCTGCCGGCCAGGCCGCCTACCGGCACGGGCTACTGCCGATGCTCTCCAGGAACGGTTCGGCCCCGGCCGCTCCGGCGGTCTCAGCCAAGGATCTGCACTTCGGGGGCGGTATCAACAGCGTCGGGGTCACCACGGGCGCGCCCAAGGTCTACCTCGTGTTCTGGGGAACCCAGTGGGGCACCCAGGGCACCAACTCGGCCGGCAACGCGACCTTCGCCGGCGATCCCCAGAGCGTCGCTCCTGACCTGCAGGCGTTCTTCAAGGGCCTCGGTACCGGCGGCGAGCTCTGGAGCGGCGTCATGACCCAGTACTGCCAGGGCGTCGCAACCGGGACGACCCTCTGCGGGACAGGTGGACAGCACGTCGCCTATCCGACCGGCGGCTCCCTCGCGGGGGTCTGGGAGGACAAGTCGGCGGCCGCACCTGCCAACGCGACCGGGCACCAGATCGCTCAGGAAGCCGTCGTTGCGTCCGCGCACTTCGGCAACAAGACGAGTGCGGCCAACCGCAACAACCAGTACTTCATCGTCTCGCCCACGGGAACGGACCCTGATGACTACCAGCAGAGCGGCTTCTGCGCCTGGCACGACTACACCGGCGACGCGACGCTGACCGGCGGGGGCGGTGCCACCGGCGCGGGCACGCCGCTTGCGTTCACCAACATGCCGTATGTCCCCGATGTCGGCGCGAGTTGCGGTGCGAACTTCGTGAGCAATCCACTCGACGGCGTCACCATCGTCGGCGGCCACGAGTACGCCGAAACCATCACCGACCAGTTCCCCGCAGGCGGGTGGACCGCCAGTGACGGCGAGGAGAACGGCGACCTCTGCGCATGGAAGACGTCGGGCGCGGGCAGGGTTCAGGACATCACGCTGACGACCGGCAGATTCGCGGTGCAGGGCACGTGGTCCAACCTTGCCAGCAAGAGCAAGGGCGCGTGCGCCATCAAGAACGCCATCGTCACCTGATCGGCGAGCGCGACGGTCAGCGCCAGTAGCGCAGCCGCCTAGAGACTGCTGTCGGGAATCTGACCGGTTTCGATCAGGAACCGTTCGAGGTGGGTGACGACGAAGCGGTGATCCTCGACCTGCGGCAGCCCTGATACCGCAACGGTGCCGATGCACCCGCTCGACCCGAGCATGATCGGGAATGCACCGCCGTGGGCGGCAAACATCCCGACGTCCAGGCGAGAGTCGGTGTCGAAGTCGCGCCCGTCGGCGCGAAACTTGCAGCCGACGAAGTACGACGAGTGACCGTAGCGTTCCACCACGGCAGCCTTGCGCAGCAGCCATCCGTCGTTGTCGGCCGACGAGCCGGGCAGGGCAGCGTGGAACAGGCACTGCCCGTTGCGGCGAATCGAGACCGCAACGGGGAGAAGCGATTCGAGTGCCGTCACGCGCATGCTCGACCCGAGCTCCCAAGCGGTCCCATGGTCGAAGTGCGAGAACACCAGACGCTCCTCTTCAGCCAGCAGCGTGGCGAGCAGGTTCGAGGCCGCTTCGCTCATGGCTGCGGCACCGCCACGATGGAACCGGTCTCGGCGCTGGATCTCGCCGCCTCCAGGACCGTTGCCGTTGCGACGGCATCGTGTGGATTGACGGGCGCCGCATTGGTGCCGCGAACGGCTCCCGCGAACGTCGAGTAGAACAGATCCCAGCGCCCGCGCTCGGTGGGGTATGACCTCGAGCCCGCGGCTCCCGTGTGCACTGTGCCGTAGCTGTCCGGTGGCTCGACACCCCAGCGGTCGGCGAGCGACGCGGGGGTCTCGCCGGCGAGCAGCGCGTTCTCCTGGGTGTCGCCCGGGCCGAGCACATAGGTCGCCTCGCTCCCGGTCACGCGATATCGCGGCCCGGGGGCAGACTGGCTCCAGCTTCCCCACAGGTGGGAGCGAGCACCGTTTGCGTGCGTGAGCGCGACGAACACATCGTCGTCGAGACCCGATTCGCGCACCCGCAACTCAGCGTAGACGGTCACCGCGGGGCCGAGCAGGACCAGCGCCTGGTCCACCAGGTGGCTGCCGAAGTCGCGGAGGGTGCCGCCACCGGATTGGCCGGGCCCCCGTTGCGGCGCGAAGCGCTCGAAGCGAGACTCGAAGCGGGTCACGGTGCCGAGCTCGCCGTCGGCGACGAGCTTCCGCACAGTGCGGAAATCCGAGTCCCACCGCCGGTTCTGATACGGACTCAGGAGCAGTCCGCGTTCATCGGCGATGGCCACGGTGTGTTTGGCAGCCTCAGGATCGAGCGCGAACGGCTTGTCGCAGACCACCGCGAGGCCGAGTTGCAGCGCCTGTTCGGTCAGGCTGGAATGGGTGTCCGCCGGCGTCGATATGGCAACTGCCTCAGCGCCGGCGTCCACGAGCGCGGTCAGCGACGCGAAGGTCGGCGTGCCGGGGATCTCGCGAGCCACGAGCGCCTGGCGCTCCGGCGACGACGTCATGACCCCGACGAGGTCACACTCCGGCGCCGCGCTGAGCAGGGGCGCGTGGAAATACCGGCCGCCGAATCCGTAGCCGACCAGACCGAAACGTACTGGAGTCATGCCCACCCCTTTGCTTGCCGCACTGACGGACCAGCGCCGGCGCCGGTCACCGTTCACCCGGATAGACGACGCCGACCGCGGCTCGGGCGTCGTCGAGTATTTCGAGAATCGCGATCGTGTCAGCGTGGGGGATCAACGGGCTCTGGAGCAGTCCGGCGCGCAGGCAGCGTTCGACCTCCTCGATCTCCGGTCCATAGCCGTTACCGTGCCCCGCGAGCGGGTCACCGGTGTGCTCCTCCCGGGACGGCGTGTGCAGGATGAGCCCGGTCGGCCGGTACGCCTCGGGAAGCAAGGAAATCCAACCCTTGGTGCCAAGGATGGCCGCTTCATTGGGAGCGTGGATCGGTGCGGACGTCCACAGTTGCGCTCCTGGGTGGCCACCGTACATCCACTGCATCGCGACGGTCTCATCGGATCCCGTCGGCGAGAGCGTGCCGACGGTGCGCACCTCATCCGGAGGGCCCATGAACAGGTACGCGAACGTCACCGGGTACACGCCGAGGTCCAGCAGCGCACCGCCCCCGTTGGCGAGTTCGTAGAGGCGATGGGTCGGATCGAAGGGCAGCCCGAGCCCGAATTCGTTGCGCACACCGCGCACATCACCGATCGCGCCGTCGGCAATGAGTTGCTGGGCCTTGCGAATCAGCGGGTTGGTGCGGGTCCACATCGCCTCCATGGCGAACACCCCGGCCTGGGTAGCGGCGGCGAAGACCTCGCGAGCGTCGGCGGCGTTGAGACAGACGGGCTTCTCGATGAGCACCGCCTTGCCCGCCTCGATCGCCATCAGCGCGTGAGCACGGTGGTGGGGATGGGTGGTCGAGACGTACACCACGTCGACGTCATCGTCGTCCACGAGCGACGTGTAATCCCCGTAGCCGCGGGCGGCGCCGTGACGTGCGGCGAACTGCTCGGCGCGCTCCGCGTCGCGCGCGGCGACCGCGGTGACGACATTGCCGTCGGTCAGGTTGATGTCATTGCTGACGGTGTTGGCGATGCCGCCGGCGCCAAGGATTCCCCAGCGAATCGGACGGCCGTCGGTGATCGGTATGGGCATGTGATCCGTTCCTGTCTAGTGGGATTCGCGAGAGACGGTGCTGCCGGTGGAACCGAGCAGGAAGTCGAGGTCCGCTCCCGTGTTTGCCTGCTGGACGGTCTGCACGTAAAGCCGCTCCCAGCCACGGATGGGGTGTGCGTAAGCGCGGAGGGTGGCGTTGTCCGGGGAGCGGGCAGCCAGATCCTGATCGGGAACATCGACGTCAAGTCGCCTTGCGGCGACATCGAGGATAACGAAATCACCGGTGCGCACCAGGCCGAGCGGACCGCCCGCGGCGGACTCAGGGGAGACGTGCAGCACCACCGTGCCGTACGCGGTGCCACTCATCCGGCCGTCACAGATGCGAACCATATCGCGCACGCCCTGGTGGAGGAGCTTGGCGGGCAAGGGCATGTTCGCCACCTCGGGCATCCCCGGATAGCCCCTGGGGCCGCAGCCTCGCATGATGAGCACCGAGTCGGCGTCGACGTCCAGGTCCGGGTCGTCGATGCGTGCGTGCAGATCCTCGATCGAGTCGAACACCATCGCCCGACCGCGATGCTTGAGGAGGTGTTCGGAAGCCGCCGCAGGCTTGATCAGCGCGCCGTCCGGGGCCAGGTTGCCGTGGAGGACCGCGATGCCGGCGTGCGGCTGCAGCGGCTCTGCGCGTGGGCGGATGACGTCGGGATCCCAGATCCTCGCCGGGTCGAGGTACTCGACAAGCGGCCGACCCGTCACGGTGAGCGCCGTCGGGTCGAGCAGATCAGCGACCTCGCGCAGGACGGCGAGCAGACCGCCCGCGCGGAAGAAGTCCTCCATCAGATAGCGGCCGGCGGGCTGGAGGTTGACGAGCAGTGGGACCTGCGAGCCGGTGCGGTCGAAGTCGTCCTGAGTCAGGGCAATGCCCAGGCGGCCGGCGATGGCAAGCAGGTGGACGACCGCATTGGTCGAACCGCCGATCACGGCCAGCGCGACGATGGCGTTGAGGAACGACCCGCGGGACAGGAGCGCCGACGGCGTTCGGCGCGCAGCGACCATCTCAACCGCCAGCCGTCCCGAGTCGTGGGCACCCTCGAGCAGACGGCTGTCGGCGGCCGGGGTTCCGGCCAGACCCGGCAGCACCATGCCCAGTGCTTCGGCGAGCAATCCCATGGTCGACGCCGTGCCCATGGTGTTGCAGTGGCCGCGGCTGCGAATCATCGAGGACTCGGATTTGATGAACTCGGCTTCCGAGAGCGTGCCTGCGCGGACCTCCTCGGAAAGCCGCCAGACGTCGGTGCCACAGCCGAGCGCCTGACCGCGGAAGGTGCCCGTCAGCATCGGGCCTCCCGGGACGACCACCGCGGGAAGGTCGACCGATGCGGCGGCCATGAGCAGCGCCGGGATCGTCTTGTCGCACCCCCCGAGCAGGACCACGCCGTCGATCGGGTTGGCGCGCAGCATCTCCTCGGCGGCCATCGCCGCCATGTTTCTCCAGAGCATGGCCGTCGGCCTGACCAGGGTCTCGCCGAGCGAGACCACCGGCAGATTCAGGGGGATCCCACCCGCTTCGAAGACCCCCTGTTTGACGCTCTCGGCGACCTCGTCGAGATGGGCGTTGCAGGGAGTCAGGTCGGAGGCGGTGTTGGCGATGGCGATGTGCGGCCGGCCGTCAAACGCGTGGGCCGGCAGGCCGCGCCGCATCCAGGCTCGGTGGATGTAGGCGTTGCGATCCGTGCCGGCATACCACTGCCTGCTGCGCTGCTCCGCCACACTTGACCACCTTTCCAATGAGTCGAACCGGGCTCGACGATGAGGCCCTATATTGTCGAGCCCTGATGGCAGTGCGTTGCGGCCGCTCCGCCGTCACCTCGTGAAGCGGTTTCTCGCCGCTCCCGCCTCCGATCGGTGCTATGGCCTCGGGGAGGGCCCGGTGTGGGACGGCGACCGCGATCGGCTGCTCTGGGTCGACATCAACGCCGGCGCGGTCCACAGCGGGCAATTGGCCGGGCAGCGGGTGACCGAGACCAGCGTCATCCACCTCGGGGAAACCGTCGGTGCCGTGGTCTGCGCTCGCGACGGGGAGCTCCTCGTCGCCGGAGCTCGCCGCCTGTACCGGATCTCACCGGGCGGCATCGTCAGCCCCGGGCCGAGCGTGATCGCCGGCGGTGCTGCGAGCCGGCTCAACGACGGCGTGTGCGATCCGGCGGGGCGGTTCCTGGTGGGCAGCCTTGCGCTCGGCGAGCGTGCCGGTCACGAGGTCCTGGTCCGGATCGGTCACGACGGCAGCGTGGTGGTCATCGATGATGACCTGGGGATGTCCAACGGCCTCGCGTTCGCTCCCGGCGGGGACGTGCTCTACAGCATCGACACGATTGCCAAGATCGTCTGGACTCGCGCCTACAGCCCCGCCACCGGGGCCGTCGGCCGGCGCGAGGCGTTCCTGCGTCTCGACGTGCCTCCGGATGGGATGTGCGTGGACGACCAGGGAAACCTCTGGATCGCCATGTGGGGAGCCGGTGAGGTGCGCTGCTACTCGCCGTCGGCGGCGCACCGTGGCGCGATCGAGGTGCCGGCGCCGAACACCACGAGCGTCGCGTTCATCGGGCCGGCGCTGGACACGCTGCTCATCACCACCGCCGCAGAGCAGCTCACCGACGCGCAGCGTGCCGGTTTTCCGGATTCGGGCCGTCTGTTCACCGCACGGGTCGATGCCCGCGGGTGTCCCGTCGCCGCGTGGGCCGGATCGGGCGCATGGCCTGAGCGATTCGACGACGCTCGCATGGCGACCCGTCCTTGAAAGCGTTCGTGGTCACGGCTCCCCACGAGGGCGCGATCCGCGACGTGCCCGACCCGGTGGCGAGCGAGGGCACGGTGATCGTCGACGTGCACCGGACGGGCATCTGCGGCACCGACGTCGAGTTCTGGACCGGGGACATGGCGTACCTGCACCAGGGCCACGCGACCTATCCGATGCGCCTCGGACATGAGTGGTGTGGCGTGGTCTCGGCAGTCGGCGCCGGCGTGGATGCAGGGTGGCTCGGTCGCCGGGTGACCGGCGACACCATGATCGGCTGCGGGCATTGCGATCGCTGCCGATCCGGACGCCACAACGTCTGCGAGGACCGCGTCGAGATCGGCATCCGCGGTGGCGCGGCGGGGGCGCTGGCAGAACGACTCGCGGTCCCCGCCACCGCGCTCTTCGCGCTCCCTGACAGCGTCGACGACGCCGCGGGCGCCATGGTCGAACCCGGCGGCAACGCACTCCGCTCGGTGCGCGCCGCCGCGCTCGCAGTGAGGGATCGGGTCCTCGTGCTCGGCAACGGGACCCTCGGTCTCCTCGTCGCGGCATTCGCCCGGGCGGACGGCGCGGAGGTCCATCTCATGGGCCGATCGCGAGCGACACTCGACTTCGCCGCCACCCTCGGCTTCGCCGGCGTGTGGGAGCGCGAGGCGTTGCCGCAACTGGCCTGGGACGCGGTCATCGACGCGTCGAATGCGGCCGAGCTCCCAGCCCTCGCCCTCGACCTCGTCGAGCCTGGCAGACGGGTGGTCTACGTGGGGCTTGCCGGACAGCCCAGCCTCATCGACACGCGCACGATGGCGCTCAAGGACGTCACCGCGGTCGGGATCCTTGCGGCGTCCCAGGGCCTTACCGGGACCATCGAGCACTACGCGGCTGGATACGTCGACCCCCGCCCGCTGATCGCCGCCACGGTCGGCCTCGACCGGGCCGGTGATGTGCTCGCGGGCTGGCGACCCGCCACGGCCTCGGCGGGGCCGAAGATGCACATCGACCCACGCCTGTAGCAACGGTACCGGGAGAGGAGAGTGCACACAGTGAACGATTTCGACGGACTGGTCGCGGTGATCACCGGCGGCGCCAGCGGCATCGGCGCCGCAACTGCAACGCAATTACGGGACCGAGGCGCGCGAGTCGCGGTCCTCGATCGCTCGTACTCGGTCGTCACGCAGGCGGCGACGACGGAAGTCCCGTGCGACGTCGCGGATTCGGCGTCGACCCGAGCGGCCATTGACAGCGTGGTTGGAGCACTCGGATCCGTCGATATCCTGATCAACAATGCCGGCATCGGCGCATCCGGCACCGTGACTGACAATGACGACGAGGAATGGCATCGGGTTTTGAGCGTCAACGTCGTCGGCATCGCGCGGATGACTCGAGCGGCGCTGCCATCCCTGCTCAAGTCGAGCCACGCGGCGATCGTCAATACCTGCTCGGTGCTCGCCAATGTCGGCGTGCCCCAACGCGCGCTGTACTCGGCCAGCAAGGGCGCCGTGCAGGCGCTGACGCTTGCCATGGCAGCCGACTTTGTCAAGCAGGGCATCCGAGTCAATGGTGTGACTCCCGGAACCGCGGACACCCCGTGGGTGCGGCGGCTCCTCGACCAGGCGCCCGACGCGGAGGCAGCCGCGGCAGCTCTCCGTGCTCGCCAGCCGATGGGTCGACTCGTCAGCGCAGACGAGGTCGCATTCGCCATCGCGTACCTGGCGAGCCCGCTGTCCGGCTCGACGACCGGAACGATGCTCGCGGTGGACGGCGGCATGGACGGGATACGTCTGGGGTAGGGGAGACGACGCTCGCGAGGGGTCAGATGCCGGCACGGTGCGTCCAGCTTCCTCCGACCATGGTGGCGGCGACCGGCATGGAGCGCAGCGCACTCGGCGCGTCGGCGAACGGGTCGCCGTCCACGACAATGAGATCGGCGGCATCCCCCGAACGCAGCGCCGGGTCACGTCGAGTCGGCACCATCGACGCTGCCAGCGCCTCGGCGACGGTGATCTCCTGTTCGGGGTGCCAGGGCGGGCGCGCATCCCGGCTGCGATGAACGGCCGCCGCGATCCCCAGCCAGGGATCGAGCGGCGCCACCGGGGCATCTGATCCAAAGCTGAGGCGAGCGCCCGCATCAAGCAGTGCGCGAAACGCGAATGCGCGCCGGGTGCGACCGCCCCAGAACCGGTCCGCAATGTCGCGGTCGTCAAGCGCGTGCTCTGGCTGCACGCTCGCCCCCACGCTGGTCTGGGCGAAGCGAATGACGTCCGCGTCATCCAGCAGTTGCGCGTGCTCGATGCTGCCCCGGGCGCCGGTGCCGGCAAACGCGTCCAGCGCGATGGCGTTGGCACGATCGCCGATCGCGTGGACGGCACATTCGAAGCCGGCATCCCTGGCGCGGAGCATCAGGGCGGCGAGCTCGTCCGCGGGAACCAGCAGCATGCCGTGCTCGTCGACACCCTCCGCAGGCGGAGCGTACGCGTCGTGGCACCACGCGGTGCGCGTGTTCAACGAGCCGTCGATGATCACCTTCATTGGACCGACCGTGAGCAGACCGCTCGTTCCCGCGATGACGTCCCCGGTGTGCAGCCGCCCCGCGATGGCGGCGTCGAGCCGCTCGGGCCAGACGCTGGCGGCGACGCGAAGCAAGCGATCTCCGCCAGCCATCCTGCGCCGCCACGCCTCGAGCGGCCCGGGCTTCTCCATGTCCACGACACCGACGACTCCCCGTGATGCCGCGGTTCGCGAGGCGGACCGACACCAGGCATCTGCCGTGTCGTCGGAGACCTTGCCGACCTCGCTGATGACCTGCATCGCGGCGTCCTCGCGGAGCAGGCCTGCCGTCAGCTCGGCGTGGCCGAACCGGCGCAGCGCAGCGCTGTTGAGCCACGCGCTGTGCAGGTCGGCGCTGATGAGCACGACCGGGACTGCCTCCGCTACCGAGTCGAGCAGCCCACGGTCGGGCGCATCCGGCCAGAGCGCGTCGCGAAATCCGTACCCGACAATGGGCGCTCGGAGGTTCGGCTGACGAGCGCGTGCGTGTGCAGCAACCAGGCCTGCAGCCGCGAGTGCAGAGGTCGCGACCGAGAGATCGAGCCGGGCGGCGACCTGCGCCCACTGGTCGAAATGCACGTGGCGATCCCAGAGCCCGCGCAACAGATACCGTCCGCCCAGGTCGATCACCTCGGACACGTCGACCGGCCCCATGGTGGCGCCGATCTCGGCAACGCGATCGGTGTCGATCAGGACGCTCTGCAGCGGTCTCCGTGGCGTGAGGCGGGCACGCTGGAACAGGACCTTGGTCACCGCAAGGTCGTCACGAGCGGCCGTACGCGTGCTCCACTGTGCGCGATGAACGGATTGCCCACGGGTGCGGTCATCGGTGTTTCGCTCATCGCACTCGTCGCCACGTTAGCGGCGAGTGAAGTCCTGGTGCGAGGAGTAGGCCGGCTCGCCCGCAATCTCGGTCTGCTCGGGGGCCTCGTCGGGTTGATCGTCGCGTTGTGCGCCGATTCGCCCGAGATCGCATCCTCGGTGTCGGCGGTGGCGAGCGGCTCCGCCGCCACCGCGGCGGGCGTCGTGTTCGGCTCCAACATCTTCAACATCGCCGTGCTGCTGGGTGGTGCGGCTCTCGCCGCGGGGACGGTGCGGATCCCACACGCCGCACTCGTGGTCGACGGTGGCGTGGCGATCATGGTGACGCTGGCAATCGGGCTGGTCGTCCTCGGGGCGCTCCCGATTCCGCTCGGGCTGGCGCTCATGGTGGTCGTCTTCGCTCCGTATGTCGTCTTCCTCGTCCTGCGAACATCGACCATCGCGCGTCTCCCATTGCCTGCTCGACTTCGCGTGCTGCTGGTCAACGCCTCGCGCGAGTCGGGTGTCGAGGGGCTGGAGCTCGAAGCCGAGCTCGAGGCCTACAACCCGGCTGCGGAGTCGCGGCACTGGTGGCCGGTCGGGCTCATGCTCCCGGCGCTGCTGGTGATCGTGGCCGGGTCGATTCTCATGGTCCAGGGCGCGGTCACGTTGGGAGAGCGGTGGGACGTCGCCAGCGTGCTGGTCGGCGTGCTCGCACTTGCCGCAGCGACGAGCCTTCCCAATGCATATGCGGCGATTCGACTTGGACTCGACGGCCACGGCGCCGCGGTGGTCAGTGCGACCTTCAACAGCAACACCCTGAACCTGATCGCCGGGATCGCGGTGCCGATCGTCCTGTACCCCGCGCTTCGCGGCGCCGTTCCCCCGGCCTACCTCGTGTGGCTGGTGGGCATGAGCTGTCTCGCCCTCATCCTGCTCGCCGGGCGCCTCACCCGTCGCGGCGCCGCGATCCTCCTCGTCGCCTACGCCGGCTTTGTGGCGTACGCGGTGCTCACGGCGTAGCGCGATAACTCCAGAAACGAGGGAGCACAGCGCTCAGCACAACTGTGCCGACCACGCAGAGCACGCCACCACTGACGACCGACGCGCGTACGCCGGCGAGCGATCCCACAATTCCGGCCTCGAGATTGCCCATCGCCGGTCCCGATGAGTAGCTGATCATCTCGATTCCGGCGAGACGGCCGCGCATCGCGTCGGGGATCGTCTGATTCCAGAGGGTCATCCGGAAGAGCCCGCTGATCATGTCCGCCGCGCCCGCCACGGCAAGCGCCAGCAGCGCCACCCAGAGTGATGGCGCAAAGCCGAATGCGACGATCGCGACACCCCAGCTTGCCGCGGCGAAAGCGATGGCGCGTCCGTGATGTCGCACCGCGTGTGTCCAACCGCTGGTCACCGTCGCGATGAGCGAGCCGACCGACGGCGCTGTGTACAGCAGTCCGAGCACCGCGGGTCCGCCGAGTCCCGATGCGATCTGCGGGAACAGTGCGATCGGCATCCCGAAGAACATCGCATTGATGTCAACCAGGTACGAGCCGAGCAGATCCTGACGCCCTGCCGCATATCGCAAACCGGCCAGTGCCGCACGAAGGTTCACTCCCTCCGCGTCTGGAGCGGGCGGGACGGCGCGCATGAGCGTCAGCACCACCGTCGCCACGAGAAACGTGGCCACATCGACCCCATAGGTCACGGGGAGTCCCACGGTCGCGATCAGGATGCCTGCGATCGGCGGCCCGACCACCTGACCGAGGTTGCCGCGGAGGGATTCGAGCGCAGCGGCGGCCGTCAGCTGCTCACGCGGCACGATTCGGGGCACCAGTGCATCCAGCGACGGGCGTTCCAGGGCGTCGACGCCGGCTGCGGCGACGACGACCAGAAACAGGACCCAGAGCTGGGGGTGTGGCGATGCCGCATTGACGATAAGGATGGCGACGATGCCGCACGCGCTGATCTGGGTGATCCGCACCATGCGGCGCCGATCGACCGCGTCGGCCAGCGCGCCGCCGACGAAGGACATGAGCAGTATCGGCACCAGCTCGGCGAGACTGACCAAGCCAACCACCAGCGACGAGCGCGTGAGTTGATATGCCTGGAAGGGGATGGCGACGTACGTGATCATGCTCCCGGCGAATGACACGCCCTGGCCGATGAACAGCAGCCGGAATTCGCGTGACTCCCGAAGGGGCGCGACGTCGACGGCGAGCGACCTCAGATGCCGTCGCAATTCAGAGCCCTGCGCCCCGGCGCTGCTCGCCTGCGGCGACTCGATGGGCGGGTCGGGTGTGGCGCGCGTGTGCGGCGGTATCTCCTCGGGCACCGTGCCACTCTGGGGCCTGGCTGCCTCGGGGCGTCGACGCGACGCCGGTTCGATCTAGCCCGGCGGGAGGCGCAGTGACGAAGCGCGGAGAGCCACCGGCAACGCCGCGGGCTCACGGCCGCGACTGTCGAAGGGCGCGCGCAGATCCTCCAGAACCACTGCGCCCATGAGCAAGGCCGCTTCGGGGAGCAGGCGCAGGATCTCCGGTGCCACGAGGAACCCGATCGCGCTGATCGCGCTCAGGGCAAGCATGATCAGCAACGCGACATCACCTCGCCGCCTCGCCACGACGACGCAGGGCACCACGAGTACGGTGAGGTCCTGCGCGTAGATGTGCGGCGCCGCAACCACAGAGAGCACGATGCCGAGTGCCAGGGCGTGTGCAGGATGCTCGAGCAATGTCCGGCGCAGCGCATACGCGAGCATGCAGGCCGACGCGCCGAGTACCACGCTCGTCACGAATGCCGCAGCACCACCGCCCCCAACCGATGCGACGAACGCAGGGATGCCGACGCTGCGGAATGCGTCGCCCACATGGGTTTGGAGCAGGAACCCGGGCCAGCGTGCAAGTTGAGCCGGCCCCACGAGGGCGAGGCTCGCGACAAGCCACCCGGCAGCGCCGAGCGCGAACCCACCGAGGACACGCCACTGTCGCGCGGCAAGCAGCATCGGCACGGCGAGCCACACCACCTGCGGTTCAACGAGCAGCAAGGACAGTGCGACGCCTGCTGCGAGGAGGCGCTGGGTGCGCAGCAAGATCAGCACCATCAGCAGCGCCAGCAGCATGACCCACTGCCATTGGAGGAAGGCGACCAGCCCCACCACGGATCCGGCGGAGACGAGCGCGCCTCCGACGCGATGCAGCGCGTTCCAATCGGACGGGAGAAGTCGCCACGTCAGCGCGACTGCGGCGGCGAAGAGCGCCGCGCACACGGCCAGCGTGGCCGCGATTCCTTGCTCGGGCGCGAGCAATCCGAGTGGCTGGAACACGAACCCGACCGGGGGGAGGCTGACGAATGGATTGATGCCATCCCCAGGCGCAAGTCCCATCGCGTGCGTCGCGGCGATCTGCGACCCGACGCAGTACAGGCAACCACCTGACCTGAGGAGATGCGCCCCGACGGCGAAGGCGACCCAGTCGCTGTTCGACGGCATCGTCAGCGCCCCATCGGCGCTCCGAGCAATGAACCCGAGCGCAATCGCGGCGTAGAGCGCGACGCTGACGAAGCCGAAAACCCTTCCGCCGCGCCAATTCACAGCGTCACGGTACGGACAGATCGCGCCGGCGAGCGTGACGCAACCGCCAAGCGACCGCTCCGTCACCGGTGCGTACCGGCCTCGGGTCCTGAGTAAACTTGACCGTTCCAGTCGGGATTCGGTACCATCGCCTGCGATGGGCACCAAGGCTCTCGGACTGACGCGCCGCCGCTGGCTCGACCACGGCTGTTGCGGCTCCGCCATCTGTCGTCGCTAGCAACGACTTTGCGTCGCCCCGCTCAACCGGGTGCGGCGACGCCGTGTAGAGCACCAACCGACATCAGTCTTTCTTCACGAGGTATGTGTCATGTCTGTCACCGATGAGCTGCTCGAGAACAACGAGCGCTACGCAGCAAGTTTCGACAAGGGCGCCACGCCGCTTCCGCCTGCCCGTGGCGTGGCGGTGGTCGCATGCATGGATGCGCGTCTGCACGTCAGCGCGATTCTCGGTCTCGAGATCGGCGACGCCCACATCATCCGCAACGCCGGTGGCGTGGTCACCGACGATGCGATCCGTTCCCTGGTGATCTCGCAGCGCTTGCTCGGGACGAAGGAGATCATCCTCATCCATCACAGTGACTGCGGCATGGTCACCTTCTCGGATGACGCGGTGAAGGCGCAGATCAAGGAGGACACGGGGATCCGCCCACAGTTCTCGCTGGAGGCGTTCCCTGACGCTGCCGACGATGTGCGTCAATCCATCGCCCGCATCAAGGCGAGCCCATTCATCCCGCATCGCGACAGCGTCCGCGGATTCGTGTACGACGTGTCCACCGGCCGCCTCAACGAGGTCGAGGCCGCCGATCGGGAGCTGACCGGATCAACGGCCGGCGCCACGCAGGGAGCCGCTCGCTAGCCCTCACTCGGTGGTAGCACCGACGGCGCCCAACCGCGATTGAGATCGCCGCAGTGCTGGTGACACGGCTGTTACATGAGCGGTTTCGGAGTGGCGTCACCCGGCTCGTGATCTCAACCGAGCCGGGTGCGCCACGCGCACAAACCGCACCGCGAAAAGTTGCGCACAGGCATGTGCCTTACTGCACCAACGAGGTGCGCGGTTGTCCACATTGTGCACAGGCTAGCGCGTGTCAAACGCGTCGTGGTTGACATGCATTGAGAGCGCGCAGCAGTGGTTGACAGGGGGTCATGGCCGCGGCGTACACTCCCACGGTGACATCGGAGGCGGGCATGTCGAGGCATTCACAGCGAAGCACCATGCCGCGCCGGATCTGCGCACGGGTGGGATGTGACGAACCGGTGCACAAGCCCACGGCGAAGTACTGCAGCATCAAGTGCTGCTCGATCGATCCCGCGCGCCACGAGCGACTGCGCAACCAAGCACGCCGTGCGTCGGCGCGCCCGATCCCCATGCTGCGTCAGCTGCGCTTCGACTTCCAACCCACGGGCTTCGACCCCGAAGCGCAACTGAACGAGTTGTGCCTGGCGCGAGAAGACGTGCCTGCCGGTATGTCTCGCCTCACCGGCTGACGCTCGCACAACGGCGGTCGAAGAGCGCCGAAGGGCGGACTGCGTAGAATCGGCGTCCCATGCCAGACGAGATCGTCGACGACGCCGCCGAAGCGGGCGCGCCGCTCCCCGCACCGCCAGAGCCGACGCTCGAGATCCTGCGGCACAGCGCCGCTCACCTGATGGCGGCCGCGGTCGTCGACCTCTTCCCGGGCGCGCAATACGACGTGGGGCCGGCGATCGAAGACGGCTTCTTCTACAACTTCCGCCTCCCTGGCGGCCTGCATTTCGTCGACGATGACCTGGCGCGCATCGAGTCGCGCATGGGCGAGTTGGCCGCGAAGAACGTGCCGTTCGTGCAAGAGGCCGTCCCCCGCGGACAGGCGGTCGAGATGTTCACGGCCATGCACCAGGATTTCAAGGTCGACATCATCAACCGACTGGCTGATGACGTGACCACCGTGAGCATCTATCGGACTGGGGATTTCGTCGACCTGTGTCGCGGCCCACACGTCCCTGATACCGGATGGCTCAAGGCGGTTCGTGTGCTGCGTATCGCCGGCGTGTACTGGCGAGGTGACGCGCGCAACGAGCAGCTCCAACGCGTGTACGGCACCGCATGGTTCACGCGGGACGAGCTCGACGCGTACATGGAACGCCTCGAAGAGGCACGCAAACGCGATCACCGCCGTCTCGGTGCCGAGCTCGACCTGTTCTCGTTCCCCGACGAGATCGGCTCGGGGCTCCCCGTGTTCCATCCCAATGGTGGGCTGGTGCGCAAGCTCATGGAGGACTACTCGCGCCAACGCCACGAGGAAGCCGGCTACTCGTTCGTCAACACCCCGCACATCACCAAGGAGGACCTCTTCAAGGTCTCCGGCCACCTCGAGTGGTTCGCGGAGGGCATGTTCCCCCCGATGGAGCTCGACGAAGGGACCAAGTACTACCTCAAGCCGATGAACTGCCCGATGCACATCCTCATCTATCGGAGCCGGATGCGCTCGTATCGCGAGTTGCCGTTGCGCCTCTTCGAGTTCGGCAGTGTGTACCGCTATGAGAAGTCGGGCGTCATCCACGGGCTGACCCGTGTCCGCGGCCTCACCATGGACGACGCGCACATCTTCTGCGCACGCGAGCAGATGATGGGGGAGCTCATCTCGCTCCTCGACTTCACCCTGGGCCTGCTGCGCGATTTCGGCTTGACCGACTTCTACCTCGAGCTTTCCACCCGACCTGAGCACAAGGCCGTCGGCACGATCGAGGAGTGGGACGCTGCAACCAGCGCGCTCCGGCTCGCCGCGGAGGGCCGAAACCTGGAACTCGTGCTTGACGAGGGCGGTGGTGCGTTCTACGGACCCAAGATCTCGGTGCAGGCGCGCGACGCCATCGGACGCACCTGGCAGATGTCCACGATTCAGGTCGACTTCCAGTTCCCGCAACGTTTCGGTCTGCACTTCATCGACGACACCGGCGCCGAGCAGCAGCCGATCATGATCCACCGGGCGCTCTTCGGTTCCATCGAGCGGTTCTTCGGGATTCTGCTCGAGCACTACGCCGGTCATTTCCCGGTCTGGCTCGCACCCGTGCAGTGCGCGATCGTCCCAGTGCAGGACGACAGTGAGGAGGTCATGGCATCGATCCGGGGCCTCGCCGCGGACATGCGCGAGCGCGGGTTGCGTGTTTCGGTGGACGAGCGTCACGGCGAGCGCATGCAGGCACGGGTACGCGACGCGGAGCTCAAGCGCATTCCATATGTGGTGGTGATCGGCAAGCGCGACGTGGAGCGCGGTGACGGCGTGGTCCGCGTTCGCGACGTCCGCCGCAACGTGCAGGAGGACCTCTCGACCGGAGCGCTCATCGATCGCCTGGTCGCCGAGGTGCGCGAGCGGCGCCCGGAGTGAGACGACCCCGGCAGAAGGCGCCGGACATGCTCACGACCCGCGCGCCGCTCCGCGGCGAGGCCAAGCTGCGCGCCGCACTCTCCGGATTCGGTGTGGGAGTGACAGGCCGCGTCTGCCTCGACCTCGGCGCCGCGGCGGGCGGGTTCACGCGGGTCCTGCTGGAGGCGGGTGCGGCCCGCGTGTATGCCGTTGATGCCGGGTTCGGCCAGCTCCTCGGCTCGCTCCGCCAGGATCCGCGCGTCGTCAACCTCGAAGCCACCAACGTCGCCGCCCTCGACACAGCCCTCGTGCCCGACGCGATCGAGTTGGTGACCATCGATGTCTCCTACCTCGCGCTGGCCGCCGCGGTCGCCCAGCTGGACCGAATCGAGATGGCCCGGGCTGCCGACCTGATCGGCCTCGTCAAGCCGATGTTCGAGCTGCGCCTGGCCACCGCCCCCTCAGACTCCGCGACGGTCGAGACTGCGACCCAGCGCGCCGCGGCCGGGATCGAGGCGGCGGGCTGGCGGGTCATCGGCTCAATGCCCTCGCCCGTGCTCGGTGGGCGAGGAGCCGTTGAAGCACTGATCCATGCCCGTCATGCATCCTGAGATCGCCGCAGGTTTGGGCGTCCCGCGCGCGTGCTATATTCAGCGGCCGACGCCCATCACGGGCGCCGCAAAGCAGGACCGCCAGGTACGGCCCTCACCTTCCGGGCTTGCCTTGAAGGTCCAGCACCCGAACCCTGGATAGCGGAACCGCTGTCCAGTTTTCTATATCTACAAGGAGGCCGCGCCGATCGCATTCCGAGAGCTCAGGGTCAACGACCAGATCCGCATCCCCTCCGTTCGCCTGTTCGACGACACCACAGGCGAGCAATTGGGAATCGTCACCATCGAGCGAGCACGAGAGCTTGCCGCCCAACGCGAACTGGACCTGGTCGAGGTAGCCCCCCAGGCCCAACCGCCGGTGTGCCGTCTCATGGACTACGGGCGCTTCAAGTTCGAAGCCCTGAAGAAGGAGAAGGAAAGCCGCAAAGAGCACAACACGATCAACGTCAAAGAGATGAAGCTCCGTCCGAAGATCTCGGAGCACGACTTCCAGACCAAGTTCGGGTCGGTACGTCACTTTCTCCATGACGGCGACAAGGTGAAGCTGACGATCATGTTTCGCGGACGCGAGATGGTGCACCAGGAGTACGGGCGCAAGCTGCTCGACCGCATGGCCGAGGAGTTGAAAGAGGTGGCGATCATCGAACGGACCCCGCTCGTCGAGGGCCGCAACATGATCATGATCATGAGCCCGCTCAACAAGAAGCACGCCAAAGGCGACCAGCACAGCAACGACCGGCGCCCGACTGAGGAGGTGGAGATGAGCGTCACCGTTCCGCCGCAAGAATCCGCCGAAGATCCCGGCGCCGAATCAGGGAGCAACAACAACAATGCCGAAGATACGAACCCATAAGGGAACCGCCAAGCGGCTGCGCGTCACCTCGACCGGGAAGGTGATGCGGCGCAAGGCGTTTCGCTCGCATCTGCTCGAACACAAGAGCGCCAAGCGCAAGCGGGCATACCGCATGCAACACGAGGTGTCCGCGTCAGATCGCCGCAAGGTGATCAGGCTTGCACCCTACCTTTAGGAGAGCGACATGGCCAGAGTGAAGCGTGGGGTGACGGCCAAGGCTCGCCACCGCAAGATCCTCGAGATGGCGGAGGGGATGCAGGGGGCTCGTCACCGCCTCTACAAGAACGCCAACGAGGCGGTCATGCATTCGCTCGCGTATGCATACCGCGACCGCAAGCAGCGGAAGGGCGATATGCGCGGTCTGTGGATCGCGCGCATCAATGCCGCGGCGCGTCAGAACGGCCTGGCGTACAACCAGTTCATGCACGGCCTCAAGGAGGCGGGCGTCGAGGTGAATCGCAAGATGCTCGCCGACATCGCTGTCAAGGACTCCGGCTCGTTTCAGCAGCTTGTCGAAGTCGCCCGGGGCGCCCTGACCAAGGCGTGACCGCCGACCTCCACAGCGTGGCGGCGGAGGCCCTCGAGGCAGTCGCCGCCGCGCCGGACCTGGCCGCGCTCGACGCGGTGCGGACCAGGTTCCTCGGACGCGGCGACGGCGAGTTGACCTCGTTCCGGCGAGGGCTCGGCAAGATCCCCGACCCTGACGGCCGGCGTCAGATGGGCCAGATGGTCAACGAGCTTGTCGGGCGAGTTGGCGATGCCCTCGACGAGCGCCAGCGCACCATCGAACGCGCCGCCCGGGCACGCAGCCTCGAGACCGAAGCACTCGATCTCACCCGGCCTGCGCCGCCGCTGCGCCGGGGCCGCCTGAGCCCGGTGACGATCGCGGCTCGCGAGATCCGCCGGATCTTCGGCCAGCTCGGCTTCGAGGCCGTCGACGGCCCGGAGGTCGAGTACGACCGGTACAACTTCACCCTGGTCAACCAGCCACCCGGGCATCCGGCCCGCGATTCCCAGGATACGTTCTACATCGACGATTCGCGGCTGCTCCGGACGCACACGTCGCCGGTGCAGATTCGCAGCATGCTCATCCGCGGGGCGCCGCAGCGTGTGATCGTGCCCGGCAAGACGTACCGCCGCGACCACGACGCCACGCACATGCCAATGTTTCATCAGGTCGAGGCGCTCTGCATCGACGAGGGCATCGCCGTGAGCGACCTCAAAGGGACGCTCGAGTACTTCGCTCGGTCCTTCTTCGGCGCCGGTTCGGTCCTGCAGTGGCGTCCGCACCACTTCCCGTTCACCGAGCCGTCGCTGGAGCTCGAGCTTGCGTGTGTCGTGTGTGGCGGCTCCGGCTGCAGCGTCTGCAAATACAGCGGCTGGCTCGAGCTCCTGGGCAGCGGCATGGTCCACCCTCAGGTGCTCCGTAACGGTGGCGTCGACCCCGAGCGCTATTCGGGTTTCGCCTTCGGCATGGGCATCGAACGCGCGGCGATGCTCGCGTGGGGTATCCCCGACATGCGCCTCCTCTATGACAATGACGTCCGTTTCCTCGCACCCCAGGGCATGCCCGCCGGCCTCGCGGAGGCCTCGGGGACGTGAAGTTCTCTCTGCGCTGGCTGCGCGACTACGCGACCCTCGACGCACCGGTGGCGACGATCGTCCGGGCCCTGGTGGACACCGGCACCGAGGTTGGAGCGGTTGACCTGGGGGGCGAGGGATTGGTGGTTGCGCGAATCGAGTCGGTTGGGCCGGTTCCGGGATCGTCGCATCTCCAGTTTGCCGATCTCGATCTCGGTGGCGAGGTTCCGGCTTCCCTTGCGGCATTCAGCGCCATCCCTGGGACGGTGCGGGTCCTGACCGGGGCGCCGAACGTCAAGGCCGGTGATCTCGTTCCCTACGCGCCCCCTGGCACTCGCCCGCCGGCCATGGACGAGCGTCTTGGCGTGAAGACCATCCGCGGCCAGAAATCCCCGGGCATGCTCTGCTCGGCGATCGAGCTCGGGGTGGGAGATGACGCCGACGGCATCCTGATCCTCGATGAGGGAAAGCCGGGACAGGGGCTCCGCGAGATTCTGACCCTGGATACGATTCTCGATCTCGACATCACCACCAACCGCCCCGACTGCCTCTGTCACGTCGGCATCGCGCGTGAGATCGCGGCCGCACTCGGCGAGGGACTCAACGAGCCGCCGGCGTCCGTGCCCGAGGAGTTCCAGTCGGCGACGTCGGCCGAACTCCGCGCGCAGGTCCGGATCGAGGATCCCGCCGGCTGCCCACGCTTCGTCGCTCGTGTGATCGAAGGGGTCCAAGTCGGGCCGTCCCCGGGGTGGCTCCGCCAGCGGCTGCGTGCGGTCGGGCTGCGCCCGATCAACAACGTGGTCGACGTGACCAACTTCGTGCTCCACGAGCTCGGCCAGCCCCTCCACGCCTTCGACCTGGATCGCTTCGTGGAGGCCGGTGGCGGCAGGACCGCGGAGGTGGTCGTCCGCCGAGCGGTGGTTGGCGAACACGTCGTCGATCTGCTCGGCACCGACCGCGAGCTCTCCTCTGAGGATCTGGTGGTGTGCGCCGGCGGCACGCCCGCCAGCATCGCCGGGGTCATCGGCGGCAGCTCGACGGCCGTGACCGACGCGACCAGAACGGTGCTGCTGGAGGCCGCAACCTGGGACGGCCCGACCATCCGCGCGACATCGAAGCGGCTCGGGCTCCGCACCGATGCGTCGACCCTGTTCGAAAAAGGCCTGAGCGACCGGCTCCCGATGGTCGCGCTCGATCGAGCTGCTGCGCTGATCGCCGAGCTCTCGAGCGGCCATGTGCTTGCGGGTGCGATCGACCAGTGGCCGCGTCCACTCCCCGAGCTGGGACCGATCGCCCTCACCGCGCGAGTCACCGGCGACCTGCTCGGCATCCCGATCGACGCAACCGAGATCGCGACCACCCTCGCGCGGCTCGGGTTCGCCGTGGAGCAGGACGCCGCCGCCCTCACGGTCGTGCCACCGTACTTCCGGCGGGACGTGTCCCTGCCCGAGGACCTCGTCGAGGAGGTGGGCCGGATGATCGGCTACTCGCGTGTTCCGAGCACGCTCCCCGGACGCCGCGTCGAGGTCACGACCACCGCCGCGCCACCACCAGTCGAGGACACCGTCCGTGACGTGTGCGTCGGAGCCGGCTTCGACGAGGCAATCACCTTCTCATTTGTCGGCCCGCTCGACTCCACGCTGCTGCCGGGGCTCGGGCGCGGGCGCACGCCCATCCCACTGCGCAATCCGCTCAGCGACGAGTGGAGTGTGATGCGCACGTCGCAGCTTCCCCGGCTCTGTGCCGCACTCGCTGCCAATGTGAATCGCGGCACCGCCGATGTGATGCTCTTCGAGCTCGGCAAGGCATTCTGGGAAGGCGAGCGTACGGGACCGGTGCCCGGGGCAACCCCGGACGGTGCCGACGCCGACCTCCCGGCGTTGCCACTCGAGCCGCTGTTGCTCAGCCTCGCGGTGCACGTGTCCAGCGGCACCGCCGATGACGCGGCCGCCGCCCTCCGGCAGGTTCAGTCCGTCTTCCAGCGAATCAGCGACGACCTCTCCGGAGTGCCGCTGCGCAGCGAGCCGTCCGCTGAAGCCGGCCTGCACGCCGGGCGGAGCTCGGCGCTCGAGTTCGCAGGGCAGTCGGTGGGCCTCCTCGGGGAGCTCTCGTTCGAATCCACTGCCGCATTCGAGGTCAAAGGGCGCGTCGCGGTGGGGGAATTGCGCATCGATGCCATCGCACCGTCGCCACCACGGCCACTCCGCTATGCGCAGCCGCCTCGCTTCCCGGCCATCGTCCAGGACCTCGCGGTGACTGTGGCCGCCGACCGGCGCGCCGGGGACGCCATCGACGCAATTCGCGCTGCGCAGGAGCCGCTGCTCGAGCGTGCCGAGCTGTACGACGAGTACCGGGGCGGCAGCCTGGGCGCTGGGCGCAAGGGGTGGACGTTCCGGCTCACCTTCCGAGCAACCGACCGGACTCTCACCGGCGAGGAGGCGCAGCGCGCCCAGGACGCGGTGGCAACCGCGCTCGCGCAGCGGTGCGACGCGGAGATCCGCCGGTAGACGAGCTCTCCCGCGAGTGGTTCTCGCGCCCGACGGCGGACGTCGCGCGCGATCTGATCGGCTGCCGGCTCGTCGTCGACGCCGGGACGTCGAGCGCGGTGGTGGCGCGGATCGTCGAGACTGAGGCGTATCTGGGAACCGGCGACCCGGCATCACACGCCTACCGCGGTCCGACGCCCCGATCGCGGGTGATGTTCGGCCCGGCGGCGCACCTGTACGTGTACTTCACCTACGGCATGCACCACTGCGCCAATGTGGTCACCGATGCCGACGGTGTCGCGGGTGCGGTGCTCCTGCGAGCCGCCGCGGTGGAGGAGGGTGTGGCGGCGGTGGCGGCTCGACGCGGCACCGGCGTCGCAGTGACCGCGCTCCTGCGAGGACCCGGAAACCTCTGTCGTGGCCTGGGGATCTCGCGCACCGAGGATGGCATCGATCTCATCGACCCGGGGGCGCGCGTGCACATCAACCCTCGCGTCGAGACCCCGGACATTGGCATCGGAACGCGCATCGGGCTGCGGCAGGCGGCCGACCGGCTGCTGCGCTTCAGCTGGCTCGGCGATCCGGCGGTGTCGCGTCCCGGTCCACGCGCACCCGGCAACGCTCCGAGATGAGCTTGCACGTGCGTGAGGATGGATCAGGCCGGAACAAGAAAAGGGGCCGGACTGAGCCGGCCCCTCGTGAATGCACCGTTTCTTGATACGGCAAGCCCGGTAGAAATTCCCGAGCTCTTGGTGGCACCGAAACCGGTGCCCTTTTCGGAGAAACGCCCGGTACGAAACTCCCGGTCCGCACAACGCGCACTTGCCCATGTTCCGGGGCCATCCCGGGGGACGCCGATTGCCCGGCGACCTCGACGGGGGCGCTCTGTTCGTGCGGTCAGGGGCCCGTCAGCCGGGCCTCAACCCTCCGCTCGGCCGTGCCGGAAACGCTGCCAGACGGTTCGCAACATTGGAATGGCTACCTCCGTCTGATTGCCGATGCTACCCATAACCATAGACCTGTTTCCCACTGACGGCAAGGAGCGTGAAGCCTAGACTGGGTTCAGAGCTGCGCTAGAATCGGAACGCCTGTTCGTCTCGGAGGATTCATGTCCGGTCACAGCAAGTGGGCTGGAATCAAGCACAAAAAAGCAATCGTCGACGCTCGCCGCGGCCAGGTGTTCACCAAGGTCACGCGCGAGCTGACCGTTGCCGCGCGCGAGGGTGGCCCCGATGTCGAGGGCAACTTCCGGTTGCGCCTTGCCATGCAGAAGGCACGCGAGGTGAACATGCCCGCCGAGAACATCGAGCGGGCAATCCAGCGTGGAGCCGGCGGCAAGGATGGCGTTCAGCTCGAGGAGGTCCGCTACGAGGGCTACGGGCCGCATGGTGTCGCCGTGATGGTCGACACCCTCACCGACAACCGCAACCGCACGGTCGCAGGAATCCGCAACGCCTTCACTCGCTCCGGCGGCGCGCTCGGGGAGGCGAACAGCGTCGCCTGGATGTTCAATCAGCAGGGCGTGATCAGCGTCGAAGCAGGGAAGCGCGATCCCGAGGAGCTCGCCCTCGAGCTGCTCGACGCCGTTGACGTCGGCGCGGACGGAGACGTCAGCGTCGACGGGGACGAGGTGGTCGTCACCGTCGCTCCATCACGGTTCGAAGAGGTCCGGCGCACGCTCGAGGAGCGCAATTACTCGGTCGACTCGGCCGAGGTGACCATGAACCCGACCACCTCGGTGCCGCTCGACGTACCACAGGCGCGTCAGGTGTTACGCCTGCTCGACGGCCTCGAGGAGCACGACGACGTCCAGCAGGTCTACGCCAACGCCGAGATACCGGACGACGTCCTTGACGCTGTCAGCTGATCGCCCTGCCGTTCGAGTCGGATGAGAGTCCTCGGGGTCGACCCGGGGCTGGCGCGCACCGGCGTGGCCATCGTCGACGGCACGCCTGGGCATCTGGTGCTGCTTCACGCCGCGTGCATCGAGACCGTGCCGCAGACCAGTGAAGCGGCCCGACTCGCGATCCTCTTCGACCTGGTTGTCGACGCGTGCACGTCACTCCGACCGGAGGTCGCCGCTGTGGAGGAATTGTTCTTCTCGACCAACCGGCGCACCGCGATGCGCGTCAGCGAGGCCCGTGGTGTGGTGCTGTGCGCGCTGGCGCGCGAGGGTGTCGCGATCGCCGAGTACACGCCGACACAGGTGAAGGAAGCGGTCTGTGGTTACGGCGCGGCGCGCAAGCCACAGGTGGCGCGCATGGTCGCCAATCTCCTTGGGGTGGCGGACATTCCGGGCCACGACGACGTCGCTGACGCGTGCGCTGTCGCGGTCTGCCACCATCATCGCGGACGTCTCGGCGCGCTGACGTCACGTGCGCGCAACCACGGCGAAAGCGCCCTCGACGTGGCGGTGAGCCGGGCGCGGGCGGCGGTGGTGCGCAGCACGCCATGATCGCGCTCATTCGAGGCGCACTCGTCGAACTCGGTGACGACCACGTCGTCGTCGACACAGGCGGCGTCGGTTACGAGGTGTTCTGCCACCTGCGCACCATCGCGACGCTGCACACGTCGCGTGAAGCCGAGGTGACACTGCACGTGCACACGAGCGTGAGCGCAGACGCGATCCGCCTCTATGGATTCGCCACCCACGACGAGCTCCGCCTCTTCCGCCTCCTCATCGGGGTCGAGCGCATCGGACCCAAGGCCGCGCTCGGGATCCTCGGGAGAGCCGAGCTGCCAGCGCTGGTACGCGCCATCGCGGAGGGGGACGTCGCGCTCGTCGCGACGGTGCCGGGCATCGGGCGCAAGACCGCGGAACGCGTGATCCTGGAGCTTCGCGACAAGGTCGGATCTCTTGAGCCACATGGCACCCATCACCCCGCGGAGAGTGGCGAGAACGAGGCCGTCGCCGCTGCGATCGCCGGTCTCGTCGGCCTCGGGTTCCGCGAGCATGAAGCCCGCAGCGCAGTCGCGGCGATCGCCGCCAACGGCGATGGTCACGATGTCGCGGATCTGGTGGGCGCCGCATTGCGACGACTCGACACCGCCGGAGCCGCGCGGTGACCGACGAGCGCATCGTGAGCCCCGAGGAGCTCGAGGCCGAGCGGGTCGCCGACACCGCGCTCCGTCCGCGCACACTCGACGACTTCGTCGGCCAGGCAGCGATCAAGAACCAGGTTCGCATCCTCGTTGAGGCGGCCCGCCATCGCGGCGACGCACTCGATCACGTCCTGCTCTACGGGCCGCCCGGGCTCGGCAAGACGACGCTGGCGCAGATCATCGCCGTCGAGATGGGGGTCAACATCCGCCTGACCAGCGGGCCGGCACTCGAACACCAGGGGATGCTGGCGTCGATCCTCACGAGTCTCGAGGAGCGCGACGTCTTCTTCATCGACGAGGTCCATCGCCTCAACCGCGCGGTGGAGGAGGCGCTGTACCCGGCAATGGAGGACCTCGCCTTCGACTTCGTCGCCGGCAAGGGAGCGGGGGCGCAGACGCTCCGGCTGACCCTCAATCGCTTCACGGTGATCGGCGCGACCACCAGGGCGGGCGCGCTCGGCGCGCCGCTGCGCGATCGCTTCGGCGTCACCTTCCGGCTCGACTTCTACGACACCGACGACCTCATCGCCATCGCCAACCGGTCGGCTCGTCTGCTCGGGATCGCTCTCGACCCGGAGGGGGCCGCAATGATTGCGAGACGATCCCGCGGAACGCCGCGCATCGTCAACCGGTTGCTCCGGCGCGCCCGTGACTACGCGCAGGTGCGAGCCGCGGGCCGGATCGACGTCGAGGTCGCGGCTGCTGCGCTCGACGTCCTCGGCATCGACTCCATTGGGCTCGACGAGCTCGACCGCCGCGTGCTCGGCGTCCTCTGCGGAACGCTGGGTGGCCACCCCGTGGGAGTGCAGACGATCGCCGTGAGTGTCCAGGAGGATCCGGACACGATCGAGGACATCGTCGAACCCTTCCTCATCCGCCGCGGACTGCTCGCTCGGACGCTACGCGGACGCCTCGCCACCGCCGCCGCGTACCAGCATCTCGGGCTGGCGGTGCCGGCCGGTGCCCCTGGGGCGGCGGAGGCGCAGACCGCGCTCTTCGAGCGTTGAGGTCGGCCGACTTCGATTACCGTCTCCCGGCGGAGCGGATCGCCCAGGAGCCCCTTGCCGAGCGCGACGCCTCACGGCTGCTTCACCTGCTGCCCGGCGACGGACTCGAGGATCGCGAGTTTCGCGAGCTGCCGAACCTGCTCCGTCGCGGCGATCTCCTCGTGGTGAACGACACGAGGGTGCGGCGGGCGCGGCTCCACGGGTTCGACGGCGCCGGCCGCAACGTCGAGCTCCTCGTGCTCGCGCGCGAGGCAAACGGCGAGTATCAATGTCTTGCTCGCCCGGCACGTCTGGTAGCCCCAGGGGCCGTGGTCCAGATCGGCGCGGATCTGCGCGCCACCGTCCTCGGCGTCTCCGCGACGCATCGCGGTGGCCGCACGATCTCCTTCGACGCCGAGGACCCGGACGCGGCTATCGAGCAAGCGGGGGTTGCTCCGCTCCCGCCCTACATCCACGCCGACCTCCGCGACCCGGAGCGGTACCAGACCACATATGCCAGTGGAGACCCGGAATCGGCCGCCGCCCCGACGGCTGGCCTGCACTTCACGGCGCCGGTGATGGAGCGGCTGCGCGACGGAGGCGTCGGCTGGGCGTCGCTTCGTCTTGACGTCGGGCTCGGCACATTCGCTCCCATTCGCTCCGAGCAGGTCGAGGATCACCCGATGCACCGGGAGCGGTATGCGCTTCCGGAAGCGACCGCTGCCGCGATCGAGCAGACTCGCCGGGACGGCGGACGGATCGTTGCGGTCGGGACCACGGTGGTGCGCGTGCTCGAGACATGCGCGCAGGGTGGTCAGGGGCTGCTCGCCCAGTCCGGCACGACCAGCCTGTTCATCCACCCTGGATTCCGCTTTCGCGCTGTCGACGCGTTGCTGACGAACTTTCACCAGCCACGCTCGTCACTGCTGGTCCTGCTCGCAGCGTTCATCGGCGATGAGCGATGGCGGAGCGCGTACGCACATGCGCTCGAGGAGCGATATCGCTTCCTGTCGCTGGGGGACTGCATGCTCTGCTGGCGCGAACAATGACGCCGGCGTTCGCGACCGAGGCCATGGACGGTGATGCGCGTACGGGGTCCCTGACGACCGCCCACGGCCCGGTTCGCACGCCTGCATTCATGCCGGTCGGGACTCATGCGACCGTCAAGGCGCTGCACCCCGACGAGGTGCGCGCGACCGGCATCGACATCCTGCTCTGCAACGCATATCACCTCGCGCTCCGACCTGGGGTCGAGCTGATCGAGCGGGCGGGCGGACTGCACGCCTTCATGGGCTGGAACCATCCGATCCTCACCGACAGCGGCGGCTACCAGCTGGTGAGCCTGGCTGAGGTCGCGGTGGTGGACGATGACGGCGCTACCTTCGTCTCACCCTACGACGGGTCCCGGCTCCGAGTGACCCCCGAGGAGGCGGTGGGCAACCAGGCCCGGATCGGCGCCGATGTGCTCATGTGCCTCGACCACCCGGTGACGCACGGCACCTCGGACGCCATCGCGCGCGAGGCGACGGAGCGCACCCACCGGTGGGCCGAGCGCTGCCGGGCCGCCCACCCCGGCGACGGCCGGTTGCTGTTCGGCATCGCCCAGGGCGGGTTCGATCCGGGTGCGCGGCGCGACTCGGCACGGTTCATCTCTGGACTCGACTTCGACGGCGTCGCCATCGGTGGGCTCTCGGTGGGGGAGCCCGTCGACACCATGCTCGCGATGACCGAGGCGAGCGTGAGCGAGCTCAGCGCCGAGCGCGCCCGCTACTTCATGGGGTTGGGGACCGATTCCGAACTGCTCGGCGCGATTGCGCTTGGGATCGACATGTTCGACTGCGTGGTGCCGACGCGTCTGGCGCGCAATGGCAGCGCCCTGACGCCGGAGGGACGCCTTTCGCTCCGCAACGCCGCGGCTCGGGACGATTTCGGCCCGATCGACCCCGACTGCCCCTGTGCCGCATGCGTCGGGTTCACGCGCGCGTACCTCCGCCACCTCTTTCAGGCCGGCGAGATCCTCGCCCACCGCCTGGTGAGCCTGCACAACATCACCCACCTCGCCCGGTTGATGGATTCAGCCCGCGCCGCGATCCGCGAGGGCACGTTTGCGAGCTTCCGAGCGGACCGTGATGACCGGCTCCGCTCGGCGCCCCGGTAGACTGGTCGACCGGTGTTCAGGATTACCCGTTTCCGACTGGCCGTCGTCCTCCTGGTGGTGGTCGGCGCCTTCTTCATCGACGGCTACAGCCTCATCTACCGCTACCTGGTGGTCCATCAGCCCCTGGGAACGACTCTCACGTCCGCGCCCTCGTTCTTGGGGCGGCAGCTGTACATCCACCGGGGACTGGACCTCCAGGGCGGCACCGAGCTGACCATCGAGATCTGTCATGGGCTCAACAGCCCCAACGCCGACTGCCGCAGCGGCCCCCCGCGGGGGGCAACGCTCGAGCAGGCACAGCAGGCCACCATCCCCATCCTCGACCTGCGGGTCAACGCGCTCGGCGTCTCCGAGGCAAGCGTCCAGGCGCAGGGCAACGACCAGATCCTGGTGCAATTGCCGGGCGTCAGCCTCGCGGAGGCGGTCAACACGGTTGGAACGACGCAGCGCCTCTATTTCGCGACGCCGGTCCCGGGTGGCGCAACGGTCCCTCCCAGCGCGGCGCTGATCAGCGACCAGGGGGGTCACTACGACACAGCGCAGTTCGCCAACCCGGCCTTCTACCCGGCCGGCTACCACTGGAAGATCGACAGCGGGATCGACGCGGTCGACGTGAACTCGGCGACGGTGGGCACTGACTCGACCGGTCAGATCACCGTCAACGTCAACTTCAACGCCGCCGGGGCGCAGGAGTGGGCCAAGATCACCAATGCCGCCTTCAGCGTGTACTCGACGAATCCCTCGAGCCCGCTCGCGCAGATCGCGATCTTCCTGGACAACAACATCCTCACCGCCCCAGTCGTCCAGGGTGGCGGCCAGAGCAACCAGACTCAGATCAGCGGCAGTTTCACCTCGGACTCGGCGACCCAGCTCGCCAACCTGATCAGCGCCGGCGCGCTGCCCGCCGAGATCACCACGGTCGCAAGCACCACGGTCAGCGCCACGCTGGGGCAGCAATCGGTGACCCTGAGCCTGATCGCGGGCGGCATCGGTTTGCTGATCGTCGTCATCTTCATGATCGGCTACTACCGGTTCCCGGGCCTGCTCGCCACCGCCGCCCTGTTCATCTATGCCGCGATCGTGCTGGCGCTCTTCAAGCTCATCCCGGTGACGCTGTCGCTGGCGGGGCTGGCCGGCTTCGTCCTCAGCGTCGGCATGGCAGTCGACGCCAACGTCCTGATCTTCGAACGCACCCGTGACGAATTACGCCATGGCAGAACCGTGCCGCTCGCCGTGGAGACAGGCTTTCGGCGAGCATTTCCTGCCATTCGTGACAGCAACATCTCCACCCTGATCACGTGCGCCATCCTTGCCTTCTTCGGTACCAATGTCGTCCGCGGATTCGCGATCACGCTGGCGATCGGCGTCATCGTCTCGTTCTTCACCGCGATCACGATCACCCGATCGCTGTTCGCCTGGGTGCTGAACTGGAAGATCGGCCGCGACCCGCGGCTCTACACCGAGATCCACGAGGAGTTCGCGGAGCACCCGCCGCGCGGCCGCTTCGACATCGTCAAGAATCGCAACTGGTTCTTCGCTGGATCACTCGCGGTCATCATCCCGGGCATCCTCGCGATCCTGTTCTGGGGATTCAACCTCGGCATCGACTTCAAGGGCGGCAACGTCATCGACGTCGGCTTCTCCAAGGCCGTGAGCCAGGCGCAGGTCGCCTCGGTCATGGACCAGAACTACGCGACCCTGCGACCGCAGGTGCAGCAGGAGAGCACGACCGGCAGCGAAGCCAGCCGCTTCGCCGTCTCCACGCTTCCGTCGGACAGCGGGCAACTCGTACAGATCCAGAACACGTTGAACAGCAACTTCACGATCGCGACGAAAGCCAGCCAACCGGACATCAGTGTCCAGCAGGTCGGGCCCACGATCGCCGCGAGCCTGGTCACCGGCGCGATCATCATGATCTTCGTCTCGGCCGGTGCCATCGCCGTGTATCTCGCATTCGCGTTCCGGCGGCAGCGAGCGATCTCGCCGTGGCGTTTCAGCGCATGCGCGTTCTTCAAGCTCCTGCATGACGTCTTCGTCCTCGCCGGGATCTGGGCGATCCTCGGACACTTCTCCAACTTAGGGCAGGTCGACTCGCTCTTCGTCACCGCGGTCCTCACCTCGGTGGCCTTCTCGATCCACGACACGATCGTTGTGTTCGACCGAGTGCGCGAGAACCTCCGCGTCGGCCCGAGACTGACGTTCGATCAAATCATCAACCTCTCGACGGTGCAGACCATGACCCGGTCCTTGAACACATCGCTCACGGTCGTGTTCGTGCTCCTGTCCCTGGTCATCTTCGGCGGCGACTCGATCCGAGGGTTCGTCCTGGCGTTGCTCATCGGCATCGTGAGCGGAACCTACAGCTCGATCTTCAATGCCAGCACGCTGCTGGTCGCCTGGGAGAAGGCCCGGGGCTCGCGCGCGGTGGCACCACCACCTGCCGGCAGGAGACGGGTCACTCCCCGGACGGCGTAGCCCGCGCGCCCCCAGGGCATCCCCCACATATGAACACTGACGACGTCACCGGCATCGCCTCGCTGCTGCGCCCCTCGTTCGCACACCTGGGGATCGAGCTCGTCGACGTCCAGTGGTCGGGGCACGGGCGGGGCGCCGTGCTCCGCCTCGTCATCGATCGCGCCGACGGCGGGGTCACGCTCGACGACTGTGAGCGCGCGTCCAACTCCGCGTCGGCTGTGCTCGACGTGAACGACCCGATCGACCACCCCTACCGGCTCGAGGTCAGCTCACCCGGAGCTGAGCGCCCGATCCGGCGCCCAGAGGAATGGCTCGCGGCGGTCGGCCGTCGCGTCAACGTCCGGCTCCGCGACGGCGATTCGGAGCTGGTGCTCGAGGGGAAGCTGCACTCCGTGGCCGGCGACGCCGCGGAGATCGAGGTTCGCGATCGCAGGGCAACACGGGCCGTCGGCTTCTCGATCGGAGCGGTGGTGGCTGCCCGGATCGTTGTCGACATCTGATGGCCGCGCCCGCCGTGACCCTGAGCGCACTTCGCGACCTCGCAGCGGCGACTCCGCTGAGTGAGGCCGACATCACGAGTGCGGTGGAGCAGGGGGTGGCGACCGCGTACCGGCGTCTCGTCGTCGACGATCCCCAGGTGAGGGCTCGAGTGGACCTCGAGTCGGGCACGTTTGCCGTCTACCGTATCGACGACGATGGCGTCGAGCACCCGCTGGAAGTCGAGGTCCCAGACTTCCCGCGGCAGGCCGCCGCCGCGGCGCGAACCGCCGTCGCCGAGCGCCTCGCGAGCCTCGAGCAACGCAGAATCCTCGGCGAGGGCACGACCCAGCGGGGTGTGCTGCGCGACGCGATCGTCGAGCGGCGGATGGGATCGATCTGGTACGTCGATGCGGCCGGCGTCCCCGGCATGCTGCCTCCCGAGGAACAGATCCCCGGCGAGCGCCTCGCCATACGCGACCACATCAAGGTGGTGATCGTCGAAGGCCGGCGCAAGGGACCGGACGCCGTTGTCGTGGTATCCCGCTCGCATCCGCAGCTCGTGCAGCGCCTCATGGAACAGGAGGTCCCCGAGTTGCAGAGCGGCCAGGTCGTGATCCGCGCGATCGCCCGCGACCCCGGACGCAGGACCAAGGTCGCAGTGGATGCGCCCGAGGGCGATGTCGACCCGCAGGGAGCGTGCATCGGGAGAAACGGGGTACGCCAGCGGGCGGTCACCTCCGAGCTCGGCGACGAGCAAGTGCAGATCGTGGCCTGGTCAGCCGACCCGGCCACCTTGGTGATGAACTCGCTGATCCCCGCGGTCGCCCGCGCCGTCGAGCTGGACCCCGAGTCCCGAACGGCGCACATCTCGGTGGCCGCCGACCAGCTTTCCCTTGCGATCGGGCGTGGCGGCGAGAATGCGCGCCTCGCCGCGCGGCTGACCGGCTGGCGCATCGATATCCGCGGCGACGACCCCGAGGCAGACGGCCGCGTCGATCACGACGGCGCCGGAAGCAGTCACGCATGAGTGGCGCCACGCCGCTGCGGACGTGCGCCGGCTGCCGGTCGGTCCGGCCGAAGGCCGAGTTGGTGAGACTGGCGGTCATCGCTGCCTCCGGGCGGGTTACCCTTGACCCGTCTGGACGCTTTCCCGGCCGCGGCGCGTATCTCTGCCGGGAAACGGGTATCACCTGTCTGCGCCAGTCACGGCGCCACCGATCTCTGGCGCGCTCGCTGCGGGTCGGGGATGATGTAATCGACGAGCCCACCCTCGCCGCAGCGTTGCGGGAGCTCGTCACGGAGGAATCGACATAGCCACGGTCAAGAAAGTCACCCTTCCGGCAGGTCTCACGGTCGCTGAGCTCGCCGAGCGCCTCGAGGTGTCGGGCCCCCAGCTGATCAAGTACCTGATGAGCAACGGCGTCATGGCCGCGCTCAACCAGACGGTCGACTTCGACACCGCGGCCCTGGCCGCCGACCACTTCGGCTTCGAAGCTGAGTCCGAGGATGCGGTCGCGGAGCAGGACAAGGACAACTCGCCTGCCGCAGGGCGGCGCAAACACCCCTTGATCGATCTCTCCAACGCCGCTCCGGGGACGCTGGTCCCCCGGCCGCCAATCGTGGCCGTGCTCGGCCATGTCGATCATGGCAAGACATCGCTCCTGGACGCGGTCCGCAAGACCAAGGTTGCCGCAGGCGAGGCCGGCGGGATCACCCAGGTGATCAGCGCATACCAGGTCGAGCGCAACGGCCGCCTGATCACGTTTATCGACACCCCGGGCCATGCGGCGTTCACGGCGATGCGCGCCCGCGGAGCGGACGTGACCGACGTGGCGATCCTGGTCGTGGCCGCCGATGACGGGGTCATGCCGCAAACCGAGGAGGCCATCCAGCACATCCACGCCGCGGGTGTACCGATCGTCGTGGCGATGAACAAGATCGACAAGGACGGAGTGAACCCCGATCGCGCGCTCCAGCAGCTAGCTGAGCGCGGCGTCGTTGCCGAGCAGCCCTACGGCGGCGATGTGCCGGTGGTGAGGACCAGCGCCAGGACCGGGGAAGGTATCGATGAACTTCTCGAGAGCGTGCTCACCGTCTCCGATATCTTGGTCGAGCCGAAGGCAGATCCCAACGGGCGCGCCGTCGGCACCGTGATCGATTCCCACCTCGAACGTGGTCGTGGCGCTATCGCAACCCTGGTGGTGCAGAACGGCACACTCCGTGTGGGCGACAACCTCGTCGCAGGCTCCGCATTCGGCAAGGTGCGCGCGCTCATCGACGACACCGGCAAGCGCGTCAAGGAAGCCGGGCCGAGCACACCGGTCGTGGTCACCGGGCTCTCCGACGTCTTGATGGCCGGGGAAATCTTCGAGGTGGTCGAGACCGAGCGCGGCGCACGCTCGAAGGCTGAGCAGCGCGGGTTCGCCGAGAAGCAGCGCTTGGCGCAACCGGTTCGTCGCATCACGCTCGCGGACCTGGCGCAGAACATCTCCGATGGGGAGATGAAGAGCCTCAACCTCGTCCTCAAGGCCGAGGCGAACGGCTCGCTCGAAGCGCTCCGTAGCCAGGTCACCCAGATCGAAGACCCGACCGTGAAGATCAAGGTGGTCGGTGAAGGCGTCGGCGCCGTGAGCGAATCCGACGTCAACCTCGCGGCCGTCACCGACGCGATCGTGATCGGCTTCAACGTGCGTCCCGACGACCATGCTCGCGCGGCCGCAGAGGAGCAGGGAGTCGACGTCCGCTTCTACGACGTCGTCTACCAGGTGACCGATGACATCGAGAAGGCCGTCAAGGGCCTCTATCAGCCCACCATGATCGAAGTCACCCAGGGCCGTGCCGAGGTTCGGCGCGTCTATCAGGTCGATGGCAAGCCGGCGATCGCGGGCTCCCACGTCCTCGACGGCAGGATCACGAGAAATGCGACGTGCCGCGTCCTGCGTGATTCGAAGGAGATCGCCCAGAGCCGCATCGACGCGCTCAAGCGCTTCAAGGACGACGTCCGCGAGGTCACCCACGGATACGACTGCGGCATCACGCTCGCCGACTTCAGCGATTTCCACGAGGGAGACATCCTGGAAGCCTTCACGATGGAGCAGCAGAACGCATGACGCTTCGCCCCGGGGCTCGCAGCCCGCGTCGCGAGCGGGTGGGCGAGCAGCTCCGTGAGGAGATCTCGGCCATGATGCTCAGCGGCATCAAGGATCCGAGGGTCCGACTGGCGTCGATCTCACGTGTCCGGGTGAGCCCGGACCTCCGCGAGGCGTGGCTCGCCGTGAGCGCACTCGGCGATGATGCCGACCGCCAGAACGTCGTCGAGGCACTCGGACACGCTGAGGGGTTCCTTCGTGCTCAACTGGGCAGGCGGCTCGAGAATCTGCGGAGTATCCCCCGACTCCACTTCGAGCTCGATGAGTCGATCGCGTACAGCGTGAGGGTGAGCACGCTCCTCAGAGAACTCGCCGGTGACCGCCCCGCCGAGGCTGCCGTGGAGGTTCCCGAATGACCGTCGCCGCCCCCGCCGCGTGGCCGCGCCTCGAGGACGTCGTCGACCCGATCCGCCAGATCATCGACGGCACGGCACAGATCACGTGCCTTGCGCACAAGGACGCCGACGCCGACAGCCTCGGCTCCGCCCTGGGTTTCGCCATCGCGCTGCGCACGAGGGGACGCGATGTTCGAGTCGTCGTTCCCGAGCCCCTGCCCCGGCTACTCGAGCACCTGGCGGGCTTCGAGACGGTTGAGACCGGTGGAGCGCCCCTCGGTGAAACGGTCTTCACCTTCGACTGCGCCACGCTGGGTCGCTTCGGTGAGCGCCGCCGCGAAGTCGAAAACGCGAGCACGGTCGTCAACATCGACCACCACTGGAGCAACACCGCATTCGGCACGATCAACCTCGTCGACGCATCGGCGAGCGCGACCGGCCAGGTGATCTACGGGCTGCTTCGCGAGCTCGGCATCCCGTTGAACCCCGCGGTCGCGACCAACCTCTACGCCGCACTGTTCACCGACACCGGCGGATTCCGGCACGAGAACACGACTGAGGCGTCCCTCCGCCTCGGAGCCGCACTCGTCGCCGCCGGGGCCGACCCGGGTTGGGTCGCGCTCAAGAGCTACAAGTCGCGCTCCCTCGCCCAGGTACGTCTTGAAGGCCTGGCGATCGCACGCATGCACTCCGAGATGGACGGCCGCCTGCTCTGGTCCGAGGTCACCGCGCCCATGCTCGAGGAGACCGGAGCCGACCTGCAGGATGCAGAGGGCATCATCGACGCGCTCCAGAGCATTGCCTCGATGCAGATCGCGATTCTCTTCAAGGAGCATTCAGCCGACCGAACCAAGATCAGCGTGCGCAGCCGTGACCCGATCGATGCCACCGAGGTCTGCACGCCATTCGGAGGTGGAGGTCACCGTCGCGCCGCGGGTGCCGAGTTCGGAGACCCGCTCCCCATCGCGGAGCGGAAGGTGCTCGAGGTGGCTCGCCGGTTGATCGACTCAGCAGGGTGACCGGAGTCGCCGCGCCGGGCGCCGGCCCTCGCCCCGGGTCGGCGGTCGCGCGCAGAGGAGGCGTGCTCCCCCTCGACAAACCCGCTGGGATCACGTCATTCGATGCCGTCCGCCAGGTCCGGCGCATCCTGGGCGAGCGACGCGTCGGTCACGCCGGGACGCTCGATCCCACCGCGACCGGGTTGCTGCCGATCTGCGTGGGACGCACCACTCGATTCGTCGACTACTTCCACGCCCAGCCCAAGACCTATCACTGCATCGTCCGTCTGGGCGAGCGGAGCGACACCTGCGACACCGAGGGGGTGGTGGTTGCGGGCGCCGACGCCGGGACGCTGTCGGCAGACCAGGTTCGTGCTGCGCTCACGCCCTTCGTCGGCGAGATCGACCAGATCCCACCGATGCACTCTGCGGTGAGGCACGAGGGCAGGCACCTGTACGAGCTTGCCCGTGCGGGCGAGGAGGTGGTCCGCGAGCCACGTCGAGTCACCATCTACTCAGCGGAGCTGGTCGATTTCCGGCCGGGCGCAGTCGCGGAAGCCGAGATCGTGGTCGTCAGCGGCAAGGGAGCGTACATGCGCGTCCTCGCCGCCGACCTCGGCGACGTGCTCGGCACGGGTGGGCTCCTCGGCTGGCTCTCCCGGACGAGCTACGGGCCCCTCCGGCTCGCCGATTCGATCACGCTCGACCAGCTCGGCGCGCTCGACGACCCCTGGCTCGCGCTCCTGCCGCCGGACGTCGCGGTGGCGCACCTTCCCGTGGTCAATCTCGGACCGGCGCAGGTGCAGCAGCTTCGGCGCGGCCAGTCGGTGTGGCTCCCGCGGGCAGTCCTCCCCGACGTCGCGGGGGAATGCCGGATGCACGACCCCACCGGCGAGCTGATCGGCATCGGAGAGCTGAACAGCGGCCTGCTCCGTCCGACCAAGGTGCTGGCCGGCTGAGACGCGATGGAACTGCTCCATGAGTTCCCCGCGGGTGAGGCGGGCGGCCCAGGGTCGGTGGTGACGATCGGCAGCTTCGACGGCGTCCACATCGGGCACCAACGCCTGCTCCGGCGAGTCCGGAGCGCCGCGGAACGCGGTCGCCGGCGCGCGGTCGCGGTGACCTTCGATCCGCATCCGCGGTGCGTCGTCGACCCGTCGGGGTGCCCGCCCCTGCTCTGCAGCCTTGACGACCGACTCGACCTGCTCCGTCAATCCGGTATCGATCGAGTGGTGGTCATCCCCTTCACGCGCGAGTTGAGTGGCTGGAGTGCCGATCGATTCGCGACGACCCTCGTCGAACGCCTGGGCATGCGCCTGCTCATGGTGGGGCCCGGCTTTGCCCTGGGGCGCGGGCGTGAGGGCAACCTGGCGGTGCTGGCACGTCTCGGCCGGGACAGGGGCTTCACGGTGAGCACGGTCGCGCCGGCGAAACGCGGCGGCCTGCCGGTATCGTCGGGGCGGGTCAGGGAGGCCGTTGCCGGGGGGACCTTCTCTGATGCGATCTCGATGCTCGGGCGCCCCTACGTGCTGGAGGGGATCGTCGAACGGGGCGAGGGTCGCGGCGCCGGCATGGGTGTGCCCACGGCCAACCTGAGCGTCGACCCCACGCGATGCATTCCCCTGGCGGGCGTCTACACAGGCTGGTTGAACTTCGGCGAAGGATGGCGCACGGCTGCGACCGGGATCGGCACTCGGCCGACATTCGGCGGCGGGTCGGTGACCGTCGAGGCACATGTGCTTGACTTCGCCGGCGACCTGTACGGGCGTTCGGTGCGACTCGCACTGGTCCGACGGCTGCGCTCCGAGCGTGCGTTCAGCTCGATTGCCGCGCTCAAGGCGGCAATGGCTCGCGACATCGAGCACACTCGGGACATCGCGCGGCGATCCTCGCCTCCCTCGTGACCGCGGCCGCCTTCCTGGTCATGAACCCGGCGAGCGCCGGTGGCCGCACGCATCGCGACTGGCCGGCGACCGCCGCGGCGCTGCGTGGCGCGGGGGTGACCTTCGATCTGCACATCACCGAAGCGGCGGGCGAGGCCACCGGGGCTGTTCGCGCCGCTCTGGCCGGCGGGTACCGCACCATCGTCGTCGTGGGCGGCGACGGCACCCTCAACGAGGTCGTCAACGGCTTCTTCGATGCTGAGGGGACGCCGATCGGCTCCGACGCCGTGCTCGCCCTGCTCCCGAGCGGCACCGGCGGCGACTTCCGGAGGGCCGTCGGGATTCCCGCCGACCTGGACGGCGCAGCGCGTCTCATCGCCTCGAGGTCGAGCCGCCGGATCGACGCCGGACGCATTGATTTCGCGGATGGCCGCTCGCGCTTCTTCATCAACATCGCCGACTGCGGCATGGGCGGCGAGGTGGTGGCGCGCGTCAACAGGAGTGTTCACAAGGGGGGAGGCATCCGCGGGAGCGCGATATTCCTGGGCACCTCCCTCACCACGCTGCTCGGGTACGTTTCACGCATCGCACGCATCGATGTCGATGGAATGCGCATCGAGCGCGACGTTCGAAGCGTCGTGGTTGCCAACGGCCAGTATTTCGGCGGCGGGATGCGCGTCGCGCCCGGTGCCAAGCTCGATGATGGCCGGTTCGACGTGGTCATCATCGGTGAGACGGGGCGGCTTCGCGCGCTCACCGGAATCCCCTCGCTGTACCGGGGCCGGCATGTCGCACGCCACGAGGTCGAGGTCCATCGCGCTCGAGTGGTGCGGGTGTCGTGCGACGGTGCGCCGATGCTCTTCGATGTCGAGGGAGAGCAGGTTGGGACGACTCCGGCCACGGTCACGTGCATCCCCGGGGCGCTCACCCTTGTGTGCCCGCGCCTGGCGCAGGCCGCTGATGGTTGATCTCCTGTTAGACTTGCGGCGAACAATCGTGCCAATCGTCAGATCCAAATCCGAGATAATCGCGGAGCATCGGCGCCACGAAACGGACACCGGCTCCACCGAGGTCCAGGTGGCAGTGCTGTCTGAACGTATCAGCTCGCTCACCGAACACCTTCGCGATCACCCCAAAGACCATGCGTCGCGCCGCGGGTTGCTCAAGCTTGTCGGCCAGCGCCGCCGGTTGCTCGACTACCTGTCGGGAACTGACGTCGAGCGCTACCGCGCACTGATCGGGCGCCTCGGTCTGCGCCGATAGTGTCAGTCGCGGCCACGAATCAGACCCAAGAAACACACACCATCAACCGACCCGGTGCCGGCACATTCCGGCGACGTCGCACTCACAGGTGAGACGTTGGGGTCCGTGTATCAGGAAGCGGTGCCGCAGCTCCAGCGCGAGCCGCAAGCCCTGATGCCCAGTCCCCAACACCTCACCGCTGTCGAGCGCGGCGAAGCGGAGTTGCTCCGGCGCGGGTCACCACCAGGAGACACGCGTGGCCATCCCCGACAATCTCAAGAAAACATTTGAAACGGACTTCTGCGGCAAGCGACTGATCGTCGAAACCGGCTACATCGCCGAGCAGGCGAACGGCGCGGTGATGCTGCGCCTCGGTGACACCGCGCTGCTGGTCACAGCGGTCGCTTCCAAGGCGCCGCGCGAAGGCATCGACTTCTTCCCGCTGACCTGCGACTACGAAGAGAAGCTCTACGCCGCGGGTCGGATTCCGGGATCGTTTCCTCGACGTGAGGGGAGGCCCAGCGAGGCTGCGACCATCACGAGCCGGATGATCGACCGCCCGATGCGGCCGCTCTTCCCCAAGGACTTCCGCAACGACGTCCAGATCGTCGCGACCGTGCTGAGCACGGACCAGGAACAGGATCCCGCGACGCTTGCCGTCACCGGTGCCTCCTGCGCCCTGCAGATCAGCGGCATCCCGCACGGCGGACCGGTGGCGTGCGTTCGCGTCGGCATGCTCGACGGGCAGCTGATGCTCAACCCGACTCTCACGCAGATCAATGAGTCCGCGCTCGACCTGATCGTCGCGGGCACGTGGGACGCCATCGTCATGGTGGAGGCGGGGGCGCATCAGATCTCCGAGCACACGATGCTCGACGCCCTGCGCATGGCGCACGACGAGATCCGCAAGCTCGTCGAGTTCCAACGCGGGATGCACGATTCGATCGGCAAGCCGGCCATGAGCTACCCGTCGCAGAAGGTGTCCCCGGACATCACTGCCGCCGTGCACGAGCACGTGGCCTCCCGGATCGCCGGCGCCGCGCGCAACTCCGACAAGGCTTCGCGCGAAGCGGCGCTCGATGCGCTCCAGCAGGAGACCGTGTCGGCACTCGAGGAGCGCTTCCCCGACGCCCGCTCCGACATCGGCAAGGCGTATGAGTCGGAGGTCAAGAAGGCGGTGCGCGCCGCGATCCTCCATGAAGGCATCCGTCCGGACGGACGCCGTACGGACGAGATCCGTCCCATCTGGTGCGAGGTCGGCGTCCTGCCACGCACCCACGGCTCGGCGCTGTTCACCCGCGGACAGACGCAGGCCCTCTCCGTCGTCACCATCGGTTCCGGTCAGGATCAGCAGAAGATCGACGGCCTCGGCCTCGAGAACTTCAAGCGGTTCATGCACCATTACAACTTCCCGCCGTTTTCGGTCGGGGAGGCGAGGCCGCTGCGTTCCCCGGGCCGTCGCGAGATCGGCCACGGCGCTCTCGCCGAGCGGGCGGTCCACAACGTGATGCCCGATGACGAGAAATTCCCGTACGTCGTGCGCATCGTCACCGAGATCCTGTCGAGCAACGGCTCGACCTCGATGGCATCGGTGTGCGGCTCCTGCCTCGCCCTCATGGACGCCGGCGTTCCGCTGGTGGCGCCTGTCGCGGGCATCGCGATGGGGCTGATCACCGACGAGGGTGCCGAGCACACGGCGATCCTCAGCGACATCCAGGGGATGGAGGACGCGCTCGGCGACATGGACTTCAAGGTCGCCGGCTCGGCCACTGGGATCACCGCCATGCAGATGGACTGCAAGATCAGCGGCCTCAGCTGGGACCTGATGGAGCGCGCGCTCGAGCAGGCCCGCGTCGGCAGGCTTCACATTCTCGGAAAGATGTCCGAGGCACTCGCCGCCCCGCGCACCGAGCTGAGCCCGTGGGCGCCACGCATCGAGGTCATCAACATCAACCCCGACAAGATTCGCGACGTGATCGGACCGGGCGGCAAGATGATCCGCAAGATCGTCGAGGAGACGGGTGCCCAGATCGACGTGGAGGACGACGGTCGCGTGTTCATCGCGTCGGCAAACGCAGCGTCGCGCGAGCAGGCGGTTGCCATGATCCACGACCTCACCGACGACATCGAGATCGGCAGGATCTACAAAGGCAAGGTGTCGCGCCTGATGGGCTTCGGTGCCTTCGTCGAGATCATGCCCAAGAAGGAGGGTCTGGTCCGGATCGGCCAGCTCGCCGAGCACCATGTCGACAAGGTCGAGGACGTCGTCAACATCGGCGACGAGATCATGGTCAAGGTGATCGAGGTCGATGACCGGGGTCGCGTCAACCTCTCCCGTCGCGAGGCGATCCGCGAGCTGTCCAAGCAGCAGGAAGCCGCGGGCAACGGCGCCGGCGGGCCCGCGTAGCGAGCCACCGGTTTTGGCGTCTCAGCGACCGGCCGTCGCTGTCGTGGGTGCGACCGGTGCCGCCGGGGGCACGCTGGTGCGCATCCTCGGCGAACGCGCCTTCCCGGCGTCGGCGCTGTCGCTCTACGCGAGCGCTCGCAGCGCGGGCCGGCGGGTGAGCACACACCTCGGCGACATCGAGGTGCGTGAGCTCAGCGGCGATGCGCTGCGCGGCGCGGACATCGTTTTCTTCGCGGCCGGGGCGGATACCTCGCGCCGTCATGCGCCGGGAGTTGCCGATGCCGGCGGCGTCGCCGTCGATAAATCGAGCGCGTATCGCATGGACGCGAGCGTGCCGCTGGTCGTTCCCGAGGTGAACCCGGCCGCGCTGGGGCGGCATCGGGGCATCGTGGCCAACCCCAACTGCGTCGCGATCCCGCTCACCATCGTGCTCGCGCCGCTGCAACGCGCCTACGGTCTCCGCCATGTGACCGCGGCGACGTACCAGGCCGCCACCGGCGCCGGTCTCGGCCTGGCAGGCGAGCTCGAAGCCCAGGCACGCGATGATGCTGCGGGCCTCGCGCCGACCGCGCATGTGTACCCGCACGTGCTCCACGGCAACGTCGTGCCCGGTGGCTGGACCATGCAGGGGGACGACACCGAGGAGGAGGTCAAGGTCATCGCCGAGACCCGGCGCGTCCTCGACGCGCCCGAGCTCGCGATGAGCGTGACCACCGTGCGGGTCCCCGTGGCGATCGGCCACAGTGCGGCGGTCTGGATCGAGCTCGAAGGCCCGGCAGACCCGGATGCGGTACGCGTGCTGCTGCGCGCCTCGCCCGGCATCGCGGTTGTCGACGATCCGGCGGCGCAGCGTTACCCGATGCCGCGGTCGGTCGCCGGCAGTGACGACGTCCAGGTGGGACGGATCCGGCGTGATCCCGGTCGCGAGCACGGCATCGCGCTGTTCTTCAGTGCCGACAACCTTCGCAAGGGCGCCGCAACCAATGCCGTGCAGGTCGCGGAGCTGCTCCTGCGGGACACGTGAGGGCGCGCTGGATGGACCGCCCGGGCAAGCCCCGTGTGGTGCACTAAACTCCGCCAATGGTGGCGACGACCGAGGAGGTGCTCGAGCTCCACGGACGGGTTCGCGAGTGCACCGCCTGCCCGCTGCACCTCACCCGCACCCAGGCGGTGCCCGGGTACGGCCCGGTGACCGCCCGCGTGATGGCAGTCGGTGAAGCGCCGGGCGAGAACGAGGACCGTGAGGGCAAGCCCTTCGTCGGCGCGGCGGGTCGTCTGCTCACGAGCCTGCTCGAGTCGGCAGGGCTCGACCGACGCGACATCTACATCACCAATATCGTGAAGTGCCGCCCACCGCGCAACCGCGATCCCGAACCCCTCGAAGTCGAAGCCTGCAGCCATTTCCTCGATGAGCAGATCGACCTGCTCCAGCCCGACGTGATCCTCCTGCTCGGACGTCACGCGCTGACACGATTGCTCCCGGGCGCCGGCGGGATCTCACGCCTGCACGGGGAACGGGTGCGTCACAACGACCGCGTTTTCGTTCCCCTGTACCACCCGGCTGCGGCGCTCTACAACGGGGGCCTCAAGGAGACCCTCGAAGCCGACATGCGGCGTGTCCGTGGATACCTCGCGGATGCCGAGGCGGCGCGGGCACGGCGGGCAGGTGGCGCGTCCGCGTCGGAGCTGCGCAGAGTTGCAGCCAGCGCAGGCGGTGACCAGATGGATCTCTTTTGATCGAGGCGCCCAGCTCGGCTCAACTCACGCTGATTCCGCTCGGCGGGCTCGGCGAGATCGGCCGCAACATGCTGGCACTCAGCTGCGGCAACGACATCGTCGTCATCGACACCGGGCTGATGTTCCCGGAGCAGGAGATGCTCGGCGTCGACCTGGTCATCCCCGACATCGCATGGCTGCAGGAGCGTGTCGCGAACATTCGCGGCATCGTGCTGACACACGGCCACGAGGACCACATCGGTGCGCTTCCCTACGTGCTGCCGCGCCTCCCGGTGCCGGTCTACGGCACGGCGTTGACCCTGGGATTCCTGCGCAACAAGCTGCGCGAGCACGGACTCATCGAGACCACCGAACTGCACACCGTGCGTCCCGGCGATTCGCGCACGCTCGGGTGTTTCGAGGTCGAGTGGGTGCACGCGACCCATTCCATCCCGGATGCATGCGCCCTGGTGGTCCGCACGCCCGCCGGCGTCATCGTCCACTCCGGTGACTTCAAGATCGACAGCACGCCCGTGCAGGGAGAGCCGCCCGATCTGGCGCGGCTTGCGCGCGTCGGTGACGACGGCGTGCTCCTCCTGCTCAGTGACAGCACCAACGCCGAGCAGGAGGGGACGACGCCGAGCGAGCGCACCGTCGGCGAAGGCCTCGCGCCCATCTTCGCGGCCGCGCAGGGGCGCATCCTGATGGCGACGTTTGCGTCCAACATCTCGCGTCTGCAGCAGGCGATCAACGCCGCGCAGGCATGCGGGCGGCGCTGCTTCATCGTGGGACGCTCGATGCTCAAGAACATCAAGGTTGCCGAGGAACTGGGCTACCTGCACGTGCCGCCGGGCACGTTCGTCACGCCCAAGGAGCACGAGCGCATCCCCGACAACGAGCTCGCGATCCTTTGCACCGGCGCGCAGGGAGAGCCACTCTCGGCGCTGGTGCGCATCGCTGCAGGCGAGCATCGGATGGTCAGCCTGCGCGAGGCGGACACGGTGATCATCAGCGCCAACCCCATACCTGGCAACGAGGAATCGGTGCACCGCACCATCAACAACCTGTACCGGCGCGGCGCACGTGTCTTCAACTCCTCGCGTCACGGGGTGCACGCCTCGGGTCACGCAAGTCGCGAGGAGCTCAAGCTCCTGCTCACGCTCACGCGGCCGCGGTACTTCATCCCGGTGCACGGCGAGTACCGTCACCTGGCGCTCCACGCAGCCCTCGCTCGGTCGGTGGGCATCCCCGCTGAGCGGGTCCTCGCCATCGACAACGGGACCGTGATCGCGGTCGATGAGCATGGGGTTCGCGTCACCGGCGAGCGGGTGCGCACGGGCTACGTCTACGTCGACGGACTCAGCATCGAAGAGGCTGGTGACGTGGTGTTTCGCGACCGCCAGCAGCTCGCTCAGGACGGTGTGATCCTGGTGGTCGTCACCGTCGAGCGCTCCAGCGGAGTCGTGGTTGCCGGACCCGACCTGGTCTCCCGGGGGTTCGTCGCCGACGACGCCGAGGTGCTGTTTGAGGAGGCCCGCGAACACGTCCTGTCGCTGGTGTCCCGGCTGACCCCCGACGCCGGCTACACCGCCTGGCAGGGCGCGATTCACGAGGGGCTGTCGCGCTTCCTCTACAAGAAGACCAAGCGGAGGCCGCTCATCCTGCCGCTGGTCACCGAGGTCTGAGACTCGAAAGAGAGTCTCCGCGACAACACAGTCGTGTAGTATGGGCACGGATGTTCGCCGCGCGTTTCCTCGTTGACCCGTCCGGGCTCGTCGCATTTGCGGCGGTCGATTTGCTGATAGCATCGGGCCCGACCCAGGGGCCCCGGTAGCCCGTCCTCCACGCGTTCCACATCGAGTTCACGACATGGCTCGCTCCGCCCCAACCCGTCCCACGCGCAAGCGCGCGCCGTCGAAGCGGCCGGCGCCGCGCCCACGGTCACGCGCCTCGACGTCGTCGCGCTCCCCGCTCTTCCATCGCGATCTCCGCCGTGAGCTGACGGGGATCGGCGCGATCGGCGCCGGCGTGATCCTGGCGGCGGTCCTGATCCTTCCGGGCGGCGGCGCTCTGGCCGGACCGGTGCACGATGGGCTCTTCGGGGCCTTCGGCGTCGGGGCTTGGATCGGCGTCGCCGGCCTGGTGCTCACCGGCGTCCGGCTGTGCGTGACCCCCGAGTGGCGCGCTGGGACGCTCGCGGCCCTGGGCAGCGCCGTCGCGATGGTCGCCCTGCTGGGGTTGACCGGGATGGTCGGCCCCGCCGACGCTGGTGCCCTGGGACGCTGGACCGGCTCCGGCGTCGAGCGCGTCCTGGGTGGGGCCGGCTCCGCGGCGGCGCTTGTGGTTGTGGCCTTCCTCGGGGTCATCCTCGCCACCGACCTCCGGACCGGTACGGTGATCCGGGCCCTCGCCCGGTGGTTCGCGGCTGAGGGAGAGGGGCTGCGTCGCGAGCGGACGCATGCAGGCGCGCAGGTGCGACCGTTCCCGGCGGTCTCGCCTGAGCCCGCGGCCGAGTTGACCGGCGTGCCCATGGTGCTGCCCTTCGCTCCGCCGAGGACGATGCCACCGCCGCCGACCGCGTTCCTCGACCCTGAGGAGCCCCAGGCGACCGGCGAGGACCTCGGCGAGCACGGCTTCACACGCGAGTTCGAAGGCGTCCCGGCGGTCCCGGGCGGTACGCCGGTGCCGGTCATCGGCCCGGTCCCCGAGGTGGGCCTCGGTCATGCGGTGATCCTCAGCGATGAGCCGGAGAAGGTCTGGGTCCTGCCCACACCGGAGCTCCTTGACACCATCACCGGCAAGCGCGAACGACTCGCCGCTGAAGTTCGTGCCACAGGTGACAAGATCGTGAGCACCCTGCAGTCGTTCGGCATCGAAACACGCATCGTCGGAGCCAACAGTGGCCCGACCGTCACGCAGTACGAGCTGCAACCGGCGGTGGGTGTCCCGGTGCGCCGGATCCTCGGCTACCAGACCGACCTCGCGCTTGCTCTGGCAGCGCCGATCCGCATCCAGCCGTTCATCCCGGGGAAATCGGCGATCGGCGTCGAGGTGCCCAACAAAGCCGCCCAGCTGGTGAGCCTGAAGGAGACGATCGAGTCGCCGGCGTTCACCGACCGGCGCAACAAGCTGAGCGTCGCACTCGGCGCCGACGTCAGCGGCCATCCGGTGATCGGTGATCTCACGCGCATGCCACACCTGCTCATCGCGGGCGCCACAGGCAGCGGCAAGTCGGTCTGCATCAACGCGGTGCTTGGTGGCTTCCTGCTCCAGGCCACTCCCGCGCAACTCAAGATGATCCTCATCGACCCCAAGCGCGTCGAGCTGTCCAACTTCGGCGACCTGCCCCACCTGCTGGTCCCGGTGGTCGTCGAACCCGAGGCGGCCGTCGCGTCGTTGCGCTGGGCGGTGAAGGAGATGGAGGAGCGGTACAAGCTCTTCGCATCCCACGCCGCGCGAAATATCGTCGCGTTCAACGAGAAGGCACCCGGCCTCGGCGTCGCGCCCCTGCCGTACATCGTGATCGTCATCGACGAACTGGCCGACCTGATGATGGTCGCGGCGGGGGAGATCGAGGATCTGATCTGCCGGATCGCGCAGCTCGCGCGTGCGGTGGGGCTCCACCTGATCGTGGCGACGCAGCGCCCCTCGGCGGACATCATCACCGGGCTCATCAAGGCGAATATCCCGAGTCGCGTCGCGTTCGCGGTCTCGAGCGGCGTCGATTCGCGGGTCATCCTCGACGAGATGGGGGCGGAGAAGCTGCTCGGGCGTGGCGACATGCTGTATCTGCCCATCGACGAGGGCAAGCCGCGCCGCCTGCAGGGTGCCTTCGTCAGCGATCGCGAGCTCGACACGCTGATCGGCCACTGGAAGCTCCAGGGGAAACCGGACTACCAGGAGGAGATCTTCACCGTCGAGGCCACGGTGTCGTGGGCACGCGATGCGTCGAAGCGTGATCCGCTCTTCGCCAAGGCTGCGCACACCGTTGCGGCCGAAGGCCGTGCGGCCGCGTCGCTTCTCCAGCGCAAGCTCAGCGTCGGGTACACGCGCGCGGCCCGGCTCATCGACCAGCTCGCCGAGCACGGCGTGGTTGGTCCCTTCGAGGGCAGCAAGTCGCGCGCCGTCCTCATGGACGTGTTCCAGGTGGACGAGCTGCTCGCCGACCTGGGCGACGAGTAGCCACCAGTCGCTCGGGCCGCCAGGGAGCGGCCCGCCGTCGGCGCTGCCCGGCGGCGCAGGTCGTTATCCTCATCACCCATGGCGCAGGACCACAGCTTCGACGTCGTCAGCGAGTTCGACCGCCAGGAGCTTGTCAACGCCGTGGACCAGGCCCGGCGCGAGATCACGACCCGGTACGACTTCAAGGGGATCACGGTGGAGATCACCCTCGAGGACGAGACGATCACGCTGCTCACCGGGACCGACACGCAGCTCAAGTCGATCATCGACGTCCTCCAGAGCAAGGCGCACCGGCGAGGGATCGACCTGAAGGTGCTCGATCCCCAGAAGCCCGAGCCTGCCGCCAAGGGCAACGTCCGCCAGCTGGTCAAGCTTCGCAAGGGGATCGGCGAGGAGCTGGCGCGCGATCTCACCAAGCGGATTCGCGGCCAGCATCCGAAAGCCCAGGTTCGGACGCAGGGCGACCAGCTGCGGGTCTCGAGCAAGGACAAGGACGAGCTCCAGGCGGTCATCCAGCAGCTCCGCGACCTCGATCTTGACGTGCCGTTGCAGTTCACCAACTACCGGTGACCCGGCGCCGCCTGGACTGCGCCTCGCTCCCGCCCGGCCTCGATGGCTGACTTGGAGCCGTCCCCGGATCTCGGCTCCGGCGATCTCCTCCCGATGCTCGCGACGGCGTTTCCCGAAGCGGTATCGCTCGGGCGCGCTCTGGCCGGCGCCGGCCTGACCATCGCGGTCGCGGAGTCGTGCACCGGGGGGCTGCTCGGCGCGACCCTGACATCGGTCGCGGGCTCGTCGATGTACGTCCGCGGTGGCGTGATCGCTTATGCGGATGACGTGAAAGCGGAGCACCTTGGCGTCGGCCGCCACCTGCTCGCGACCCACGGCGCCGTGAGTCCCGAGGTCGCCGGCGCGATGGCGTCAGGCGTCCGCACTCGATTCCAGGCCAGCGTCGGCGTGGGGATCACCGGCGTCGCCGGTCCGGACGCGAGCGAGCACAAGCCGGCCGGACTGGTGTTCGTCGCCGTCGCGGATGCCACGACCGTGCGGGTCATCCGCCTCGACGAGGATCGGGGCCGCGAACCGAACCGCGCCGGTGCGGTCCGGGCAGCCCTCCGCCTCGCTGAGGATGCCGTTGAAGAGATCCGCGGGTCACGTCCGGCGGAGCGGTGAGGCCGGTGATCCCCGCTCCGCGCCGGCTGTTCCTGAACGGGCAACTTCGGGCTTGTCACGTCCTCCCCAAGGTTGTACAGTACAAATGTTCGCCCCACCCGGTGAGCCCGGACGCGCCGCCCGTCGCGACGCCCCAACGGCATCCTCGGCCGCACCTCCAATCAATTCCACCACCCCTTGGAGTACAGCTTTGACGAACATACTAACAAGTCGTACCATCGACACTGTCGAGCCGGTCGTAGAAGTGAACGGGCGGCGTGCTCGAGCGCCCCGTGAAGACAGGAGTGAGCCGGTGACGACGGAGCGGGAGCGAGCGCTGCAGACAGCGCTCGGACAGATCGAGCGAGCCCACGGAAAGGGAGCGATCATGCGTCTCGGCGACGTACACGCTCAGCACATTGACATCATTCCGACCGGTGCTCTGACCCTGGACATCGCACTCGGCGTGGGGGGGATCCCGCGCGGCCGCATCGTCGAGGTGTACGGGCCGGAGTCGTCCGGAAAGACGACTCTCACCCTGCACATCATCGCGGAGGCTCAGCGTCGCGGCGGCGTCGCCGCATTCATCGACGCGGAGCACGCGCTCGATCCGCAGTACGCGTCGCGCATCGGGGTGAACACCGAGGAACTGCTGATCTCGCAACCGGACACCGGTGAGCAGGCGCTCGAGATCGTCGAGGTGCTGGTGCGCAGCGGCGCTGTGGACGTGGTCGTGATCGACTCGGTCGCCGCCCTGGTCCCCAAAGCCGAAATCGACGGTGAGATGGGGGACAGCCATGTCGGCCTCCAGGCCAGGCTGATGTCCCAGGCGATGCGCAAGCTGACGGCCGCGATCAGCCGCTCCAATACCTCGGTCATCTTCATCAATCAGCTCCGCGAGAAGATCGGAGTGATGTTCGGCAACCCCGAGGTCACGACCGGCGGCCGGGCGCTGAAGTTCTACGCCTCGGTGCGGATGGACATCCGCAAGATCGACTCCATCAAGCAGGGCCTCGATGTGGTCGGCAGCCGCGTCAAGGTCAAGGTTGTCAAGAACAAGGTGGCGCCCCCATTCCGGTCTGCTGAGTTCGACATCCTCTACAACGAGGGCATCTCGTACGCCGGGAGTGTGCTTGACATGGGGATCGACACGCACATCATCGACAAGAGCGGCGCGTGGTTCTCCTACGGCGACATGCGCCTCGGTCAGGGTCGCGAGAACGTTCGGGATTTCCTGCGCCAGAATCCCGACCTCCTCGAGGAGGTGGCGGCGAAGGTTCGTATCGCGGCGCTGCCGGAACCAGTCCTCCACGACGCCGTCGTCGAGTTGAACGGCGAAGTGCCGCCACTGCCCACGCCGATCTCCTGACGCGGGGCTCTGCGACCGTGAGGGACCTCGCTCCGCCCGCGATGCCTGACAGTGCGGACGCCGCGGAGGATGCAGCCTTGCGCATCCTCCGTGGCGCCGGACAGGCAGCGGCCTCACTGCAGCGCAAGCTCGAACGGCGCGGCTACACAGCGGACGCTTCGAATGAGGCAGTTCGCCGCTGTGTCGCCACCGGGTATGTCAACGATGCGGCGATGGCCGCATCGGTCGCAGCCCGGCATCGCCGAGCCGGGCACGGACGCGCCCGGGTGGCGGCGGATCTCAAGGCGAGAGGCGTCGCACCAGAGCTCATCACCGAGGCGCTCGACGGTCAGACCGACACCGAGGAAGCCGCCGCAATGGCGGTGGCACTGCAACTCTGGGAGCGCACGGAGGCACGCGGATCTCGCGACCAGCGATCGCGAATGCGCATTGCTGGAGCGCTGCAGCGGCGGGGCTTCTCGTCGTCCCTGATCGCCCGGGTGCTGCGCGGATTGACCTGACCGTCAAACTCAGAGGATGGAGTACACACACCTCGGCCGTTCCGGACTCTCCGTCAGTCGCCTCTGCCTCGGCACCATGAACTTCGGCCCCGAGACCGACGAACCGACATCCCACCAGATCATGGACGCTGCGCTGGACGCGGGCCTCAACTTCTTCGACACTGCCAACGTCTACGGCTGGAAGAAGGGCGAGGGCATCACCGAACAGATCATCGGCCGCTGGTTCGCTCAGGGTGGAGGGCGTCGCGAGAAGGTGGTGATCGCGACCAAGCTCTACGGCTCGATGAGCGACTGGCCCAATGACACGTTCCTCTCGGCGCGCAACATCCGCAACGCATGCGAGGGATCCCTCCGGCGCCTGCAGACCGATCACATCGACCTCTATCAGATGCACCACGTCGACCGGAGCACACCGTTCGACGAGATCTGGGAGGCGATGGAGGTGCTGGTCCAGCAGGGCAAGGTGCTGTACGTCGGCTCGTCAAACTTCGCCGGCTGGACGATCGCGCAGGCCCAGGAGGCAGCGCGAGCTCGTCACTTCCTCGGGCTGGTCAGCGAGCAATGCCTCTACAACCTCGTCGAGCGTCACGTGGAGGAGGAGGTCGTCCCGGCCGCGCTCCACTACGGCGTCGGCATCATCGCCTGGAGTCCGTTGATGCGTGGACTGCTCGGGGGCATCCTCGCCAAGCAGCGTGACACCGGCCGGTCGGCGTCGGAGACCACCCAGAATCTGCTCACCAAGCACCGCGACAAAGTCGAGCGCTACGAGGCGTTTTGCACGCGGCTTGGCGAGCATCCCGCAGCCGTCGGGCTGGCATGGCTGCTGCGTCAGCCTGGCGTCACCGGGCCGATCGTCGGGCCCCGGACCACCGACCAGTTCCAGAGCAATCTCCATGCGCTCGACGTCCACCTCGACGACGCGGCGCTCGAGGAGCTCGACGCGATCTTCCCGGGTCCAGGACCGGCGCCCGAGGTCTGGGCCTGGTAGCAGCCAGGATCAGGTGCCGGCGGCGGATGCGGCGGTGGTGCGCTCGTAGCGCACCACCGGGCCAAGGATGATGAACGTGGCGATTGACAGCAGGAGCCCGAGGATCACCAGCCCGTCGATGTAGAGCAGGTGCGCTGCAAACCCCCCGATGACCGCCCCGAGGGCGCCGCCGCCGGCGAGCGCGACGGTATAGAACGACATGAGCGCTGATCGATCCGCACTCAAGCTCTCCGAGCAGTCCGCCAGGTAGGTCACTGCGGCGGGGCCGAAACCCGCCAGCCAGAGGATGCCGAGCACCAGGAAGGGCACGATCAGCAGCATGCCGACGATCGGCAGGTGGTTGATGGCGAAGAGGGCGGCCATGGTCAGCCAGGCCCCGGGGACGGCTCGGCGCATCACAACGGCGGGACCGAGGCGGGCGACGAAGGGTGTCCACAGGATGATGCCGATCAGAAAGACGGCGATCCAGCCGATCAGGAACAGGCCGATGACTCGCACGTCGAAATGGTGGATCAACGACTGCGACGGCATTGCGTGGCGACGTAGCAGCGCTGGTAGGTTGCCGACGAACGCGCCGATGAGCGCGAACGACATGATCCAGGCAGGGAGGAAGGTACGCATCGGACCGGGCCCGATGGCGGCTTGAAACACGACCCGAAGGGGATGCACCGGCAGCGGAGGAATGCGCGGAACCAACACCAGGCAGACAATCGCCGCGAGGGCGTACAAGCTCGCGAGCAGGATGAACGCCCCTCGATGCAACCCGTAGTACGAGACTGAGCCCAGCCCGAACCCACCCGCGTAGCCGATCAGCGTCGAGGCCTCGAATGCGCCGCTCGCGCCGGCACGGCGCCGACGATCGCCCGACGTCGCTGCTGCCACCGTCCCCAGCGCAACCGGAACGAATGCGGCGGCACCGAGACCTTCGAGCATGCGCGCGCCGCCAAGTTGTGCCGGTCGCACTCCGAAATAGAGGAGCAACACCGCGACGACGCACACCATCGGGCCGGCAACCAGGAACTTCCGGCGGCCGAAACGATCGGCATAGCGAGCCAGGATGGGAGCGAAGATCATCTCGGTCAGCGCTTGAGATGCACCCACCAAACCGATGGCGACGCCGCTGGGCTTGCCGCCTGCCAGGTCGCTGATCCTGAACTGGACGGCCACGCCGGCACCCACCGCCCCGACGCGGAGCAGACCGCTTGCAACGAGCAACGCACCAATCGCTCGCGGGCCTGTGTTGCTCAGCTCATCATCGCCGGGTGCATCGAGCACTGTGGCAACTTCGCGGTCCGTCACGCTCCTAGGGTAGCCCGCCACGACGCATTGATCGAAACATGCGGGTAACCCCTTTGGCTCGTACAATGAGACGGTCTTCCGTCGTGAACGACCGGCCAGCAGCGGGCCGGCCCCGACCGGATCGTCGAGATGCTGTGGGTCTCGCCCCGGTCCCTTTCCCGGCGTGAGGCGTTCCAAGCAGGGCGCATCGCGCCCGACCTCCGAGGTTCC